>Ga0308162_1000120_pt1 | contig 103110 bp, 79 predicted proteins | sample PhySR2_FD_201370 | JGI IMG/M metagenome (GOLD analysis project Ga0308162, IMG submission 201370) | Phyllosphere microbial communities from UC Gill Tract Community Farm, Albany, California, United States - DLSLS.R2 | ecosystem: Host-associated > Plants > Phyllosphere > Unclassified | place: USA... | reverse complement strand
CTTGCTCCCGGGAGGACCGCGCTGCAGGCCCCATCCTGGGGCCCAGCGCTTGACGGGCATCCATGCCCGTCACCTCCCTCCGCAAGCCCTGCGCTCGGCCTCCTGAAGTCGCGATCTGCGGCGCCTGAACTACCGCGCGCTTAGAAGCAAGAGCAAGAGCAACTGCAACTGCAACTGCAACTGCAACTGCAACTGCAACTGCAACTGCAACTGCAACTGCAATGATTATAGATCGAGAAGTCTACCAGAATAGGTAGCAGTAGACATCTTCACCGACTATAAAAGAACTAGCTTGCTCAACCACCTCTTACACGGCGTGCTTTGGGCCCCAGAATGTTCAGACAACGCCCAGGATCACCCCGCAGGCCGCGCCGGCACCTGCAATACCACCCTCAACCCATCACTTCGGCTATCGAATTTCAGGCTACCCGCACAGCGCTGCACAATTGCCTGAACGATGGCCAAGCCAAGTCCGCATCCGCTGCTTTGGCCATGACGCCAGAAACGCTCGGTCAGGTGCCCGAGGTCTGCCTCGGCAATGCCTGGCCCGTGATCGCGCACCATGAACCCCACCTGCCCCTCCACGGCCTGTACCTCCAGCTCCACCGCATCGTCACCGCCATGGCGCAAGGCGTTGTCCAGCAGGTTGCGCAGCGCCGCCACCGCGAGCGGTGCGGGCATGCTCAGGTAGACCTGGGCCGCCTCGGGCGGCAAGTTCAGGACGATCCTGCGGTTGTCACCACCCCCGGCGTCCTGCACCGCCTGACGCGCGACTTGCTCGGCACTGCACTGCACACCGTCGTCGAACGACAAGCTACCCTCCACCCGTGCCAGCATGAGCAATTGCTCCAGGGTCCGGTGCATGCGATCGGCGCCCTGTTCGGCATGCTCGAGCGCTTGTTCGCGCACCGTGCCCTCGGTCATGCGAGCAACCTGCAGGTGGGTCTTGATGGCTGTCAGCGGGCTGCGCAGCTCATGGGCGGCATCGTCGGTCAGGCGCCGCTCGCGCTCGATGGTCTGGGCGATGCGCACGAACAGCTGGTTCTGGGTCTCCAGCAACGGCTGGAGCTCACTGGGCATGCCGGCCACCTGCAACGGCTCGACACTGTCTGGGCGCCTGCGCCGCAGGGCATCGCGCATGCGATTGAGCGGCTCCAGGCCTTTGCCCAGCCCGACCCAGAGCAAGCCCAGGCTGCCCAGCAAGGCCATCAGCACCGGCGCCGAGGCAGCGAGCAGGATGGACTGGTTCAGGGCTTCGCGCTCCATGTGCCGGTCGGCTGTGGTGATGCGTACATCGCCATGGTTGTAGGTGAAGGTGCGCCATGAGGCATCGTCGATGGTCTGGTCGCGAAAACCACTGCGCCCGTCATCCATGACGCCATCGTGCTTGTGGTTGCTGGCCAGGATTTCCCCACGCAGCGAGCTGACCTGGCAGGCCATGCCGTCCGGTACGCTCAACTGGTCAGCCGCATAGTGGGTACCTTCGCCCTTGACGCTGAGCGGCTGGGGCAGCTGGTCGATCAGGCCGGCAACCATGCGTGCAGATGCCACCAGGCGCTGGTCGAGGGAGAACATCATCTGCTGGCGCAGGTCGCGCAACATCCAGGCGGCGGCCAGCGCCCAGATGATCACGAAGGCACTGCCCAGGATAAGGCTCAGGCGCACACGCAGGCTCATGATGGCGTCTCGGTGGGTGCATTGGCTGGGCCCAGGCGATAGCCTAGCCCGCGCACGGTCTCGACGATGCCATTGCCCAGCTTGCGGCGCAGGTGATGGATATGCACGTTCAGCGCATTGCTTTCCACTTCGTCGTTGAACCCGTACACGCAGTCCTTTAATTGCTCGCTGGACAGCACGCGCCCGGCGTTCTGCAACAGGGCCTGGAGCAAGGCTTGCTCACGACGAGACAGGTCCACGGGTTTGCCGGCAAGCGTAGCCTCGCAGCTGCTGGGGTCGTAACGCAGCGGGCCATGCTCGATCACGTTCACCGCACGGCCGGCGACTCGGCGCAGCAGGGTGTGCAGGCGCGCGGCCAGCTCGCGCAGGTCGAACGGCTTGAGCAGATAGTCGTCGGCCCCGGCCTGCAGGCCGTCGACCCGATCAGTGACCGCATCACGGGCGGTGAGCACCAGCACTGGCAACGTCTCACCTTGCTGACGCAGGCGGCGCAGCAGCTTCAGGCCGTCCTCGTCGGGCAGGCCAAGGTCGAGGATCATCACGTCGAACTGCGCCGCCTGGAGCATGGCCCGGGCGGCGGCGGCATTGCCCACCCGGTCGACGGTCAAGCCCTGTGCGGCAAGGCCTGCACAGATGCCAGCAGCGATGAGGTCGTCGTCCTCGCAAAGCAGAACGTGCATGGGTGGGGCTCCCGCAATGGTGTGGCCGACATTGCAGCGTGAATGGATTAAGGGGGAATTATGGACGCAGGCACAGGGTTTGGGGAGAAGGATTGGGCGGCGAAACGTGCGGATTGTCTGACAGTCAACGAGCGGTCTTGCCGGAGCGCCGGACCATGCGGTGCTTAACTTTGGGGGTCAACTGTCATGCACCACATCTGGAGTCTATCGGCTTCCCGTGTGGGAGCGGCCCTTGTGCCGCGATGGGCCGCGCAGCGGCCCCGGCACTATCAGCTGCGAAGCTGAAACCTCAAAACAGCGCCCCCCCTGACTGATCCAGCCAGGCCCTTTTATAGAGATCGCTATCTTCCAGATACAGCGCAGCACCACGTGCCCCGCCCTGCTCAACGCCCTAAAACGCCCAGCGCCTCGGGCGTATCCACATCCATCAACACCCCCGCATCCGACACTTCGATCACCGTGCACGAGGCGCGGTTGGCATGCACCACCGCTCTGGCGCCTTCGTCACCGGTCAGCCCCAACAGCGCCGGCCAGAACGCGCGCCCGAAGATCACCGGATGCCCCTGCTGCCCAGCATGACGCGGCAGCACGATGGTCGAAGCCTGGGCGATCTCGGCCAGGTGCCTGAGGGTCGCGGCCTCTATCCACGGCATGTCCCCCAGCAAGATAGCCACCGCCTGCGCATCGCTGTCAGCCAGGGCGGCAACGCCTGCTGCCAGGCTGTGCCCCATGCCCGAAGCTGCCTGGGCACTGACGACCCAGCCACAGGCGGTGCCCAGGTCGAAGTCCTCGCGGCCCTCGTCCTCGCGTACCACGACGCGCACATCCTCGAACACCGCCTCGGCCCGTTGTACACATTGGGCCAACAGGCTGCGCCCGTCGGGCAGCAGGGCCCGGCGCTTGTCGGCACCGAAGCGCCTGCTGCGCCCAGCGGCCAGGACCAGCGCCGCCACCTTCACAAGGCGGCCCGGTCAAGCCCGTTGCGCACCCGCAGTACATCTGCCAACACCGCCAATGCGATCTCGGCCGGCGTCTTGCTGCCCAGGTTGAGGCCGATGGGCGCATGGATGCGATCCAGCGCATCGGTATCCAGGCCGCCGATGCGGTGCAGCCGCTCGCGGCGTTTATCGGAGGTGGCGCGCGAACCCATCACGCCGATATAGAACGCCTCGGTACGCACGGCCTCGAGCATGGCCAGATCGTCGATCTTGGGATCGTGGGTGAGCGCCACCACGGCGGTGTCGGCATGACAACCGCCATTGAAGATGAATTCCGAGGGCAGCTCGCGGCGTACCTCGATACCGTCGATCTGCACCCCTTCGAGCACCTCCTCACGTGGCTCGCACAGGACCACTTCGAACCCCATGGCCTTGGCGAATTCGGCGCAGTACTGGGCAACACTGGAATACCCCGCCAGCAGCAGCCGCTGGGCGGCACCTACGCGCAGGTGCACGCAGTCACCGTCGCGGTGCACGCGCGGCCCTTGACCGGCTGCGTCTGTCAGACCCTGGATGCCACTGGGCACCTTGACCTGGCGCAGTACCCGCCGCTGACCCTGCAACGCGCTTTCCAGCTGGCGCAGGTGGTCTTGCACCTCGCACGTGGACGGCAGGCGTTCCACCAGCACGTCCAGCACGCCGCCACAGGGCAAGCTGACCCGCGAGCGCGGGTCGCTGCCATCGCCGTAGCGCACGATGGCCGCCGGTTGCACGAACTCGCCCAGGGCCACGCGTTCAAGAAAATCGTCTTCGACGCAACCGCCGGACAACGACCCCAGCCACTGGCCCTTGTCGTTGACTGCCAGCAACGAGCCCGGCGCGCGGGGCGCCGAGCCGTAAGTGGCGAGCACGGTGCACAACCACACCGCTTGACCTGTGCTAGACCACTGCAACGCCTGGCGAATCACCTGTAGATCGAGATGCTGCACGCTTTACTCCGCTTTCAGCTCGGCCAGCTGTTGTTCACTGAAATCACCGGGCAGCCCGCCCCATGCCTGACGCAGGTAGTTGACCATGTCGGTCACCTGGCGTTCACCGAGCTTATCAGCGAACCCTGGCATCGGCTGCATGCGCTCAAAGCCGGTGAACTGCTGCTCGCGGATCCCGTCGAGTATCACCTTGGCCAGGTTGCGCGAATCGGCCTGGCGCAGCACCGTATTGCCTTGCATCGCCACGGCGATGTGCGGCTTGCCCTGCCCCTCCACGCCGTGGCAACCGGCGCATACGTTCAGGTATTGCTGGCGACCGCGCTGGGCACTTTCGCTCATCTGCGCCAGCGACACGGGCGCGATCGCCTTGGCCACCGGCGGGTTGTCGCCGAGCAGGTAAGTGGCCATGGCGGCAAGGTCGGCATCTTCCAGGTGCTGAGTGCTCAGGTGCACCACCGGAAACATTTCGTTGAACATACTGCCCTGGGCGCTGATCCCGTGCTTGAGGAACGCGGTCAGATCCGGTTGCGACCAGCCGCGCTCGGCCAGGTCGGTGGCCAGCAGGCTCGGGGCCAGGTATCCGTTGAGCAGCCCACCGCTTAAGCGCAGGTCCTGTTGCAAGGCGCCGACCGCGTTGCGCGGGGTGTGGCACTCGCCGCAGTGCCCCATGACCTCGACCAGGTACTGGCCACGTTGCCAGGCAGGGCTGCTGCCTTCGACAGGCTGGGCCTGCACGCTCTTGCCGTACAGCATGTTCCAGCCGCTCAGGCCAAGGCGCACGTTGAACGGAAAACGCAGGGCCGTCTGGGGTGCCGGGCGATGGACCGGGGCGATGGTCTTGAGGTAGGCGAAGATCGCATCCGAGTCTTCACGTCGCATCAGGTGATACGAGGTATAGGGCATGGCCGGATACAGGTTGGCGCCGTCCTTGCGCTTGCCTTGGGTGACGGCCGCAAAAAACTCGTCGGCGCTGTAGTTGCCGATGCCGTACTGCTTGTCGGGCGTGATGTTTGTGCCGTAGATGGTGCCAAACGGCGAATGGATCGGCAGGCCACCGGCGAACGGCGCTCCGCCCTCGGCCGTGTGGCACGCCATGCAGTCGGCAGCACGGGCCAGGTACTGGCCGCGCTTGATCTGGCCGTCATCACTGGCCAGCGCCGAGCACGTTGCGGCAAGGCCAAACGCCAGCGCCAGGGCGCTACGGAAAAAGCCCATGCTCAACCCTCCTTTACCAGGCCGAGGTCATCGAGCACCGTGCGCGTGGCCTGGTAGTAGCGCACATAGCCGGTGCAACGGCAGATGTGGTGACCAAGGCTGGCTTCGATACGTGCTTGCACCTCGCTCTTTTTCAGCGGCTGGCGCTGTGCGGTTTCCACCAGGACTGTGGCGGCGTTGACGAAGCCTGGTGCGCAGTAGCTGCACTGGAACGCGAACAGGTCGACGAACTTCTGTTGGATCGGGTTCAACGTAAGGTTGCCAGCCTCGTCCTGCTGGGCGTGGCCTTCGATGGTACGGACCTTCTTGCCTTCGAAGTAATGGGCGCCGGTGATGCAGGTGCGCACTTCTTCGCTGGTGCCGTCGGGGTTGTCGACGATCACCACGCAGGCGTGGCAGATGCCCTGCCCGCAGCCAAGGCGCGAGCCGGTGAGGTTCTGGTGCTCGTGCAGGTAGTCGATCATCGCCAGGTCGTCAGGGACCTGGACCGGGCCGACCGGTTGACCGTTGAGGGTCAGTTGCAGTGGACGGTTAGCCATTGAGGGCCTCCTGGATACGGGCTGGGGTAATGGGAAGATCGCGTACGCGCTTGCCGATGGCATGGGCCACGGCATTGCCGATGGCACCGACGATCGGGATCATCACCACCTCGGCGATGCCTTTGGACGGGTCGGTGGGTGAAAGCGGCGGAAGAATCTCGCTGCTTTGCGTCCATACCGCCACATCACGCGCGTGCGGCAGGCGGTACCGGTTGAAGTTCCAGTCGCCCTCCCCCGGCCCGCCTTCGTACAACGGCATTTCCTCGGTCAGTGCATGGCCAATGCCCATGGCGATGCCGCCTTCGAGCTGGCCCTTGACCAGTTCAGGCACCAGCACGCGGCCGCATTCGACCCAGCTGTGGTGATCGAGGACCTGCACCTGGTGCGTGCCTTTGTTCACCTTCACCTCCACCAGGGTGGCGACCGGGCTGTAATAGGTGACCATGGCGTTGTTCAACTGTGTATCGGGGTAAGCAGGGTTCTGACGGTCGAGCAGGTGGTAGCCGCTGCTGGTCATCTGCGCCTTCTTGGCATTGGCGGCGCCGTCGCCGTACTTCACGGCCAACGCGTCGAGCGGGAAACGCTCGCGCACGCCGTCGATGACGAAGTCGGACTCAGCCCAGCTCCAGCGGTTGAAACCGTGGACGCTCACGCCTGTTACCAGGCCCATGGCATGGGCCTTCTCGGCCAGTTGCGCAAAAGGAATAGGCGCCAGGCCGTTGCCGGTCAGCTCACCGTTGACCCACACTGCGTTTTCCCGACGCACCACCAGCGGGTTGGCCTGGCCGCCGTGCGGGCCCTGGGTCCAGATGGCCATGGCAGCAGGCCATAGGCCGTGATTGAACAACGCGCGAGCCGCCTCGCGTGTGGCATGGCTGAAATAGAACGCCGAGTTGGTCGCCGACGAGGGTGAGGCCAGCTTGCCGACCCAGCGCGGGTTGCGCAGGGCGGCGTCCTGTTCGGCCTGGCTGATCAGGTACGGGTTGCCGCTGGTGGACAGTTGAAGCTCGGGCCACTCGGTGACGGCAGTGAGCACTTCGTCGGCCGAACGGCCCAGGAAATCGCTGACCACCAGTGCCTGGGAGGTGGACATGCCGGTGCCAAGCTCGGTGCCGATGTGGCGCAGGCTGATGCGCCCGTCGCGGCTGAACTCGATGCTGGCCATGGGTGCTTCGGCGCCGGTGCCGAAGTCTTTCTGGCAGATGGCAAAGCCAGTGCCGTACCAATGATCCGGGTCGCTGGCCTCGCGCCGTTGCTTGCGTGCATCACGGTTACGCCAGCCTTCGTGCTGAGCCGCCTTGTCGAGGATCTCGTGCAGGCGCAATGCACCGGCTGGCACCGCGCCCTGGGTATTCTTCATGCCCGACTTCAGGGCATTGTTGCGCCGCAGGTCAATGGCATCGACGCCCAGGCGGCCGGCCACTTCGTCCACCATCATCTCGGTGGCGGCCATGCTTTGCAGGGTGCCGTAACCGCGCATGGAGCCGGCTTCCACTGCCCGCGAATGATAGGCAGTGACTGCCAGATCGTTCTGCGGCATGTAGTAGATCGACTGGGCAGCGGTAGCGCCTACGGCTGCAACGGAGGGGCTGTAGTTAATGCGACCACCGCCGTCACAGCTCATGTCGGCACGGAAGATCTTGAAGCTGTTGTCCTTCTTGTCCACCGCCAACTGGTAACGGATGTCGAAGGCGTGGCGCTTGATGCCGCTCTGGAATTGCTCGTAGCGGTCGTTGGCCAGGCGCACCGGCACGCCCTCGCCATACAGCGCTGCCACGGCAGCGTAGAAGACGAAGATGTTGTTATCCTTGGAGCCGTAGCCAACGGTGTAGCCTGGGTGCATGTTCAAGTGCTTGAGGCCAAAGCGTGACGGCTTGATCATGTGCACGCATTCCTGCGCGGCCTCGAACGGGCACTGGGTCGCCACGACGAAATGCAGGGTGCCGCTGGCCACGTCGAACCAACCGTTGCCGTTGTCCGGCTCCAAGGCCGCCGGCTCGATGGAGGGGGTCTTGAAGCGCTCGTCGAAGACCAGCCAGTGCTCGGGCGGGTTGGCCAGCTGTTCGGCCATGCGGTTGGCGTAGAACAGGCCCTGCTCGGTCAGGTCGCCATGTTGGTTGGGCGACTTGGACCACACCGGCTTGCGGTTGAGGATGGTGGGAAACAGCGGCGAATCCTTCAGGCTGGAGAATTCGTCTTCGTCGAACGGGGTGGCGCCACCCACCCGCACGAAGCGGAAACTGCCGTAGGGGTCACGCTGGTACAACGGCGCCTGGGCGCCGTAGCGAATCACCTGGTCGTTGAATTGCAGCAGGCGCTTGGCCTGACGAAAGCGCTCGAAGTCGTGCCAGATCAGCAGCGCCACCGGGTGGCCGATGAACATCGGGACCTTGCCAGGGGGCAAGAGCGGGTCTGGCGAGTGCGCCTCGGGCCAGGCGATGCCGTCGCGCTCCAGGTCGGCAGCGGTGACGATGCGGTCCGGTTGCAACTCGGCACCCAGCACACTGAGGTCGTGGCCTTCATAGAGGCGGTCGGCCTTGGTGGCCTTGAGCAACAGAGCGTGGCCTTGCTGCGCAGGCCAGCCGGGCATGTCCTTGGCACGAATGTCACGGGCGAAGACCTTGTTGCCACAGACTTTCGACAACGCGTCGTTACGAAAGCGCGCCTTGCCGTCATGGTTCATCCATTTGAGCGGCGAGGCGGTAACCCGGTCCTCCATCAGCGCGGCGAACGCCTGGCTGCCAAGCGGCGCCAGGGTCACGCCGACGCCAGCGATCAGGCCGCCTTGCAGAAAGGCGCGCCGGGAAATATCACGGTTGGACATGCTTGATCCTCTGGGCAGCAGGGGGTGCTGCCCATGTGTTCTTAATTCTTGTGCAGGGGTCGAGGGGGTCGAAACCCTGTCGTGCAGGTCAGGAAAAACTGACTTGATTGTCAACTTTACCGCATTGACGCCATCACAAGCAAAGTCAAGCTGACATTGTGTCGCGGTATTTCGTCGAACCCGGAGGTCAGCCGACTTGCTTCAACCCTATTCCCGCGTTAACAGTGGGTTAATCGATCCTCGCCAGCATGGCCCCATTCAACGATCTGCCAAGGCAAACTCATGCGCGTTTTTCTGCTGTTATTGATGGTGCTGCTGGCTGGCCCAGCGCAGGCCAACCCATTCGCCACCAAGCCTGACTTTCTACCCGTCGAACAGGCTTTCGTGCTAACCCACGACCGTCAGGCCGACGGCTCTACCCGCCTGTATTTTCAGATTCAGCCGGGCTATTACCTGTACCAGAAACGCCTGAAGTTCGACGGGCTGCCCACGGCCCAGCATCCGCCCTTGCCTGCGGGCATCAATCACCACGATGAGTTTTTCGGCGACAGCACCGTCTACCGCGAACAGCTTGAGTTGATGGTGCCCCCCGGCGCCCAGGGGCAGTTGCGTCTTGGCTGGCAAGGCTGCGCCGATGCGGGCCTGTGCTACCCCCCGCAGACGACGCTGGTCGACCTGGGAGGCGAAGCCTCGGTCGCCACCCTGGAAGCTGAGCAGGCCAGCGATCAGGCGTTGGCCAGCGGCCTGCAGCAGGGCAACCTGGCCTGGGGCCTGCTGGCCTTCTTCGGCCTGGGCCTGCTGCTGGCCTTTACGCCCTGTTCGTTGCCGATGCTGCCGATTCTCGCCGGGCTGGTGCTGGGCAATGGTGCCAGTGCACGGCGTGGCTGGATGCTGGCTGGCACCTACGTGCTGAGCATGGCCCTGGTGTATGCCGCCTTGGGTGTGGTGGCTGCGCTACTGGGCGCCAGCTTGCAGGCCTGGCTGCAACAACCCTGGTTACTGGGCAGCCTGGCCGCTTTGTTCGTGTTGTTGGCCCTGCCCATGTTCGGTGCCTTCGAACTGCAATTGCCCGCTGCCCTGCGCGACCGCCTGGACCGCGCCGGCCAGGGCACGCGCGGTGGCAACCTGTATGGTGCTGCGCTGCTGGGCGTGTTGTCCGGGCTGCTGCTGGGGCCCTGCATGACCGCGCCGCTGGCCGGGGCGCTGTTGTACATCGCCCAGAGCGGCGACGTGCTTCAAGGGGCGCTGGTGCTGTTCAGCCTGGGCCTGGGCATGGGAGTACCGCTGCTGCTGATCGTGACCCTGGGCAACCGCTTCCTGCCACGCCCTGGCGCCTGGATGAACCTGGTCAAAGGCATCTTCGGCTTCGTGTTCCTGGCCATGGCGCTGTACACGGTGCGCAGCCTGCTCCCGGCCAGCTTGCTGTTGGCCTTGAGCGGGGCCTGGCTGATCGCACTGGGCTGGACCGCCTGGCCTGCGCTACAGCGCCTTCCGGCGCTGCGCATTGCACCGTTGCTGGCAGCCATGTGGGGCGGCTTGCTGCTGGTCGGCGCCGCTGCCGGCGGCGATGACCTGTGGCAACCGCTGCGCCCATTCACGGGTGGGACGGTGGCCGCCACCGACTCGCCTGCCCACGACGCCTTCGTCACCGTGAGTACGCCCGAGGCACTGCAACGGGAGCTGGACGCGGCCAAAGGCCGCAACCAGTGGGTACTGCTCGATTACTACGCCGACTGGTGCGTGGCCTGCAAGGTTATGGAAAAGCAGGTGTTCAGCCGCAGCGACGTCCAGGCCGAACTGGCCGGCGTGCACCTGCTGCGCCTGGACGTCACCACCGATACGCCCGCCAGCAAGGCGCTGTTGCAGCGTTACCAGGTGCCTGGCCCACCTACCCTGATCTGGCTCGGCCCAGAAGGCCAGGAGCGCCGGGCAAGGCGCATCACCGGAGAAGTGGATGCCGCCACCTTCGTGCAACAGTGGACCCTCACCCGGAGCCAGGGCTGATGCTGACCGTGACCCTGGGGCCACTGACCATGGCCCTGAACCATCTGGTGCTGCTGTGTGCCCTGGGCATTGCCAGCGTGGTCGGCTGGTGGGTGGCACGGCGTGGCGGCGAGAGCCCCGAGTCCGCGCTGTTCAATCTGTTCCTGATCGGCCTGTTGTGCGCGCGGATCGGATTTGTCGCGGCCTACTGGTCGATGTACCGGGGCGATCTGCTCCAGATCATCGACATCCGCGACGGCGGTTTCCTGCTCTGGCCAGGGCTTGTGGGCATCAGCCTGGCTGCTGTGTGGCAAGGCTGGCGTCGCCCTGGCCTGCGCCGGCCATTGAGCTGGGCGCTGTTCAGCGGCGCCTTGTTCTGGGGGTTGGCCAGCTTGGGTAGCCACCTGTACAGCAAGGGGACCGAATTGCCTGCCATCACCCTGCGCGATGCCGCAGGCGAGTCGGTGGCGTTGCAGCGCTACCGGGGTAAGCCGCTGGTGATCAACATCTGGGCGACCTGGTGCCCGCCCTGCCGTCGGGAAATGCCTGTACTGCAACAAGCGCAAGGCGAGTACCCCCATGTGACGTTCCTGTTCGTCAACCAAGGCGAGACACCTGAAAACGTCAGCACTTTCCTGGCCACCACCGGCTTGAGCCTGACCCACGTGCTGTTCGACGGCACTGGCCTGCTGGCCCAGCGCGTCGGCTCCATGGCCCTGCCTACCACCCTGTTCTACGACGAGGGCGGCCGCCTGCTTGGCAGCCATCTGGGCGAGCTGTCGCGCGCCAGCCTGCGTCACGCCCTGGAATCCTACCAACGGGCCGCCACGCCCGAACCTGCCGCACAAGGACATTGACCATGCGATTGCCTGCACTCTTCCCGCTCACCGCTTGCTTGCTTGCCAGCCCCGCCCTGTATGCCGAAGACCTGCCCAAGGCGGTCCAGCAGTTGCAAAGCAAGGGCGCCGTGATCAAGGGCAGCTTCGATGCGCCCGACGGCCTGCGCGGCTATGCCGCCGAGTACCAGAACAACCCCCTGGCCCTGTACCTGACCCCTGACGGCAAGCACGTGCTGGTGGGCAACCTGTTCGACGAGCAGGGCCAGGACCTGAGCGCCGCCCCGCTGGAGAAGCTGGTCTACGGCCCCATGACCCAGGCGTTCTGGCAAAAGATGGAGAAGTCCGCCTGGATCGCCGACGGCAAGGCCGATGCACCGCGCAAGATCTACCTGTTCAGCGACCCCAACTGCCCGTATTGCAACATGTTCTGGGAACAGGCCCGCCCCTGGGTGGAATCGGGCAAGGTGCAGCTGCGCCACATCATGGTGGGTATCATCCGTGAAGACAGCCCAGGTAAGTCGGCAGCACTGCTCGCCGCCAAGGACCCTGCCAAGGCGCTGCAGCAGCACGAGAAAGCCGGCAAGGCCAGCACCCTCAAGGCCCTGGACAAGGTGCCGGCCGAGGTGCAGCAAAAGCTCGCCTTCAACATGGCCCTGATGCAGGAGATGGGCCTGCAGGCCACTCCTGCGATCTTCTACCGGGACAGTGAAGGCAAGGTGCACAGCCAGCAAGGGGCACCGCGGCCTGAGATGTTGGGGACGATTTTGGGTAAGCGGTGAATAACGGGAATACGCGCTGAAGTCCCTGGGAATTAGAGTCTCAAGGTGCAGTGCAAACAGCCTGGGATTTGCCCGTGATGCTTCGCGCTGAATCCAAAAGCCACTCATTCCTGGGAGCGGCCTCACCGGGGCGCTGGACCGGCCGCGAGAGGCCGCACCGCAGCATCAGGACTTCAGCCCCGCAGCCCCTGCGACTTCGTTAGCCCTTGAACGGACGAACGATTGCTCATCGCCCGCCGCCCCTCACAACCCCTCCAACTCCGCCATCAAGTCACTCAACCGATCCACCTTGTCTTCATTCAGCGCACTGCCCTGCAGCCCCTCCACGTACACGGCCAGTTCCGCCACCGTGCTGCACTCGAACATCGCCCGCAGTGGCACGTTCAGTTGCAGTTGCTTCTGCACCCGCGAGGCAATCTGGGTGGCCAGTAGCGAGTGGCCGCCCAGTTCGAAGAAGTTGTCGTGCACACCGACCCGGTCGGCCTTGAGCACCTCGGCCCAGATACCGGCCAGCAGGCCCTCGAGGTCGCTGCGCGGTGCCTGATAGGCCTGGCTGTGCTGGCTGCCGATGTCGATGGCGGGCAGGGCCTTGCGGTCGAGCTTGCCGTTGGCATTGTGAGGCAAGGCCTCAAGCCAGGCCCAATGCAGGGGCACCATGTACTCAGGCAGCTCGGCGCGCAGGCGTGCCTTGAGCTGAGCGAGCACGGTGTCGTCGCCCGTGACCCCGTGGTGAGGCACCAGGTAACCCACCAAGTGCTTGCCGTTGACACCTTCCTGCACAGCGACCGCTGCATCGCGGACCTGCGGCTGCTCATGCAGCCGGGCCTCGATTTCTCCCAGTTCGATACGGTAACCGCGAATCTTCACCTGGTGATCGATCCGGCCTACGTACTCGAGCACACCGTCAGGCCGCTGGCGGGCCAGGTCGCCGGTGCGGTACAGACGCTCGCCTGCTGCACCGTAAGGGTGGGGAATGAACGCCAGCGCCGTGCGTGCCGGGTCGCCCACGTAGCCACGGCCCACACCCGTACCCGCCACGCACAACTCGCCCACGGCCCCCAAGGGCACCAGTTGCTGTTCATCGCCCAGCAGGTACAGCCGGTTGTTGTCGGTCGGGGTGCCGATGGGCAGGTAGCTGCCTTGGGTAGAGTCGGCATCGACACGGAAGAACGCCACGTCATCCGAACATTCCGCTGGCCCGTAGGCGTTGACCAGGCCGATCCGTGGGTAACGTTGCAGCCATTGCGCCGCCAACTCCGGTGGCATGGCTTCGCCGGTAGGCAGCATCCAGCGCAGGCCGTCCAGCGCCTGGTGTTCGCTGGCAAGCATGCCCTGGATCAGCGATGGCACGCTCTCAAGAACGGTGATGCCGGTGGCCTGGACATGGGTGAGCAGGCCCTGGGGATCGTGGGCAATGGCGTTGGGCACGATTTCAACCTGGGCGCCGAACAGCGGCGCGGCCAGGAACTGCCACACCGAAATGTCGAAGCTCTGCGACGCCGTCTGCGCAATGACATCGTGCTCGGTCAGCGCCAGGTAGGGCACCTTGCTCAGCTGGTTGTTGAGCATGCCGCGCTGCTCCACCATCACGCCCTTGGGCAAGCCGGTGGAGCCTGAGGTGTAGATCACGTAAGCGAGGTTGTCCGGGCCGCTGTGGACCCCAGGGTTGTGGCTGTCCATGGTGCAGGTCTGGACGGTTTCCCACACTAACAACTGGGGCCGTACGCCAGGGTTCAGGGCTTGCAGCAAGGCCTGCCCCTGCTCGGCACAGGCCGCGCTGCACACCAGCACCGGCGCCCGGCTGAGCTCAAGGATGCTTTGCAGGCGCGCAGGTGGCAGGCCTGGGTCCAGCGGCAGGTAACCAGCACCGGCCTTGAAGCTGCCAACGATCATGCCCAGCAGCGGCAGGCCGCGATCGGCCAGCAGGGCCACCGGCTGATCCAGCCGTACACCAGCCCCGATCAATGCATGGCCCAGGCGGTTGGCCGCCAGGTTCAGCCTGGCATAGTCGTACTCGGCGTCCAGGCACCGGGCCACGGTACGCTGGGGATGGGCGGCCACGCGCGCCTCGAACTGCGCGACATAACTCTGCTCCAGGGGGTAAGCCCGCTGAGTGTCGTTGCATGCCTGGAGCAAGAAACGCTGTTCCTCGGCGCCCACCAGCGGCAAGGCTTGCACCTGTTCGTCGAACCCCTGGACCAGCGCCAGGAGCAGGCGCTTGAATTCGGCCAGCAAGCGCTCGACGGTCGGGTAGTCGAAGTAGCGCTGGTCGAACGAGAGGTGCAGGCCCAGGTCATCACCTGGGTAACAGACCGCGGTGAGCGGGAAATTGGTGTGGGTGCGACCTGAGTCGGAGGTAGCATCCAGGTGCTTGGCGTGGTCGAGCACGGCGGTTTCCACCGGGGCGTTCTCGAACACGAACAGGCTGTCGAACAACGGCTGGCCCTTGGGCAGTTCGCTGCACGCCTGGATGTCCACCAGCGGCAGGTATTCGTACTCGCGCAATTCCATGTTGCGCTCCAGCAAACCCTGCAACCACTGGCGCACAGTGCACCCTTGGCCAACCGCTGGCAGCTGCACACGCAGCACCACGCTGTTGATGAACAGGCCGACGGTGCGTTGCATCTGCGGCATGCTCACCGGCCGACCCGCCACGGTCACGCCGAAGGCCACGTCGCGCTCGCCGCTGTAGCGCGCCAGCACCAGGGCCCAGGCCGCCTGGGCGAAAGTGTTGACGGTCAACTGGTGAGCCTGGGCCAGCTCGCGCAGGCGAGTGCCCTCACTGACCGCCAGGCGCGTGTAGCAATCACCGACGACCATGCCGCTGCCCGCATGCTCATGGCGCAACGGACGATCGCTTGGCAGCGCCGTGGCGCGCTCGAAGCCGGCCAGGTTGGCCTGCCACCAGGCACGCGCGTCGTCCAACCCCTGGCGCTGCAGCCAGCCAATGTAGTCACGGTAGCGCGGCGGCACCGGCAGTTGCGCCTGTCGGTCCTCGCCCAGCGCCTGATAGATTTCGAAGAAGTCGTTCATCAGCAGCGAGCGGCACCAGGCATCGATGAGGATGTGGTGGTTGCTCATCATGAACCAGTAGCGCGCATCGGCCACTCGCACCAAGCGCAGGTGGAACGGCGGCGTGTGCAACACGTCGAAGCCGGCTTCGCGCTCCTGCTTGTGCAGGGCTTGCAGGCGAGCCTCCTGGTCGGCGTCGTCCAGGTCGCGCCAGTCCTGGTAATCCATGGCCAATTGCCCGGGCTTGTGGATGATCTGCAGCATGGCCTCGCCACTGTTCCAGCTGAACGAGGCGCGCAAGGCCTCATGCCGCGCCACCACCTGTTGCCAGGCCTGGGCGAAGCGCTGCGGGTCGAGTGCGCTGCTGATGCGGTAGCGGTCCTGCATGTAGTACAGGCCCGTGCCGGGTTCGAGCAGGGTGTGCAGCAGCATGCCTTCCTGCATTGGGGTCAGGGGGTAGACGTCCTCGATCAGGTTGGCCGGCACGGGCAACGCGTCGATCTGCGCCTGGGTAAGGTGCGCCAGGGGGAAGTCCGAGGGGGTGTAGCTGCCCTGCCCGTCTGCCAGGCAATGGTCGATCAGCGCCACCAGTTCCTGGCGATAGGCATTCGCCAGCGTGGCGATGGTGTGCGGCTCATAGCGTTCGCGGCTGAATGTCCAGCGCAGTTGCAACGCACCGCCGTAGACCTGGCCATCGACACTCAGCCAGTTGGGCAGCGCCGCATCCGGGTCATGGGCCAGGCCCACCGGCGCGTCCACCGGCGTGAACAGCGCGCCGTCGTCGAACTGCTGGTCGAACTGCCCCAGGTAGTTGAAGGTGATGCGCGCTTGGGCCAGGGCCGCCATTTGCTCGCGCGCTGCCGGGTCCGCCAGGTAGCGCAGCACACCGTAGCCAAGGCCCTTGTGCGGCACCTGGCGCAACTGCTCCTTGATGCGCTTGATGGACGCCGCCCGTGCCTGGTCATCATCCCCTGCCAGGGGGGACAGGCTCAACGGATAAGCGTTGGTGAACCAGCCGACGCTGCGGGTCAGGTCCATGTCCTCGAACAACCCGTCCCGGCCATGGCCCTCCAACTGCACCAGCGCCTGCGGCTGGCCCGTCCACTGGCACAGGGTGCGGGCCAGTGCCGTCAGCAGCAGGTCATTGACCTGGGTGTGGTAGGCCGCAGGCGCCTGCTGCAGCAACTGGCGGGTCTGCTGGGCATCCAGGCCGATGATCACGGTCCGGGCATGACGCTGCACGTTGCCGCCCTGGGGATGATCGCAGGGTAGCTCATGGCGTACCTCACCCACCTGGGCCTGCCACTGGCCCAGCTCGTCACGCAGCGAATCGCTGCTGGCATAGGCTGCCAGCCGCGCCGCCCAGTCACCTGGGGCATGGGTCTTGGCCGGCAGGGCCTGGCCTCGGTACAGCGCCTGCAAGTCTTCGAGCAGGATGCGCCAGGAAACGCCGTCGACCACCAAGTGATGGATGGTCAATGCCAGGCGTTGTTCGCCCTCCCCGTCACTCACCAGCAAGGCACGGAGCAAGGGACCGCGCTGCAGGTCGAGGCTGCGTTGCAGGTCGGTGTACAGCGCCTGGCAATCGTCCAGGTCGGCGACCGTGGCCGACCACAGCAGCTGTTGATCATCAGGCTGGGCGTACTCGGCCTGCCAATGGCCAGCAGCATCGCTGAAACGCAGGCGCAAGCTGTCGTGGTGCTCCACCAGGGCGGCCAGCGCGGTGTGCAGCCGGGTCTGATCCAGCGGCACGCGGCATTGCAACAGCACGGCCTGGTTCCAGTGCTGCGGCTGCGCCAACGCGCTGTCGAAGAACCAGTGCTGGATCGGGGTCAACTGTGCGCTGCCCTGGCGTAGGCCTTGCTCGATGCTGTCGGTGACCTGCACCGGCTGCACGATGGCCGCCAGGGCCTGGATGGTCTGGTGCTGGAACAGGTCACGCGGGGAGAATTGCAGGCCTACCTGCCGCGCGCGGCTCACCACTTGGATCGACAGGATCGAGTCACCGCCCAGTTCGAAGAAATTGTCCTGAACACCGACCTGATCGACGTTGAGCACCTCACCCCAGACCTGCGCCAATTGCGCTTGCACATCATTGGTCGGTGCTTGGTAATGCTGGCGAGCCTGGTCGAGGTCGGGCAGCGGCAAGGCCCGGCGGTCCAGCTTGCCATTGCCCATCAGCGGCAGGGAATCGAGCAGCACCAGGTGCGCCGGCACCATGTAGTCCGGCAGATGCTGATGGGCATGGGCTTTGACGGCTTCGCGCAGCTGTTGCTGGGCATGCGGGTCGCCAGCGGCGTGCTGGCTCACGAGGTAGCCGACCAGTTGCCGCACGCCCTGCATGTCAACGGCGATGACCACCGCTTCATCCACATCGGCATGGGCCTGCAAGCGGCTTTCGATTTCACCCAGCTCGATGCGGAAGCCGCGAATCTTCACCTGCTGATCGGCGCGCCCGATGTACTCCACCAGGCCATCCTGACCCAGGCGCACCAGGTCGCCGGTGCGGTACAGGCGCCCGCCGGTGTGGCTGAAGGGGTCGGCGACGAAGCGTTCGGCGGTCAGCCCAGGACGGTCGTGGTAGCCCTGGGCCAGGCCGGCGCCGCCCACATACAGCTCACCGATGCCCCCCTGGGGCAACAGGGCCAGGTCATCATCGAGGATGTAGGCCGTGCGTTGGCCGATCACCCGCCCGATGGGCACGCTGCCCAGGTCGGCCGCCAGCGATTGCGGGGCCAGGGCGGCCAGCGGCATGACCACGGTTTCGGTGGGGCCGTAGGCGTTGAACAGCTGATCAGGGGTGAAGGCCTGGCGGATGCGCTGCAGGTGCTCGCCGGTCAACGCCTCGCCCCCGGTGATCACCAGGCGCATCGGCAGGCACTCGCCCTGCACGGCCAGATGCTGAGCCAACTGGCTGCCGTAGCTGGGCGTGAAGCCCAGCACGCTGACGTGTTGCTCTCGCACCAGCTGGCAGATCTCGTCGGCGCCCCACTGCCCTTGGGCGCGGATGACCACACGTGCGCCACACAGCAGCGGCACCCACAGCCGTTCGCTGGCCGCGTCGAAGTTGATGGAATAGAAATGCAGCTCGCAATCGTCACTGCGCATGCCAAACGCCTGGATCACTGCCTGGCAGTGCATGGCGAACTCGCCATGGCTGACCACCACACCTTTGGGTTTGCCGGTGGACCCGGAGGTGTAGATCAGATAAGCCGGGTGCTGCGCCAGGCTGACATCGTCCAGCGGCGCCTCGCTATAGGCGCCCAGCGTAGGCTGGTCGTCTTCCAGGTTCCAGCAGGCCAGGTGCTCCGGCAGCGGCCCGAGGTCTTGCAGCAAGCGGCGTTGGCTGAGCAGTACGGCGACCTGGCTGTCCTCGATCATGTAGCGCAAGCGGTCCAGCGGGTACTCCGGGTCAAGCGGTACATAGGCGCCACCGGCCTTCAGTACTGCCAGCAGGCCGACGACCATTTCCAGCGAGCGTTCGAGCGCCACGCCCACCCGCACCTGCGGGCCGACACCGCGCTCGCGCAAGGCGCGGGCCAGGCGGTTGGCCTGCTGATCGAGCTCGGCGTAGCTCAGGTGCTGGCCGGCGAACGTCAGGGCCCGTGCTTGCGGGTCTTGGGCCGCCTGGGCCGCGAACAGCCCATGCAGTGTATGCCGCGCCGTGCTGACCGGCTCGCCGCGCAGTTGCGCGACCAGCCCCTGCTGTTCGGCGCTGCTGAGCATCGGCAGTTCGCACAGGCGTTGCTGCGGCTGGTCCAGCAGCCCGATCAGCAACTGCTGCCAATGCGCGGCCATGCGGGCAATGCGTGGCGCGTCGAACAGGTCCTGGCTGTAGGTCAGGCAGCAGCCCAGACGGCCATCGAGGTCCGTGACCTCCAGGTAGAGGTCGAACTTGGTGGCGGATGCGTCGTTGACCAGGTAGTCCACCTGCATGCCGGCCAGCGTACGGCTTTGCTGGAAGGCCCAGCGCTGCACGTTGCACATCACCTGGAACAGCGGGTTGTAGGCGCTGCTGCGCGGCGGGTGCAAGGCCTCGACCAGTTGTTCGAACGGCAAGTCCTGGTGGGACTGCCCCTCGATGGCGGCCTGGCGCACCTGCTCGAGCACCTCGGCAGCGGTCATCTGGCCGTCCAGCTCGCAGCGCAGCACCTGGGTGTTGAGGAAGGCACCGATCAGCCCTTCGCTCTCGGGGCGGATGCGGTTAGCCACCGGGGCGCCGATACGCAGGTCGCGCTGACCACTGTAGCGGTGCAACAGCACCGCCAGGGTGGCGGTCATGGTCATGAACAAGGTCAGGCCACGCTGGCTGTTGAAGGTGTGCACGCGCTGCACCAGCGCAGGGTCCAGCTCGAACCTGTAGAGCTCGCCCTTGTGGCTTTGCACGGCAGGTCGAGGGCGGTCGGTGGGCAGCGCCAGTACCGGGTGCTCTTGTCCCAGCCGCTGTTTCCAGTAAGCCAGCTGGCGAGCGCCCTCTCCGCTGTCCAGCCATTGCCGTTGCCATACGCTGTAGTCCAGGTACTGGACGGGCAAGGGCGTCAGCGGCGACTCACGGTCGTCAACAAAGGCTTCGTACAGCTCGCCCAGTTCGCGGGCAAAGATATCCATGGCCCAGCCTTCGGTGACGATGTGGTGCAAGGTGAGCACGAAGACGTGTTCGCGCTCCTGCAGCTTGACCAGGCAGGCACGCAGCAAGGGGCCACTCTCCAGGTCGAACGCCTGGTGTGCCTGCTGGTCGGCCAGCTGTTGCAGGCGCTGCTGGCGGGCAGCGTCGGGCAGTGCACTGAAATCTTGCCAGGCCAGCTGCAGGTTGCTGTCGTCGGCCACGCATTGATAAGGCACGCCCTCGATGCTGGGGAAGGTGGTGCGCAGGGTTTCGTGACGCACGACCAGCGCGTGCAACGCCCGCTCGAAGGCATCTACATGCAGGGTGCCGCGCAGGCGCGCCATGCCGCCGACGTTGTAGGCCGGGCTGTTGGGCTCCATTTGCCAAAGGAACCACATGCGCTGTTGCGAATAGGAAAGCGGTACCGCCTGACGGCGATCCACGCGCGGGATGTCGCCTTGCGCATTGCGTTCACCGCTGGCCTGGATGCGTGCGACTTCAGCGCAGAAGGCGCCCAGCTCGCTGGCGTCGAACAGGGCTTTCAACGGTAGCTCGACGTCGCAGGCCTGTCGCGTGCGCGAGACGATTTGCGTCGCCAGCAAGGAGTGCCCGCCTAGGGCGAAGAAATCGTCCTGCAAGCCGACCTGGGGCAGGCCCAACACCTCGCACCAGATGGCCGCGACCTGCCGTTGCAAGGGGCTGTGTGGCTCGATGTGCTCACGCTGCTGCCACACAGGCGCCGGTAATGCCTTGCGATCGACCTTGCCGCTCGGGCCGAGCGGCATCTGCGCCAGCCACATCAGCTGTGCGGGCACCATGTAGGCCGGAAGTTGCTCGGCAAGCGCCGCGAGCAAGGGGCCCGATTCGGCAGTGCCGCTGTAGTAACCCACCAGTTGTGCGCCGACGGTGTCCTGATGAACCCGCACCACCGCCTGCTCGACGCCGGCCTGGGCCAGCAGGCAGGCCTGCACTTCTTCGGGCTCCACGCGGAAGCCACGTACTTTCACCTGGTGGTCGAGGCGGCCCAGGTACTCAAGCGCCGGGTACTGCACCAACCAGCGCACTCGGTCGCCGCTTCGGTACAGGCGCTGGCCATTGCCGCCAGGCTGGGGCACGAAGCGCTCGGCCGTCAGGCCAGGGCGGCCCAGGTAGCCACGGGCCAAGCCCGTGCCACCCAGGTACAGCTCGCCCGGCACCGCAGGTGCACTCAGGTGCAGCTCATCGTCCAGCACCTGACACAGCACATTGCCCAACGGGCGGCCCATGGGCGAATGCCCACCGTCGCTGGCGGTGCAATGCCAGTGGGTGACGTTGATGGCGGTTTCGGTCGGGCCGTAACGGTTGTGCAGCTGCACCTGTGGCAGCACCTGCAAGACCCGGTCGCGCAAGGCAGCCGACAACGCCTCGCCGCCGGAGAACAGGCGGCGCAGGCTGCTGCAGCCCGCAGCCTGGGGCTCCTGGACGAATACCTGCAACAAAGGTGGCACGAAATGCAGGGTGGTCACGCCATGGGCCTGCACCAGCGCTGCGATGCGCTGCGGATCGCGGTGCTCACCGGCACCGGCAAGTACCAGCTTGCAGCCGGTGATCAGCGGCCAGAAGCATTCCCACACCGAAACATCGAAACTGATCGGTGCCTTCTGCATCAACACGTCGTCCGCGCCAAGTGCGTAGGTCGCCTGCATCCACTGCAGCCGCTCGGCGAGCGCCCCGTGGGTGTTGCCTACGCCCTTGGGCTGGCCAGTGGAGCCGGAGGTATAGATCACGTAGGCCAGGTTGTCGGCGTCCAGGTGGAGCCGGGGCGGTTGGCTCGGCCAGTTGTCCAGGTGCAGTTGGTCCAGCGCGATCACGCCAACACCCTGCACGTGCGGCAGCGTGGCCAATTGGCTGCTGTGGCTGAGCAGCAGGCCGGCATTGCAGTCGCCCAGCATGAAGGCCAGACGCTCGGCCGGGTAATCCACGTCCAGCGGCACATAGGCGCCGCCGGCCTTGAGGATGGCCAGCAGGCCTACCAGCAGCTGGGGCGAGCGCTCAATGGCGATGGCCACGCAGGTATCGGGGCCCACGCCCTTGTCGCGCAGGTAATGGGCCAGGCGATTGGCCTGCTGATGCAGTTCGGCGTAACCGAGGCTGCCGCCCTCCCAGGCCAGTGCCGTGCGCTGCGGGTGCAGGCGAGCCTGCTCATTGAGCTGCTCGACCAGCAGCTGTGGCGGCTGCGCAGCCGGCGCTTGCCCCCAGTCCAGCAAGCGTGCACGGCTCGCCTCATCCAGCAGGGGGACTTCGCCGATGGGCAGCTGCGGCGTTTCGCAGACGTGCTCGAACAGGCTCAACAGGTGCTGAGCAAGCCGCGCCACCGTGTCCTGCTCGAACAGTTCGCTGGCGTAGTCGAACGCCAGGCGCACACGGCCCTGGTGGTCTTGCTCGCTGTGCAGTTGCAGGTCGAACTTGGCTTCCCGGCTGTGCCAGGGCAGCTCTTCGGCCAGCAGACCCGGCAGGCGCCGCAGCGCCGACAGATCGCGTTGCTGGTGGTTGAACATGACCTGGAACAGGCCTTGTTCACGGGCCTGGGGCAGCGCCTCGACCAACTGCTCGAACGGCAGGTCCTGGTTGGCCTGTGCGTCGAGGGTGGCCTGGCGCACCTGGCCGAGCAATTCGGCGAACGGCAGTCGGCCGTGTACCTGAGCGCGCAGCACCTGGGTGTTGATGAAGAAACCGACCAGCCCTTGGCTTTGAAGACGCGAGCGGTTGGCATTGGGCACACCGACCCGGATGTCGGCCTGGCCGGTATAACGGTGCAGCAGCGCCTGCCAACCCGCCAGCAGCACCATGAACAAGCTGCATTGGTGTTGATGTGCCAAGGCGTTGAGGGGCTGGGACAAGTGCGCAGGCACCTTCACGTTCAGGCGTGCGGCGTGGTTGCCACGCTGGCTGGCGCGGGGGTGGTCGGTGCACAGGTCCAGAACCGGCGCCGCATCGCCCAGCTGATCGCGCCAGTAGGCGAGCTGACGCTCGGCTGCACCCTCTGCCAACCAGGTGCGCTGCCAGTTACCGTAGTCGGCGTAGCCCAGCCCGAGCGGTGCCAGCTTGGGTTCCAGGCCCTGGCAATAAGCCGCATAAAGACGCGCCAGCTCGTCCATGAGCAAGGTGAGCGACCAGCCATCGGCAACAATGTGGTGCAGGGTTACCCAAAGCTGGTGATGCTCCTCGTCCAGATGGACCAGCGTCAGGCGCAGCAGCGGCCCTCTCTGCAGATCGAAAGGCAGGCAGGCCTCGGCCTCTCGCTGGCTGTCGACCTGCTCGGGCGCTTGCCCCTGCAAGTCAAGCCGCTGAAGGTTCACCGGCAGGTGAGCCAGGACGCGTTGCCATGGCTGGCCGTCGGCTTCGCTGAACACCGTACGCAAGGCTTCGTGGCGCTCTACCAGCGCCTGCAGGGCGGCTTCCAGAGCAGGTTCATCCAGGGCCCCGCGCAGTTGCAGGCCAGCAGGAATGTTGTAGGCAGCCGATTGCGGCTGCAGTTGCCAAAGCAGCCACAGGCGGTTCTGCGCCAGCGACTGGGGCAGTGGCCTGTCGCGGGGCAACAGGTCGATGGCCCCCGTTTGCTGGCCTTGGGCAAGGCTTGCAGCAACCGCCTGGGTGTAGTCGGCCAGCACTGGAGCCTCGAAGAGGGTGCGCAGGCTCAACTCGATGCCCAAGGCGTCGGCCAGCGCTGCCGTGACCTGGGTGGCGGCAATGGAGTTGCCGCCCAGCAGCATGAAATGATCGTCCGCCGCCACCGCCTCGACCTTGAGAATGTCGCACCAAAGACGCGCGATTTGCGCCTGCAACCCTTCACCGGTCACGGTCTCGGTGGCCGGCAAAGCGGGTTGTGGAAAGCGCGCGTAGCAATCGAGGGTGCCATCGTCCATGCGCAGACGACAGGCCGAGCGCTGGAGTTTGCCGCTGGAGGTCTTGGGCAAGGCACCTGGGTTGAGTAACAGGACCACGGCCGGGGCCTGGCGGCACGCATCGGCGACAACATGACGAAGCGTTTTGATCAGTGCATCGGGGGCGGTCGTCTTCTGCACGTTGCGGCTGATTTCCACGGCCACGCCAATGGCTTGCTCACCCTCGTGCTCGACGGCAAACACGGCCACCCTCCCCTTGCGCAGCGTAGGGACCTCACGCTCAAGGGTCTTTTCCAGGTCCTGCGGGTAGAGGTTCTGCCCGCGCACGATGAGCATGTCTTTCAGGCGACCGGTGACGAACACCTCGCCGCCGCGCATGAAACCCAGGTCGCCTGTGCGCAGCCAGCGCTGGCCATCCATCTCGACGAACGTCTGAGCGCTGGCCTGGACATTGCGCCAGTACCCGTGGGCGATGCTTGGCCCGGCAGCCCAGATTTCCCCTACCTCATTGTCCGCCAGCACCTGGCGCTGCCGGGGTTCGACGATGCGTACCGCATGGCCGGGCTGTGGCCAGCCGCAACTCATCACCACACTGCCCTCACCGGGCTCGGCACGGTTTTCGGCGAAGGCCTGGGCATCGAGCGCCAAGGCGCCGATGCCCTCACCGCGGCGGCTGCCGCTGACGAACAGCGTGGCCTCTGCCAACCCGTAGCTGGCGAAGAAGCTTTGTGGGTTGAAGCCGCAGACCTGGAAGGTGTCGGCGAAGGTGGCCAGGCTGTCCTGGCGAATCGGCTCGGAACCCGAGTACGCCACTCGCCAGCGGCTCAGGTCGAGCCCTGCCAAGGAAGCCTTGCTGATCCGCTCGCTACACAGCCGGTACGCAAAGTCGGGGCCGCCGCTGATGGTGCCGCCGTACTCACTGATGGCCTGCAACCAACGCAGCGGCCGTGCCAGGAAATAGCCAGGCGACATCAGTACGCAGGGTACGCCGCTGAAGATCGGCTGCAGCAGCCCGCCGATCAGCCCCATGTCGTGGTAGAGCGGGAGCCAGCTGACGATCACGTCGTCTGGGTTCAGATCGATACCGAAGCCGTGGCGGATCAGCTGTTCGTTCGCCACCAGGTTGCCGTGGGTGACCTGCACGCCCTTTGGCAAGGCCGTGGAACCGGATGTGTATTGCAGGAACGCGATGTCATGGGGCTGCAATGCAGGCTCGCGCCAAGCCGCCGCCTGTGTCGGATCGAGCTGGTCAACGGCCAGCAGCTCCGGGGCCTGCGCGGCTTGCAGCGCCTCCAGGCCCTGGAGACTTTTTTGCAATGCCGCGACGGTCAGCAGCAGGCGCGGCTCGGCGTCGTCGATGATCGAAAGCAGGCGCTCCTGGTGGTGCTGGCGTGCGGACTCCGGTGGGTAGGCCGGCACCGCGATGACGCCGGCGTACAGGCAGCCGAAGAAGGCCGCCACGTAGTCCGGGCCGCTAGGGAACAACAGTACGGCACGGTCCCCGAATGCGGCCCGTGCCTGGAGCGCAGCCGCGATGGCGCGCGCGCGCTGGTCGAGCGCCTGGTAGGTGAGCACGGCCTGTTCGCCGGGCGCATCGGCCAGAAAGCGCAAGGCGATCTTGTCCGGGCTCTGTGCGGCGCGTTGCATCAGGGCCTGGACCAGCGAAGTCGGGAGTTCGAAGGCATGCGTCATGGGTGTTCCTGCCGGTGTCGAGGTGGGCGGGCCGGTGTGGCCACCTGCAGGGGCGGACAGCATCAGCGGCCGGGGATGTACAGAGGGGAACGGATGGCGGGGGGCAGAAATTAACGAAGCGCGGGCCTGTGGGAGAAAAGACGGGCGTACGCGTTAACCAGGCGCCGCGTGATGCGTGGCGCCATGCGGCGGGTACGCACGCGAGTCGGGCGCGACTTAGAACTGAAAGATACAGATAATAATTTAGTTTCGTATTTGACAATCATTATCATTCTGAATAGCTTGTCGCTCGTCCCAGGACGCGTCCTACAAATCAACGCGCTCTTTACCCTATGCTTCCAGGTGATTTCCATGGCGGAACAACTGTCCACAAGTAAGTGCGATTCACCACTGCTCCAAGCGTTCGTAGAAAACCGCAGCATCTTGCTCAAGATTGCCGCCCGCATCACCGGCTGCCGCTCGCGGGCCGAAGATGTGGTGCAGGACGCCTTCTTCAGGCTCGGCAGCGCCCCGCAGATCACCTCTTCGTTCAAGGCGCAGCTGAGCTACCTGTTCCAGATCGTGCGCAACCTGGCCATCGACCACTACCGCAAGCAGGCGATGGAGTTGAAATACTCCGGCAGCGAGGAAGAAGGGCTGAACGTCGTCCTGCAGAACGCCTCGCCCGAAGCTACCCACATCAACCTTGCGGCCCTCGACGACATCGCCCGCGCACTGAACGACCTGCCGCCACGCACGCGGTATGCGTTCGAAATGTACCGCCTGCATGGTGTGCCGCAGAAAGACATCGCCAAGGAACTGGGCGTCTCCCCTACCCTGGTCAACTTCATGATTCGCGATGCGATGGTGCATTGCCGGAAGATGACGCGCTAGGCACGGCGCGAAGGGGGAAGGATGACCCGTGTAGAGCGGCCTGGCCGGGGCGCCGGACCGGCAAGGCCGCGCCTGCCCAGCCGGTGCGCATCCGCAAAATCACTGGTTTGAAGTGCGATACCGGGTAGTTGTCGAACCTCCGTCAATACCCTCCTTAAACCAGCGTGCACCGATCGAAAAACCGCTCCCGCCCCAGAATCATCAGCGCAGCCCGCTTGTGCGGGAAGTCGAACACTTTGTCGCAGTGAAAGCACTGATCCTGCATGTAGCCGATCATCCGCGCATTGTCGGCACGTGGCTCGGCGACAACGCGCTGGGTGCGCGGGTCATCCAGGAACAGGTAGTGCACCAGCGCGCAGAGCCAGCTGGCGACCTTGTGGGGGCCGCGGTGTTGCTGTTCGCCTACCAGCATGTGGATGCCACGGTCATAATCGTCGGCCTGATAGAACGGGGCGATGCGGTCTTCCTTGGCCCAATAGGCTTCGAAGTAGGCAAACGGCTGATCATCGAAGCAACCGATCAGCGTGAGGGTATGAGGGTCCGCTTCTAGCTTGGCCAGATACTCGCGGTGCTGCGCCAGGCTACCCCCTTCCTGCCAGAACGCCTCTACCCGCGGCTCGTTCTGCCAGCGGTTGAAGCGCTCAAGGTCGTGCTCGATTTCCAGGGTGCGCAGCGATACCCAGCTGCCCAGCCGCGCATCGAAGCGCCGGTACACTTCGCCTCGCGGCTTGGGCGCTCGCAACGGGTGTCGTTTGCCCGCGCTGATGCGCATCTGTTGCGGATACACCGCGGCCTGCACATCACCCAGCCACGGCTGAGGCAACTGCCAGAACAATACCCGCTGGCACAGGTACTGCCCCGGGTGCTCGCTGCTCACCAGCAAGCCAGAGGCCAGCGCTTGGGCAGGCACTTCATGCAGGTGCCAAGTCAACGTCTGGCAGGTGAGGTCCTGGGACAACAGCCAATAGCACGCCGCCCACAGCGCCTGGTAGGGTCGCTGCGAGCAGACCCATTCCACCTGCACGACTGGAGTGCCTTGGGTGTGCACCCGCAGGGTGATCAAGGGTCGAGCTTCGAGCGACAGGCACAGAAAGCCGTCGCGCTGCTCGGCGCTCAGGCTGCGCCAGCGTGGTGTGTAGGGTGTCTGCAAAGCGGCATCTGAGGGCATGGGCGATACTCGGTGACGTGAAAGAAAGGCTCACTCTGCAAGACGATGCCACCTCCCCCGGATTTAGCTGCTGCCCTTGAGGGGGGATTACGGGCGCCCGGCAGTGACGGTGATGCCGTAGGGTTCGAAGATGCGCGCCAGCTCGCCCTTCTCGCGCAGCGTCTGGAGCAACCCGGCAAACGCGGTGGCTGACAACGGCCCACCTGCGCGCAGCACGGCATAGTGATGGTAGACCTGATCGATACGCCCCGATGCCGCCAGCCGGCCCTGGCTGGAGGGGTTACGGGCCAGAAAATCGGTGAGGTACGAGCGGGTCACCAGTGCGATGTCGGCGCGACCGGCCTGCACCATCAGCAGGTTGCTGTCGTGGGAATAGGTCAAGGTGGCGTTGAAGGCCTTGCGCAGGTAGGTGGGGTCGGGGTTGAACCCTGCGAAGGCATAGTGGTAGCCGTTGAACATGGCCAGGCGCTTGCCCTGCAGGTCATCGACATAGTGCGGGTCGGCCAGGCTGCTGGTACGCCCTACGAACACTTCGGCGTCTTCAAGGCCCATGTCCACCGCCTCGTGCGGCACTTGCGCCCAACCCCATTGCGGGTTCTCGAACACCGCCATGTCGGTACGGCCTTGCAGCAGATCGCCAAAGCGTCGTTGCACCGAGGTGGGCACCAGCACGAAGCGATAACGGGGTTGCGACAGGTTCAACGCGTCGATCAACTGCGTCAGCAGACCGGTGCCCGCACCTTGCTCGGGACGCACGGTGTACGGCGGGAAGTGAGCAGCCCCGACCCTGACTTCCACCCGCTCGACCGCCCGTGCCGACGGCGCCAACCAACAGGCGGCAGAAATAAACAGTGCGGACAGGACCTTGAGGCCGGGCGCTAGGGTCAAAACGAACACTCATCACATGCAAGAACGGGATCCGCTTACGCTAGGCGCTTTCCGGACCCGGCACAACCACCGGGTCGCGCCCTTTATGCCAAAGCAGGCGGCAAAATGCCAGGGGGTGTCGGGAGGCGGGACTTTGGCTACGCTCTAGCATGACCTGGAAGGGAGCCTGATATGGGCCATTGGTTGGTGATCGACCTGGAAGCGACGACAGACGACGGCGGATGGCCGGTCGCAGACATGGAAGTGATTGAAATCGGCGCGAGCCTGGTAACTGGCCAAGGCCGCGAGGTCGATCATTTCCAGCGCTTCGTGCGGCCACGCAGGCGGCCTCAGTTGACGCCATTCTGCCGCGAGCTGACCCACATCAGCCAGGCGAACGTGGACTCGGCGGCCCCTTTCACCGAGGTGTGGCCCAGTTTCGAACGGTGGCTGGCGCACCATCAGGCGCAGTTGCAGGCCTGGGTGAGCTGGGGCGACTACGACCGTGTGCAATTGCTCCAGGAATGGCGGCAACATGGCCTGGACAGCGCGCTGCGGGCACTGCCGCACATCAATCTCAAGCAGCGTTTTGCCAAGGCCCGCCACCTGCAGCGTCCGACGGGGCTCAACAGTGCCCTGCACATGGCCGGCATGCACTTTTGCGGCCAACAGCACAGGGCCTTGGAAGACGCGCGCAACACCGCGCGCCTGCTGCCGTTGAGCCTGCCGAGCGGCTGATGGGCGGCGCCTGTCAAAGCGGATGACGGCGCCGGTGGCCTTGGGCATACTGGCCAGCCTTTTTGCCCTCTTCTGTTACTGGAGTCGCCCATGTTCAAGGTCAACGAGTACTTCAACGGCACCGTCAAGTCGATCGCTTTCACTGGCGAAGAAGGCCCGGCCACCGTCGGTGTGATGGCCCCTGGTGAATACGAGTTCGGCACGGCCAAGCGTGAAATCATGCACGTGGTCTCGGGCGAGCTGGTCGTGAAGCTGCCGGGCAGCGATGCTTGGGAAACCTTCGCGACTGGCACCCAGTTCAACGTGCCGGCCGACAGCAAGTTCCAGTTGCAAGTCAAGGTCGATACGGCTTACCTGTGCGAGTACCGCGACTAAGCCTGCCCCAGGCCGAGTGCCTCACTCGGCCGCATGCCCTTGATGAACCCGGGGTTTGCCACCGCGCATCGTCATTGCCCATCCAGAAAGCGCGCCACCTTGTCGGCCGCTGCCTGCAAGTGCTGTTCATGACTGAACCCGGAAGCCCTCAGGGGCTTTAGGTCATGATCGCCCGTCGCCAGCCACTGCACCTCGATTGCAGGTGACAAGGCGTACCGCTCAACCGCCTCCCGATTGCCCAAGGCATCGCGCTCACCCTGAACGATCAGGGTCGGGGTCTGCAACCCGGCCAGGTGTTCGACCCGTGGCTTTTCCGGCTTGCCTGCTGCATAGAACGGATAGCCCAGGCACACTAGCGCATCGGCCCCCAACTCGTCCGCTACCAGGCTGGCCATGCGCCCGCCCATCGACTTGCCCCCAATCGCCAATTTACCCGCGACCAAAGGTCGCACGTGTTGGTACACCTCGCGCCAGCATTGCAGCAAGGCCGGCTGCGGATTGGGTGGCCTTCTGCTGCCGCCTTGCCGACGCTGGGCCATGTACGGGAACTCAAAGCGCACCACGGCTACCCCACGTGCTGCAAGCCTTTGCGCCATCTGCTCCATGAACTCGCTGTCCATCGGCGCCCCGGCGCCATGGGCAAGGATCAGGCAGGTCCGATACGGCTCACCGTACACCCAGTGTTCAGGTGTGCAGCGCAAGCCTGGGACATTTCCGACCTTGGCCCATTGATCCCCGTCAATGCAGGCATTTTGCCCATTACTCATGCTTGCCTCGCTCTATAGCCTGCCAATAACCGTGGATGGGAACCCATACATGAACACAACCAGCAGTACCGCCTATAACTACAAGGTGGTCCGCCAATTCGCCATCATGACGGTGGTGTGGGGAATCGTCGGGATGGGGCTCGGCGTCTTCATCGCCGCCCAGCTTGCCTGGCCTTTCCTGAACCTCGATCTCCCCTGGACCAGCTTCGGCCGCCTGCGCCCACTGCATACCAATGCGGTGATTTTCGCATTTGGCGGCTGTGCGCTGTTCGCCACCTCCTATTATTCGGTGCAACGCACCTGCCAGACCACCCTGTTCGCGCCACGCCTGGCCGCGTTCACCTTCTGGGGCTGGCAACTGGTGATTCTGCTGGCTGCCATCAGCCTGCCGCTGGGTTACACCAGCTCCAAGGAATACGCCGAACTGGAATGGCCGATCGACATCCTGATCACCATCGTGTGGGTGGCGTATGCCGTGGTGTTCTTCGGCACTCTGATCAAACGCAATACCAAGCACATCTATGTGGGCAACTGGTTCTTCGGCGGTTTCATCCTGACCGTGGCGATGCTGCACATCGTCAACAACCTGGAACTGCCTGTCAGCCTGACCAAGTCCTACTCGGTCTACGCCGGGGCCACCGATGCCATGGTGCAGTGGTGGTATGGCCATAACGCCGTGGGCTTCTTCCTGACCGCAGGCTTCCTGGGCATGATGTACTACTACGTGCCCAAACAAGCCGAACGCCCGGTGTATTCCTATCGCTTGTCGATCGTGCACTTCTGGGCACTGATCACTTTGTACATCTGGGCAGGCCCTCACCACCTGCACTACACCGCCCTGCCCGACTGGGCCCAATCGCTGGGCATGGTGATGTCGCTGGTGCTGCTGGCACCGAGCTGGGGCGGCATGATCAACGGCATGATGACCCTGTCCGGCGCCTGGCACAAACTGCGCAGCGATCCCATCCTGCGCTTCTTGGTGGTCTCCCTGGCGTTCTACGGGATGTCCACCTTCGAAGGCCCGATGATGGCCATCAAGACCGTCAACGCCTTGTCCCACTATACCGACTGGACCATTGGCCACGTGCATGCCGGCGCCCTGGGCTGGGTAGCGATGATCTCCATCGGCGCCCTGTACCACACCATCCCCAAGGTCTTCGGCAAGGAGCGCATGTACAGCATCGGGCTGATCAACGCGCATTTCTGGCTGGCCACCATCGGCACCGTGCTCTACATCGCCTCGATGTGGGTCAACGGTATCGCCCAGGGCCTGATGTGGCGCGCAGTCAACAGCGACGGCACGCTCACCTACTCGTTCGTCGAAACCCTGGTGGCCAGCCACCCAGGCTTCGTCGTGCGCTTCGTCGGTGGCGCGATCTTCCTCAGCGGCATGTTCCTGATGGCTTGGAACACCTGGCGCACCGTACGTTCGCCAGCGCTGGATACCGTCCCTGCGAACGCCCAGCTGGCTTGAGGAGACCTGCCTGATGAAACATGAAGTCATCGAGAAAAACGTCGGCCTGCTGGCCTTGCTGATGGTCTTCGCCGTCAGCATCGGCGGCCTTACCCAGATCGTCCCGTTGTTCTTCCAGGACGTAACCAATACGCCGGTCGAGGGCATGAAGCCCTACACCGCGCTGCAACTCGAAGGCCGTGACATCTACATCCGCGAAGGCTGCGTAGGCTGCCACTCGCAGATGATCCGCCCGTTCCGCGCCGAAACCGAGCGCTATGGCCATTATTCGGTTGCCGGCGAAAGCGTGTGGGACCACCCGTTCCTGTGGGGCTCCAAGCGCACCGGGCCAGACCTGGCCCGAGTCGGCGGGCGCTACTCGGACGACTGGCACCGCGCCCACCTGTATAACCCGCGCAACGTGGTGCCGGAGTCGAAGATGCCGTCGTATCCGTGGCTGGTGGCCGACCAGGTCGACAACAGCCACACCGACACCAAGATGCGCGTGCTGCGCACCCTGGGCGTGCCTTACACCGACGAAGACATTGCCGGCGCGCGCGAGGCGGTGAAGAACAAAACCGAAATGGACGCCCTGGTCGCCTACCTGCAGGTGCTGGGCACCTCGATCAAGAACAAGAGGTGAATGCGATGGAAATGGACATCGGCATGATCCGCGGCCTGGGCACCCTGGTGGTGTTGATCGCCTTCATCGGCCTGAGCCTGTGGGTATTCAACCGGCGCCGCGACCAGGACTTCGCCGAAGCGCGCCTGCTGCCCTTCGCCGACGACCGCCTGCCTCCTGTCGAGCAGGCACCTGAAACCCGTGCAGCTGCGAGGAGCAAAGCACAATGACCGCCTTCTGGAGTACCTACATCAGCGTACTGACCATCGGCAGCCTGATCGGCCTGACCTGGCTGTTGCTCGGCACCCGCAAAGGGCAGAGCAACAGCACGACCGACCAGACCATGGGGCACAGCTTCGATGGCATCGAGGAATACGACAACCCGCTGCCCAAGTGGTGGTTCTGGTTGTTCGTCGGCACCTTGGTCTTCAGCGCTGGCTACCTTGTGCTGTATCCGGGCCTCGGCAACTGGAAAGGCATCCTGCCCGGTTACGAAGATGGCTGGACCGGTGTCAATGAATGGCAGAAGGAGATGGACAAGGCCGATGCCAAGTTCGGCCCGATCTTCGCCAAGTACGCCGCCATGCCGGTGGAAGAAGTGGCCAAGGATCCGCAAGCACTGAAGATGGGCAGCCGCCTGTTTGCCTCCAACTGCTCGGTTTGCCATGGTTCCGATGCCAAGGGCGCCTACGGCTTTCCCAACCTGACCGACCACGACTGGCGCTGGGGCGGTGAGCCTGAAACGATCAAGGCGTCGATCATGAACGGCCGTCACGGCGTGATGCCGGCCTGGGCCGAGGTGATCGGTGAACAGGGCGTGTCGGATGTGGCGGCGTTCGTGCTGACCAACCTCGATGGGCGCAAGCTGCCCGAAGGCGTCAAGGCCGACGCGGTCAAGGGCAAAGCGCTGTTCGCGAGCAACTGCGTGGCCTGCCACGGGCCTGAGGGCAAGGGCACTCCTGCCATGGGTGCGCCGGACCTGACCCATCCGCAGGCGTTCATCTATGGATCGAGCTTCGCCCAGTTGCAACAGACCATTCGTTATGGTCGCCAGGGCCAGATGCCCGCGCAGGCCGAGATCCAGGGCAATGACAAAGTGCACTTGCTGGCGGCCTACGTCTACAGCCTCTCCCAGGGCGACGCAGCCCAAGGCGTGACGGTCAAGTAACCCGCTCTTCGTCTTCTTCCCCGCCCCACAGCGCCGCTCTAGCGGCGCTTTTCATTTGTGAGCGTCCAGCACCCCAGCCGCTTGCGCATCCCACGCCCCCTCAATGCACATTCTTGCCATGCCTTGAGGCCCACTTTCTGACCGTCCGAAAAAGCCTGACCGTTCGATCAGAAAAAACCGAGAAACGGTACACATTACAAATATTTATTTGTGTACAATCCATGGCATCCCCCGTTCACTGCGTGCCACTGTCGAACAGGGCTGGACACGGGTCGGCGTACCAAAGTTGCGTTGCGGTAACCCAGGGGGTTTCCGATACTGATGCCGATTTCGACCAACAAGAACATAAAACCGTGGAACCTGAGAATGAGCACTGCAATCAGTTCGACTGCTTATAACTACAAGGTCGTCCGCCAGTTCGCCATCATGACGGTGGTCTGGGGGATCATCGGCATGGGCCTGGGTGTCTTCATCGCCTCGCAGCTCGTGTGGCCTGAGCTCAACCTGGACCTGCCCTGGACCAGCTTCGGCCGCCTGCGCCCACTGCACACCAACCTGGTGATCTTCGCCTTTGGCGGCTGTGCACTGTTCGGCACCAGCTACTACGTGGTGCAGCGCACCTGCCAGGCCAGGCTGATCTCCGATCGCCTGGCGGCCTTCACCTTCTGGGGTTGGCAGGCCGTGATCGTCGGCGCCCTGGTCACGCTGCCCATGGGCTACACCACTACCAAGGAATACGCCGAACTGGAATGGCCGTTGGCAATTCTGCTGACCATTGTCTGGGTCGCCTACGGCGCGGTGTTCTTCGGCACCATCGTCAAGCGCAAGACCAAGCACATCTATGTCGGCAACTGGTTCTATGGGGCTTTCATCGTGGTCACTGCGATGCTGCACATCGTCAACCACATTTCGTTGCCGGTCAGCCTGTTCAAGTCGTACTCGGCCTATTCGGGCGCGACCGATGCCATGATCCAGTGGTGGTACGGCCACAACGCCGTCGGTTTCTTCCTGACCACGGGCTTCCTGGGCATGATGTACTACTTCGTGCCCAAGCAGGCCGAGCGGCCGATCTATTCGTACCGCCTGTCCATCGTGCATTTCTGGGCGCTGATCACCCTGTACATCTGGGCCGGCCCGCACCACCTGCACTACACCGCCCTCCCCGACTGGGCGCAGTCGCTGGGCATGGTGATGTCGATCATCCTGCTGGCCCCAAGCTGGGGTGGCATGATCAACGGCATGATGACCCTCTCCGGTGCCTGGCACAAACTGCGCACCGACCCGATCTTGCGCTTTCTGGTGGTGTCGCTGGCCTTCTACGGCATGTCCACCTTCGAAGGGCCGATGATGGCCATCAAGACGGTGAACTCGCTGTCGCACTACACCGACTGGACCATCGGCCATGTGCATGCCGGGGCCCTGGGCTGGGTCGCGATGATCTCCATCGGCGCCGTGTACCACATGATCCCGCGCCTGTACGGGCGTGAGCAGATGCACAGCATCGGCCTGATCAATGCCCACTTCTGGCTGGCGACCATCGGCACCGTGTTGTACATCGCCTCGATGTGGGTCAACGGCATCACCCAGGGCCTGATGTGGCGCGCCATCAATGCCGACGGCACCCTTACCTACTCGTTCGTCGAAGCCCTGCAGGCCAGCCATCCGGGCTACATCGTTCGCGCGCTGGGCGGCGCGTTCTTCGCCAGCGGCATGTTGCTGATGGCCTATAACGTGTTGCGCACCGTGCGCGCGGCCAACCCGGTGGAGGCTGAAGAAGCCGCCAAGATCGCTGTCGTGGGAGCGCACTGATGAAGCACGAAGCCGTAGAGAAGAACATCGGCCTGCTGGCCTTCTTCATGGTGATCGCCGTCAGCATCGGCGGGCTCACCCAGATCGTCCCGTTGTTCTTCCAGGACGTGACCAGTCAGCCGGTCGAAGGCATGAAGCCGCGCACCGCACTGGAGCTTGAAGGCCGGGACATCTACATCCGCGAAGGGTGCGTGGGTTGTCATTCGCAGATGATCCGCCCATTCCGGGCAGAGACCGAGCGCTACGGCCATTACTCGGTCGCCGGCGAAAGCGTCTGGGACCACCCGTTCCTGTGGGGTTCGAAGCGCACCGGCCCGGACCTGGCCCGGGTCGGTGGGCGCTATTCCGATGACTGGCACCGCGCCCACCTGTACAACCCGCGCAACGTGGTGCCGGAATCGAAGATGCCCGCCTACCCATGGCTGGTGGAAAACACCCTCGATGGCAAGGACACCGCCCGTAAGCTCCAGGTGCTGCGCACCCTCGGGGTGCCCTACACCGATGCCGACATCGCCGGCGCTCGGGATGCGGTCAAGGGCAAGACCGAAATGGACGCCCTGGTGGCGTACCTGCAAGGCCTTGGCACCCTCATCAAGAGCAAACGGTGACGGCGATGGATATCGGAATGATTCGCGGCCTGGGCACCGTGGTGGTGCTGGTGGCCTTCATCGGCCTGGCGCTGTGGGTGTTCAGCCCGCGGCGCAAGAAAGACTTCGACGAAGCGACCCAACTCCCCTTTGCCGATGACCCCCAGGCCCGCCAACACGTCGAGCACGCACAAGAAAAGGCATCCGGGAGCAAAAAACAATGACAACGTTCTGGAGTGTGTACGTCACCGTTCTGACCCTGGGCACCATCCTCGCCCTGACCTGGCTGCTGCTGTCTACCCGCAAGGGTCAACGCGAGGAGACCACCAGCGAAACCGTCGGCCATGCGTTCGACGGTATCGAGGAGTACGACAACCCGCTGCCCAAGTGGTGGTTCTGGCTGTTCGTCGGCACCATTGTCTTCGCCCTGGGCTACCTGGCCCTGTACCCGGGCCTGGGCAACTGGAAAGGCATACTGCCCGGCTACGCTTACCTGGATAACGACAAGCAGGCCGAGTTCTCGGACGGCCAGGCCGGCTGGAGCGGTGTACACGAATGGGAGAAGGAAATGGCCAAGGCCGACGCCCGGTTCGGGCCGATCTTCGCCAAGTTCGCGGCCATGCCCATCGAAGAGGTGGCCAAGGACCCACAAGCGCTGAAGATGGGCGGTCGCCTGTTCGCCTCCAACTGCTCGGTATGTCACGGTTCCGATGCCAAGGGTGCCTACGGTTTCCCCAACCTGACCGACAAGGACTGGCGCTGGGGCGGCGAGCCGGAAACCATAAAAGCCTCGATCATGAACGGGCGCCACGGGGTCATGCCGGCGTGGGCCGAGGTGCTGGGCGAACAGGGCGTGGCCGATGTGGCCGCCTTCGTGCTCACCAACCTGGACGGTCGCCGTCTGCCGGAGGGCATCAATGCCGATCCGGCCAAGGGCAAGGTGATCTTCGCCAGCAGCTGCGTGGCCTGCCACGGGCCGGAGGGTAAGGGCACCCCGGCCATGGGCGCTCCGAATCTCACGCACCCCCAGGCGTTCATCTATGGGTCGAGCTTTGCACAGTTGCAGCAGACCATCCGATACGGCCGCCAGGGGCAGATGCCGGCCCAGGCACAGTTGCAGGGCAACGACCGGGTGCATTTGCTGGCTGCTTATGTGTACAGCCTTTCGCACTCGCCGGAGGCAGGCGAGAAAGCCGAGTGAGGAAGTTTGGGGGTGGGCTGCTGGCAGCCAGGCCAGACATAAGCCCAGCAACCGGGTTGTTCCAACAGGCGGGCAACAAATGCGTCACCGGCTGACCTGGATCAATTGACACTTCCCATATCACGTTTCACAAGATCAACCCAATGCGGCCAAAGGTCGCACCTCGGTCTGAACGTCTGCCAGGGGCGTATCATGGCCGCGCAGCGCTAGGCTCTGTGTGAAGAGTCTTGAGACGAAGGTCAGGCAAGGCGAAAACAGCCGAGGAAGCGGAGTTTACATGTTGTAAATGAGCATTCCGACCGGGCTGGCGATCCAGGCTGTTTTCAACGCAGCATCACCGAGTATCAAGGCTTTTCACACAGGGCCTAGCAGATTGCGCGAGACTGCGGCCGGCATGCACTGGCCGCGGCATTTCTCCACTGCCGTGGGACATGATGATGAGCAAGCATATACCGGTACATGATGTAACCCCGCCTGCCAAGACAGGAAAGGATTCCGTCGACCTCTACGCCTCGCGCGAAAAAATCTACACACGTGCCTTCACCGGCCTGTTCAGGCGCTTGCGCATGGTAGGTGGTGCGGTCTTGCTCTTGCTGTACTTCGGTACCGTCTGGCTGAACTGGGGCGGGCACCAGGCCGTGTGGTGGAACCTGCCAGAGCGCAAGTTCTACATCTTCGGCGCGACCATCTGGCCCCAGGACTTCATCCTGCTGTCGGGCATTCTGATCGTGGCGGCCTTCGGCCTGTTCTTCATCACCGTGTTCGCAGGCCGGGTCTGGTGCGGCTATACCTGCCCGCAAAGCGTGTGGACGTGGATCTACATGTGGTGCGAGAAGGTCACCGAAGGTGATCGCAATCAGCGAATGAAGTTGGACAAGGCGCCCATGAGCGCCAACAAGTTCGCCCGCAAGTTCGCCAAGCACAGCCTGTGGCTGCTGATCGGCTTCGTCACCGGCATGACCTTCGTCGGCTATTTCGCCCCCATCCGCGAGCTGGTGGTCGAGTTCTTCACGGGCCAGGCAGACGGCTGGGCCTACTTCTGGGTCGGTTTCTTCACCCTGGCCACCTATGGCAACGCCGGCTGGTTGCGCGAGCAGGTGTGCGTGTACATGTGCCCCTACGCGCGCTTCCAGAGCGTGATGTTCGACAAGGACACACTGATCGTGTCCTACGACCCGCGCCGTGGCGAGACCCGTGGGCCGCGTAAAAAAGACGTGGACTACAAGGCCAAGGGCCTGGGCGATTGCGTCGACTGCACCCTGTGCGTGCAGGTGTGCCCCACGGGCATCGACATCCGCGATGGCCTGCAGATCGAGTGCATCGGCTGCGCCGCGTGCATCGACGCCTGCGACAGCATCATGGACAAGATGCACTACCCCAGAGGGCTGATCAGCTATACCACCGAGCACAACCTGTCCGGGCAGAAGACCCACCTGCTGCGCCCTCGCCTGATCGGCTACGCCGTGGTGCTGCTGGTCATGATCATCGCCCTGGCCAGCGCCTTTGCCACCCGCTCGCTGGTAGGCCTGGACGTGAGCAAGGACCGTGTCCTGTACCGGGAGAATGCGCAGGGGCGCATCGAAAACGTGTATAGCCTCAAGGTCATGAACAAGGACCAGCGCGACCACGTCTACGTGCTCGATGCCACCGGCCTGCCCGACCTGATGCTCGATGGCCAACGGGAAATCCGCGTGGCCGCCGGCGACATCGTCAGCCTGCCCGTGCAACTGTCGGTGGCCCCGGAAAAACTTCCCTCGACCACCAACGAAATCACCTTCATCCTCAAGAGCGCCGATGACAGCGACGCCCAGGTTGAAGCCAAGAGCCGTTTCATCGGCCCGCAGATTCGCTAAGAAGGATGAACACCATGCCTGCCACCGCCGCCAGCCCCTGGTACAAGCACCTCTGGCCCTGGATCATCATCGGCATCCTGACCACCTCGGTGTGCCTGAGCCTGACCATGGTCAGCATCGCCGTGCGCAACCCGGACAACCTGGTGAACGACAACTACTACGAGGCCGGCAAGGGCATCAACCGCTCCCTGGACAGGGAGCTGCTGGCTCAGCAACTGGCGCTCAAGGCCAGCGTCCACCTGGACGACCTGACCGGTGAGGTAGATGTGCGCCTGACCGGTAGCAGTGACCCGCAGACGCTGGAGCTGAACCTTATCTCCCCTACCCAGCCGGCCATGGACCGCCGGGTGCTGCTGAGCCGTGTCGAGCAGGGGCGCTATGTCGGCCAGCTGGAAGACAAGGTCAATGGCCGGCGCTTCGTCGAGCTGCTGGGCAGCGAAGGCGATCAGGTGTGGCGCCTGTTCGAAGAAGAGAAGGTCGAGCATGGTGTGATCCTGGAGTTGGGTGACGAGGCGCTACAAGGCGCTCAACACCTTTGATCGCGCTCGCGATCGACTTGTGCAAGGCAATGATGCGATGACCCAACCCATCCTCTGCTACCACTGCGCACTGCCCGTTCCCGCCAGTCGCGGGTTCACCGCCGTGGTCCTGGGGCAGCCCCGAGCCTTCTGCTGCCCAGGCTGCCAGGCTGTGGCCGAGTCGATCGTGGCCGGGGGCCTCGAGCACTACTACCAGCACCGCAGCGACAACAGCGCCAACCCGCAAGCCCTGCCCCGGCAGTTGCAAGATGAGTTGGCGCTGTACGACCGCAGCGATGTGCAGCAGCGATTCGTGCGGCACGAGGGCGAACTGGCCGAAACCACGCTGCTGGTCGAGGGCGTCAGTTGCGCCGCCTGCGGCTGGCTGATCGACAAGCACCTGCGCAACCTGCCGGGGGTGGCCGAGGCGCGCTTGAACCTGTCCAATCATCGGCTGCTGCTGAGCTGGGATGATCGGCAATTGCCGCTGTCGCAGGTGCTGGCGGCGCTGCGCCGGATTGGCTACGCCGCCCACCCCTATCAGCCGGACCAGGCGGCCGAGCAGTTGAACCGGGAAAACCGCAGTGCGTTGCGCAGGCTGGGGGTCGCAGGATTGCTGTGGTTCCAGGCGATGATGGCAACCATGGCCACCTGGCCGGAATTCAACATGGACCTGTCCGCCGAGCTGCACACTATCCTGCGCTGGGTGGCCCTGTTCCTCACCATTCCCATCGTCTTCTACAGCTGCGCGCCCTTTTTCAAGGGCGCAGCGCGTGACCTGCGCACCCGCCACCTGACCATGGACCTGTCCGTCTCGCTGGCCATCGCCCTGGCGTTCGGTGCCGGGATCTGGACGGCTGTCACCGGTAGCGGCGAGCTGTATTTCGACACTGTCGGCATGTTCGCCCTGTTCCTCCTGACCGGGCGCTACCTGGAACGGCGCGCCCGCGAACGCACGGCCGCCGCGACGGCGCAACTGGTCAACCTGTTGCCGGCATCCTGTCTGCGTGTCGATGCCCAGGGCCGCAGCGAGCGCATCCTGCTCAGTGAACTGCGTTGCGGGGACAGCGTGCAGGTGCTGCCGGGGTCGGTGATCCCGGCTGACGGTCGCATCGTGCAAGGGCGCTCGAGTGTCGATGAGTCGCTGCTGACCGGCGAATACCTGCCCCAACCTCGCCAGGAGGGTGATCGGGTCACAGGTGGCACGCTGAACGTGGAAAGCGCCCTGCAGGTGCAGGTGCAAGCCCTGGGCCAGGATTCGCGGTTGTCTGCCATCGTCCGCTTGCTCGAACGTGCCCAGACCGAAAAGCCACGCCTGGCCCAGATTGCCGACCGCGCCTCCCAGGTGTTCCTGTTGTGCTCACTGCTTGCGGCCGCCGCGATTGGCGTGTGGTGGTGGCAGGTGGAGCCGCAACGGGCGTTCTGGATTGTGCTCGCCATGCTGGTTGCGACTTGCCCCTGCGCGCTGTCGCTGGCCACCCCGACCGCGTTGACGGCGGCGACAGGCACGTTGCACAAGCTGGGCCTGCTGGTTACACGCGGTCATGTGCTGGAGGGCCTGAATCAGATCGACACGGTGATTTTCGACAAGACCGGCACGCTGACCGAAGGGCGCCTGACCTTGCGCAGCCTCAGGCCGCTGGGCCATGCAACGGCCGACACTTGCCTGGCCTGGGCCGCGGCCCTGGAAAACCGCTCCGAGCATCCCATCGCACGGGCCTTCGGCCAAGTGGCCACGCCGGCCGATGGTGTGCTGGCCGTGCCCGGGCTGGGCCTTGAGGGTGAGGTTGAAGGCCAACGCCTGCGCATCGGCCAGGCAAGCTTCGTCTGCGCCTTGAGCGGCACCCCGCCGCCGGCGATACCCGAGCCACGGGGACAGTGGCTGCTGCTGGGCGACCGCCGCGGGCCGCTGGCCTGGTTCGGGCTGGACGATCGCCTGCGTGAAGACGCCCCTGCCCTGCTCGCGGCCTGCAAGGCGTTTGGCTGGCGTACGCTGCTGTTGTCCGGAGACAGCTCGCCGATGGTCGGCGAGGTGGCCGCGCAACTGGGCATCGACGAGGCCGCCGGCGGCCTTAGGCCCGATGACAAGCTAGCGCGGCTCAAGGCCCTGCAAGAGGCCGGGCACAAGGTGCTGATGCTGGGGGACGGGGTCAATGACGTGCCGGTGCTGGCGGCGGCAGACATCAGCATCGCCATGGGCAGTGCCACTGACCTGGCCAAGACCTGCGCCGACGCGGTGCTGCTTTCCAACCGGCTTCAGGCGCTGGTGCAGACGGCCTCGCTGGCGCGGCGCACGCGGCGCATCATCATCGAGAACCTGCTGTGGGCCAGCCTGTACAATGGCCTCATGTTACCGTTCGCGGCCCTTGGCTGGATCACCCCGGTGTGGGCAGCGGTCGGCATGTCGGTCAGTTCACTGGTGGTAGTGCTCAACGCCCTGCGCCTGACCCGAATGCCTGCTGCGGCGCCTGCCCTGGCCGCGTCAGCACCTACCCCTGCGAGGAACCTGCCATGCCCGCCCTCTATGTGATGATTCCCGCAGCGCTGCTGCTGGTCGGCGTGGCCGTCTACATCTTCTTCTGGGCGGTGGACAGCGGCCAGTACGACGACCTGGAAAGCCCCGCTCACAGCATTCTCTTCGACGATCAGGATCCCCGTCACCAAGCCGCCGTCACGCCCGAACAAACGCCTGATAACCCTTCCGAGCCCCCGGCTCGTGGCTGACTTGCTACCCCTACTGGGCTCGGCGCTGGTGCTCGGCCTGCTCGGAGGCGGTCACTGCATGGGCATGTGCGGCGGCCTGATGGGCGCCCTGACTCTGGCCATACCCCCGGCGCAGCGCGGCCGTCGATTGCGGCTGCTGGTGGCTTACAACGTCGGGCGTGTGCTCAGCTACACGGCCGCAGGCCTGATGCTCGGCATGGCGGGCTGGGCGGTGGCCAACAGCCCTGCCGTGCTTGTTTTGCGCATCATGGCCGCCTTGCTGCTGATCGCCATGGGCCTGTACCTGGCCGGTTGGTGGAGCGGACTGACCCGCATCGAAGCCATGGGTCGCGGGCTGTGGCGGCACATCCAGCCGGTGGCGTCACGCCTGCTTCCAGTCTCGAGCCTGCCTCGGGCACTGCTGCTGGGCGCCTTGTGGGGCTGGCTGCCGTGCGGATTGGTGTACAGCACCTTGCTGTGGGCCGCCAGCCAAGGCAATGCATTGCACAGTGCCGCCCTGATGGCGGCATTCGGGCTCGGGACCTGGCCCGTGCTGCTGGCCACCGGGTTGGCGGCCGAGCGGGTAAACAGGTTGTTGAGACAACGCAGCGTGCGGGTGGCCGGCGGCATGCTCGTGGTGCTGTTCGGCGTATGGACACTGCCCGGCCCTCATCAACACTGGCTGATGGGCCACTGAGGCGAGCCAGGCGGCGCAGCGTATGGCTTATGGCCAGTAACCGGCCGTACCCACCGCGCATCGCTTGAGCTAGACCTAGCGCCCTCAGGCCGTTTAGCGCTTGATACAAATCAACACAGATTCCTACAGACATCCCTAGACTCCGGAACATTGCTGCTCTTTCCGGGGACCGCCCTCATGCTCGACGACCTACGTTGGGACACCGACCTGATCCGCCGCTACGATCTGGCCGGGCCACGCTACACCTCCTACCCAACCGCCGTGCAACTGCACAGCGAAGTGGGCTCGTTCGACCTGCTGCACGCCCTGCGCGAAAGCCGGCGGGCCGTGCGCCCGCTGTCGCTGTACGTGCATGTGCCGTTCTGCGCCAACATCTGCTACTACTGCGCATGCAACAAGGTCATCACCAAGGACCGGGCACGCGCTGCCCCCTACCTGCAACGCCTGGAACAGGAAATCCAGCTGGTGGCCTGCCACATGGACAGCAGGCAACGTGTGGAGCAGCTGCACTTCGGCGGCGGCACCCCGACCTTCCTGAGCCATGTAGAGCTGCGTCAGCTGATGGCCACGCTGCGCCAGCACTTCAGCCTGCTCGATGACGATTCGGGCGATTACGGCATCGAAATCGACCCGCGCGAGGCGGACTGGTCGACCATGGGCCTGCTGCGTGAGCTGGGCTTCAACCGCGTCAGCCTCGGCGTGCAGGACCTGGACCCGGCCGTGCAGCGTGCCGTCAACCGTCTGCAGAGCCTGGAGCAGACGCGCACCTTGATCGAGGCGGCTCGCACCCTGCAGTTTCGCTCGGTGAACCTGGACCTGATCTACGGGCTGCCGCGCCAGACGCCCGAAGGGTTCGCACGCACCGTTGAAGAAGTGATCCGCCTGCAGCCCGATCGCCTGTCAGTCTTCAACTACGCCCACCTGCCCGAACGGTTCATGCCGCAACGGCGCATCGAAGCCGGGGAGCTGCCCAGTGCAGCGGCCAAACTGGACATGTTGCACGCCACCATCGAGCAATTGACCGCTGCCGGCTACCGCTACATCGGCATGGACCACTTTGCCTTGCCCGATGACGAACTGGCCATTGCCCAGGAGGAAGGCACGCTCCAGCGTAACTTCCAGGGCTACACCACTCATGGGCACTGCGACCTGATCGGCCTGGGCGTGTCGGCGATCAGCCAAATCGGCGATTTGTACTGCCAGAACAGCAGCGACCTCACCACCTACCAGGACAGCCTCTCCAACGCCCAGCTCGCCACCCAGCGCGGCCTGCTGTGCACCCCCGACGACCGTCTGCGCCGGGCGGTCATCCAACAGCTGATCTGCCATTTCGAGCTGGACTTCGAGTCGATCGAACAGGCATTCGCCATCGATTTTCGTGGCTATTTCAATGACCTGTGGCCGGAGCTCTTGACCTTGCAGCGCGATGGCCTGATTCGCCTGGACGACAAGGGCATTCGGATTCTACCGGCCGGGCGACTGCTGGCCCGTTCGGTGTGCATGGTCTTCGATGCCTACCTGGCCCTGCACAATCGCCAACGGTTCTCCCGTGTGATCTGAGCGAGGCATTTGGCCGCACTCCATGCGTCCTGGCCATGCGGCTGCTGGCACACAGGCCATCGGGTGATGCGCAGCCGGGCATGGCAAGCCAGCCTACTGGTCGCGGCCACTGGCCTACACCCTATGTCGTGGGTTACCCTTACGACTTATGTGTGCTTTCCCACAAGGATCGAGTCAAATGTCCGAGCCAGTCAAACTGCGCCCACACAGCCAGGCCCATTGCAAGGATTGCAGCCTGGCCCCCCTGTGCCTGCCCCTTTCACTCAACCTGGAAGACATGGACGCACTGGACGAAATCGTCAAGCGAGGTCGCCCTCTCAAGAAAGGCGAGTTCCTGTTCCGCCAGGGGGATAATTTTGGCTCGGTCTATGCCGTACGCTCCGGCGCTCTGAAGACGTTCAGCCTGAGCGACAGCGGTGAAGAGCAGATCACCGGTTTCCACCTGCCCAGCGAACTGGTGGGCCTCTCCGGCATGGACACCGAGGCCTACCCGGTGTCGGCCCAGGCCCAGGAAACCACGTCGGTCTGCGAAATTCCGTTCGAACGCCTGGATGAACTGTCGGTGCAATTGCCGCAGCTGCGTCGCCAGTTGATGCGCGTGATGAGCCGCGAAATTCGCGACGATCAGCAGATGATGCTGCTGCTATCGAAGAAAACCGCCGATGAGCGCATCGCGACGTTCCTGGTCAACCTGTCGGCGCGCTTCCGCGCCCGTGGCTATTCGGCCAACCAGTTCCGCCTGAGCATGTCGCGCAACGAGATGGGCAACTACCTGGGGCTGGCGGTGGAAACCGTGTCGCGCGTGTTCACCCGCTTCCAGCAGAATGGCCTGCTGCGCGCCGAAGGCAAGGAGGTGCATATCCTCGACCCGATCCAGCTTTGCGCGCTGGCCGGTGGCGCAATGGAGGCCTGAGGGCGGCTTTAGCAGGTATACTGGGCCGTTCGTTTTCCCAGGATACCTGCAACAATGCACAGCGACGCCTTCGACCTCAAAGCCCTGATCCGCCCGGTAGTGGACTTTCCCAAGCCGGGTGTGATCTTCCGCGACATCACCCCACTGTTCCAGTCGCCGCGCGGGCTGCGCTATGTGGCCGATCAGTTCATCGAGCGTTATGTGGAGGCCGAATTCAGCCACATCGGCGCCATGGACGCGCGTGGTTTTCTGATCGGTTCGATCATCGCCCATCAGCTGAACAAGCCCCTGATCCTGTTCCGCAAGCAAGGCAAGCTGCCCGCTGACGTGCTCAGCGAGGGGTACCAGACCGAGTACGGTGAAGCCTTCCTTGAAGTGCACGCCGACAGCCTGTGCGAGGGCGACTCGGTACTGATCTTCGACGACCTGATCGCCACCGGCGGTACGCTTCTGGCCGCCGCCAACCTGGTGCGCCGTACGGGTGCGCAGGTGTTCGAGGCGGCAGCCATCATCGACCTGCCCGAGCTGGACGGCTCGCGCCGTTTGCAAGCGGCGGGCGTACCGACCTTCTGCCTGACCGAGTTTTCCCTCAGCGAGCGTTGAGGGGTGACGCCTGGGCGGCGATAGGGTGCGGCGACACCAGGATCAGCTTCGCGGCGGAAATCCCGAGGTCACTGCACCGCAGGTCGTACCCTATCACTGCCTCAGAGCGAGATAGGGCGACGCCCTGCAAAGGCATGGGCCAGCGTGCCGCCATCTACCAACTCCAGCTCGCCGCCCAGGGGCACGCCATGGGCGATACGCGAGGCGACCAGACCCTTCTCAGCTAGCAACTGCGCAATGTAGTGCGCCGTGGCTTCACCTTCCACCGTGGGGTTGGTGGCAAGAATGACTTCGGTGAAGGTGCCCTGCTCCTGGATGCGTGCCATCAACTGTGGAATGCCGATCGCCTCCGGGCCCAGTCCGTCGAGCGGCGACAGATGCCCCTTGAGCACGAAGTAGCGGCCGCGATACCCGGCCTGCTCGACGGCATAGACATCCGTCGGGCCCTCGACCACGCACAGTTGCGTGTCGTCACGCCGTGGGTCGGCGCACTGCGGGCACAGGTCCTGTTCGGTCAGGGTGCGGCATTGGCGGCAATGTCCTACCCCTTCCATGGCCTGAGTCAGCGCCTGGGCGAGCCGCAGCCCCCCGCTGCGGTCACGCTCCAGCAATTGCAGGGCCATGCGCTGTGCCGTTTTCTGACCAACGCCGGGCAAGATGCGCAAGCCGTCGATCAGCTGGCGGATGAGAGGACTGAAGCTCATGGGAAACGCCTGACAAGTCATTAAGAGGCGGTTTATACCCACCATGGGGTGTGGCGTCAAATCGGCACGGCGGCCATAAAAAAACCGCCGCTGTTACCAGCGACGGTTCGTGGGCGCGCAGGGGCTCAGAACGGCATCTTGAAGCCTGGCGGCAATTGCATGCCAGCCGTCATGCCGCCCATCTTTTCCTGGCTGCTCTGTTCGATCTTGCGCACGGCATCGTTCAGGGCTGCAGCGATCAGGTCTTCGAGCACTTCCTTGTCGTCTTCTTCGGTCGACATCAGGCTCTGGTCGATGCTCACGCGCTTGACGTCGTGGCGACCGGTCATCACCACGCTGACCAGACCACCGCCGGACTGGCCGGTGACTTCTGCGTTGGCCAGCTCTTCCTGCATTTTCTGCATCTTTTCCTGCATCTGCTGGGCCTGCTTCATCAGGCCGGCCATGCCACCTTTCATCATGGGGAATACCTCGATTGGGTCATGTGATGCGGCCGGGCACGGGGCTGGCCGCATGGTTATTCGTTATTGGCCCTGACTGGCCAGGGCCTCTACAGGCTCAATAGTATCGTGCCGCACCTTGGCGCCAAACAGCTTGATCATCTGCTGGATCAGCGGGTCGTGCTCGATCGACGCCTCGGCTTCATGCTGGCGCTCCAGGCGCTTGCGGGCTGCCGCCTGAGCTGGCGTTTCCTGTTCGGGCCGGATCAGCTCGATGCGCAGGTTCAAGGTACGCCCCAGGTGCTGGTTGAGCGCCTCGTTCAGGCGTCTTTGCTGGGTGGCGTTGAACAACGCGCCTTGCCCCGGGTCCAGGTGCAGGAGCCAGTCATCACCGTCGGCGGCGATCAACGTGCAGTTGGCCGCGATGTTGCCCGTCATACCAGAGACAGGCAACTGCGGGAACAATTCCAGCCATTGCAAGGCCAGCCCGGTCGCCGGCTTGGCAGCGGGCAGCGGCTCGGCGGCGGCCTGGGGCTGCTCCTGGACGTGTTCGGCCAGCTCGTCGAGGTAGCTGAAGCCCACCGGATCGCTTTCGCCAGCGTAGTAGTCTTCGTCGAGCGGCGGCTCGTCGTCGCGGTCCATGCCCACCGATGCATACGCACCCGGATCGAACGGAGGTACATCATCGTGGGTTGCAGCGGCCTGTTGGGCAGGAGCAGGGTTTGCCGCAACGGGGGCTGGAGCCGGCTGGGGCTCCGGCATGGCCGGTGCGGCAGGCGCTTCCCACGGCAGATCGATTACCGGCGCGACTGGCTCAGGCACCGAGATGGCCGTAATCTCCGCCTCGAGTTCGCGGTCACGCTCAGCTTCGGGTTCATGGTCTGCCGTTGCCGGCGCAGGCACCTCGATCACAGGCGCAGGCGTTGACGGCGCCGACGCAGCCGGCTCGCTTACCGGTTGGGCAACCGCTGCCGGGGGCGCCACCGGTTCGACGGAATCAGCTGTGGCCTGGCTGATCCCCACTGGCTTTAGCACCGGCCTCGGGGCTCCATCGGCATCGGCCGGGCGGAACGCCAGCATGCGCAGCAGTACCATCTCGAAACCACCACGCGGGTCGGGCGCCAAAGGCAAGTCGCGCCGCCCTATCAGGCCCATCTGGTAATAGAACTGCACGTCCTCGGCCGGCAATGCAGCGGCCAGGGCGAGCACGCGCTCCCGGTCACCCTGGCCGTTGTCCACGGCCTCGGGCAAGGCCTGGGCAATGGCCACACGGTGCAGCACGTTGAGCATTTCGGCCAGCACCCCGGCCCAGTCCGGGCCCTGCTCGGCCAGGTTGCGCACGGCTTCGAGCAGGGCGCGTGCATCCCCTTCGAGCAATGCCTGCAGCACCCCGTACACCTGGCCATGGTCCAGGCTGCCGAGCATGGCGCGCACATCGGCGGCCAGCACCTTGCCTTCACCGAAGGCGATGGCCTGGTCGGTCAAGCTCATGGCATCGCGCATCGAGCCGTCGGCCGCGCGGCCGAGCAACCAAAGCGCATCGGCCTCGAACGGCACGTTTTCGGCCTCGAGCACGTGGCTCAGGTGCTCGACCACCCGCTCCGGGCTCATGTTCTTTAACGAGAACTGAAGGCAGCGCGAAAGGATGGTCGCCGGCAGTTTCTGCGGGTCGGTGGTGGCCAGGATGAACTTGACGTAGGGCGGTGGCTCTTCCAGCGTCTTGAGCAACGCGTTGAAGGAGTGGGTCGAGAGCATGTGCACTTCGTCGATCAGGTAGACCTTGAAGCGCCCACGGCTCGGCGCGTACTGAACATTGTCCAGCAGCTCGCGGGTATCCTCGACCTTGGTGCGGCTGGCGGCGTCGATCTCGATCAGGTCGACGAAACGCCCTTCATCGATTTCGCGGCAGACCGAGCAGGTCCCGCAGGGCGTGGAGGTGATACCGGTTTCGCAGTTCAGGCATTTGGCGATGATGCGCGCGATGGTAGTCTTGCCTACACCGCGCGTGCCGGTGAACAGGTAGGCATGGTGCAGGCGCTGGTTGTCCAGCGCGTTGATCAAGGCCTTGAGCACATGGGCCTGGCCGACCATTTCGCGAAACGAGCGCGGACGCCATTTACGTGCAAGAACCTGATAACTCATCGAAAAACCATCGTAGCCTGATCGAGCGGAAGATCGCTAATGCTAGCGGAGCGGGGGCAAAATTGCACTGCCTGACTGGCCGTGCGCGACGATGGACAGCGGATCATGGAGAACCTGCGGTGCGGACCCTGCTGGCTTTGTTTCTTTTCTGGTCGGCTCACAGCCTGGCTGAACAGCCGGTACTGCGCTTTTCAGTGGCCGAGAGCTGGAGCATGCCGCTGATTCGCATCGAGAACGGCCAGCCGGTCGAAGGCCTGCTGTTCGATGTCATGGAGGCAGCTGCCAAGCAAGCCGGTGCCCGAGCCGAATATCATGTGATGGCTCGAATGCGCCTCGAGGAGGCGATGAATCAGGGGGCTATCGATGTACGTTGCTACGTCAGCGACCAGTGGTTGATGGCGCGGCCGAAGGACTTCATCTGGAGCGTGCCGCTGATTCACCAGCGCGATGTGCTGGTAGGCCGCCTGGGCGAAGGCGGCCCGATCTCGCCACAGCGGCTGTCACCCCAGCCCATCGGCACCGTTCTAGGCTACACCTACACCACGCTTGAACCCCTGCTGGCGGCACACCGGCTTTACCGGGAAGACAGCCGCAGCCAGGAGCTGGCCTTGCAGAAGTTGCAAGCGGGACGGTACCGGTATGCCGTCAGCAACCAACTGTCACTGCGGTGGTTCAACCACCAGCGCCATGCGCAATTGCAGCCACTGGCGGTGCTGGACGAGCAGGACCTGGGCTGCCTGGTCCGCAACGACCCTGACATCCCCGCCCAAGCGCTGCTGCGCGCATTGGTGCGCATCAAGCAGAGTGGGCAGATGGAGCGCTTGCTGCAACGCTACGGCAGCACCGAAGAGCCCTCACCCACCGGGACGGGCACCTGACACCTATAGCGCCAAGGCCGTCACGTACAACCCGATACCGAATACCATGTGGTTCACCAAGCTCTTGAAGCGCGCACGCCAGGGGCTGGGCGTGCGTGAAGCAAAAAAACCCATGCCCATGGCAGGCTGCATCAGGCTCTTTCTATCTCGTCTGATGCTGGCTTGGAAAGCCTGTGCTCCGGAAGTAGTGTGTACAAGCCCTCAACATACGCAACAGATTTCGGGGCTCCCTTTCGATAGGAGATTTCACCCCCACCATTCCGCTGATAGACCCATAAGTCTCCTGCATCATCCTGCCACTCCTTCAGAAGAAACCTCGGAATGAAATGATGCCTTGAGGAGATTTTCTGTTTTGACATAGATCCCACCTGATTACGGACAGACATGATCAAAAAACAAAATGCACATCACTGCAATCTATACTTCCTGAAAGCGATATACTTTGTAAACCCAAACTTAATATAAGACTTCCCATTAGCAGCTTTGAAAGCCACGCCAACTACGATGAAATCCGCGCCCTGCAAATCATCCACATCTCTTAGCCTAAAGTCTTCGACAAGCTGCTCCTCCAAATCTTCGTCATCGATCAATATACTTGGCTCACGCTTATAGTCACCACAATTAAGCCACAAAGAGCTACCTTGTCTATTAACGTTATTTATTCTACCCCAGAATATCCTCGGCTCACCCAAAGCCACACCAGACATTTCAGACTGGGAAACCAAGTGATCGGCAAGAACGCCTTCAAGCACTACCCTGCCACCATCCGCGACCATTTTTACCTGCTTATCCGATGGCGGAAAATCTGGATCTCGACCAAGACTTGTCAGTATCTGACGAAGCGACTTATTCTCCGGGTAGTCGCCAACATTTGAGTATTTCCGAACAGTTCCCCAAGGAGTCTCTTTCTTCGGCCTGGACTGTGGCACTGCAACATTGATATCTTGCTTACGCTGCTTATCCAGATCTATATTAATAGCCGACAAAACTCCTGACGTCGAAGGCCCATCATCATCTGGTATCAGAACTATTTTATTGTCGCACTTATCTGCGTGATGTGCAGCAAAGCATGGGGCACGAACATACTTCTCGGTTGCAAACCCTTTAACAAACCACGACTTCTCTTGGCATTTATCGCAGATGATATTGCCCCGATACATGTCCGGATTTTGCTGATATTGAAGAATCGTACATTCCGATTGATCAGGCACGTAACAAACGCTTTCCATCTAGCTATCCCCGCTGAATGCCGCCATAGGCGTTTAAATCACAACGTAGGCGGGTCATGCAAAACCCAGCAGGAAGAAGACTAGCAGCTATACAGTGAAAGCGAAATGCCACTATTGGCCGAGCAGGGGGAACCGGAAGGGTGGCTACTTGATGGCTGGGTGGTGGTGGCTGAGTTTCAAGACGTGGGCGTATCAGGTTCGATTCACCCGCTAGAGCGTCCAGCAGCTTCCAAGGCGTTTGCAGACGGTCGCCCTGTAGTAGTGGCCAAGCTGGACCGCCTGAGCCGCGACTTAGAGCACATAGCGGACTTGCTGAAGCGCCACAAGTTTCGTGTGGCCACTATGCCCACTGCCGACACGTTCCAGTTGCATATCTATGTCGTTCTGGCCGAGCAGGAACACACTTTCATCAGCGAACGCACCAAAGCCGCATTGAAGTCGCTAGAAGCCCGAGCAGCCAGCGGTGATGCAGAAGCAGTGCAGAAGATCAGCAACCGCTCACAGGCCCTAGCCAAGGGTCGCAGCATGCTGAATAGAACAAAGGGGCACGCCACCCAACGCCAGCAGGCAGACAACCGTGCGGCACTGGTCAAAGACGCCATTGAGCTATGCGTGCTCAAAGGGGCCAGCAGTCTACAGGCAGTGGCTGAGTGCCTGATCGCACGCAACATCCCCACCGCACGTGGTGGTCAGTGGTCACCCACCGCAGTGATGCGAGTAATGCAACGCTTGGAGCTAACGCTTGGCCGTAGCACCTCATAGGCCCGTAAACGGCATGCTGATTTCCGCTGATCTGCTGCGAGATTTTGTGAACGCAGTGGTGTTGTTCTGGCTGGATATGGGTATTGCGTGTACTGAAGCCCTCATCCCGAACAACCCGGCGATGATCAAGGAAGTGGCAAAGCTTCAAGCCCGGAGGACCGCCCTGCTATGATTTAGGCGCCAATAGGGCTTGGGAGTTGCGGTATCGTTGTCAGCAAGCGGCGCTACATTCTCCACACGAAGTGCCCCATCAGTCCCAAGGCAAAGGGCCATCTCGCTCTCCTGAATAAGGTTCGCGCATCCCTACAGGTGGAATAGCGGCTGCTGCTTTATAACGATCAAGTAATGGCGTCTGATGCGACAACATCACAGCATTGAGACGCGCCTTGAATGCTTTGCCATCTGGATGACCGCAAGCTATGAGTCTCCCCACCCGCCCCATCGCACGGTTGTAGACAGGTTCAAGATCGAGCCAACCATTACCGGCCTCGCTCATTAGCTCAAGCTCCCGCACTGCTGAGCGTATACATTTACGCTCCGATTTAGTCAGCCCTGGCGTAGGATTGAACACACTCAATCCGGTCACCGTAACCGGCTGGAAGGTTGCGTCATCACCTTTTATGCCCTGACCACGAACACGTATATGAAGCTTCGCACGCTTCTGGCGGCATCCTTTGGAAGCCAGCATCCCTGTGATGGTTGAAACGATATCAGATAGCTCGTCCGACGACGGCTCATGGCGACAAGAAACAGTGATGTCGTCAGCAAATCTGGAGTACTGAAAGCCGCGCCCCATGAGGTCTTTTACGATCTTGGGCTCTACGTCCCAGAACAACAAATTGGCAATGTAGCCGCTGGTGCTAGCGCCTTGCGGAGTACTACCCTCACGCGTGCATATAGACGACAGCAAGGTTGCTACAGACGTGCCGAATCCAAACAGCTGACGAAATAAGGCATTAACCTGCTGTGTCGATATCGACGGGTAGAAATTCTGGATATCTTGAAGAACGAGGTACTTTGATCCTGCATGCACAGCGGCATTACTATGGATGCTTCTCGGAGATTGACGATCCTTGATACCACCATGGAGGTAGGCCGGGAAAATCGCTTTTGATAGTAGTCTGTCTACAAGTTTGCGTTGTACCCTCTTCAGAGGTTCGTGGGCATCGTAGGTATCTCGCGTCTCGCGCGGCTTGCCCGGCTTGACTTTCTTCTCTTGGGGTACATGGCGGTACATTCGATCAGCTCTGACGGCAAGCCTTTCCAGCAGTTGCTCGCTCTCGCCAAGCGCTAGGGCCAATGCCTTGACACTATGAATTGGTCTAAAGGGGTACTTGGGAGCGTCCATATTCCAAACCCTGAAATGAAGAAGGGCCGATACGTGGATCGGCCCTTCAGAATTCGAATGATGTGATTTGTTGCGTCATGAGATCAACCCAAAGAGCATGTCCATAGCATCACAGACGTACTCCCAGTACTCAACCCTGTTTCCCCAAATTTCCAGAAGTACTTGGCGAATCAAAAAGGCCTCTACCGCCTTACGAAGGCGCTTAAGCCAATTGCCTTTTTTTCTATCCTTCTTAGGATCAGGACCATCTACTGTAACGCGGGCGTCTTGGTTATCGTGCTTTTGCAGCTTAGTCCGAGGACCAGCCGCCTTCTTCAATCGCAACATGGTTGTAGCTCCTTGACCGGCGAAATTGCCGCCGCCAAAGCATTCCGGGCCGAATGGAACTACCAAGACACCACTACAAACCACAGTTCTGCTTTTCGATCTTGAGAGCTCTCAAGATCGAAAAGCCGTCGCCGCCACATCTCGTCACCGCATAGAGTTTCGCCGCAAAGACTCAACGCACAGCACCACGTTAGCGCTGCACAGCATCACCGCATTGGCCTAAACCGTAGGGGACGTGAGAAGCGTGACGTTTAGCAGTAACGCGGATCAATAACGCACAGTGACGGGTCGTGCGGAGCGGTAGCCTTGACGAACATCAAAGCTGGTCGGTTTCCCAACCACCAACTGCAAGCCCAGAGAATTTAACCATGTTTAAAGAGCACCTGGACGGTACGCCCAGCACTTCTCTTATACCTGTGTAACAGCTCTCTTGGCAACAAGAAATGTCAATTTGCCATCAAGACTTACTAGAGGTGCTGGGATGAAGCTCCCCAGCCCTCTCTAACGCTAGCTGCTCAAAGGCTTTTCGAGCCCCCCTAGGTAGGTGGACTAGCTCATCCACCGCTTTCACAATCTGCGGATTCAAAGACAACGGCGAGTTCAGAGCTACGAAATTGAAATCCCCGGAAGAGCTGCTAAATGGTTGGTTTCCGCCGAACATAGCGTTACGCCAAACAAGGCCATCGTGAGCTAAGTGATTCGCATTCGACAAGACCTTTTCGAGGAAGCCTCGTTCAAGATATCCCCCCTCGGGTGGCCCGTCTAATTGCTCACTGATCCTCTTCAGGTTCCTTGACAACACCTCTTGAGATGGCCGGTCGTTATAGTGCTCAACATTAAGCACAGCGCAGTATTGGCGGAGCCGCCATACCAATGCGTCTAGGTCAGTTAATTCGTGGTGGCAAAGGTAGAGGGACGCCACCAGGTATCGATCACCTTCGGACTCTGCAAGATGGTTGAAAATAGCCTGCTCTTGGTCGGACAGAACAATGCTGTACCTCAAACGGTCGTTTACCAACCTCAAGCCTTCAGCGATCTTGTGCCCAACACCCTTCGAGCTAACCCTACCAAGAAGCAAGATACACTTGAGATACTTCTCGATGGCCTGCAATCCCGACCAGATTGCCTGGCTTGGCAGGCCAGCTTTCAAAGCGAGCCGTGCAGTGATGTAGTCGCCGTCACCAGTATCCCTGAAGCACCTGATAGCGAAATCATTGATCCAAGCGGCCTCTGAAGGAGGCTGGTACTCGTCTACGAACTGCTGCCAGGTCATCTTCTCACCGTTGCTCATCGTCCTACCTCACCAGAAGGTTCAGGCGATAGTACTGGCCTCCATGGCTAGTAGCCAGCAGAGCTCTCCGAGGACACTCGGGAACGTACATGATTGGAAAAAAGACTGGAGCAGGCTAACATGCCGCTTATGATGCACCACTCAGGTGTACCTAAACGCTGTCATACTTCGAGATTTTGAGCGAGAAAAGTCCTTTAGAATTAAGGACTTACGTAATGGAGGCGGCCCCGCCAGCCACACCCCGGCACTCGATGTTCCCGCTATGGCTGCTCCCTTCCGGGCCTGACCAGGTTAACGGGTAATCAATGCGGGAGGACCGACAGGGCCACCACTACATGTCTCGCTGAACAGCGAGTGGCGCCATTGTACCGGTCCTGAGCCCAGATACAACCTCTGCGGCAGAAAAAGTCATCATTTCTCAATGACTTGTCTGGCTAGCGCGCGCCACACGGTCAAACACCCTAACCCGCCAGCGACCCCGGCCGCCAAGATGGACAAGTGCCGGCACTCACGCAACGGGTCAGCACAGCCCCAGGGTGATCAGACCTCGATGCCCTGCTGGGCAAGAAACGCCACGAACGCCTCTTCATCGAGCACCTTCACGCCCAGCTCGCTGGCCTTGGCCAGCTTCGACCCGGCACCCGGCCCTGCCACCACGCAGTGGGTCTTGCCAGAAACCGACCCCGCCACTTTCGCACCCAGGCCTTCGAGCTTTTCCTTGGCGATGTCGCGGCTCATGCGTTCCAGGGAGCCGGTGAGCACCCAGGTCTGGCCCGCCAGAGGCAGCCCCTCGGCCACCTTCTTCTCGCTACGCCAGTGCATGCCGAAGGCCAGCAACTGCGCTTCGATGGCGTGGGCCAGTTGCTGGTTGGCTTCATCCCTGAAGAACGCGCGTACAGCCTCTGCCTGGCGCGTATTGAGCGCCTGGCGCAGGTCGATGCCATCCGCGGCGATGATCTTGTCCAGGCTGTCCAGGCGCGCCACCAGCTTCTGCGCGCCAGTCGGCCCTACCGAGGGGATGTCGAGCTTGGCGAGCAGGTCGGCCAGGGTGGTACTGGCGGCGAATTCGGCTGCCAGCTCGCCTTCGTCCTGCAACTGCATGCCGCAGTCCAGCAACTGGCGGATGACCTTCTGGTTGTGTTCGTCTTCAAAGAAGTTGTGAATCTCATGGGCCACTTCCAGGCCGATGTCCGGCAGGTAGGTGAGCACCTGCGGCAATGCCTGTTGCACGCGTGACAGGCTGCCCAGTGAGCGGGCCAGCACCTTGGCGGTTTCTTCACCGACATCGGGAATGCCCAGGGCATAGATGAAGCGGGCAAGGGTCGGCTGCTTGCTGGCGGCGATGGCTTCGAGCAGCTTGCGGCTCGACACTTCGGCAAAACCCTCGAGGCCTACGATTTGGTCGAACGCGAGCGTGTAAAGGTCGGCTGGTGAGGCAATCAGGCCCTCGTCCACCAACTGCTCCACGCTTTTCTCACCCAGCCCGTCGATGTCCATCGCCCGGCGCGACACATAGTGAATGATCGCCTGCTTGAGCTGCGCCCCACAGGCCAGGCGGCCGACGCAGCGGTACACGGCCCCTTCGCTGGTCACTTCCCTGCCCTTGCTGCGCTTGACCAGCTGGGTGCGCTCCACGTGGGAGCCGCACACAGGGCATTGGCTGGGCACCTGCACTTCACGCGCCCCTTCCGGGCGACGCTCCAGCACCACCTGCATCACCTGCGGAATCACATCACCTGCGCGGCGGATGATGACCGTATCGCCGATGCGCAGGCCCAGGCGTGCGATTTCGTCCATGTTGTGCAACGTGGCATTGGACACCGTGACACCGGCGACCTTTACCGGCTTCAGACGGGCGACCGGGGTAACCGCGCCCGTGCGCCCCACCTGGAACTCCACGTCCAGCACCTCGGTGAGCTCCTCCATCGCCGGGAACTTATGGGCGATGGCCCAGCGCGGCTCCCGGGCACGGAAACCCAGCTCACGTTGTGCGGCCAGGCTGTTGACCTTGAACACCACGCCGTCGATCTCGTAAGGCAGGCTGTTACGCCGTTCACCGATGTCGCGGTAATAGTCCAGGCATTGCTCGATGCCGGCCGCGTGCTTGAGCTCACGACTGATCGGCAATCCCCATGCCTTGAGTTGCTCCAGCGTGGCGATATGGCTGTCGGCCACAGGCGCGGACACCTGACCGACACCGTAGCAGCAGAATTCCAGCGGGCGACTGGCAGTGATCTTGGAGTCCAGCTGACGCAGGCTGCCTGCCGCAGCATTGCGCGGGTTGGCGAACGTCTTGCCGCCAATGTCGGCCTGGGACGCATTGAGCCGGTCGAAGCCGGCCTTGCTCATGAACACCTCGCCCCGCACTTCCAGCACCGCAGGCCAGCCTTGGCCGTGCAGCTTCAAGGGAATGTTGCGCACGGTGCGCACGTTGGCGCTGATGTCCTCGCCGGTGGTGCCGTCGCCTCGCGTGGCACCCTGCACCAGATGACCGTCACGGTAGAGCAGGCTGACCGCCAGGCCATCGAGCTTGGGCTCGCAGCTGAAATCCACCGCGTCTGGCTGGTCCAGCCCCTCCGTCACGCGGCGACCGAACTCGCGCAGGTCGGCTTCTTCGAAGGCATTGCCCAGGCTGAGCATGGGAACCTCATGACGAACCTGGCTGAATGCAGCAAGGGCCGCACCACCTACCCGCTGGGTGGGCGAATCGGGCGTGACCAAGTGGGGGTGCTCGGCCTCCAGCGCCTTGAGTTCGTTGAACAGCCGGTCGTACTCGGCGTCGGGCACGCTGGGTTCGTCCAGCACATAGTAGCGGTAGTTGTGCTGGTCGAGTTCGGCACGCAGTTCGTGGATGCGGGTTTCAGCGGTCATTTTTCAGCTTCTCTTGCAAAACGAAAGAGCAGCCTGGCAGCGTCTGGAGGGCCAAGCCTGGTCATCGCCTTCTGCCTTAGGCAGCGAGCCCGCTTCACAGGTTCGACACAGACTCGAAAGACTGTGGTGAACCTGTGAAGCGGGCTCGCTTGCCGAAAGCCGATTCGATGAGCAAAAGGCCTGAGCCGACCAGCACGCCCCGAGGCTGCTCTTCGTCTGGATTTATCAGCGCTTCTGGGTCAGGGCGCGGCGCTCGAATTCCACGATGCGCTGGCGGTAGTGCTCGATGGTCTGCGCCGTCAACACGCTGCGCTGATCATCCTTGAGTTCACCGTTGAGCTCATGGGCCAGCTTGCGAGCGGCCGCCACCATCACGTCGAAGGCCTGCTTCGGATGGCGTGGGCCTGGCAGGCCGAGGAAGAAGCTCACCGCACGCGTGCTGAAATGGTCGATGTCATCCAGGTCGAAGATGCCCGGCTTGACGGCATTGGCCATGGAGAACAGCACTTCGCCGTGACCGGCCATGCTCTCGTGACGGTGGAAGATGTCCATCTCGCCGAACCGCAGGCCGCTCTCCAGAATGTTCTGCAGCAACGCCGGGCCTTTGAACCCGCCCTCGTCCCGGGAAATGACGCTGATCACCAGCACTTCCTCGGCCGGTGGCAGCTCCTTGACGCTGTTGTTGGCCGTTGCTGGGGATGGGCTACGGCCATTGTCCGCGGCGAAGTCGTCTTCCTCGTCGATCACGATATCCGCTTCGCGGGAAGGCGCGCTGAAGCCTGCGTCAACGCGTGGCGCTTCTGCAGCCGTCGGGCGTTTTGGCCACTTGCTGACCTTGGCGGGCTTGGGCTCACGCTCACGGTCGCGATCCGAGGCACTGAGCGACGGCAGATCACTTTCGTCCAGCTCAGGCTCCCTGTGGGTGTCGAGCACGCGGGGTGGGCCAAGTACTTCGGCGCCACCGCCTTCATCGTCCGCCGCATTGGCATAACTGCGGTCCAGACGGAATTTCAACTTGCCCTTGCCGCCGCGCATACGGCGCCAGCCGTCGAAAAGAATGCCGGCAATGACAATGATGCCGATAAGGATCAGCCACTCGCGCAGACCGATTTCCATGTAATCCCGTGCCTCTAATAAATATGCTGAAAACAAAGGCTTCAAAGGCCTTTAACACGTGGCGCCAAGCCTATGTTCTGACAGGCGTTTTACCCACGCAGAAAACGAGTGACATAAAGCTAGCACGACCAAAGACAACTTTACACCGTCTGTCTCACATGACAGGGGCATTTCAATGAAGATTGTGCCGTTTGACTACAGGTTTCACGCATCGACCATCGCCATTGCCGCCTCCACGTCCACGGCCACCAGGCGCGAACAGCCTGGCTCGTGCATCGTGACACCCATCAACTGGTCGGCCATTTCCATGGCGATCTTGTTGTGCGTGATGTAGATGAACTGCACGCTCTCACTCATTTCCTTCACCAGCCGGGCATACCGCCCGACGTTGGCATCGTCCAGCGGTGCGTCGACTTCATCGAGCATGCAGAACGGTGCGGGGTTCAACTTGAAGATGGCAAACACCAGCGCCAAGGCGGTCAGTGCTTTTTCGCCACCGGACAGCAGATGAATGGTGCTGTTCTTCTTGCCCGGTGGTCGCGCCATGATCGTCACCCCTGTATCGAGTAGATCTTCGCCCGTCAGTTCCAGATAAGCGCTGCCACCGCCGAAAACTTTTGGGAAAAGTGCCTGCAATCCGGCATTTATCTGATCAAAGGTATCTTTGAAGCGGTGGCGGGTTTCCTTGTCGATCTTGCGAATGACATTTTCGAGTGTGTCCAACGCTTCGACCAGGTCAGCATCCTGGGCATCGAGGTAGCGCTTGCGCTCGGACTGCTGTTCGTATTCCTCGATGGCGGCCAGGTTGATCGCGCCCAGCCGCTGGATACGGGCCTCCAGTTGCTCCAACGCCTGCTCGGTGCCGGCCTCGGTAACGTCGGGCTCGACCGTGGCGAGAACACCCTGCAAGTCGTAACCGTCGGCAAGCAACTGCTCCTGCAACGTGGTACGCCGCACTTCCAGGCCCTGACATTCCAGACGCAGTTGTTCAAGTTGACCGCGCAGCAACTGGGCCTGCTGCTCGGCCTGGGTGCGGCGCTTTTCGGCATCGCGCAGTTCGCGGTCGGCCTCGTCCATCTGCAAGCGTGCCTGGCGCATTTCTTCGTCGACACCCATGCGCCGTTCCAGCAGCTCTTCGAGCTTGAGCCGCAGTTCCTCCAACGGCGCCTCCCCCTCCTCCAGGTTCAGGCTCAACTGCTCCTGTCGCTCGCTCAGACGGGCCGCCTGCAGTTCCAGGCGTTCCAGAGCCTGACGCGTGGAGTCATGCTGGGCGCGCAACGACCCCAGGCGCACCGCCAGTTGGTGCGCATGATCCTTGTGCTGCCTGGCTTCCTGGCGAATACGGTCCAGGCCCTCACGCAGCCGGTCGCGCTGGGCCAGCAGCACTTCGCGCTGGTCGGTGTCCTGGGCCATCAGTTCGAGGGCATCCTGCAACAGCAAGCGGGCTTCGCCCAGCTGCTCATGCTCAAGGGCGCGCTGCTCGTCGAGCTCCGCCAGCTCCTCTTCCAGACGGCGGCGGCGCAGCGCGACCTGTTCGGCGCGGGCACGGTTGGCTGACAAGCTGGCCTTGAGCTCGGCCTGCAAGCGGTTTTCTTCCTGGGCGCGACGGCGTACCTGCTCGCGCTGCGCTTCCAGGTGCTGCTGCTGTTCACGCAAAGTCTGCAACTGCTGTTCAAGCTGCTGCAAGGCGATGTGCTGCTCGCGCTGACTGTGCTCGAGCCGTTCGATTTCCTGACCGCGCGCCAGCACGCCGCTCTCACCGCTACCCCCGCGGCGCACACGCAGGCTGTTTCGAGAGACCCAGTAGCCATCGCGGCTGACCAGGCTCTGCCCTTCGCCCAACCCGGCACGCAAGGCCAGGGCCTCGGCCAGGTCTTCCACGGGCCTGACCTGGCCCAGCCATGGCGCCAGGTCAACAGGACCCTGCACCCTGTCTAGCAGGCTGCCGGAAGTCGCTGCCTGGCTGGCGCAAGCCGCGAGCAGCAGGCTTACATCGCCCTGCTGCAAGCCTGCCAGGTCCAACGGTGCAAAGTCGTCCACCAGCACCGCTTGCAAATCGGCGCCCAGCACGGTTTCCACCGCAAGCTCCCACCCGGGCTCCACGCGCAGCGCTTGTGCCAGGCGGGGGCAGTCTGCCAACCCCTGCCCCTGCAACCACTCGCCCACACCAGCGCCTGGGTCCAGGGCTGCCTGTTGCAGGGCTTCCAGCGATGCCAGGCGCCCGCCCAGGCGTTGCATATCGCCCTGGGCCTGCTGCTGAGCCAGCCCAGCCTCCTGCAGCGCCTGGCGCACCGTTTCCAGGCGCTCGATAACCTGCTCTTCCTCCTGTTGCAGTGCTTCGAGCGACAACTCGCTGCTGGCCAACTGTTCAACCTGCTCCAGCATGGCTGCGTCTTGCGGGTCTTCGCCCAACTGCGCCTGCTCGTCGGTGAGTTTGCGCTGACGCTCGGCCAGTCGCTCCAGGCCGCTTTCCAACTGCTGCAAGCGCGCCTGCTGCACCTCGGCCTGGCGACGCGGTTCAGCCGAGCGACTGTTGAAGGTGTCCCATTGCTCCTGCCACCCGTGCATGCCTGACTCGGCCTCTTCCAGCACGGCAGCGCTTTCTTCGGCAGCCTCCAGGGTCAGCGCCTGCTCGGGCTCAAGCATGGCCAGTTCTTCGCCCAGGGTTGCCAGCAGCGTACGGTCATGCCCCAGGTGCGATTCGGTTTCCTGGCGCGTGCGCTCGGCTTCCTTGAAATCGTCCTGCAACTGGCGCAGGCGTTGTTGGCCGTGCTGAATGCTCTGCTCGACCCGGGCGATGTCGCCGGCCACCGAGTAGAACCGGGCCTGCACCTGGTTGAAGCGCTCGGACAGCTCATGATGACCGTCACGCAGCCGCTCGATACTGGCATCGGCATTGCGCTGCTCGGCCACCAGTGCCTCGAAGGACACATCCTGGTTACCGATCACCGACTGGCGCTGACGAACCCGTTCATCCAGCTCGCGCCAGCGCAGCGCCGCCAGGCGTGCCTTGAGCTGGCGTTCCTGCGCCTTGTATTCACGGTACTTCTCGGCCGCCTGGGCCTGGCGGTGCAGGCGTTCGAGCTGGCGTTCCAGCTCCTCGCGAAGGTCGGTCAGGCGCGCCAGGTTCTCCTGGGTCCGGCGGATGCGGTTTTCGGTTTCGCGGCGACGCTCCTTGTATTTGGAGATACCGGCCGCTTCCTCGATGAAATTACGCAGTTCCTCGGGCTTGGCTTCGATCAGCTTGGAGATCATGCCCTGTTCGATGATCGAGTAGCTGCGTGGCCCAAGGCCGGTGCCCAGGAAAATATCGGTGATGTCCCGGCGCCTGCACTTGGTGCCGTTGAGGTAGTAGCTGTTCTGGCTATCGCGGGTCACCTTGCGCCGAATCGAGATCTCGGCGTAGGCGGCATACTCGCCCACGAGCTTGGTTTCGCTGTTGTCGAACACCAGTTCGATGCTGGCCTGGCTGACTGGCTTGCGGCCGCTGGAGCCGTTGAAGATGACGTCGGTCATCGACTCGCCGCGCAGGTTCTTTGCCGAACTTTCGCCCATCACCCAGCGCACGGCGTCGATGATGTTGGACTTGCCACAGCCATTGGGGCCCACGACCGCCGCCATATTGCTCGGGAAGTTGACGGTGGTGGGGTCGACGAATGACTTGAACCCCGCCAGGCGGATGCATTTGAGGCGCATCGATCAGGGCCGGGCCAGCGCCGCCAGTACCAGTTCGCAACTGCGCTGGCCATAGGCGGTGAGTACTTCACGAATGCGCGGCAAGTCACGCAGCACCACCGCCTCGAGCAAGTGACTGAACAGGCCCAGGTAATCGACCATGTTCGCTTGACGCTGGTCCAGGGACAGGTAGTAGGCGCGGCTCATGGCGGGTTGCAGGTTCTCGACGGTTTCCTGGAGGAACGGATTGTCGGCGAAGGGATAGGCGGCACGCATTACCTCGAAGCTCTCGGCCACGAACGCCTCGATGTCACGCGCGGCGTGAGCCACCTGAAGACGCTGCTGAATGTCCAGAAACGGGCGCAGTTCGTCTTCGTTGCGCCAGCGTTGTGCAACCGCGTTGCCCAGCAGGATGTAGAACTCGCTCATGAGCGTGCACAGGCTGCGCACACTGCGCTCGTCCAGCTCGGTGACGTGGGCGCCACGGCGCGGCAATATCGCCACCAGGTGGCGGCGCTCGAGGATCAGCAGCGCTTCACGCACCGAACCCCGACTGACGTTGAGCGCCTGGGTCACCTTCTGTTCCTGGATACGCTCTGCAGGCGCCAGTTCGCCGCGGATGATGCGCTCGGCCAGGTAATCGGCGATCTGCTCGGCGAGGCTGTCCGGGGCCTTGAACGTCATGGTTTTCCTTCAAATCACTGAACGGGGCACAAGGGGGCGGATTGTAGCCTACTTGCCCCTGGGAAGCGCAGCGGTGTATCGCGGTTTATTTGACCGCCCGGACAGCTGCCGAGTCGGCTCGATCTATGCTTGGTGTAAGCACCATCAACCAGGGTGGGCCGGCCGCCGGGCAATTTCCTGACCTTTGAGTCAGAAAAACATTGACCCGCGTGACAGGTGTTGCTTAGAGTCGGCCCAACAACAATAAAACCATTGCGAGGCCATCCCCGTGATCCAGTTTCTCGTCAACCAGGAGCTGCGCAGCGAGCACGCCCTGGACCCGAACATGACCGTGCTGCAGTACCTGCGCGAACAGTTGGGCAAACCCGGCACCAAAGAGGGCTGCGCCAGCGGTGACTGTGGCGCCTGCACCGTGGTGATCGGTGAACTGACTCAGGACGACGCCGGCAACGATGCCTTGCGCTATCGCAGCCTCAATTCCTGCCTGACGTTCGTGTCCAGCCTGCACGGCAAGCAACTGATCAGCGTCGAAGGCCTCAAGCACCAAGGCCAGCTGCACAGCGTGCAACAAGCCATGGCGGACTGCCATGGATCGCAATGCGGTTTCTGCACGCCAGGTTTCGTCATGTCGTTGTTCGCCCTGCAAAAGAACAGTCAGGGTGCCGACGAGCATCAGGCCCAGGAAGCACTGGCGGGCAACCTGTGCCGCTGCACGGGCTACCGGCCCATCCTGGACGCGGCCCGGCAGAGCTGCCGGCAGCCCTGCCACGATCAGTTCGATGCCCAGCAAGCGCAGACCATCGCCCGCCTCAAGGCCATTGCACCGTCGCAGACCGGCGAGCTGAACAGTGGCGACAAACGTTGCCTGGTCCCGCTGACCGTCGCCGACCTGGCCGAGCTGTACAGCTCGCACCCCGAAGCCAGGCTGCTGGCTGGTGGTACCGACCTGGCGCTGGAAGTCACGCAAATGCACAAGACCCTGCCGGTGATGATCTACGTGGGGCATGTGGCCGAGCTCAAGCGGATCGAGCAGACCGCCACCCACCTAGAAATCGGTGCTGCCACCCCACTGACCGACTGCTACCAGGCGTTGAATGCGCAGTACCCGGACTTCGGCGCGCTGCTGCATCGCTTCGCTTCGTTGCAAATCCGCAACCAGGGCACCCTGGGCGGCAACATCGGCAACGCTTCGCCCATCGGCGACTCACCGCCCTTGTTGATCGCACTGGATGCCCAGGTGGTCCTGCGCCAGGGCGAGCGCCAGCGCACGATGCCGCTGGAAGCCTATTTCATCGACTACCGCATCACCGCCCGGCAAGACAGCGAGTTCATCGAGAAGATCCTGGTACCCCTCGCCCGGCACGACTGGACGTTCCGCGCCTACAAGGTTTCCAAGCGCCTGGACGATGATATTTCGGCGGTGTGCGCAGCCTTCAACCTGAGCATCGAGCACGGTGTGGTCAACGGGGCACGCATCGCCTTTGGCGGCATGGCCGCCATCCCCAAGCGCGCCCGTGCCTGCGAGGCGGCGTTACTGGGCCAGCCCTGGAACAAGGCCAGCGTGGAGCGCGCCTGCCAGGCATTGGCCGAAGACTTCACCCCGCTCAGCGACTTCCGCGCCAGCCAGCAGTACCGCCTGCTGACCGCGCAGAACCTGCTGCGCAAGTACTTCATCGAACAGCAAACGCCGCACATCGAAACCCGGGTGACCGCTTATGTCTAATCATCATGTGGCAAAAAGCCAGGCCGAAATGGCCGACCTGTTCCGCCAGGACCTGACCACCGGGGTCGGGCGCAGCGTCAAGCACGACAGCGCCGACAAGCACGTGTCCGGCGAAGCGCTGTACATCGATGACCGACTGGAATTCCCCAACCAGTTGCACGTCTACGCACGCACCGCAGACCGTGCCCACGCGCGCATCCTGCGCATCGACACCACGCCCTGCTATGCCTTCGAAGGGGTACGCATCGCGATTACCCATGAGGACATCCCCGGGCTCAAGGACATTGGACCGGTGGTGGCAGGCGACCCCTTGCTGGCCATCGACAAGGTCGAGTTCTTTGGCCAGCCGGTCCTGGCCGTGGCCGCACGTGACCTGGACACCGCACGCCGCGCCGCCATGGCAGCCATCATCGAATACGAGGACCTCGAACCGGTGCTCGATGTGGTCGAGGCGCTGCGCAAGCGGCACTTCGTGCTCGACAGCCATACCCACCAGCGCGGTGACAGCGCCGCGGCCCTGGCCAGCGCGCCGCATCGCCTGCAAGGCACCCTGCACATCGGTGGCCAGGAACACTTCTACCTGGAGACACAGATTTCCTCGGTGATGCCCACCGAGGACGGCGGCATGATCGTCTACTGCTCCACCCAGAACCCCACCGAGGTGCAGAAACTGGTGGCCGAAGTGCTTGATGTGCCCATGAACAAAGTGGTGCTGGACATGCGCCGCATGGGCGGCGGCTTTGGCGGCAAGGAAACCCAGGCCGCGAGCCCGGCCTGCCTGTGCGCCGTCATCGCCCGCCTGACCGGGCAACCGACGAAGATGCGCTTGCCGCGGGTCGAAGACATGACCATGACCGGCAAGCGACACCCCTTCTACGTCGAGTACGACGTGGGCTTCGACGACCAGGGTCGCCTGCACGGCATCAACCTGGACCTGGCCGGCAACTGTGGCTATTCCCCAGACCTGTCCGGCTCGATCGTCGACCGCGCCATGTTCCATTCCGACAACGCTTACTACCTGGGCGATGCCACCGTCCACGGGCATCGCTGCAAGACCAACACCGCGTCGAACACGGCCTACCGAGGCTTTGGCGGGCCGCAGGGCATGGTCGCCATCGAGCAGGTGATGGACCATATCGCCCGATACCTTGGCCGCGACCCGCTGGCTGTGCGCAAGGCCAACTATTACGGCAAGGACGAGCGCAACGTTACCCATTATTACCAGACCGTCGAGCACAACATGCTCGAGGAAATGACCGCCGAGCTTGAAGCCAGCAGTGATTACGCCGAACGGCGAGCGGCCATCGGTCGCTTCAATGCCGGCAGCCCGATCCTGAAAAAAGGCCTGGCGCTGACCCCGGTCAAGTTCGGCATCTCCTTCACCGCCACCTTCCTCAACCAGGCAGGGGCGCTGATCCACATCTACACCGATGGCAGTATTCACCTGAACCACGGTGGCACTGAGATGGGCCAGGGCCTGAACACCAAGGTGGCGCAGGTGGTGGCCCAGGTCTTCCAGGTGGATATCGACCGGATCCAGATCACCGCCACCAACACCGACAAGGTACCCAACACCTCCCCCACCGCTGCTTCCAGTGGGGCCGACTTGAACGGCAAGGCCGCCCAGCATGCCGCCGAGATTCTCAAGAAGCGTTTGACCGAGTTTGCCGCCAGGCATTACCAGGTCACCGAGGAAGACGTCGAGTTCCGTAATGGCCACGTGCGTGTGCGCGACCAGATCGTCAGTTTCGAGCAGTTGGTGCAGCAGGCTTATTTCGGTCAGGTGTCGCTGTCGAGCACCGGGTTCTACCGCACACCAAAGATCTTCTATGACCGCAGCCAGGCACGGGGCCGCCCCTTCTACTACTACGCCTTCGGCGCGGCCTGCGTGGAAGTGATCGTCGACACCCTGACCGGCGAGTACAAGATGTTGCGTGCCGACATCCTGCACGATGTGGGCGACTCGCTGAACCCGGCCATCGACATCGGGCAAGTCGAGGGCGGATTCATCCAGGGCATGGGCTGGCTCACCACCGAGGAGCTGGTATGGAACGCCAAGGGCAAACTCGTGACCAATGGGCCGGCCAGCTACAAGATCCCAGCGGTGGCCGACATGCCGCTGGACATGCGGGTCAAGCTGGTGGAGAACCGCAAGAACCCAGAAGACACGGTGTTCCATTCCAAGGCGGTGGGCGAGCCGCCGTTCATGCTCGGAATTGCCGCCTGGTGCGCGATCAAGGATGCGGTGGCCAGCCTGGCCGACTACCGCGTGCAGCCGAACATAGACGCCCCTGCCACGCCAGAACGGGTGTTGTGGGGCTGCGAGCAAATGCGCAAGGCGGCTGCCGTGCAACCTGCGGTGCAGGAACTGGACGCAGTGAACAATTGAAGGTGCGTTGCCTGTTCGGGCCCCATTGCCGGCAAGTCGGCAGGAAAGCCTGAACTGGCATCCACAGGAGGATCTTGCATATGCACCAATGGATCAACGCCCTGGCCGAACATCAAGCCCGCGGTGAGGCCTGCGTACTGGTGACCATCATTGAGGAGCGCGGCTCCACCCCGCGCAATGCCGGTTCGAAGATGGTGGTCAGCGCGTGCGGTTCATACGACACCATCGGCGGCGGCCATCTGGAATACAAGGCGCTGCATATCGCCCGGCAGATGCTCCTTGAGCAACGCGGCACCCCCCATCTGGAACGCTTCAGCCTGGGCGCCAGCCTCGGCCAGTGCTGCGGGGGCGTGACGGTGCTGTTGTTCGAACCCATGGCCGCCGTGCAAGCGCAGATCGCGGTATTCGGCGCGGGCCATGTAGGCCGGGCTCTGGTACCCTTGCTCGCCGCGCTGCCCTGCCGGGTGCGCTGGATCGATTCGCGCGAGCAGGAATTTCCTGCCCAGATCCCTGCTGGCGTGACGCGCGTGGTGAGCGAGGAGCCGGTCGACGAAGTGGCAGACCTGCCGCCGGGCTGCTACTGCATCGTCATGACCCATAACCATCAGCTCGACCTGGAGCTGACCGCTGCCATCCTAAAGCGCAACGATTTCACCTGGTTCGGCCTGATCGGCTCGAAGACCAAGCGGGTCAAGTTCGAGCATCGCCTGCGCGAGCGCGGGTTCGATGCCGCCGTGGTGGCCCGCATGCGGTGCCCGATGGGCCTGACCGAGGTCAAGGGCAAGCTGCCCATCGAAATCGCCGTGTCCATCGCCGGCGAAATCATCGCCACCTACAACGCCCGCTTCGGCCAGCACGATGCTGCCGCCAACGCCGGCCCCATTGCCCAGTTGCTGCCGCCTTCACGGCGCAGCCAAGCCATTTGACGAGTGAGATATGACCGTTACCCGCAAAGCCTACCGAGCCGCCATCCTGCACAGCATCGCCGACCCGGCCGAGGTCGGCCTGGACGCTTCCCATGAGTATTTCGAAGACGGCCTCCTGGTGATCGACGGCGGACGCATCCAGGCCGTGGGCCATGCCAGTGACCTGTTGCCGACCCTGGACGCCGACATACCGGTAGAGCACTACCAGGACGCATTGATCACCCCAGGTTTCATCGACACCCACATCCACTTCCCGCAGACCGGCATGATCGGCTCCTACGGTGAGCAGTTGCTGGACTGGTTGAACACCTACACCTTCCCTTGCGAGAAGCAATTCGCCGATAAGGACCACGCTGACCAGGTGGCGCACATCTTTCTCAAGGAGCTGCTGCGTAACGGCACCACTACCGCACTGGTGTTCGGCAGTGTGCACCCCGAATCGGTCAATGCCTTGTTCGAGGAAGCCGAGCGCCTGGACCTGCGCCTGATCGCCGGCAAGGTGATGATGGACCGCAATGCCCCCGATTACCTGACCGACACCGCCGAGTCCGGTTACGCTCAGAGCAAGGCGCTGATCGAGCGCTGGCATGGCAAGGGTCGTCTGCATTATGCCGTCACCCCGCGTTTCGCACCGACTAGCACGCCTGAGCAGTTGGCACGGGCCGGCCAACTGCTCAAGGAACACCCAGGCGTCTACCTGCACACGCACCTGTCGGAGAACCTTCAGGAAATCGACTGGGTCAAGTCGCTGTTCCCCGAACAGAAAGGCTACCTGGATGTGTACGACCACTTCGAGCTGCTGGGCGAGCGCTCGGTATTCGCCCATGGCGTGCACCTGTGCGACGAAGAATGCCAGCGCTTGGCAGAAACGGGCTCGGCGATCGCGTTCTGCCCCACCTCCAACCTGTTCCTGGGCAGCGGGCTGTTCAACCTGCCCCAGGCGGAGCGTTTCAAGGTCAATGTCGGCCTGGGCACCGACGTAGGCGCTGGCACCAGCTTCTCGCTGCTCAACACGCTCAATGAGGCGTACAAGGTGATGCAACTGCAAGGTGCACGCCTGCACCCCTACAAGTCGCTCTACCTGGCGACCCTGGGCGGTGCGCGTGCGCTGCGCCTGGATGACCGGATTGGCAGCCTGCGCCCGGGCAATGACGCGGACTTCGTGGTGCTGGACTACAAGGCAACGCCTTTGCTGGACTATCGCCTGCAGCAGTCCAGAAACATCGAGGAGACGTTGTTCGTGTTGACCACCCTGGGCGACGACCGCACGGTTCGTGAAACCTATGCGGCCGGCCGTTGCGTGCATCAGCGCGAAGGATAAGGTTCGCGCTTGATGCGAGCCCAGGCGAGCGGTCAGTTCTTGACCGCGACCTTGGGCTTTTTCAGCAGATGGGAGAACACTGCGTGCAGATCGTCCGAGGCACTCTCCTCGTCCAGGTTCAGCTTGCTGTCGATGTGATCCATGTGATGCATCATCAGGCTGACGGCCTGGGCGGCGTCACGCGCTTCGATAGCATCGATCAGTTGCAGGTGTTCGTCGTACGAGCAATGGGAACGGTTGCCGCTTTCGTACTGGGCGATGATCAGCGACGTCTGCGATACCAGGCTGCGCTGGAAGCTGACCAGTGGCGCATTACCGGCCGCTTCGGCGAGCTTGAGGTGAAACTCGCCGGACAACCGGATACCGGCACCGCGATCCCCTCGAGAAAAGCTGTCGCGCTCTTCGCGGACCATCTGCCTAAGCTCGGCCAACTGCTCGGCCGTGGCGTGCTCCACGGCAAGCTCGGTGATGGCGCGCTCGACCATGCGCCGCGAGAAGAACACCTGGCGCGCCTCCTCCACGGTTGGGCTGGCGACCACGGCACCTCGGTTGGGCCGCAGCAGCACCACGCTCTCATGAGCCAGCCGTGACAGGGCTCGACGAATGATGGTGCGGCTGACGCCGAAAATCTCGCCCAGCGCCTCTTCGCTGAGCTTGGTGCCCGGCGCCAGACGTTGCTCCAGGATGGCCTCGAAGATGTGCGCATAGACAATGTCGTCCTGGGTACCACTGCGGCCGGCCTTGCCGGTACGCGCGGGTTTTTTCAGGGGTTGCAGCTGTTCGTTCATGGGCTCTCGAGGCACGAAGGAAAGTATGGCGTCATTGTACACAGGCTGAGCCGTTTCTGCAGGCGCGCTTTAACGCATATAGCGATTGTTCGCCACACCCGGCATACAAAACATAAAACAGTATTTGCTTTCTTTGTACACAAAAGCATAATCGCTCAGGCAACTTCCTGACCTTACGGTCAACAATATCCAGCGACATTGCAAGCCGCTGGACAGTTGCCGCCCTCGCGGAGCCGCCAAGTGCATTGCTCAGGACCACGGGCTCCATAACAACAAGAAAGACTTGAGGAGTACTCGCTGTGGAAAGCCGCAAAACCGAAGTCCCTACGCTGGACATCGCCTCACCGCCCGCCACGGGTTGGCTGGAGCGCATTTTCAAACTCAGGCAACACGGCAGTACCGTCAAGACCGAGCTGATCGCCGGGGTGACCACCTTCATCACCATGGCCTACATCATTTTCGTCAACCCCAACATCATGGCCGATGCCGGCATCGATCATGGCGCCGCCTTCGTGGCTACCTGCATCGCCGCCGCCCTCGGCTGTCTGCTCATGGGGTTGTATGCCAACTGGCCGGTGGGCCTGGCCCCCGGCATGGGCCTCAATGCGTTCTTCACCTACACCGTGGTCGGCACCATGGGCTACAACTGGGAAACGGCGCTGGGCGCGGTCTTCATCTCCGGCGTGCTGTTCATGTTCCTGACGCTGTCCAAGGTGCGCGAGTGGCTGCTCAACAGCATCCCCGTCAGCCTGCGCCATGCCATGGGCGCCGGTGTGGGCCTGTTCCTCGGCCTGATCGGCCTGAAGACAGCAGGCATCATCGTCGACAGCCCCGCCACCCTGATCAAGCTCGGTTCGCTGCATGAACCAGGCCCGCTGTTGGCGGCGGTGTGCTTCCTGCTGATCGCCATCCTCAGCTACAAGCGGGTATTCGGGGCGATCCTGATCAGCATCATCGGCGTGACGCTGGCGGGCTGGGGCCTGGGGCTGGTGAAGTTCGGTGGCGTGGTGTCGATGCCGCCCAGCCTGGCACCGACCTGGATGGCCATGGACGTGGCGGGCGTGTTCAACGTGAGCATGATCAGCGTGGTCCTGGCGTTTCTGTTCGTGCACATGTTCGACACCGCCGGCACGCTGATGGGCGTGGCACAGCGGGCGAACCTGGTGGCCCCCGACGGCCGTATCGAGAACCTGTCCAGGGCCCTCAAGGCCGACAGTGCGTCGAGCGTGTTTGGCGCCGTGGTCGGCGTGCCGCCGGTCACCAGCTATGTGGAAAGCGCAGCGGGGGTGGCCGCCGGGGGTCGCACCGGCCTGACGGCGGTGGTAGTGGGCGTGCTGTTCATCGCCGCCATGTTCTTCGCACCGCTGGCCGGCATGATCCCGGCCTATGCCACCGCAGGTGCCTTGATCTATGTCGCGATGCTGATGATGGGCAGCATGGCGCACATCAATTGGGACGAGGCGACCGACAGCATTCCGGCGATCGTCACCGTAATCATGATGCCACTGACGTTCTCGGTGGCCGATGGCATTGCGCTGGGTTTCATCAGCTACGTGGCATTGAAGGCCGGTACGGGTAAGTACAAGGAGATTTCCGCCAGCTTGTGGGTACTGTGCGCGATCTTCATTGCCAAGTTCATATTTCTTTGACCCGATCCTCTGCGGACAAAGGCGCCTGAGCGCCTAAGTCCGCAGAGGCGGAATGTAACTCATGACCCTGGTACGAGAAATACCGCTTTGTACAACCTTCGCACACTGCCGTTTATCCAGGCGCATAAGCAATGCGAACGCTCAGCACTGGGGCGCATGCCTTATCGGTGTAAACCGCCGGCCAGTACCTCAAGGCCACCTCTCTGCGGGGTGAGCGCAACAACCGTGCACCGTATTTGGAGCTCATCGCAGTGCAAGGCCGCACCTGCTTGAGATGCGCTTGCCTACTGGCGCGGTGCAGGTCTGGATAGATTGAGAATCTGACGCGTACCCAACGCAAAAAAAAGCCCGCCAGTGTGAGAGCGGGCAAGGACCTACGAAGATTCTTCTAGCGACCAACTAGCTTCCACGATAGGTCGAATAACTGTAAGGCGAGATCAGCAGCGGCACATGGTAGTGCTCCTGCTGCGCATCGATGCCAAAGCGCAATACCACCACATCCAGGAACGGCTGTTCAGGCAGCGCCACGCCACGCCCGCGGTAGTAGTCACCGGCACTGAACTGCAGCTGGTAAACACCGGAACGGTAGTCATCGCCTTGCAACAATGGCGAATCGACGCGGCCATCGCTGTTAGTGAGCGCCGTGGTGACCAGCGTCAGCTGGCTGCCTTCGACACGGTACAACTCCACGTTGATTGCGCTGCCTGGGCAGCCATGGGCTGCGTCCAGTACGTGAGTGGTCAAACGTCCCATCTGCTTGTCGCCTCGTGTTTGCCAGGGGCAAGTACGCACGGCAGTGACCCGAATCGGGGCAGCGTGCGCCTTGGATGAACGCAATTAAGACATTCGCAACGTAAATTGTACACAATTTTTTTGCTTTCCAAGCCGATGCCCTTGTGGGCCATGGCACCAGCGTGAATTAAGCGGGACACTGCGTCTTCGCCTTGCTTAGCTGACCAAGTGGGCAGGTTTCTTGCAAGGTATCCAGACGCGACACCTGGTCATAAATACGGAAATTCGGACTTACAAAAGAATTCATAAGTTGTATACAATCATTGCATCCGGTGGTGCGACACAGCGACGCGGCCCGCCACCCTGCCCACACGTACAAGAAGGAAGACTGCAGTGAGCGCTGACTACCCTCGCGACATGATCGGTTACGGCAATAACCCTCCTCACCCGCACTGGCCAGGCAACGCCCGCATTGCGCTGTCGTTCGTGCTCAACTACGAAGAAGGCGGCGAGCGCAACATCCTGCATGGTGACAAGGAATCCGAAGCCTTCCTCTCCGAGATGGTCGCGGCCCAGCCGTTGCAGGGCGTGCGCAACCAGAGCATGGAGTCGCTCTATGAATACGGTAGCCGCGCAGGCGTATGGCGCCTGCTCAAGCTGTTTAAAGACAGCGGCATCCCCTTGACCATCTTCGCCGTGGCCATGGCCGCCCAGCGCCACCCCGACGTCATCCGCGCCATGGTCCAGGCTGGTCATGAAATCTGCAGCCACGGCTACCGCTGGATCGACTACCAGTACATGGACGAGGCCCAGGAGCGCGAGCACATGCTCGAAGCCATCCGCATCCTGACCGAAATCACTGGCGAACGCCCGCTGGGCTGGTACACCGGCCGCACCGGCCCCAACACCCGTCGGCTGGTCATGGAAGAAGGCGGCTTTCTCTACGACAGCGACACCTATGACGACGACTTGCCCTACTGGGAGCCGAACAATCCCACCGGCAAGCCGCACCTGGTCATCCCTTACACCCTGGACACCAATGACATGCGCTTCACCCAGGTCCAGGGCTTCAACTGTGGCGAGCAGTTCTACCAGTACCTCAAGGACGCCTTCGACGTACTGTACGCCGAAGGCGCCGAGGCGCCGAAGATGCTCTCCATCGGCCTGCACTGCCGCCTGGTCGGCCGGCCGGCACGCCTGGCAGCGCTCAAGCGTTTCGTCGACTACGCCAAAAGCCACGAGCAGGTATGGTTCGCCCGCCGTGTCGACATTGCCCGCCACTGGCAAGCCACCCACCCGTACCAGAAAGAGACCGTCTGATGACCACCTTCAAGACCCTCAAGCCGTCCACCCTTGACCGTGACGCGTTCGTTCACGCCTTCGCCGACATCTACGAGCACTCGCCCTGGGTTGCCGAGAAGGCCTACGACCTCGGCCAATCGGACGAACTGGACAACGTGCACGCGCTGCACCAGCGCATGAGCGACATCCTGCTGAGCGCACCTCACGCCGACCAACTGGCCTTGATCAACGCCCACCCGGACCTGGCCGGCAAGGCTGCCGTCCAGGGTGAACTGACCGCCTCGAGCACCAACGAACAGGCCGGGGCCGGTATTCACCAATGCACCGCCGAGGAATTCGCGCGCTTCACCTCGCTCAACGAGGCGTACAAGGCCAAGTTCCAGTTCCCGTTCATCATGGCCGTCAAGGGCAGCGACCGGCACCAGATCCTGGCCTCGTTCGAACAGCGCATCCACAACGATGCGAAGGCCGAGTTCGCCGAGGCGCTCAAGCAGATCAACCAGATCGCCCTGTTCCGCCTGCAACAGCTGTAAGCGACCGACGATTCTTTACAGAACAACGCATAATAGAAGAGATAACCGCATGCGCACCCTGATGATCGAGCCCCTGACCAAAGAAGCCTTCGCCCCTTTCGGTGACGTGATCGAAACCGATGGCAGCGACCACTTCATGATCAACAACGGCTCGACCATGCGCTTTCACAAGCTCGCCACGGTCGAGACCGCCGAGCCTGAAGACAAGGCGATCATCAGTATTTTCCGCGCCGACGCGCTGGAAATGCCGCTGACCGTGCGCATGCTCGAACGCCATCCGCTGGGCAGCCAGGCTTTCATTCCGCTGCTCGGCAACCCCTTTCTGATCGTGGTCGCGCCACTTGGCGATGCACCTGTATCAGGCTTGGTCCGCGCCTTCCGCAGCAACGGCAGGCAGGGCGTCAATTACCATCGCGGCGTCTGGCACCACCCGGTGCTGACGATCGAAAAGCGGGATGACTTCCTGGTGGTTGATCGCAGTGGTTCTGGCAACAACTGCGATGAGCATTACTTCAGCGAGGAACAGATGCTGATCCTCAACCCCCACCAATAAGAAAAGGTCGGTCATGCCAGGGCACTGCCCGCGCCTGTGACCGGCAAGAGGTACATACTGTGGAAGCACACCTTCACGAGTGGCTGAACCTGAGCATTCGCTGGGTTCACATGATCACCGGCGTGGCCTGGATCGGTGCATCGTTCTACTTTGTCTGGCTGGAGAACCACCTGAATCGAAGCAACCCGCGCGATGGGTTGTCAGGTGACCTCTGGGCCATCCATGGCGGTGGTATCTACCACCTGGAAAAATACAAGCTCGCCCCGCCGAAAATGCCCGAGAACCTGCACTGGTTCAAATGGGAAGCCTACTTCACCTGGATGTCCGGTATTGCCCTGCTGTGCGTGGTGTTCTACTGGAACCCCACCTTGTACCTGCTGGCACCGGGTAGCACCCTCAGTGGCGCCGAGGGCGTGGCGATCGGTATTGGGTCGCTGGTCGTGGGCTGGTTCGTCTACGACTTCCTGTGTGACTCGCCCCTGGGCAAGCGCCCTGCCCTGCTCGGTGCGGTGCTGTTCGTGCTGATCATTGCCGCCTGCTGGGGCTTCAGCCTGGTGTTCAGTGGCCGCGGCGCCTACCTGCACACGGGCGCGATCATCGGCACCATCATGGTCGGCAACGTGTTCCGTATCATCATGCCGGCCCAGCGCCAGCTGGTGGCTGCCATCGAGAACAACCAGACCCCGGACCCGGTCTTGCCGGCCAAGGGCCTGCTGCGGTCACGCCACAACAACTACTTCACGCTGCCGGTGCTGTTCATCATGATCAGCAACCACTTCCCCAGCACCTACGGCAGCCAGTACAACTGGCTGATCCTGGCGGGGATCGCAGTGGCGGCGGTGTTGATCCGTCACTACTTCAACACCCGTCACGACAGCAACAAGTATGCCTGGACGCTGCCGGTCGGTGCCCTGGCCATGATCTGCCTGGCCTATGTCACCGGTCCCAAGCCAATGCCGGTCAGCCCGGAACAGGCCGCTGCCAAGATCGAATACCAGCCGTTGCCAGCCACGGCCGTGGGCGGCAAAACGGCCGCCGAGCGCCGCGCCGAAGACGCGGCCAAGCCCGCCGAACCGGCGGTGCCGGCCGAGGCGACGGCGCAGGCCGGCGGTGACAGCTTCGAGAAGATCCATCACGTGATCCAGGAACGCTGCACCGTGTGCCACTCCTCGAAACCGACCAGCCCACTGTTCAGCGCCGCTCCAGGTGGCGTGATGTTCGACACACCGCAACAGATCCAGGCCCAGGCCGCGCGCATCCAGGCGCAAGCGGTTGCCAGCCAGATCATGCCGCTGGGCAACATCACGCAGATGACCACCGAGGAGCGCAAGCTGGTAGGCGACTGGATCGCCAAGGGCGCGCCGGTCAACTGAGCGTAATTGGCTACACCGCATAACGTCGTACGCAAGCATCGAGCGCAGGCGCTGGCACAGGCTTCAAACAAGGCGATCTTCAGGTTGAAGACCGCCATTTGAAGCCTGGGCTCGCCCGCCGCTTGGATCCGAGAATAAAAACAAAACTCGAGGTGCTGCATGTCCGAGTCATCCAAGGCGTCTATTCCGGTAGCGCCGCCGCGACAGCCCCTGCCCCTGTTCCAGCTCTTTCTGGTTGGCCTGCAACATGTGCTTCTGATGTATGGCGGCGCCATCGCGGTACCGCTGATCATCGGTCAGGCTGCAGGCCTGTCCCGTGAAGAAGTTGCCTTTCTGATCAACGCCGACCTGCTGGTCGCCGGCGTCGCCACCCTGGTGCAGTCGCTGGGCATCGGCCCTGTGGGTATTCGCATGCCCGTGATGATGGGGGCCAGCTTTGCCGCCGTCGGTAGCATGGTGGCCATGGCCGGCATGCCCGGCGTGGGCCTGCAGGGCATCTTCGGGGCCACCATTGCCGCAGGCTTCTTCGGCATGCTGGTCGCGCCCTTCATGTCCAAGGTGGTGAGGTTCTTCCCGCCGCTGGTGACCGGCACGGTGATCACGTCCATTGGCCTGTCGCTGTTCCCCGTGGCGGTGAACTGGGCCGGAGGCGGCCAGCAAGCGACCACCTTCGGCTCACCGATCTATCTGCTGGTCGCCGGCCTGGTGCTGGCAGTGATTCTGCTGATCAATCGTTTCATGCGGGGCTTCTGGGTCAACGTGTCGGTGCTGGTGGGGATGGGCCTGGGTTACCTGCTGGCGGGGTCGATCGGCATGGTCGACCTCTCGGGCCTGGGGGCCACCCCCTGGCTGCAGGTGGTCACGCCGCTGCACTTTGGCATGCCCACCTTCAGCCTGGCCCCGATCCTGTCGATGTGCCTGGTGGTGGTGATCATCTTCGTCGAGTCCACCGGCATGTTCCTGGCCCTGGGCAAGGTCACCGACCGTGAAGTCACCCCAGGCATGCTGCGCCGGGGGCTGCTGTGCGACGCAGGCGCCTCTTTCATCGCAGGCTTTTTCAACACCTTCACCCATTCCTCGTTCGCCCAGAACATCGGCCTGGTGCAGATGACCGGCGTACGCTGCCGTTTCGTCACGGTGGTGGCCGGCGGCTTGCTGGTGGTGCTCAGCTTGCTGCCCAAGGCGGCCTACCTGATCGCCTCGATCCCGCCAGCGGTGCTGGGCGGCGCGTCCATTGCCATGTTCGGCATGGTCACTGCCACGGGCATCAAGATCCTCCAGGAAGCGGACATCGGCGATCGGCGTAATCAGTTGCTGGTTGCGGTCAGCGTCGGTTTCGGTCTGATCCCGGTGGTACGGCCGGAGTTCTTCGCCCAGATGCCCCAGTGGATGGAGCCCATCACCCACAGCGGCATCGCCATGGCCACGGTCAGTGCGCTGGTGCTCAACGTGCTGTTCAACATCCTCGGCGGCGCGGACCGCGCAGCGCACAACGCGCCCTGCCACCCCCACTGAGCCTACGGGCGGCGCCCTGGCCGCCCATGCTTCACGCCTGAATCACTGCTGTGCCGTCGGCCCACTGCGCGTGGGCCGCCCGGGGCGCGCACGCGCCTGACAACCCACAAGAACAACATCCGGGAGCTGTCACATGAACCACATCCCCACCGCCTTGTTGCTGGGCACCAGCCTGCTTGCCAGCGTACCGAGCCAGGCCGGCCAATGGCTGCAATGGCACGGCGAGAGCCTGACCTACCTGTACGGCAAGGATTTCAAGATCAACCCTGGCATCCAGCAGACGCTTACCTTCGAGCACGCCAACAAGTGGAAATACGGCGACACGTTCCTGTTCGTCGACAAGATTTTCTACAACGGCAAGGCCGACCCCGGCAAAGGGGTGACCACCTACTACGGCGAGTTCAGCCCTCGCTTCTCGCTGGGCAAGATCCTCGACCGCAAGCTCGCCTTCGGTCCGGTCAAGGACGTGCTGCTGGCCATGACCTACGAGCGTGGCGAAGGTGACAATGAAGCCTACCTGATCGGCCCAGGCTTCGACCTGGACGTGCCAGGTTTCAATTACTTCGTGCTCAATTTCTACGTGCGCAATACCGAGGGCAGCCGCCCCGGCGACAACGTATGGCAAATCACGCCCGCCTGGTCCTACACCGTGCCACTGGGCAAATCCGACATTCTGATAGACGGCTACATGGACTGGGTGACCGACAACGACCAGAACCGACGGGGCACCTATCACGCCAACCTGCACTTCAACCCGCAGGTGAAATACGACCTGGGCAAGGCGCTGAGCCTGGGCGACAAGCAGCTGTACGTGGGCTTGGAGTACAGCTACTGGAAAGACAAATACGGCATCGACAGCCGGGGCGCCCTGGACAGCAATCAGAGCGTGGCCAGTGCCTTGATCAAGGTACACTTCTGACAACCTGACCACATGCACAGGTTTGCTCCACCGTGCTCCATGACGGAGCACTTGAGGCCAGGCGCGCAAGCCAGTAATCTGCGCGCCCCCTCGATCAGGGCAGGACGGATTCTGCCTGCGTTTACTGACCGCTCAGTCAATGAATTCGGGCGGTTGGCCAACGTGTTGCCAGCCTGAAAGACCCTTTTCATCCGTTCAGAACGACGTCGAGCAGGACGGTTTCGCCAACCGGGAAGAAGTTGGCTCAACCCTTGCCAGACAGCTGTGGCCCATCGAAAAAAGCTGACTACAAAGACAGAAAAAGCGCCAACACCGAGCGCTGACAACAGATCAACCAAGGGAGCGACATCCGCAATGCGTACCATCAACAGCCTGATCCTCGCCGGCGGCCTGCTGGCCTGTGGCACCACCTTCGCCGGCGACCTGCTGCAGTGGCAGAGCAACAGCTTGACCTACCTGTGGGGCAAGAACTTCAAGGTCAACCCGTCGACCCAACAGACCCTGACCTTCGAGCACGCCGACGGCTGGAAGTACGGCGATAACTTCCTGTTCGTCGACAAGATCTTCTACCAAGGCCAGAAGGACGCCGGCAACGGCCCCAACACCTACTACGGCGAGATCAGCCCGCGGCTGTCGTTCAACAAGATCTTCGATCAGAAGCTGTCCTTCGGGCCGGTCAAGGACGTGCTGCTGGCCATGACCTACGAGTTTGGCGAGGGCGACACGGAAGCCTACCTGATCGGCCCCGGCTTCGACCTGGACATCCCAGGCTTCGACTACTTCCAGCTGAACTTCTACCAGCGCACCACCGACGGCAGCCGCCCTGGTGACAATGTCTGGCAGATCACCCCGGTGTGGGCCTACACCATTCCGGTCGGCGCCTCCGACGTGTTGATCGATGGCTTCATGGACTGGGTGGTGGACAACGATGAAAACCGCCGTGGCACCTACCACGCCAACCTGCACTTCAACCCGCAGATCAAGTATGACCTGGGCAAAGCCATGCACCTGGGCGAGAAGCAGCTGTACGTGGGTGTGGAATACGACTACTGGAAGAACAAATACGGCATCAAGGATTCCGGCGCTTTCACCACTGACCAGAACACCATGAGCTTCCTGGTCAAGGTGCTGTTCTGATCACGGCATGATGACGGGGCCGCCTGGGGGCCCCTTTGCCCAAGCGTTGTCACTCAGCCGGTAGCGCGTGCGCGAACCCAAGAGAATCCGCCGACCACCAGCGCTGTCAGGCCGCCAGCGACAGCCCCGACAACCCCGAACACGACGAGCTTGGCCACTGCTTCCCAGCTTCCGCTGTGCGCGACCCAGCCTTCGATGACGTGCTCAAGTGGCGCAATGCCTTCAGTAATGAATGTACCGCCGACCAGAAACATCGCGACCGTGCCGATCCAGGACAGCGCCTTCATCAGGAAAGGCGCGGCCGACACCAGCACTTCACCCAGCTTTCTGACCGCGCGACCCCACATACCCTGGGCTTTGGATTTCGCCAGGGCGAACCCTGCGTCGTCCAGCCGCACGATGCCAGCGACCAGCCCGTACACGCCAATCGTCATCACCAAGGCGATCAAGACCAAGGTCAGAATCTGCTGGTACAGCGGGGCCTCAGCCACCACGTTGAGGGTAATGACGATGATTTCTGCGCTCAGGATGAAGTCGGTCTTGATCGCCCCTTTGACCTTGCGTTTTTCATACGCGGCCAGTTCCTCGGGGGTCTTGGGAAGCGCTTTTTTCCCTTGCCCCTTCGCGCCATGCTCGCTGCGGGAAAACTTGTCCTTGATCGCCTCGAAGCCCTCGTAGCACAGGTACAGGCCGCCGGCCATGAGCAGCCATTTGACCGCCGCCGGCAGCACCGCACTGAGGATCAGAGCGCACGGCACCAGGATGGCCTTGTTCTTCAGAGAGCCTTTGAATACGGCCCATACCACCGGCAGTTCGCGATCGGCCTTCATGCCTGTTACTTGCTCGGCGTTAACGGCCAAGTCATCGCTCAGTACGCTGGCCGACTTCTTGGCCGCGACCTTGGTCATCAACGAGATGTCATCCAACAGGGCCGCGATGTCATCCAACAACGCAAAAAAACTGCTGCCAGCCATTCCATTCATCCTTAGTAGACGCGTGCGATTTCATCATCCTGAAGCGCCTGAATAACCAGGCGCTCCCAGGGCAATCACGATGGCATACAGACCGGCCGGTGGCGGAACAGTTCTGCCGGGCGCGCGCGTGCCGTGGCCTGCCGGCGGCAGATGACCCAGGACGCACACATGGGTTTCAGGGCAGCGTCAGGCACGGGGCAGCGCGCATGACGATTCGTTCATGGACGCAAACGAACAGCCGTGGCCAAGCGCCTGTCTCTATCCCATCGATCACATTCTTCCATTCGCACCAGGAGTACCCATGGCAAAGCTCAACATGGCCCAGCAGTTGGCCTCGACACTCGAACAAGCCGGTATCAAGCGGATCTGGGGCCTGACCGGCGACAGCCTCAATGGCCTGACCGACGCCCTGCGTAGCATGGACAGCATCGAGTGGATGCACGTGCGCCATGAGGAAGTTGCGGCCTTTGCCGCCGGTGCCGAGGCGGCGGTAACCGGTGAGCTGACGGTGTGCGCTGGTAGTTGCGGGCCGGGCAACCTGCATTTGATCAATGGCCTGTTCGACTGCCACCGCAACCGGGTGCCCGTGCTGGCCATCGCCGCGCAGATCCCCTCCTCGGAGATTGGCCTGAACTACTTCCAGGAAACCCACCCGCAGGAACTGTTCAAGGAATGCAGCCATTTCATCGAACTGGTCAGCAACCCTGCGCAAATGCCGCAGGTGCTGCACCGGGCCATGCGTTCGGCCATCCTCAATCGCGGTGTGGCGGTGGTGGTGATCCCCGGTGACGTCTCGCTGCTGGAGGTCGAGCAGAAACCGGCGGCCTGGCCTACCCTGCAGCAGCCACGCATTTTGCCCACGGACGTCGATCTGCAGCGCCTGACCGAATTGTTGCAAGACAGCCACAAGGTGACCCTGCTGTGCGGCAGCGGCTGCGCAGGTGCGCACGACCAGGTCGTGGCCCTGGCCGATGCACTCGGCGCACCAGTGGTCCATGCGCTGCGCGGCAAGGAGCATGTGGAATGGGACAACCCCTTCGACGTCGGCATGACGGGCTTGATCGGCTTCAGTTCCGGTTACCACGCCATGCTCGGCTGCGACACGCTGGTGATGCTGGGCACCGACTTTCCCTACCGGCAGTTTTTCCCGAGCGACGCCAAGATCGTGCAGGTCGACCGTGACCCGCAAGCGCTGGGGCGACGCGCCACGTTATCGCTGGGTATCGCTGCCGATGTCGGCGAAACCCTCACCGCCCTGCTGCCACGCCTGACGCGCAAGACTGATCGGCGCTTCCTGGATGATGCACTCAAAGCCTATGACAAGGCGCGCCAGGGGCTGGACGATCTGGCGGTACCCTCCAAGGGTGACCGGCCGATCCATCCGCAATATGTCACACGCCTGCTCAGCGAACTGGCCACCGAAGACGCGATCTTCACCGCCGACGTCGGTTCGCCCACGGTCTGGGCGGCGCGTTACCTGAAGATGAATGGCCAGCGTCGCCTGGTCGGCTCGTTCAACCACGGCTCGATGGCCAACGCCATGCCCCAGGCCATGGGCGCACAGGCGGCCTTCCCGGGGCGCCAGGTGATCTCGATGAGTGGCGATGGTGGGTTCAGCATGCTGATGGGGGACTTCATCTCGCTCGCGCAGCTCAAACTGCCCGTGAAGGTGGTGGTGTTCAATAACGCGTCACTGGGCTTCGTCGCCATGGAAATGAAGGCTGCCGGCTACCTCGATACCGGCACCGACCTGCACAACCCCGATTTTGCCGCCATGTCCAATGCCATGGGCATCCTGGGGATTCGCGTCGAGCGCTCCGAAGACCTGGAGCAGGCCCTGCGCCGTGCGCTGGCCCACGACGGCCCCGTACTGGTCGACGTGGTCACCGCCACCCAAGAACTGGTCATGCCGCCAGCGATCAAGCTGGAGCAGGCCAAGGGCTTTAGCCTGTACATGCTCAAGGCCGTGATGAGCGGGCGCGGCGACGAGGTGCTGGACCTGGCGAAGACCAACCTGCTGCGCTAGCGCCTATGCGCGCGACTGGATGCAAGGCCCTGCCCAAAGCCGCTGCCTTGAGCCGCCATTGGGCACGGTGCTACCATGCCGGCTGCCTCCTAGAGGTGGCCTGACACGAGGAAGATCCCTGACCATGAGCACCATTCGCGAGCGCAACAAGGAATTGATCCTGCGCGCGGCCAGCGAGGAATTCGCCGACAAGGGCTTCGCAGCCACCAAAACCAGCGATATCGCCGCCAAGGCCGGCCTGCCCAAGCCCAACGTCTACTACTACTTCAAATCCAAGGACAACCTGTACCGCGAGGTGCTGGAAAGCATCATCGCGCCGATCATGCAGGCCTCCACGCCATTCAACGCCGAGGGCGATCCTCGCGAGGTACTGAGCGCGTACATTCGCTCCAAGATCCGGATCTCCCGCGATCTGCCCCATGCTTCGAAAGTATTTGCCAGCGAAATCATGCACGGCGCACCGCACTTGTCGCCCAGCCAGGTGGAACAGCTCAACGAACAGGCGCGGCACAACATCGAGTGCATCCAGCAGTGGATAGACCGCGGCCAGATTGCCCACGTCGATGCGCATCACCTGATGTTCAGCATCTGGGCGGCGACCCAGACATACGCCGATTTCGACTGGCAGATCTCGGCGGTGACCGGCAAGGCCAAGCTGGCCGACAGCGACTACGACGCTGCGGCCGAAACCATCATCCGCATGGTGCTCAAAGGCTGCGAACCCGAGCCGGCCTGAGCAGCACCATCTTGCCGTTCCCCCTGAATGTGCCCACCTGCGCCGCAGGTTGGGGCATTGAGCAAAGACAGTTGATGCGGGTCAGGCCACCGCGCCCGCATCGGCGCGCAGCCCCAGCGCCTCGATGGCACTGATCGCGCACTGCTCGTCGATATCCGATGTATCCCCGCTGATCCCCACCGCACCTAGCACCCGCCCATCCTGATCACGCACCAGCACGCCGCCTGGCGCCGGCACGACCGGACGTTCGCCCAATCCGTTGAGCGCGGCGAAGAAAGCCGGCCGTTGCTGCGCATCCAGCGCCAGCAGACGCGAGCCCTTGCCCAGCGCTATCGCCCCCCAGGCCTTGCCCGTTGCGACCTCGGGTCGGATAAGGCTCGCGCCGTCTTCACGCTGCAAGGCAAGCAAGTGCCCACCGGCATCGAGCACCGCCACCGTCAGCGGCGCCGCCTGGATGGTCCGCCCAGCAGCCAATGCGGCGTTTACCAGGCTCAGCGCCAGGTTCAGGTTCAAAGCATTCATGGGAAGGTCCTCTTTTTATTGTGAGAAGCCCTGAGGGCAGTTGAAAACCGATACAGCAATAGAACACAACCGAAAATATTTTTGTATACAATATTTAGATCCAATCGTATTCGATAGCGCAATCACCCCATTTCACGGCCGCATCGACTTACCCGATCAAAACCCATTGACCTGATCACCTGACCGTGAATACACTGAATCGCAACACAGGTTGTATACAATTACAAAATCGATGAGGCACAAATCATGAGCAAAATGAGAGCAATCGATGCAGCCGTACTGGTCATGCGCCGTGAAGGCGTCGTGACTGCGTTCGGCATCCCAGGGGCTGCCATCAACCCGTTGTACTCGGCCCTGAAGAAAGTGGGTGGCATCGATCACGTCCTCGCTCGCCACGTCGAAGGCGCCTCGCACATGGCAGAGGGCTATACCCGTGCCAACCCGGGCAACATCGGCGTTTGCATTGGCACCTCCGGCCCAGCTGGCACGGACATGGTCACCGGCCTTTACAGCGCCAGCGCCGACTCCATCCCGATCCTGTGCATCACTGGCCAGGCGCCGCGCGCCCGCCTGCACAAGGAAGACTTCCAGGCCGTGGACATCACCAGCATCGTCAAGCCCGTCACCAAGTGGGCAACCACCGTGCTGGAGCCTGGCCAGGTGCCGTACGCGTTCCAGAAAGCGTTCTTCGAGATGCGCAGCGGCCGCCCCGGCCCGGTACTGATCGACCTGCCATTCGACGTGCAGATGGCTGAAATCGAATTCGACATTGATGCCTACGAGCCATTGCCCGTGCACAAGCCGTCGGCCACGCGCGTCCAGGCCGAAAAAGCCCTGGCCATGCTCAACGAAGCCGAGCGGCCCTTGCTCGTTGCAGGCGGCGGCATCATCAACGCCGACGCCAGCGACAAACTGGTCGAATTTGCCGAACTGACCGGTGTGCCGGTGATCCCGACCCTAATGGGCTGGGGCACCATCCCCGATGACCACCCGCTGATGGTCGGGATGGTCGGCCTGCAAACCTCTCATCGCTATGGCAACGCCACCCTGCTCAAGTCCGACCTGGTGCTGGGCATCGGCAACCGCTGGGCCAACCGCCACACAGGTTCCGTGGACGTGTACACCGAAGGCCGCAAATTCGTGCATGTGGACATCGAGCCGACCCAGATCGGCCGCGTGTTCACCCCGGACCTGGGCATCGTGTCCGATGCCGGCAAAGCCCTGGATGTGTTCCTGGAAGTCGCCAGGGAATGGCAGGCCGCCGGCAAACTCAAGTGCCGCCAGGCCTGGCTTGAAGACTGCCAGCAGCGCAAGGCCAGCCTGCAGCGCAAGACCCATTTCGACAACGTACCGGTCAAGCCTCAGCGTGTGTACCAGGAGATGAACCAGGTGTTCGGCAAGGACACCTGCTATGTCAGCACCATCGGGCTGTCGCAGATCGCCGGTGCGCAGTTCCTGCACGTGTACAAGCCACGGCACTGGATCAACTGCGGCCAGGCCGGCCCGCTCGGCTGGACCATTCCTGCAGCACTGGGCGTGGTCAAGGCCGACCCCAAGCGCCAGGTCGTGGCCTTGTCTGGCGACTACGACTTCCAGTTCATGATCGAGGAGCTGGCCGTCGGGGCGCAGTTCAACCTGCCCTACGTCCACGTGCTGGTGAACAACGCCTATCTGGGGCTGATTCGCCAGGCTCAGCGTGGTTTCGACATGGACTACTGTGTACAACTGGCATTCGAGAACATCAACGCCACCGACGCTGCCAGCTATGGCGTCGATCACGTAGCCGTGGTCGAAGGCTTGGGCTGCAAGGCCCTGCGGGTATTCGAGCCGGCCGACATCGCCCCTGCCCTGCTCAAGGCACGGCAAATGGCCGAGCAGTTCCGCGTGCCGGTCGTGGTCGAGATCATTCTTGAACGCGTCACCAACATTTCCATGGGCACCGAGATCAACGCGGTCAACGAATTCGAAGACCTCGCCCTGGTCGGCAACGACGCGCCGACCGCCATCTCGCTGCTGGACTGATCGCCTGACGCCCCGGCTGGTCCGGGGCTCTCAACGCAAGGAGACAACCATGCCTCGCTTCGCTGCCAACCTGTCCATGCTGTTCACCGAGCAGGACTTCCTGGCCCGCTTCAAGGCCGCCGCCGACGCCGGTTTCAGTGGTGTCGAATACCTGTTCCCCTACGATTTCAGCGCTGACGAAATCCAGGCGCAGCTCAAGGCCCATGGCCTGACCCAGGTGCTGTTCAATCTTCCCGCAGGTGACTGGTCCAAGGGTGAGCGTGGCATCACCTGCCACCCCGACCGCGTCGAAGAATTCCGTGCAGGTGTCGACAAGGCCATCGAGTACGCCAAGGTACTGGGCAACACCCAGGTCAACGCCCTGGCTGGGATTCGTCCAGACGGCCCGGACTGCGCCACCGTGCGCAAGACCTTCGTGGAAAACCTGCGCTATGCCGCCGACAAGCTGCAGGCCGCCGGTATTCGTCTGGTCATGGAAATGATCAATACCCGCGACATCCCAGGCTTCTACCTCAACACCACCGAGCAGGCGCTGGCCATCCAGGCCGAGGTGGGCAGCGACAACCTGTTCCTGCAGTACGACATCTACCACATGCAGATCATGGAAGGTGACCTGGCGCGCACGCTGGAAGCCAACCTCACGCTGATCAACCACGTGCAGCTGGCCGACAACCCTGGCCGCCATGAACCGGGCACGGGCGAGATCAACTACCGCTTCCTGTTCGAGCACCTGGACCGCATCGGCTACCAGGGCTGGGTGGGGGCTGAGTACAAGCCACTGACCACCACCGAAGCAGGCCTCGGCTGGCTGAAATCACACAACGCGATCTGAGCCCCACCGGGAACGCGAACAACGATAAAAGAGGTAATTTCTCATGGCTAAAATCGGTTTCATCGGCACCGGCATCATGGGCAAGCCCATGGCCCAGAACCTGCAAAAAGCAGGGCACAGCCTGTTCGTCTCCACCCACCACGATGCGGCTCCAGCCGACCTGATCGCCGACGGCGCCGTGGCCCTGGCCAATCCCAAGGAGGTAGCCCAGGAAGCCGAGTTCATCATCGTCATGGTCCCGGACACCCCACAGGTAGACAGCGTGCTGTTCGGGGAAAACGGCGTCGCCCAGGGCGTGGGCCCGAACAAGGTGGTGATCGACATGAGTTCGATTTCCCCGACCGCCACCAAAGCCTTTGCGCAGAAGATCAACGCCACCGGCGCTACCTACCTGGACGCTCCGGTATCCGGAGGTGAAGTGGGTGCCAAGGCCGCGACCCTGAGCATCATGGTCGGCGGCTGCCCGAACGCCTTCGAGCGCGCCCTGCCACTGTTCCAGAGCATGGGCAAGAACATCACCCTGGTAGGCGGTAATGGTGACGGTCAGACGGCGAAAGTGGCCAACCAGATCATCGTCGCCCTGAACATCCAGGCCGTCAGCGAGGCGCTGCTGTTTGCCGCCAAGAACGGCGCAGACCCGGCCAAGGTGCGCGAAGCACTGATGGGCGGTTTCGCCTCGTCGAAAATTCTGGAAGTGCACGCCGAGCGCATGATCAAAGGCACCTTCGACCCAGGTTTTCGCATCAGCCTGCACCAGAAGGACCTCAACCTGGCCCTGCAGGGTGCCCGTGAGCTGGGCATCAACTTGCCCAACACGTCCAACGCGCAGCAGGTGTTCAACACCTGCGCGGCCCTGGGCGGCAGCAACTGGGACCACTCGGCGCTGATCAAGGGCCTGGAGCACATGGCCAACTTCTCGATCCGCGACGACCGCTGATCCGAGCGCCGGTCCTGCCTTGCAGCCCTGCTGCCGGTAAACCGGCACGCCTGTTACGCCTCTTGACTGAACACAGCCAGGGGTGACCCCGAGCAACACCGCCCCTGGTTCGGCCTGCACGGAGGCTGTTCCAGGGGCGTTCTCGATTGTGCAGAACAACAATAAAGGGAGCCTGCCATGTCGGTCGATCCACAGAAACTGCTGCGTGAGCTATTCGACACAGCCATTGCCGCTGCCCACCCCAGCCACGTGCTCGAACCCTACCTGCCCGCTGACCGCAGTGGCCGGGTGATCGTCATCGGCGCAGGCAAGGCCGCCGCCGCCATGGCTGAGGTGGTCGAAAAGCACTGGCAAGGCGAGGTCAGCGGCCTGGTCGTGACCCGCTACGGCCACGGTGCCAACTGCCAACACATCGAAGTGGTCGAAGCCGCCCACCCGGTGCCGGATGCAGCCGGCCTGGCGGTTGCCAGGCGCGTGCTGGAGCTGGTCGGCAACCTCAGCGAGCAGGATCGGGTGATATTCCTGCTGTCCGGCGGTGGCTCTGCCTTGCTGGCGCTGCCCGCCGCCGACCTGACCCTGGCGGACAAGCAGCACATCAACAAGGCCCTGCTCAAATCCGGCGCCACCATCGGCGAGATGAACTGCGTGCGCAAGCACCTCTCGGCGATCAAGGGTGGGCGCCTGGCCAAGGCCTGCTGGCCGGCCACGGTCTACACCTATGCGATCTCGGACGTGCCGGGCGACCTGGCCACGGTCATCGCATCTGGCCCCACCGTGGCCGATCCGAGCACCTCGGCCCAGGCACTGGCGATCCTCAAACGCTACGCCATCGATGCCCCACAGGCCGTCATCGACTGGCTCAACGACCCGGCCTCCGAAACCCTCAAGGCGGGCGACCCAGCCCTGGCCCGCAGCCATTTCCAGCTGATCGCCAAGCCTCAGCAATCGCTGGAAGCTGCGGCAGTCAAGGCGCGCCAGGCAGGCTTCAGTCCGTTGATATTGGGCGACCTGGAGGGTGAGTCACGGGAAGTGGCCAAGGTGCACGCAGGCATTGCCCGGCAAATCGTCCAGCATGGCCAGCCGCTCAAGGCCCCCTGCGTGATTCTGTCCGGCGGTGAGACCACGGTCACCGTGCGCGGTAATGGGCGCGGCGGGCGCAACGCGGAATTTCTGCTTAGCCTCACCGAAAGCCTCAAGGGCCTGCCGGGCGTCTACGCACTGGCAGGCGATACCGACGGCATCGACGGCTCGGAAGAAAACGCCGGCGCTGTGATGACCCCCAGCAGCTACGCACGCGCCCAAGCCCTGGGCCTTTCTGCCAGCGACGAGCTGGACGACAACAACGGCTACGGCTACTTCGCCGCGCTCGATGCGCTGATCGTCACTGAACCCACGCGCACCAACGTCAACGACTTTCGCGCCATCCTGATTCTCGAGACCGACCCCTCATGACGCCTGACAAGAAAGTGAAAATCCTCGCCACCCTGGGCCCGGCTACCGGTGGCATCGACGCTGTACGGCAACTGGTGGAAGCAGGCGTGAATATCTTTCGCCTGAACTTCAGCCATGGCGAGCACGCCGACCATGCGCTGCGCTATCAATGGATCCGCGAGGTGGAGCAGCAGCTCAACTACCCATTGGGCATCCTCATGGACCTTCAAGGGCCAAAACTGCGGGTGGGTCGTTTTGCCGAAGGCAAGGTGCACCTGCAACGTGGTCAAGCCTTGCGCCTGGACCTGGACAAGACGCCAGGCGACAGCAGCAGGGTCAACCTGCCTCACCCGGAGATCATCGCTGCGCTGGAACCTGGCATGGACCTGCTGCTGGACGACGGCAAGTTGCGGCTGCGCGTGACGGCCAAACACCGTGACGCCATCGTCACCGAGGTGCTGGCAGGTGGGGAGCTGTCCGACCGCAAGGGGGTGAATGTGCCTCAGGCGGTTCTGGACTTGTCGCCCCTGACCGAGAAGGACCGCCGCGACCTGGCGTTCGGCCTGGAGCTTGGCGTGGACTGGGTGGCGCTGTCGTTCGTGCAACGCCCCGAGGACATTGCCGAGGCACGCCAGCTGATCGGCGACCGCGCCTACTTGATGGCCAAGATCGAGAAACCGTCGGCGGTGGAGCAGCTGCAAGCGATCGCCGAGCAGGCCGACGCGATCATGGTGGCCCGGGGCGACCTGGGTGTGGAAGTGCCTGCCGAGAGCGTGCCGCAGATCCAGAAGCGCATCATCGGCACCTGCCGGCAGCTGGGCAAGCCCGTGGTAGTGGCCACGCAGATGCTCGAATCCATGCGCTTCTCCCCTGCTCCGACTCGTGCCGAAGTCACCGACGTGGCCAATGCCGTGGCGGAAGGCGCGGACGCTGTGATGTTGTCGGCGGAGACGGCCTCGGGCGATTACCCGCTCGAAGCCGTGCAGATGATGAGCAAGATCATCCGCCAGGTGGAGAACGGCCCGGACTACCAGGCCCAGCTCGACGTCGGCCGGCCGAAGGCAGAGGCCACCGTATCGGACGCCATCAGCTGCGCCATCCGCCGCATCAGCGGCATCCTGCCGGTGGCGGTGCTGGTCAACTACAGCGAGTCAGGCGCCTCGACCTTGCGTGCTTCGCGCGAGCGGCCACGGGCACCGATCCTCAACCTGACGCCGAACCCGAACACCGCTCGCCGCCTGAGCGTGGCCTGGGGCGTGCATTCGGTAGTGAATGACCGCCTACGCCAGGTAGACGAAGTGGTTTCCACTGCGCTGGAAATTGCCCAGGCCCAAGGCATGGCCAGCCGTGGCGACACGCTTCTGATCACTGCCGGTGTGCCTTTCGGCAAGCCAGGGTCGACCAACACGCTGCGGATCGAGACGTTGAACTGAGATTCCCGGGGGCGCTATGCGCCCCCGTCGCGGGTCAAGCCCGCTCCCACAGGAGGCGCGCCGCTCCATGGCACAGCGCAGAGCTTGTAGGAGCGGGCTTGACCCGCGAATGGAGGGCGCAGCCCTCCCCGAACACCGATGTACCGGACCTGCGGTAAATCGAGGCCCAAAGAGGCCCACCGCCCTCCCATCCACCTCACTGACTGCCCCATGTACACCAAAAATTTCGTAAACCCTTGCCCCGACTGGGCGACGGCGATACTCAACGGTTTCAGCCAGGTGCTACTGCTGCGCAACCCCCTGTGCGGCCTGTGCTGCCTGCTGGCCATCCTGCTGACCGCGCCCAACCTGGTCGGTGGCGCCCTGCTCGGCGCCTTGGCCGGCCTGCTCACCGCGCAGCGTCGCGGCTACGACCGTGCTGACCGCCAGGCCGGGCTGTACTGCTACAACAGCGTACTCATAGGCCTGCTGATCAGCGCCGTGCTGCCCTGGTCCGCCATTCTGCCGCCGCTGATCCTCGCTGCCGGCGGGCTGTCCAGCATCATCACCCACCAGTGGCGCAAACGCGGCGGCAAGCTGCTGACTGCCTACACGGCGCCGTTCGTGCTACTGGGCTGGGGCACGTTGCTGTTCGTACAGACGGTCACCGTACCCGCGGTGGTCGAGGCCGACCTGGCGAGTGCCCTGGCAAGAGGGGTCGGGCAGATCTTCCTGCTCGATCAACCACTGGCTGGGCTGCTGATCATCGTCGGCCTATTGATCGCCAACCCGTATGCCTGCTTCTGGGCGGTCATAGGCTCTGCCGCAGGTGCAGGCCTGGCACTGCTCGTGGGTGATACGCCGTCGGCATGGATGGGGCTTTATGGTTTCAACGCGGCCCTGGCAGCCCTAGCCTTCAGCCGTCAGGGGGAAAAACCCTGGGTCACGTTGTTGGCCATCGGCCTGGCACTGGCGTTACACCCGCTGTTGAGCAGGCTGCCGTTCCCGGCGCTCACGGCGCCTTTCGTCGCCGCCTGCTGGCTCATCCACTTGGGCAGTCACCTGAAGCTTGGCAAACGCCAGACACCGGGGCGCTTGCATAGCTGAAAGGCACCCCATAGGCTCAGCCGACTTCACGATGGACAGAGCCAATGAACAAACCTGCAAGCCTGCGCGAGCGGCTTTACGTGATCGTCTTCCAGAGCGACACCGTGGCCGGAAGACGCTTCGACAAAACCCTGTTGCTGATCATCCTGGCGAGCCTGGTCACGGTCATCCTGGACAGCATCGATGAGGTGCATCGCGGCTACGGAGGCCTGCTGGCCGCGATCGAGTGGGGCTTCACCGCCATCTTCCTGTGCGAATACATCACGCGGCTGTACTGCTCGCCCCGGCCCTTGCGCTACGCCTTCAGCTTCTACGGCCTGGTCGACTTGCTGGCGATCGTGCCGGGCATCATCGCGCTGTACTACAGTGACGCGCAGTACCTGCTGATCGTGAGGGTCATCCGCATGTTGCGGATCTTCCGTGTACTCAAGCTCAGCCCGTACCTCAAGCAGGCCAATTACCTGCTCGATGCCCTGCGCGGCAGCAAGCAGAAGATCATCGTGTTCCTGGTCAGCGTATCGACGCTGGTCACCGTATTCGGCACCCTCATGTACGTGATCGAGGGCCCGGAGCATGGCTTCACGAGCATTCCCAAGGGGATCTACTGGGCCATCGTCACGCTGACCACGGTCGGGTTCGGCGACATCGTGCCCCGAACACCTTTGGGCCAGGTGCTGTCTTCGCTGGTGATGATCATCGGCTACTCGATCATCGCGGTGCCAACCGGGATCTTTACCGCCGAGCTCGCCAATGCCATGCGTGGCGAGCAACTGCAACACCCCTGCCCGACCTGCAGCAAGAAATCCCATGAAAGTGGAGCGGCGTTTTGTGCCCGGTGTGGAAATGCGTTGTTCCCCAAATCCGGTTGAGCGAGGCGCTCATGACGAGATCCGGAGGGCTCCCGCACCTTGGAGGGTGAGGGAGTCATTGAGTGGGCAAAGCCCGTGGACAACTGCCAACACCGCCCATAGGCCAGCACGTATAAGCAAAGACGCATTGATTCTTTAATACCTGAAGAACAAGACGCTATAGTCGCTGGCACATTGCCCCAACATTCATACCTATAAGGAATGCGTCGTGAAAAAGTTTTTCACCGTCTCGCTGGCCGCTGCCAGCCTGGCCTTCGGCACCCTGGCCCACGCTGCCCCGACCCTGCTGAACGTTTCCTACGACGTGATGCGTGATTTCTACAAGGACTACAACCCGGCCTTCCAGAAGCACTGGGAGGCCGAGCATCACGAGAAGGTCACTGTGCAGATGTCCTTCGGTGGCTCCAGCAAACAGGCGCGCGCGGTGATCGATGGCCTGCCGGCCGACGTGATCACCATGAACATGGCCACCGACATCAATGCCTTGGTCGACAACGGCAAATTGATCCCTGACAACTGGGTCACGCGCCTGCCGAACAACAGTGCGCCGTTCACCTCTGCCACGGTGTTCATCGTGCGCAAGGGCAACCCCAAGGCATTGAAGGACTGGCCGGATCTGCTCAAGGACGGCGTACAGGTCATCGTACCCAACCCCAAGACCTCGGGTAACGGCCGCTACACCTACCTGTCGGCGTGGGGCTATGTGCTCAAGCAAGGCGGTGACGAGACCAAGGCGCGTGCGTTCGTCGGCAAGCTGTTCAAGCAGGCGCCAGTGCTGGACACCGGTGGTCGCGCCGCCACTACCACGTTCATGACCAACCAGATTGGCGATGTGCTGGTGACGTTCGAGAACGAAGCGGAAATGATTGCGCGCGAATTCGGTCGCGATCAGTTCGAGGTGGTCTATCCAAGCGTTTCAGCCGAAGCCGAGCCGCCGGTGAGCGTGGTCGATAAAGTGGTGGCCCGTAAAGGCACCCAAGCCGTGGCCGAGGAATACTTGAAGTACCTGTGGTCACCGGCCGCCCAGGAACTCGCCGCCCAGAACTACTTGCGTCCACGCGATGCGACCGTGTTGGCCAAGTACACCGATCGTTTCCCCAAGGTCGAATTCCTCTCGGTCGAGAAGACCTTTGGTGACTGGCGCACTGTGCAGAAAACGCATTTCAACGATGGGGGCGTGTTCGACCAGATCTATACCGGTCAGTGAAGCTGATGGGGCTAGGCCGGCAGTACAGCGGTCCGGGGCTTGAGCTTCGCAACACCCATGAAAGCCGGACGCGGCTGTGGTCCCCTGAATGACGGCCTGCCCCGATCAACCTAACCGAAACACCAACGCCTTCAACCCCCCAGCCGGATCCACATCCGGGAACTCCGGCGGGTTCTGCAACCGTTCCACGAAGGCGAGGCCGGGCGCGTGCTCGGCCATGCCCTCGATCAAGAACTCAGGCCCTATGCCGGGGTCGTTCACGCAGGCCAGAACCGTCCCACCTTCATTCAACAGCTCAGGCAAGCGGCGCAGGATCTTCGCGTAGTCCTGGGTCAACACGAAGCTGCCGCGCTGGAAGGTGGGCGGATCGATGATGATCAGGTCGTAAGGCCCGTATTTGCGCACCTTGCCCCATGACTTGAACAGCTCATGACCCAGGTAGGCCACACGGGACGGGTCATGCTGATTGAGGCGATGGTTGTCGCGCCCTCGGGACAGTGCCGATTTCGCCATGTCCAGGTTCACCACCTGCTCGGCCCCACCTGCAATCGCCGCCACCGAAAAACCGCAGGTGTAGGCAAACAGGTTCAGCACGCGCTGCCCCTTGGCCTGGGCGCGCACCCACTGGCGACCATGACGCATGTCCAGGAACAGGCCATTGTTCTGACGTACCCCCAGGTCCAGCAGGTAGGTCAGCCCGTCCTCGATCACCTCACGTTGCTGACACGGCTCGCCCACCAGCCACTGACCGGGGCTGTCGGGCAGGTAACGGTGTTGCAGCAGGATCGCCTGGCCCGTCCACTGCTCAAGGTGCGACAGCCGCAACAGCATCGCCTCAAGCTCTGCCAATTGCCCCACGGGGGGCTCACGGAACAAGGCGACCGACAACACGCCTTGAAGCCAGTCCACCGTGATCTGCTCAAGGCCGGGCCAGCAACGTCCTCGGCCGTGGAAAAGGCGACGGGTTTCTGCAGGGGCGGGGTTCAGGGCGGCAAGCAGATGCTGCTCGAGGGCGGCAATCGGAGAGGTCATGTCAGGTCACATCGGTAAGCGGAGGCGTATTTTACATGGCAAGGCCGCCCAGGTGCGCCACCTTGAATTGTCTATTTTTTGTACACACTAATGTCACCTTAAGTGCCATTTTTGTGTGCACTTGCACCGCCCATGCCCCGATGTGTTACATGAAGCGCTCACTTAATGCTGACCATCTGATCAACTAAGCCCATGAATTCAAACAATTATTGACTCAATGGTCAGCTTAAAACGCTGATTTTTCAGCTTGTTACTGAAATCTGCACGCTTCCTGAGTGGTCACTGTGGCGATCGCCTGCTGAAGCTGGCATGGAACTGGCTTCCCTGTGCTTGTGTTTTGTATACAAGTTTCACCGAACATAAATACACAAGAACCCGCGACGCCGATTGACCGTCGGCCGCCGCGCCCAGAACCCCGAGATGCCAACGCTGCACCGACGAGATGGCGAGCCCGTGCGCTGCCCGCTCATCGCAGTCAACGTGCATCAGGAGCCCGCCGGAATGAGTAGCAGCCTCAACCTTGCCCCTGAACTATCCGTCGCCAGCACCCAGACCCAACCAACCCCGGCCGACACGGTGCCGGACATGGCACTGAGCCCCCGCCTGCACAACCGGGACCTGGCCCCCACCCGCATCGCCGGGCGCCGCTGGGGCCGTTACAGCATCTTCGCCCTGTGGACCAACGATGTGCACAACATCGCCAACTATTCATTCGCCATGGGCCTGTTCGCCCTGGGCCTGGGCGGCTGGCAGATATTGCTGTCGCTGGCCATTGGTGCCGCCCTGGTGTACTTCTTCATGAACCTGTCGGGCTACATGGGGCAGAAGACCGGCGTCCCCTTCCCGGTCATCAGCCGCATCGCCTTCGGCATCCACGGCGCGCAGATCCCGGCGCTGATCCGCGCAGTCATCGCCATCGCCTGGTTCGGTATCCAGACCTACCTGGCCTCGGTGGTCCTGCGCGTGCTGCTCAGCGCCGTCTGGCCGCAGATGGCAGCCTACGACCACGACAGCATCCTTGGCCTGTCCAGCCTGGGCTGGGCCTGTTTCGTGGCCATCTGGCTGGTGCAGTTGGTGATTCTCGCCTACGGCATGGAGATGGTCCGTCGCTACGAAGCTTTCGCAGGCCCTGTCATTCTGGTAACGGTTGCAGCGCTGGCGGTGTTCATGTACTTCAAGGCCGACACACGCATCGCCTGGTCGGTGGCAGAACCCCTGAGCGGTTACGAGATGTGGCGCAACATCTTTGCCGGCGGTGCCTTGTGGCTGGCCATCTATGGCACGCTGGTGCTCAATTTCTGTGATTTCGCCCGTTCCTCGCCGTGCCGCAAGACCATTCGCGTTGGCAATTTCTGGGGCCTGCCGGTGAACATCCTGGTGTTTGCCGTGATCACCGTCGTGCTGTGCGGCGCTCAGTTCAAGATCAACGGCCAGATCATCGACAGCCCAACGCAGATCGTCGCAGCCATTCCAAACACCACCTTCCTGGTGCTGGGCTGCCTGTCGTTCCTCATCGTCACGGTGGCGGTCAATATCATGGCCAACTTCGTGGCACCGGCCTTCGTGCTCAGCAACCTGGCACCGCGTCACCTCAATTTCCGTCGCGCGGGGCTGATCAGCGCCACGCTGGCGGTGCTCATCCTGCCGTGGAACCTGTACAACAGCCCCTTGGTGATCGTCTACTTCCTGTCCGGCCTGGGTGCATTGCTGGGCCCGCTGTACGGGGTGATCATGTCCGACTACTGGCTGCTGCGCAAAGGCTGCATCAACGTCCCGCAGCTCTACAGCGAAGACCCCGCCGGCGCGTATCACTACACCAAGGGCATCAACCTGCGCGCGGTCGCGGCGTTCGTGCCGGCGGCCCTGTTGGCCATCGTGCTGGCCCTGGTACCCAACTTCCACAGCGTCGCGCCCTTCTCGTGGCTGATCGGGGCTGGCATCGCCGCCGCCCTGTACCTGGTGATAGCGCCGCGCAACCGTCATTACCACGACGTCAGCGGCGAATGCATCGCCGTCGACCACAGCAGCCACTGAACAAGGAGGACTGCCCATGCGAATCCTGATTGCCAACGTCAACACCACCGAAGCCATCACCGAGGCCATCGCCGAGCAGGCCCGCGCCGTGGCGGCGCCGGGCACAGAAGTCATCGGCCTTACGCCGTGGTTCGGCGCAGAATCGGTGGAGGGCAATTTCGAGAGTTACCTGGCCGCCATTGCCGTGATGGATCGGGTACTGGCCTATGAGGGCCCCTATGATGCAGTGATCCAGGCCGGTTATGGCGAGCACGGCCGTGAAGGCCTGCAGGAGCTGCTGAACGTGCCGGTGGTGGACATCACCGATGCCGCCGCCAGCACCGCCATGTACCTGGGCCACGCTTACTCGGTGGTCACCACGCTGGACCGTACCGTCCCCTTGATCGAGGACCGCCTCAGGCTTTCCGGGCTGTACGACCGCTGCGCATCGGTACGCGCCAGCGGCCTGGCGGTGCTGGAACTCGAAGCCGATCCGCAGCGCGCTGTCGAGGCCATCGTCGAACAAGCCGAACGGGCCGTACGTGATGACAAGGCCGAGGTCATCTGCCTGGGATGCGGAGGCATGGCCGGGCTGGACGAGCAGATCCGCCAACGCACCGGGGTACCGGTGGTCGATGGGGTCAGCGCGGCGGTGACCATCGCCGAGTCGTTGGTGCGCCTGGGCCTGAGTACGTCCAAGGTGCGCACCTATGCCACCCCTCGGGCGAAGAAGGTCATAGGCTGGCCAATGCGCGTCGGCCGCTAGGGCACCAGGGCGCAACCTGCGCGGGATCGGCAATCGATCCTGCGCAGGCACTGCTCAACCGATCATTCTGGCCAGCCGCTGGCCACTGCCGCAGGCCAGCGTGAAGCCCAGCGCGCCATGGCCAAGGTTGAGCCAAAGGTTACGGTAAGGCGTTGCGCCTATGATGGGTACACCGGTGGGCGTCGCCGGTCGCATACCGGCCCATTCCACTGCGTGGGCATAATCGGCGGCGTGGGGCAGCGTCTCCAGTGCCAGGCGGCGCATGCTCTGCAAGCGGCGTTTGTCCAGCGCCTCGTCCTGCCCCACGATGTCCACCATGGCCGCGACGCGCAACTGTCGATCCAGCCGGGCATAGACGATCTTGCGCTCGTAGTCCGTCAGGCTGATCTCAAGCGCCCCCTGCCCCGGCACCAGGGGCGCAGTCAGGCTGTACCCTTTGAGTGGATAGATCGGAATGTTCACCCCTGGCACCTTCAGCGCCGCGCTGCGGTAACCTGCGCACAGCACCAATTGGTCGATTGGCAGTTCTTCATGGCCAAGGCGCAGCGCCACCACCTGATGCTCACGGTGAAGCAGTTGCGTCACCGGCTGACCGAGCCGGAACTGGCATTGGCCGCAGGCTTGCAGGGCGGCGGCCAAGCGCAGGCAGAAGGCGTGGCAGTCGCCCACTTCTTCGTCCGGGGTGAAGACGCCGCCCACGAATGGCGACGCCTGCAGCGCCGGTTCCAGCGCCCGCAGCTCAGCGGCGCCGAGTACCTGCTGGCGATCAGGGTCCGTCAGTTGCAGACGGCTGCGCCTGAACTGGGCTTCGCTGCGAAACGCTACGAGCTTGCCGTTGCGGCGCCAGGCAAAATCACCGATTGCCTGGGCTTGGCGCCACTGGGCCAACACGGCCTGGCTTTGCAGGGCAAGGTCAAGCAATACGGCGGCGTTGCGCTGATTGACGCTGCGTCGGCACGCCAGTGTGAAGGCCAGTAACCAGCGCCACTGCGCCGGGTCAAGACGCAAGCGCAGGCGCAGCGGGGAGTCGCCCTGCAACAACCACCCCAGCGCCTGCCACGGCACGCCCGCATCCGCCAGTGGCGCGACGTAGCGGTAGGACAATTGACCACCGTTGGCAAAGCTGGTGGCCGCCCCCAAGGTGTCGTGGGCCTCGATCAATTCAACGCAATGGCCTTCCTGCACCAGCGCATAGGCCGTCGCCAGCCCGATCACGCCGCCCCCGATCACCGTCACCTGCCGCTTCATCGTTCATCCCTGTTCAGCATCCTGGCTCAACAGTACCAGCGGATCAGGTCGGGCAGCTATGCTCACCGTCATCGAGCCCCTGACGCACGTTGCGGCTGCGCAGGCTGGCCTTGCCATCGTGCCAGTCCAGGGTCAGGACATAGAGGGTGTCGAAGTCCCCATCCTGCCAATCTTCGGTGATGACATGCTCCTTGCCGACAGCCTTCTGGGCGACGGTATTGATCAGGTCCGGCAGGTAGCCGTGAGACCATGCCGTATAGATGGTCGCGTTACGGTACTTGTCGCTGAGCAGTTCGTCGGCCAGGTCATCGGTGTCGTTGGCGCTGTAGTCGATGTTGACCGGCAGGCCGAGGCGAATGGCACTGGGGCTGATGGTCATGAGCGGACGCAGGTAGCTGTAGCTTTGGTCATCAGCGCCCTCCTCCACGTGCCGGGACGGGTTGGCAGCAAACACGTAATCGGCCTTGCCGAAACGTTCGGGTAAAACCGTGGCCAGGTCCAGCGCGCGGTTCAGGCCCTGGCAGTTCAGCTGGCCCAGGCCTTCACCGGGTTTTTCGGCATGGCGCAGAAACACCAGGGTCTGGGTGCCATTTACCGGTTGCGCGCGGCTCTCGACGGCGTCCAGCGCCAGCGGTACGCCTACGGCGGTCAGGGCCAGGCCCAGCAACCAATGACGGCGACGATGCAGGTGTGGAATCAACTTCATCAATGCAGGCTCGTGTGACAAACGGGTCACCCGCGCATCGCCTGGACGGGCACAGGGCGCCTTTTGCAGTGAGTGCCTTCCTTGACGACGGGTTCGGTTCAGAGTGCCAATAGCCCGTTTTGTTCCCCGCTGCCAGGGTGCCAGGCGTCTGGCACAGGCATTACGGGGCTATCGTGTCAGTCATCGCGCGTCAGCACTTCGAGCAGCTCGATTTCGAACGCAAGGTCCGAATCAGGTGGGATAGAACCAACGCTACGCGCGCCATAACCCAGGTGCGCCGGCACCAACAGCTTGCGCTTGCCGCCAACGCGCATGCCCATGATGCCCTGGTCCCACCCCTTGATTACTCGCCCGGTACCGATCACGCATTGAAACGGCTTGCCGCGTGACCAGGAGGAGTCGAACTCGGTGCCATCGGCCAGCCACCCGGTGTACTGGGTCGTGATCAGCGCACCTTTGACGGCCGCCTTGCCCTCACCCTCGACCAGGTCGATGATTTGCAGTTCTTGGTTCATGCTCAGGCTCCAGCCGCTACGAAAATGCCGTTCTTTTCGCAGCATTGCCCGGATTTGGCAAGCCTTGGTGTCGGCCTGCGCATCGTCGGTGACGACAGGGTCGTCTTACAGGTAGACGGTACCGCGCATGAACAACGCCGCCCGCCCACTGATGATCACCCGGCCATTGCCCGGGAGCACGCAGCGAAGCTGGCCCTTGCGCGCCCCGCCTTGCTCGCATTCAAGCGACTGCTTGCCTAGCCGTTGTGCCCAGATCGGTGCGAGCGAGGTATGGGCCGAACCGGTCACCGGGTCTTCATTGACCCCCACGCGTGGCCCGAACCAGCGCGTCACGAAGTCGAACCCACGCCCCGGCGCCGTTACAGCGATGCCGCGCACGTCAAAGCCAGCCAGCTCGACGAAATCTGGCGTGAGGGTATCGAGCAACTCAGGGTCATCGACCACCACCACGTAGTCATCGCTGCGATACACCGCCTGCGCCTGGCGCAGGCCCAATGCTTGCAGCAGACCGGCTGGCACTGGCTGGGCCTCAGGTTGGCGGGCAGGGAAATCCATGGCCAACAGGCCGTCCGCTTGCCGTGTTACCCGCAGTTCACCGCTGCGGGTATTGAAGCGCAGCACCTGCGCCGGTTCTTTGAGGTGTTCGAACAGCACGTAGGCCGAGGCCAGGGTGGCGTGACCGCACAAGTCCACTTCCACGGTGGGCGTGAACCAGCGCAGGTCGAACACATCGCCGTTGCGCACGAAATACGCCGTTTCCGAAAGGTTGTTTTCCTCGGCGATGCGCTGCAGCACGGCATCGGGCAGCCACTGATCGAGCGGGATGACCGCGGCCGGATTACCGCCGAAGGGTTCGGCACTGAAGGCGTCGACCTGGAAGATTTCGAGTTGCATCAATACGCTCCTTGTTGCCTGCCCTTGTGCAGGCTATTGGCGGTGTGGGGCCTAATGAAGCACCGGTGTCAGCACTGGCTTGCCGGCGAAAAAGGCATCGAGGTTACGCAGGACCAACGTCACCGTGGCTTCTGCCGCCTCTGGCGATTGCCCGGCGACATGGGGCGTCAATACCGTGTTCGGAAGCGACTTGAGGGTGTCGGGAACATCAGGTTCCTCGTCGAACACGTCCAGGGCCGCACCGGCCAATTGACCGCTCTGCAGTGCCTGGGTCAGGGCCTGGGTATCGACGACGCTGGCCCGAGCGATGTTGACCAGGTAGCCCTGGGGGCCGAGCGCCTTCAGCACCTGTGCATTCACCAGGTGGCGAGTGTCGGCGCCGCCGGGTGTGGCGACCACGAGAATATCGACTGCCTCGGCCAGGGCCGGGACGCTGTCATGGCCGGTGTAGGGCAACGCCGGTCGTGGTGTTCGGTTGTAGTAGCTCACGGGCATGTCGAACCCCTGGTGTGCGCGCTTGGCAATGGCCTGGCCAACGGCGCCCATGCCCAGAATGCCCAGGCGTTTACCTGTGACCGATGGGCTGATCACGCGCTGCCATTGGCCAGCGCGGGTACTGGCGTCGGCTTGCGGGATGTTGCGCAGCAGTGCCAGGAGCATGGCCATGGCGTGATCGGCCACGGCGTCGGCGTTGGCGCCGGCGCCGTTGGTGACGGTGATGTGGCGGGCACGGGCGGCTTGCAGGTCGACCTGCTCATAGCCGGCGCCGATGACGCAGATGATCTGCAGGTTGGGCAGTGCGTCGATTTCCTTGGCTGTCAGGCCGAGGGGGCCGCGGGTGAGGACGGCGTCGATGCGAGGGCCGTTTTGCTCGATGGCCTGGGTGCGCAGGTCGGGGGTCTGGGCGAGGATGAGGTGGTAGCCGGCGTTTGTCAGCAGGGGGAGGTAGGTGTCTACGGTTTCGACCAGGACCAGGATTGTCTTGTGCATGATGCCTCCGGGTGGGTTGGGGATTATGCGGAGGGGGTGGGTGGTGGAGTCAATGGGTATTATGGGTGGGGGCTGTATGGGAGGCGGGAGTGGGATTTGGGGGCGGGCGCTTTGTAATTAGCTTGATCTTGAATTGGACCCTGCGGTTTTTGAACTTTGAACTTTGAACTTTGAACTTTGAAATTTGAAATTTGAAATTTGAAATTTGGACTTTGGATTTTGAACCTGGGACTTGGGGCTCAGGTCTTTGAGGCTGGAGTTGGATTGTTAGCATGGGCATTTATATTGAGTAGGTATTCATTGGCTAGGGTGGCGCACAGTCACCCTTCCGCCCTTACGGCGGCTCACTTTTTGTCTTGTCAAAAAGTAAGCAAAAACCGCCTGCTCCTATCATCCGGCCCCTACGCTGCGC
>Ga0308162_1000117_pt1 | contig 104202 bp, 97 predicted proteins | sample PhySR2_FD_201370 | JGI IMG/M metagenome (GOLD analysis project Ga0308162, IMG submission 201370) | Phyllosphere microbial communities from UC Gill Tract Community Farm, Albany, California, United States - DLSLS.R2 | ecosystem: Host-associated > Plants > Phyllosphere > Unclassified | place: USA... | reverse complement strand
CGATAAACAAGGTTATTCTTCTGCTTTAGATATTTCTGCTACTGGTGATGTTGTTGTTGGTTACTCCGATTCTGATTGGAATTCGAATCGAGCTTTTCGTTGGACTAAATCTGCTGGTATGATTGACCTAGGAACATTTCGAAGCGATAACTCTGGGTATGCAGTAGCATATGGAGTTTCCTCGGATGGAAAAATAATCGTGGGAGGAGCTGACAATAATTTTGGCGAGAACCGAGCTTTCCGTTGGACTAGCATTGGAGGAATGACTGATCTTGGTACTCTAAAGGATAATAATTCAGGGAATTCTACTGCTTTTGATACATCTGCTGATGGAAGTATAGTTGTTGGTAATTCCGAAACTAATAATTCAGATCGTCAAGCTTTCATTTGGACAAAGAAAGATGGCATGATTGGACTCGGAACTTTGAGGAATGATAATAGTGGCTCTTCAACAGCAGAAGCTATTACACCCGACGGGAAGATTATTGTTGGACTAGCAGCATACGATAGTAGCTATAAATTTCATGCAGTTTTGTGGAAAGTGGTTAATTCAAAACCGGAGCCGGATCCTACACCGGAGCCAAATCCCACACCGGAGCCAAATCCCACACCGGAGCCGAATCCTACACCGGAGCCGAATCCTATACCGGAGCCGAATCCTATACCGGAGCCGAGTCCAACACCTAAGCCGAACCCAGCTCCAGTTATTAAAATCGTAGATATTAATAACTCTAGACTAGCTATACTCAATACTGCAAAAAAAGCTAAACAAGTTTTTTCACTATACGAGAGCGCATTATCAAGCCTCACCGATACACGTTGTCAGATAAGCTCAGACACATATTGTGTTGGCGGCTATACTCAATATGACCGCACGAAAGCTAATAGTTTTACTACAACCGGATTATATGGTGCATTACGACTATTACCTTCGCAAAAATTAACTGCAGGGATCTCATTTAGTTTCTTCGGTCCGATAAATCTTGTAGATGGATACGACTCACGTGGGGACAGAAAGCCAGGTATCGGTATCTTTACTCATTGGCAAGATACCCCTGATGGTGTTGGTTTAAATATGGGTATTGCTGGCGCATTTATGAGGCAAGCAATTACTATCCGTCGTGATCACCTTAGCCATACTGAGGCTGGTAAAGGTGATACGGTAATTAAAGGTTTGCAAGGTAAAGCAACTGTATCTTGGGGGATTAAGTCTTCAAAAAGCACATTAATTTCCCCAACTGCAGGATTGATTTGGCAGTCTGTTTCTAGAAATGCTTACAGTGAAGATAGAGGTGCTGAATTCCCTGCACGTTACGGTAAAATGGCTAATAAAGAATTATCTTTTAACGCGGGCATCAATATCAACCATCAAGCGAATAGATATCTAATTTTCAATGGTAAAATTGGCACCAATATAAATATTTCAAGAAATCGTAAAGAATTTACTGGGAACATAGATTATATAGGAGCTTACGCCTACGATAGTGGTCAACATCACGCGGTGAAGCCTTATGTAAAAGCAGGGGCTGATATCAATATTACGAAAAATTCATTGATTAGTATTAATGCTGGATGGCAGGAAACTGATTATAGGAAATACTCTATGCAAACTTCACTAAGCTACTCTTACCATTGGTGAATATCTGTAATAAGGAGGTTATATAAAACCTCCTTATTAATTTAGTTAAGTCGTCTAAATTATTACCAACTACTCCAGTATATTCTAATCACGCAGTTTTAGTTTTTTAAGTCATAAATAGATTGATTTTTAATCATAATATATTAGGGTTTATTCATGAAAAGTATAATTATCTACCTCCTGTATTTTATTGTTGTATTTATATTTTTTTTGCTTTCCTTCATGCTGGGGGGTGGCGACTATGCCACAAATAAAAACATGAATAAATCACAATAATGAACTACCCATTTTTGGTAGTTTTTCATTAGAAGAAAAGGTGGTTATTAATACTCAGACAAACTTCAAATAAAAATATTTAATCGCTATGTGTAACCTAAGTTATGGAAATAAAATCACCTCATCACCTTACTGTAAAATAGTTATATTTCACTCTCAGCATTTTCTTGTAATGAGTAAGTTAGAAGCTGTATAATTTCCTCGCCCATCCACTCGTTCAATTCCTCAAAGCCTTTTTGTAATGGCAGCAATTCATTGCGTACAAAAACGCGGCTCGCTTTCTCAACATCCCCAAAGCCGCCGGCGTTGTTCGGCATAATCCCCATCATCTGCGGCGGTACCCGATGCGCGCCTAGCATGTCGTCACGGCTCACATTTTTAATATTAAGAAACTCATCTAGGGAGGGCAGAGCCATATGGTTTTTTGAGTTTGTGAAGAGTTCTAGAAAGCACCAGCTAAAAGCACCTAATAGGTGGGTTGTTATCACTCGTCATTTTTATCAATCTGAATTATTCTTTTCTCAGAGTCTGAATAATAATCATGCTCATAATTTTTTGATTCGAATTTATTGCGCCCGTTAGGATCTAATGAAGAAAGCTTCTTAGCATTAATTGACTCAAACTGTTTGAGATTATTTGATTTATCGATAGTACTCTGGACCGCTGCGGATATACAAATAAAACGCAACTCGTCTTCGGGCTTTTTAGGGAGCGGTAAAGTAGTGATTGTGGCTCCAGTCACCCCACCTTTCGATATGTTGTAATCGACAAAAATATCTGTGTTGAGGCGGGTTTGATATGTCTCTATACCAGTCCCATCATCATCCAATAATGTGGGTTTTATCAATTCTAAATCCTCGCTGAAACAATCGGCATTTGAAATTATCTGACTGATCGTAGAGGCATATGCATCTTGAAATATTTTTTTCGAAGATTTATCTGCGAGCGCTTGGCTAGAAACCATTATCGAGGCATACAAAAATATTCCTAAGTATCTTTTTATCACAATAAATTGCTCCTAAAGGTAGAAATACATGGGTGGTTGCTGCCACTTTGCTGCCAATTGCAAAATTAACAACAAAAAAGCCACTCAATTGAGTGGCTTAATGTCCTGATTTAACAGGGAAAATTTGGTGGCCCCTCCCAGACTTGAACTGGGGACCAAACGATTATGAGTCGTCTGCTCTAACCGACTGAGCTAAGGGGCCTTAATGTGGCAGGGAGTATAAAGCATCCGAGTAACCTAATCCAGTGTTGTCGAGTTAGTTGCTGTTTTTTAAGGCAGATTCTTCGCAGCGATTAGGGTTATTACAATATCAATAATCTACGCTGGAAAAGGTGGCTGAACTTGATAAACCCAAGCCTGAAAACGTTGCCCATCCGCCGTGGTCGCGGTGGTGATAATGCGGTCATAGCCCGCCTCGAACTCGTCCAATGCTGGCCAGTGATCAGCGAGTTGTGGACTGATAAAAAGATACCCCGGAACGTCGTCGGCCTGCTCATCGAGAATAATGCCCGGAAAGTCGGCGGCCAGCCCCCAGGCTTTGGGGTAATAAGTGCCTCGAATAGTCGCGGCTATCCACTCGCCGCCAATACGGCTAAGTAAATGCTCGTTCTCACGGCCCTTCTGTAAGGTGCCATACACAAAAAGTGGTGTCATGCTGACGCTCCGCGTTATCCATTTTTAGGCATCATGCCTCGAGCCGCTTGCAGATTGCAATAATTCCTTGGGGATGCATCCAAAAGACTCTACAGTGGTGATCGGTGTCCTCTCACTCGATTACTAGGAGCAGCAATGAATATCGCATTGGGTCAATGGTCAGTAAGTCGAGAATGGCAAGAAAATGCCAATACTATCATCCAGCTTATGCAGGATGCCGACCGGCAAGGTGCAAGGTTGCTGGTGCTGCCTGAAGCGGTATTAGCGCGGGATAATCAAGATAGCCAATGGGTGATCGAGGCAGCACAACCGCTAGATGGCCCCTTTATCCAGCAGCTATTAGCGGCCAGTCAAACACTTGGTATAACGACCCTCTTCACGCTACATGTTCCGGCTGGGGAGAATAAAGCGCGTAACGTGTTAGTGGCGTTACGTGGAGGGGAAATCTTACTGACTTACGATAAGATTCATCTCTATGATGCTTTTACGGTGCGTGAATCAGATACGGTGATAGCTGGGCATACCCTGCCCCCCTTATTACAGGTTGATGAGTTTAGGGTTGGTATGATGACGTGCTACGATCTGCGTTTCCCCGAGATGGCGCGGGCCTTAGCCTTGCAAGGCGCAGAGTTGTTGGTGTTGCCTGCCGCATGGTTAAAAGGGGCCAATAAGGAGCTACATTGGGAGTTGCTGACACGCGCTCGTGCGTTAGAAAATACCTGTTTTCTTGCGGCAAGCGGCGAATGTGGTGTGAAAAATATCGGTCATAGCCTTGTCGTCGACCCTTTGGGCTTAGTGATCGCTCAGGCAGGGGAACGGCCGCAGCTTATCTTCGCGCAGCTGGATAAAGCGCACCTCACTGCGGTGCGTGAGCAATTGCCAGTGTTACAGAATTGTCGGTTATCGTCGGCCTCGCCCCAGGTTCTATCGCCCAGTGATTAGATCTTTTTGGCGAGGAACATAACAAAACGTTATTACTTCGTTAAGGTTATTGATTTACAAGCGAACTAAGACTTTTTATAGTCCAAATGGCATAACTTCAGAAACATCATATACTTTTGCTAAGGCGTGAATCGATTTGCGCAGGGTGTGTTGTGCAGTAGACACGCCAACATTGCCGTTTTTAGCGCAGTCATACAAGGGAGAGTTAAGGTGTCGGAAACGGATCAACAAGCTCATCAGTCTCAGCCCATCTTACACGTAGAAAATCTGACTATTGGTTTCCCGCAACAGGGAAGGCTTCACTCCGTGGTCGATAACCTTAACCTCGAGGTCTACCGAGGCAAAACTCTCGCGTTAGTCGGTGAATCGGGGTCGGGAAAATCGGTCAGTTCACTGGCATTGATGGGGCTTTTGCCTAAAGAGGCGAACGTCGAGGGGCAGCGGCTGTTGCGCACTCGATCCGGGCAACAGATTGAGTTGGGGGAGCTGACGGAGTCGCAGTGGCAAGGGGTGCGGGGTGCCGAGGTGGCGATGATCTTCCAAGAGCCGATGACATCCCTCAACCCAGTGTTTACCGTGGGTCAGCAGTTAGCGGAATCGGTACGCCAACATCAGCCGCTTTCTCATGCCGAAGCGTTGCAACAGAGTCTACAGCTTTTAGAGCGCGTGCGGATCCCTGCGGCAAAGCAAATTCTTAGCCGTTATCCCCATCAGCTGTCCGGCGGCATGCGCCAGCGAGTGATGATTGCGATGGCTCTCAGCTGTCGGCCCTCACTACTGATTGCCGATGAGCCTACGACCGCGCTCGACGTAACCTTACAGGCACAAATCTTAACGCTAATCCGAGAGTTGCAGCGAGATCTGGATACCGGTGTGCTGTTTATCACGCATGATATGGGCGTAGTGGCAGAGATGGCTGACGAGGTGACGGTATTACGCCAAGGTCAGATGCTGGAAACGGCGGCGGTCGATACCCTGTTCTACGCCCCTCGGCATCCTTACACGCGACAATTACTCGCGGCGGTACCCCGTTTAGGGGATATGCAGTCCTATGATACCCCTCAGAAGTTTACCCTACCCGGCGATGATAAACCGTTAGACGATACCCAAGATACGGTCGATAAGCACTCTGCGCCGCTATTGCAAGTAAAGGATCTTGTCACCCGCTTTCCACTGCGGGGCGGCCTCCTTAATCGGGTGGTCAGCGAAGTGCACGCGGTAGAACATCTGAGCTTTGACTTGCGGGCGGGCGAAACCTTGGCGCTAGTCGGCGAGTCCGGCTGCGGTAAATCGACCACCGGACGTGCGCTACTGCAGTTGGTCAATAGCCAGCACGGGGCGATTACTTTTAATGGGCAACGGATCGATCAGCTAACCGGTTCCGCGCTGAATACTTTGCGCCAGCAAATTCAGTTTATTTTCCAAGATCCTTACGCTTCGCTCGACCCCCGAAAAACCGTGGGGTACTCGATTATGGAGCCCCTGTTAGTACATAAGCTGGCCACCCCGGCTCAAGCCCAGCAGCGCGCACATCAGCTACTGGAGAAAGTCGGGCTCTCGGTGGAACATGCATTACGTTATCCGCATCAATTTTCCGGTGGGCAGCGTCAACGAATCTGTATTGCTCGCGCGCTGGCCTCTAACCCGAAACTGATTGTCGCTGACGAATCTGTCTCCGCCTTAGATGTCTCGGTGCAGGCGCAAATTATTAATCTGCTCCTTGACTTACAGCGTGAGCAAGGACTCGCTTTCCTCTTTATTTCCCATGATATGGCGGTGGTCGAGCGTATTAGCCACCGCGTCGCGGTAATGTATCAAGGACAGATCGTCGAAATGGGGCCGCGTGCCGCGATCTTCGCCGCACCGCAACATCCCTATACGCAAAAGTTACTTAACGCCGTACCGGTTGCCGACCCAAGAAGTCAGCGCCCGCCACTCTCTTCAGCAGTTGAAGAGATCCCTAGCGCCATTTATCCCTTAGGAAAAGGCCCCGAACGCGTAACCCTCAATGAAGTCGCCCCAGGGCATTATGTTGCGATAAACGCGTCGACCTCCCCCTTATCGCCGACCCATGCGGCAACCCCTTTATTGCAGACAGGAGAGACTTTATGATCACTAAACGCCAGCGCCCTTGGCTAATAGCCTTAGGCATGACTGCGAGCCTTGCCAGTGTATCGAGCTTTGCCGCAAAAAACATCGTCGTTGCCGTGGGCTCGAATTTTACCACGCTGGACCCTTACGATGCGAATGACACCCTTTCGCAAAGCGTTGCCAAATCGTTTTATCAAGGGCTTTACGGCTTTGATGAAAATATGAAGATTAAACCGGTGCTGGCGGAAAGCTATAAAGTCAGCAACGATGGGCTAACCTATACGCTGACTCTTCGGCCCAATGTAACGTTCCAAGATGGTACGCCGTTCGATGCTCAAGCCGTTAAGGTCAATCTTGACCGTGCCAGCAATCCTGATAGCCATTTAAAACGCTACAACTTATTTAACGACATCGCCAAGACCGAAGCGGTCGATGCGCACACGGTAAAAATTACGCTGAAAAAGCCGTTTTCAGCCTTTATCAACACCCTCGCGCACCCTTCTGCTGTGATGATTTCGCCTACCGCATTGCAAAAATACGGTAAGCAGATTGGCTTCCACCCAGTCGGTACCGGCCCTTATCAATTTGTGAGCTGGAACCAGACCGATGCCATGACGGTAAAAAAATGGCCGAATTATTGGCAAAAAGGATTACCTAAGTTAGACAGCATCGTCTGGCGCCCTGTCGCCGATAACAATACCCGTGCGGCGATGTTACAAACCGGTGAGGCGGATTTCGCTTACCCAATCCCTTACGAGCAAGCTCCGCGCTTAAAGGCGAACAGTAAGCTAGAAGTCGTGAGCTGGCCTTCAATCATGCAGCGCTACATTAGCCTTAACGTGACGCAAAAACCTTTCGATAACCCGAAGGTCCGTGAAGCCTTAAACTATGCGATTAACCGTGAAGCCTTAGCCAAGGTGGCGTTTGCAGGCTATGCCACACCAGCGACCGGAATTGTGCCGCCAGCGATTGCCGATGCCCAACACTACCCGGCCATTCCTTATGACCCAGCGAAAGCGCGTCAGCTCTTAAAAGAAGCCGGTTACCCTCAAGGGTTCCAAACCACGTTATGGTCATCCCATAACCACTCTACTGCGCAGAAAGTATTACAGTTTACCCAGCAACAACTTGCCATGGTGGGGATTAAAGCCCAGGTGACAGCAATGGATGCGGGACAACGTGCTGCACAGGTCGAAGATAAGGGACAAAAAGAGAGTGGCGTGCGGATGTTTTATACCGGTTGGACCGCCTCGACGGGCGAGGCAAACTGGGCCTTAACACCGCTGTTTGCGACCAGCTCTTGGCCACCGGCCATCTTTAACACCGCTTTTTATAGCAACCCACAGGTGGATAAAGATTTAGCCGATGCCTTGAATGCGACCGATGCCACCAAGAAAAATGCTTTCTATAAAGATGCGCAAGATAAGATCTGGCATGACCAACCGTGGATCCCGCTGGTGGTTGAGAAGCTTGTTTCGGCCAATAATAAGGCCCTCACCCATTTCAATGTCATGCCAGATACTGGTTTTGATTTTGATAATGCCGATCTGAAGTGATTGTCTCGGGCAGGCATCGCCTGCCCATAACTCGAGGCTATGCATGCTCAATTATTTTCTAAAACGCTTGCTAGGGATGCTGCCGACGTTATTGATTGTCGCCATTCTCGTCTTTCTGTTTGTTCACCTTCTACCAGGCGACCCAGCTCGTCTGTTGGCGGGACCGAATGCTGACGGTGCAGTTGTCGCCATGGTACGCCATCAATTAGGGCTAGATTTACCTCTGCCGCAACAGTTTTGGCATTATATCGTTCGGTTACTGCAGGGTGACTTGGGTCAATCGATGTCGTCGCAACGCCCAGTGAGTGAAGAGATCGCTAGCCGCTTTCTGCCAACGTTGCTACTCACTCTGTGTAGCATGGCGTGGTCGTGCCTGTTTGGCCTATTTATCGGTGTTGCCTCTGCAGTATGGCGCAACCGCTGGCCCGATAAGCTCGGCATGTTGATTGCCGTATCCGGTATCTCTTTTCCTGCTTTTGCATTAGGGATACTGCTGATGCAAATTTTCTCCGTCCAACTCGGCTGGTTACCAACGGTCGGTGCCGATAGCTGGCGCCACTATATCCTGCCTTCTCTCACCCTCGGGGCGTCGGTAGCCTCAGTGATGGCACGATTTACTCGCGCCTCCTTTATTGAGGTATTGGGCGAGGACTATATGCGCACGGCGCGCGCGAAAGGCTTAAGCCCGCGTCGCGTTATCTTTAAACATGGCTTACGTAATGCCTTGATTCCAGTCATTACCATGATGGGACTGCAGTTCGGCCTGCTGTTAGGGGGTGCGATCGTCGTTGAAGTGGTATTTAACTGGCCAGGTCTTGGGCGTCTACTGATCGATTCTGTCGAAAACCGTGATTACCCCGTTATTCAGGCGTTGGTCCTACTCTTTTCCTGTGAGTTTATCGTGATCAATTTAGTCGTCGATATCCTTTATGCTGTGGTTAACCCCACTATTCGCTACCGCTGAGGAGGGGTGATGAAAAATTGGCGCCGCGAAGCGGCTTTAAAATCCTTACCGACCCTTGATCAGGCAACACCGCAGCCACCGATCCGCGAGTTCTGGCTGCGCTTTCGCCAACAGCCAGTGGCGGTGGCCGCCGGACTGTTTGTGGTGATACTTTTTATTATCGCCATTTTTGCGCCGTGGCTAACGCCGTTCGATGCCGAGAACTATTTTGATTATGACCGAATCGATCAAGGCCCTAGCCTTATGCATTGGTTCGGCGTGGATGCTTTAGGACGCGATATCTTTAGCCGAGTTATCTTGGGGACACGAATATCCCTACTAGCGGGCGTCTTTTCCGTTGCTCTAGGTTCCGTTATTGGCACGGTATTGGGGTTGATTGCAGGATACTTCGAGGGCTGGACAGATAGAATTATCATGCGGATCTGTGACATTTTATTTGCCTTTCCGGGGATCCTGCTAGCCATCGCGGTGGTTGCCTTAATGGGACCGGGGATGTCTAACGTCGTGATTGCGGTCGCCATTTTCAGTATCCCTGCCTTTGCACGATTGGTACGTGGTAATACCTTAGTGTTGAAACAGTTGACGTGGGTGGAGTCGGCACGCAGCATTGGTGCCTCCACGACGCATATTCTACTCAAACATATTCTACCGGGTACCTTTTCCTCAATTATGGTCTTTTTTACCCTGCGTATCGGTGTCTCGATTATCTCTGCCGCGAGCCTCTCATTTATCGGATTAGGGGCTCAACCGCCGACGCCGGAATGGGGCGCAATGCTTAATGAGGCGCGATCAGATATGGTCATGGCACCCCATGTCGCCCTATTTCCTATTCTGGCTATTTTCCTTACCGTACTGGCTTTTAACTTATTAGGCGACGGTTTACGCGATGCGCTGGATCCCAAACTGCGTAAATAATCCCCTAGGATTATCTCTGACACAGGGCCGATTCGGCCCTTTTCTTTTGTCCAACACCCTGAGCACACGTTTCGACGTGAGTTATCGTCAAGGAATAGGAGATGCGTTCTCAGCCTTTATAGGCTATTCGTTGATGAGGGGCGTGGCGTTGCCGAGTGCTAAGTCATCTCCACTGGTAACGATTGCTTTAATACGCGCAAACGGAAAGCAAAGTCCAACACGTCCTTTTCAGTCGAGTTGATTTAGCAGCGGTTCAGGCAGTAAGGCGACTGACTCCATTTTTGACAAGGCCAAAAACACAGTAACCCCACGGTGAGCAGACACGTTATCTCACCACGACGTTCATACGGAATGCCTTGGCCGAAAAGGCCCCTCGTAATACTCTCCTTTCGCGCAGACTTTGCATCGTAAGAGGCAGCTAGTATCCTTATCAACAATTGTTTAATGATTTCGGCCATACACAATTACTCGCTGACACTGATGTATACACCTTTTTTACTTTTCACCCTTGCCTCGATATAAAGTTTAAATATTAAGCTTTTTTCTCTAAAGATTCCGATCAAAGAAATAATCGCCTTCACAGGGAATGATTCAACTTTCATACTATTACTCCACTTAGCGCAAGGAGCGATTATGAATAACTGGAATACCTTTCGTTTAACTAGGTCCCGCCCCTTCTCTCTAGCCATCACTACGTTACTCCTCTTAAGTTTATTCTCTCGGATGAGTTATGCCGAATCGCGGCCAGTGGTCGCAGACCGGGTGATTGCTTACAGTGGCGATCTCGGAATTAAAGTTTGGACGTTAAGGATTGGTGATCGCAAAGCGCAGGAAGCTTTAGTACAAATTGAGGATGCTGATCATGAATGGAACCTTGCCATTCAAAAAATGAAGATTACTCGGGTCAACGACGTACTTCATTACTCAGTAAGCCAAGGTAACAAACGTCACGTCGTATTAATTTTGAAACAGAACCACGGCCAACTGTTTTTACCTAACGAGCCTGACGCGATTACCCTGCAATATAACGATGAACTGACGCAGAGAGGCGATGCACAAATGTTCCTCAATCACTATCTGGCAAAGAATAAGTAGTTACCACTGAGTGAGTATCAGGCCGTCACTTAACAGGCTAGGCCTGATCAGGATAGTTTGCAAGCTGGGTTAAAAAGTGCTGATCAAGCCTATGATAATTCACCTCTTCCACCACCTTTGCACCAAGCGAGGCATAAAATCCCTGCGCAGCCTCGTCTTCGCGCACTGATAACCAATCTAGTTGGCTACAGGATTTCTCTTGGGCGCGCTGTGCAATAAACGCCATCATTTGATGACCTAAGCCTTTACGCCGGTATTGCTCAGACACAAACAACTCTTTGATAAACATCTGCCCACTGTAGCGTGGCACTGGATAGAGGATAGTCACGCAGGCAAAGGCGACGATACGCCCATCGCGCATCCCTTTATAAATCTCTGTCCCAGAATGCGCAGGAAAAACTCTATCTTTTAGATATTTGGCCATTTGCTCCGCGGCAATAATAGCTTGCGGGTGATGATAGCGTTCCATTTCGGAAAATATATCGACCAAATCTGCCCACTCGTCCGGTCCGCACTGCGTAATGTTCATGGTATTTCCAGCGTCATTCAAGATGAAGTAACTATAGACGAGCCCTGCCGATTAAGGATAAAAAAAAGCGCCATCAAGGCGCTCTTTTCCATTAACCGTAAAGTGATACTTCGCCCGGTGGACGGGTTTTGAATCGGCGGTGTAACCAGAGATATTGCTCCGGTGCCCGAAGTATTTCGGTTTCAATCACCTTATTCATATAGCTGGCTGCCGCTTGCGAGTCCTCATAAGGATAATCTTGCAGTGGCGGTTGAATAATCAGCTGATAACCACTTTTATTGCTATTACGAATCAACACAATGGTCAGCATAGAGGGCTTAGCCAGCCTTGATAAGACGAAGGTCCCGTTAGTGGTCGCTACCTTATCGACCGCGAAGAGAGGCGCAAATACACTTCCCTTAGGACCGTAATCTTGATCCGGCGCGAACCACACGGCTTCACCTTGTTTCAATGCATGGACCATTCCGCGTAAATCACGACGGTCAATCATCGCTTTATTCGAACGCATACGCCCTTTAGTCTGCGCCCATTCCATCGCTTGGTTGTTGTGCGGACGATACATCGCCATCATCGGCTGGCAGAGGCCGGTAATGCGCCCACCCAGCTCAAGCGACATAAAGTGTACGCCAATCACCATTACACCACGCTGCTCTTGCTGCGCTTGTTGTAAATTATTGAGCCCTGATACGGAGTAGAGTCTACGTACCCGTTTGTCTGACCAAAACCATGCAATACCGGTCTCGACCAAGGCCATCCCTAACGATTCAAAGTTCTTAGCGATCAGCGCTTCTAACTCTTGCTCTTGTATATTCGGAAAACAGAGTTGCACGTTTCGCCGAGTGATCGACTCGCGTCGCTTCAAGACACGACGTGAAATTTTACCGGCCTTTGCTCCCAATCGAATTAAGATAGGATAAGGGAGTTGCACTAACAGCCACAATACGCCGAGTCCAAACCACGTGAACCAGTATCGAGGATGTAAAATTTTTAGCTGAAATTGCCCAGTTTTTTTCATAAAGCCTTCAATAAAAGAAGCCTCTACGCCAGAAATTCCACATTTCTTGGCAACGTATGGCCTCAGTAATCAGTTTGACCGCAGAAAGCAGAAAATGTCACCGAAAGATTCGGTGAAATAATGAAAGCAAATGTATCCAACATTACGGTGTAGTTGCCACGAGGACAATATCGACTTGAATAGGGTCCGCAACCAATGCGGGATATTGTCCCATACCAAAGGCTTGGCGCGATAGGGTAATAGTACCAGAAAGTCGTAAATATCCACCACTGGCCTGTAAGCGTGAATCGTCACTGCGCTTACCGTAAAGCATAACAGGACGAGTCATCTCTTTGATTTTCAATGAACCTAATACCCGATAACGGCCCTCTCCCATATCGATAATACGGCTACTGGTGAAGGTGACATTAGGGTATTGGGCTTGATCAAAAAATTGGTGGCTTTTCAATGCCCAAGTCAGCACACGGTGATGAGCATCGAGGTGTGCGATCGGCATATCGATACGCAATCGGTCTGCCACGTCGTGCTGTGGGTCGACAACAATATCTCCACGCAGGCCAGTAATACGCGCGTGGTAATCGGACTTACCAATCATATTCCACCGCAGCAAAACATAGCTGCTATCGGCCAACTGAAAGGGAATTGGGGCGGCAAAGGACGGAAATACTCCCGCTAACAAACCAAGTAATAACACAGCTACTCGTAACATAAGGCCCCCTAAGCAAAACGTTGACACTATAGCTTAGCGTTAACTCTGCCGCCCAGAGAAATTATTTATTGATAGGTGATGCCAGGAGGATTAATTTGCGAGGAGGAAACGCCCTCTTGCGCTTCCCCCCAGCGTGATAGAATTTTTTGATAGTTCCCGGAGGCTATCGCGTCGTTTAATGCCTGATTAAGCGCCTTCACCAAACCATTACTTTTTAATGTGGTGGTGGCGACCCAAGCCTTATAAGGGCTATAACCGACCACTTTGCTGCGGCCGTTCAGTGCTGCTTTCCACGCGGCCGCCGCCTGCGGGCCGAACGTAATATCCGCACGCCCCGATTGCAGGAATAAGGTTGTGGTCGCATCGTCAGTCAGGTAAATCGGGATCGCAGGAGGGAGATGCTGTTGCTGCAGTTGCGCATTCCAGTCAAGTAAAATACGTTCTTGATTCGTGCCTGAGCCAACGATCACCCGCTGACCGGCAATACCTTTCGCAGTGGCAATATGCTTGATGGGGCTGTCGTGCTTGACGCTAAATGCCAGCGAATCTGTTCGGTACGTCGCGAAATCATATTTCTGTTTACGCGCTTCGGTGACGGCGATATTCACCAGCGCAACGTCATAACGCCCACTCTTTAACCCCAGCGGCCACTCTTCCCATGACACCGGCACAACGGTTAGGGTAAGCCCCAAACTCTGCGCCAGTAGACGAGCGATATCGATATCACTGCCGATGCGCGTACGGTTATCACTCGCGACAAGCGATAGTGGTGGCGAGTTTTGGGCGGAAACGGCCACCGTCAGTTGCCCAGCATGCGCCAGCCGATAGTCGGCCGGCAATAGTGCTATCGCTTTGGGATCCGCCGGTGTGTTCAGCGGCGTTTCATTCGCTTTCAAGTCCACCGCGGCGTGCGCTTGTACCGCGCAGAACAATAATAACGGGGTTAAGCTTGCGTAACGCATCCGGCCTCCTAAAGCACATTGGCCAAGAAATGGCGTGTTCGGCTGTGTTGGGGATTATCTAATACCTGCTCAACCGGGCCTTGCTCGACGATCTCCCCCTCCACCATAAACACCACCTGATCGGCAATTTTGCGGGCGAAGGCGATTTCGTGAGTGACGATCACTAAGGTCTTGCCCGAACGAGCCAGCTGTTCAATGACCGTCAGCACTTCGCCGACTAGCTCGGGATCGAGGGCCGAGGTCGGCTCGTCAAATAGCAAGACTTTCGGGCGAAGTGCCAGTGCCCGAGCGATCGCCACACGTTGCTGTTGACCGCCAGAAAGATGTCGTGACCAAGCGTGCGCTTTATGCGCTAAGCCGACCTGCTCTAATAGGGCTAAGGCCTGGGTTTTGGCCGCATGTCGCGATAACTTTCGATGCGCGATCGGGGCTTCGGCGACATTTTCCAGCGCGGTCATATGAGGAAAAAGGTTAAAGCTTTGGAAGACATACCCCACCTGCGCCCGCTGTTTAAGAATGGCGTTTTCTTTTAAAACGTAGAGTTTGTCCCCCTTACGCCGGTAACCGATATAGTCGTCATCGATGGTAATCAAGCCCTGATCGATGCCTTCAAGATGGTTGATGGTTCGCAGTAGTGTCGATTTACCGGACCCTGAGGGACCGATGATCACCGTCACCGATCCCGCTGGAATCTCCAGATTGATCTGCTTTAACGCATGAAAGCTTCCGTAGTGCTTACTGACATTGGTGATAGAGATTTTACCTGGGACATTAGCGCGTGTGAGCATGAGCAGCCTCCGCCTTTTGACGGGTGACAAAACGTAAAGGCAGATAACGAGCTACCAGGCGCGTGATCGATCTTGGCTCTGCCGCTCGCCGCTCGCTTCGAGAAATCGCTTGCTCCACCCCATATTGCAGTAACGATAGACCGGTAGTGATAACTAAGTACCACCCCGCGCCGACCATCAACAGCGGAATGACTTCTTGGTTGCGGTTGTAGATCATCTGCACGGTGTAGAACAGTTCCGGCATCGCCAACACATAAACCATTGAGGTACCTTTCGCTAGGCTAATAATTTCATTAAATCCTGCCGGTAAAATCGCCCGCAAGGCCTGCGGCAAGATAATGCGCCATGTCCGTCGCCACGAAGAAAGACCTAATGCTGCCGCTGCCTGATACTGCCCAGCATCGACGCTATTAAAGCCGCCGCGAATAATTTCAGCGGTATAAGCACTTTGCACCAAGGTCAATCCAATCACCGCAGAGGAGAATTGCCCTAACACATTGATCGTTTGGAAATGCCCATAACTGAATGAAGTGAAGGGGATACCGAGGCTGACCGTGTCATAGAGGTAGGAGAAGTTGTACAGAATAATCAGTACAACCAGTAGCGGCAGAGAGCGAAAAATCCAAATATAACCCCATGCCAATCCCACCATCAGAGGAGAGTCTGACATTCTGGCCGCCGCTAATAAGCCCCCCACGACAATACTGAGCAGTGCGCTTGACACCATCAACAGCAGTGTTGTTTCAACGCCTTCGAGGATCACGGGGTTGAAGAACCACTCGCTAAAAATCCCCCACTCCCAGCGGGGATTGAACGCGATAGATTGTACCAAGGTGGCGGCAATAAAGACGACGGCAACCCCGCCAACGATGCGCCACGGATGCCGAGCAGGAATAACTTTCAATGAAGGCTGTGAAGACATAGTGCATCCTTAAGCGACGTCTTGCGTCGCACTGAAATTAAGCGCTTTAGTAAAGCGTAAGCGACCATCGAAGGGGGGCTGCCCGTACTCTTCGAAGTCTCTTGAGAGGTCAAAATGCGGCTGATAGCCTAAGGAACGATAGAGGGCAACGGCCTCGGGTTGGCGAAAACCTGTGCTGAGATAAATATATTGATAGCCCGCCGCCCAAGCACTACGCTCCAGTTGCTGCATGACTCTGGCGGCAATCCCTTGCCCCCGCAAATCGCGACGGGTCCAGATACGTTTCACCTCTGCAGTCTTATCGTCATAAGGCTTAAAGGCACCGGTTGCGATAATTTCACCTTGCTGTTCCAGCTGGAGAAATAGGCCTTGTGGCGGCAAATACCATTCGGTAAGTTCGACCTCATTGTGCCGTGAAAAATAGTCACCATAACGCGCGCTATATTCTGCGAACAGTCCGGTTAAAATCGGCACTAACTGTTTATCTTCCGGTGATACCTGACGAAAACCTTCTGCTAACATAGTGGCCTCCTAATCGCCCAAGCCTGCTGGATTGACTTCCGATGCAGGAATCGCTTCGACGCCCTCCCCCCAACGGTTGAGTACCCGCTGATAGCTCCCGTCTTTAATGGCACTGTCGAGAGCGGCCGCCACGGCTGGGGCTAAGCCATTGCCTTTTTTCAGCGTGACGGCAATATGGGCCGCCTGAGGCCATCCTCCATCAACATTACCGACTAAATGCGTTCGTCCCGTTTTAGCGGCTTGCCAAGCGCCATTAACGTTGGGTCCAAACCACGCATCGGCGCGCCCTGACTGCAGAGCGAGCGCTTGCGCAGCACTGCTGGTCATATAGACCGGCGTCATTGGCGCCAGCCCAGCGTGAATATTCTGTTGATTCCAGGCTAATAAAATTGCTTCTTGATTGGTGCCCGATCCGACGATGATCCGCTTACCGGCAACCTGCTCTGCTCGAGTAATGGCGGTGATCGGGCTGTGAGTCGGCACATAAAAGCCTAATAAGTCTTTACGGTAGGTCGCGAAATCAAACTTCTCTTTACGCGCTTTGGTGACGGTAATATTACTGATAGCCGCATCGTATTTACCGCTGGTCACGCCCAGCGGCCAATCTTCCCAAGAAGTCACAACAATACGCAGTTTCAGACCCAATGCCGAAGCGACCAAACGTGCAATATCCGGTTCGCTGCCAATTAACGTTTTATTATCCTCGGCATAGACCGTTAAGGGCGCGGAACCTTCCCCGGAAATCCCGACGGTAAACTCGCCGGGGTGCGCTAATGTCAACCCTTTAGGCAGCTTAGCAATGGCAGCGGGATTGGCAGCGGTGATTATTGGCTGCTCGTTAGCTTTGAGGTTAATTTCTGTACCGTTGATTGCTGTTTCGGCCAACGCTGAGAGCGGAAAGACTAGCGCCGCGAGGATCATCATTTTTTTCATGCTACATCCTGTCGGCTAATCGCCTGAGTAAAGGAATTTACCGGGGTTGGCAGTCCCAGCGACGCTCGTAATGTCTGCCCGGGGTAATCTTGACGATAGATACCGCGTTGCTGTAACAGTGGGACCACCTGATTGACCATCTTGGCTAGCACTTCTGGTGTCGCCCCCTGAATGATAAAACCATCCGCGGCTTCGTTCTCGAACCAGTACTGCAATCCCTCGGCCACCTGCTCTGCCGTGCCATGAAAAAGTGGACGCGGCGTGGCGGCTTCTAAGGCAACTTGCCGCAGGGTTAACTGTCGCTGGCGAGCGCCACGTTTAATCTCATCGGTAGTACTGCGAAAGCTATTGGTCCCCAGCGCACCCAGTTCAGGGAAAGGCTGATCGAGAGGATATTGGCCGAAGTCATGATGTTCGAAATAGCGCCCTAAATAATTTAAGGCGTCATCGATGGATACCAGCGCAGCCATCTGTTGATACTGCCGCTCGACATCCTCCGCATCCGTCCCGATCAACACCGATACCCCTTGGAAGATATGTAAATCTTCCGCTCGGCGGTGATAACGCGGAAGTTGCTGTTTAACCTCACGATAAAATTGTTGTGCCTCGGACACGCTATGTTGATGAGTGAAGATAGCGTCCGCATGGCGCGCGGCGAGCTGCTTACCATCACTGGAAGCCCCCGCTTGAAAGATGACAGGCCGACCCTGCGGGGTGCGTTCGATATTTAGCGGCCCGGCCACTTGGAAAAATTCGCCGCTATGGTTAAGAGTATGCAACTTACTCGGCTCGAAAAATTGCCCAGTCTCTTTATTGCGCACAAAAGCCCCCTCTTCCCACGAGTCCCACAGGCCTTTCACCACCTGCAGATACTCATCGGCAATACGATAGCGCAAACTATGCTCGGGATGTTTAGCGCGGGAGTAGTTACGGGCTGAACCTTCAAGCGGCGAGGTCACCACGTTCCAACCGGCTCGCCCCCCGCTAAGATGGTCAAGGCTGGCAAATTGACGGGCTACGGTGAAGGGATCACTGTAGGAGGTAGAAACTGTCCCGACCAAACCAATATGCGAGGTTAAGGCAGCTAAGGTCGAGAGAACCGTCAGCGGTTCGAAACGGTTTAAGAAATGGGGGATCGATTTCTCGTTGATATAGAGGCCATCGGCGACAAAAATAAAATCAAACTTCCCCGCTTCAGCGAGCTGAGCCGTCTGTTTTACAAAGTTAAGATTAATACTGGCATCGGCGGTCACCGACGGATGTCGCCATGCGGCCATATTGCCAGACGCACCCTGGATCATCGTACCTAAACGTAGTTGGCGAATTGTAGACATAACGGTTCCTCCGCACAGAGCTGCGGTGAGTGATTCAAAAAAGAGAAAATTAGAGTGAGTCGTTAAGGCTGTAACAGGCCATACAATAAGGCAGCGAACTGCGCCACAGCCATACTGTATCGTCGTAATCGTCTGTAAAATACCGTACAACGGCCGTCAATATTTTTGTCATGGGGTTGCTCCAGAGATTGAAAAGCGATCTGAAACATAATGTGCCGCTTGGCGTGCTGCGGCCAGCCGTGTAAGCGCTTGCTGGCGATGGGCCGGATCAGTAATCGGGAGATCAATAATAAATTCGTCAATCTGGTAGCGGCGATGCAGCTGTACTAAACGTTCGAATACCTCTTCGCCACTGCCGGCGATGACCGTCGGATACTTTCTTCCCAGACTGACAATACCACTTGCCGCCTGCTGCGCGAAGGTCTGTGCTTGCTGCGAAGACGCAAGATTAACCCGTTGTCCGTTCTCCAACACTAACTGCCAGGTTTCGAGGGAGGCCGCTAAGGCGTCCGCTTGGGCGCGATTTGCGGCAATCACCACCTGCACCGCGACCAGCGTTGGCCGCTGCGTCTGCTGCTGCCAGAAATCGGTCACCTTTGCCAACTGCTGATCGTCACCATTCAAATGTGCCGCAAACACAAAGTTCCATCCCACAGCGTTAGCGAGTTCCGCACTCTGTTGGCTTGCGCCTAACAGAAAGCGTAGTGGTGAGATTGCCGGTAAGGGAGTCGCCTGTAATCCCGGATCCGCTTGCGTAAGATAACGATTAACGTCGGCAAGCTGTTGCGCGAAACTACCGTGCTGGCCTGGGGCCTGCCCTTGTAATGCACGCGTCGATGTCGGTAATCCTCCCGGCGCTTTACCGACCCCCAGATCGATACGCCCGGGTGCCACGGCCGCCAAAAGATGGAAATTCTCAGCCACTTTATAAGGGCTATAGTGCTGTAACATTACGCCACCGGCTCCCAGTCGCAGCGTCTTGGTCTGCGCCGCTAACCATGCCAAGACAATCTCTGGCGAGGGACTGGCCAGTGCAGGGGTATTATGGTGCTCGGCAACCCAGTAGCGATAATAGCCTGCTTGCTCGGCCAAGCGGGCAAGCGCTAGGGTATTTTGCAAGGCTTGCTGGCTCGTTTCTTCTGGCTGTCGAGGGCACTTATCTAGAATACTCAGACGAAAAGGCATAAGGCTTCTCTTAATTATTCATCATGCCTTAGTTCTAAAAGAAAAAAGAAACCGTTGGAAATAGTTAATTGATCATTGAATAGCATATTTTTTGCTAATGAATAAATAAAAGATGGACCATGTTCAGGTTAAAACCGGTAACTCTTTCCTATCTCCCCGCGTGCTGGGCTGGGAAATAACTAAAAACTCCACGGCGTGTTGTGAGGTATTGCGAGCTTGGTGTGGGACGTTAGGCGGGATTTCTAGGCCTTGTTGAGCCTGTAAACACTGTGTCTGCCCCGCCAGTTCCATATCCAGCTGTCCCGATAAAACAAAGAAAAACTGTCGGGACTGTTCGTGATAATGCCTACGCTCAGCAGTATTGGCTGGCATCTTTTCATGAATAATTAATAGGTCTTGGCGGTTAAGTAAATACCAGCCGTCGCACTGGTCGCCCCATGAGTAATGCTCGGCCGTTGCCTTATCAATCATGTTCTCGCTTCCTTTTCTGGTTAGTAACACAATTTATGCTAACTATTTCGGTTAATTAGCTAAAGGGTTATCGGTTATAGACAGGGTTTTATGCTGTTTTTTTATTTATTGGTTAGGGTTAATTAATAAAAGGAAGATATTTTCCGATAATTATCGTCGTTATATCTTTGTGATATAACGTTTGCGTTTTAATTATTTATTTAATTGAAAGCAATTTACTACTGTGGGAGTCATTCGATGCCGAAAGAGCAAGCCTTATGAATTTCCAGCAACTTAAAATTATTCGCGAAGCTGCCCGCTGCCAGTGCAACTTAACTGAGGTAGCAAAAATCCTTTATACCTCTCAATCTGGTATCAGCCGCCATATCCGTGAGTTAGAAGACGAATTGGGCGTCGAATTATTTATTCGTCACGGTAAACGTATGCTGGGGCTGACAGGACCGGGAAAAGAGATGCTAGTGATTGCCCAACGGATCTTAGACGAATCAGCCAAGGCCAAGCGGTTAGGCCAGCTATTCACCGCCCAAGAGGCCGGAATATTAACCATTGCCACCACGCATACCCAAGCCCGTTACTCTTTACCGGCTATCCTAAAGCAGTTTCGTAGCCGCTATCCGCATATTCAAGTCGTACTCAATCAAGCCACACCCGAAGAGATCCGCGACCAAGTTATTTCCGGTGAAGCAGATATAGGCATTGCCTCAGAGGGATTAGCTCACAGTGGAAAGTTAACCACTTTTCCGTGGTTTAAATGGAATCATCGTATATTAGTGCCGCACGATCATCCGCTCGCGCAAGAAGATAAACTCAGCCTTGAACAGCTGGCAAACTGGCCGCTGGTGACCTATCGCGCTGGAATGACGGGGCGCTCAGTGATTGATGAGGCGTTTCAGGCCGTCTCATTACTGCCTAATGTGGTACTGAGCGCACAAGATTCCGATGTGGTGAAAACCTATGTTCGTTTGGGAATGGGGATCGGGATTATTGCCGAGACCGCAGCAGATCAGGATGATCCGGAACTGACCTCATTAGATGCCCGCCACCTTTTTAATAGTAATACCGTCTGGTTAGGGGTGAAACAGGGTCAGCTACAGCGAGACTATCTCTGGCAGTTTATGACACTCTGCAACCCTAACCTTTCCGAAGACGAATTAAAGCAGATAGCGCGCGGCGTCAACGAAAATACAGAGCTCGGTTACGATTTCCAAATTTAAGCGCACGGATCCCTACTTCCTCCTCCTATAGGCGACTAAGCTAAGAGTATACCCCCTTACACTTAGGAGCTTATGTGATGTCTTTCCCCTGGCAAAAACCTGGCTTAACAGCCGATCAGCAAGCCGCTGCCATCGTCGCCGAGATGACGACGGATGAAAAATTTGCGTGGCTCTCTGGACCGATGGCTATCCCATTAAAAAAAGGAGATACGCTACCCGCCGAGGCGATCGGTTCAGCCGCTTATTATCCGGCAATTCCTCGTTTGGGGATCCCGGCATTACAACAGAGTGATGCCAGTTTAGGAGTCAGTGCATTGGGTGGTGTCCGCCCAGGGGATCACGCCACCGCACTCGCCAGTAGCCTCGCGTTAGGCGCCTCTTTCGACCCAGACTTGGCGCAAACCACCGGCGAGATGTTAGGACGCGAAGCCTTTGGTAAAGGGTTTAATGTTCAACTCGCCGGCGGGGCAAACCTGATTCGCGAACCGCGAGGTGGCCGTAACTTTGAATATATCTCTGAAGACCCATTGCTGACTGGCGTGATGGCCGGTCACAGTGTACGGGGGATCCAATCTCAACATGTGGTCTCTACCGTCAAGCACTTCGCGGTTAACGCCCAAGAAACCGGTAGAGTACTGGCTGACTCCCGTATCAGTGAGTCGGCATTGCGCGAGTCCGATTTACTCGCTTTTGAACTGGCTATTGATATCGGCAAGCCCGGCGCGGTGATGCCCGGCTATAACTTAGTCAATGGCGATTGGGCCTCGGAAAACCATTTTCTATTGTCACAGGTGCTAAAAGGCGACTGGCACTATGCTGGCTGGGTCATGTCAGACTGGGGAGCGACACATTCTGCAACCAAAGCGGTGCGGGCAGGGTTAGATGTGCAATCGGGTGCCAATCTTGATAGCTGTGTCTGGTTCGATCAACCGCTACGCGATGCCATGGCGCAAGGTGAGATCACTGAAGAACAGATTGATGGCATGATCCAGCGGATCTTACGAAGTCTCTTCGCCTGCGGGGCTATCCAACATCCTGCTCAACGCGGTAATCGTCTCGACTATAGTTGGCACCAATTGATCGCTCAGCGTGAGGCCGAGCAAGGCATTGTTTTACTGAAAAATACCCAGCAAACTTTGCCGCTCGCACCCGAGTTAAACCGAATCGTGGTGATCGGGGCTCATGCCGATAAAGGTGTCTTAGCCGGTGGGGGATCCTCCGCGGTGACACCACAAGGTAGCTTACAGAAAGAAGGCGTCGATTTTATGGGGATCCAAACGCCAAAGGTCTACCATCCTAGCTCGCCGCTGGCCGCTATTCGCCGAAATTCGCTCGCCAAACAGGTCGATTTTGTATCCGGCGACTCGATCGAGGAGGCACTCGACGCTAGCCAAGGCAGTGATGCCGTGATTATTTTCGCCGAGGAGTGGCGTTCAGAAGCACTGGATGCGCAAGGATTAGATCTCGATGATCATCAAAATCAATTAATTGATCAGTTATCTGCCGTACATCCGACGATCATCGTCGTGCTGGAAACAGGTGGCGCGGTGACGTTACCTTGGCTCGATAAGGTCCCGGCGGTACTCGAAGCTTGGTATCCTGGTTCAGGAGGGGGCGAGGCGATAGCCGGTGTGATCTTTGGTCGCGTCAATCCCGCGGGGCGGTTGCCTATTACCTTCCCCGCTGCAGCGCAACAACTCCCCCATCCCGAGCAAGTCGATCCTAATACCACCACCTCACTGCCTGGAGTGGAGGTAAAAGGCGAGATCTTCGAGATTGATTACGACGTCGAAGGGGCCGATGTGGGCTATCGTTGGTTTGAACGCCAACAATTAACCCCCTTATTCCCGTTCGGTTTTGGCCTTTCGTATACGCAATTTGGCTATGAGGATTTACAGCTCTGTCAGACCTCTGACGATATTACGGCCAGCTTAACCGTGATCAACTGTGGCGAACGAGAAGGCAGCGATGTGGTTCAAATTTATCTACGCCCCACCTCGGGACGTTACCCCTCGCGATTAGTGGCTTTTCAGAAAGTCACCCTCGCGCCGGGAGAAACACAACGCATCAGCCTGAGTCTGGAACCGCGAGTGGTGGCGCAATGGGACAGTGCTCAACAACAGTGGTCGATTGCGGGTGAAGAGTACGAGATCTATCAAGCCACCGATGCTGCCACCCCCGTGCTTAAGGGCAAACTCACACTGACTGCACAGACTTTCGGCTATCGCTAAGCGACTCGGTCTGCGCCCAACAGGGTGGCAGACCGAACTCACTCAGAACATGTCATTAATCTGTCATCTTGATGCGGCAAGCTAGCGACAGTCATCGGCACATTGAAGAGGTTTACCTATGAGCGATTATGATAACGATCTTTATGAAACGCTGTTTGCCACCCGTCAACGCCCTTTTCCTGAAGAATCGAGCGCGCCACCGCGACGCCGCCGCACGCATGATGAAGGGGAATACCATGAATTACAGTTCAATGATTAAGCGCTCACTTATTCAATAACACGATAGGGTGAGAGGACGAAGCAGGCTGAATCACGCTTAATTCAGCCTGATACCACGCCGTCAGCTGCGATTCTGTCAGCACCTGCTGTACCGACCCATCGGCCACCAAGGCCCCCTGCTGTATCACCACTATCCTATCCGACCAGGTTGCGGCCAGATTGACATCGTGCAATACCGCGCAGACCATCAGCTTTCCGGTGCGGGTTAATCGATGAAGTAAACGCAGCAAATGTTGTTGATGAAAGAGATCGAGTGCCGAGGTCGGCTCATCAAGAAATAACCATCCCTCCGGTTGGTCCTCTTTCCATAGCTGTGCCAGCACCCTCGCCAACTGAATTTGCTGCTGCTCACCTCCCGACAGGGTGGCATAATTGCGATCGCATAACGCTTGGCAACCGATCAGCGCAACGACCTGATCGACGATCATGCGTTGTCGCCGCATTGTGTACTGGCTGATCCCTAATACGATCACCTCTTCCGCCGACATGGCAAAAGCCAGTTGATTATGTTGTCGCATCACGGCCCGTTGGCCTGCGAGTTGCTTTCTCTGCCACTGAGAGTAAGGCTTCCCGGCCAACCAACACTCTCCTGTTGTTGGGCTAAGAAAGCCGGTCAATAACCGCAAGAGTGTCGACTTTCCTGCGCCATTCGGTCCCATAATGGTGACAAACTCGCCCAGTTTAAGCGTCAGATCTAAGGGATTAATTAAGGTGCGCGTTCCCGTCTGCAGTCCAAGCCGGCTCGCGGTAAGGGTCTTATGCATAACTGGCCTTTAATCGTTTTAGGATCAACATAAAAAACCATGGTGCCCCCAGTAGACTGGTCAATAGGCCGACAGGCATTTCAGCGGGTTGAACCAAGGTGCGTGCCAAGGTGTCCGACAGCAACAGGAGTAATCCGCCGACAATAATCGATCCAGGTAATAACCAACGATGATCGCTCCCAAATGCCATTCTTACCAAATGGGGAATGACCAAACCGATAAAGCCAATAATACCGGTGAAAGAAACCGCGGTACCCACTAACAAGGCGTTACCGATTAATAAACACTGCTGAGCCCGTAACACATCCAAGCCGCTATAAAAGGCATCCTCTTCGCCAAGCTGTAAGAGGTTTAAGGCGCGGGCCGATCGCAGCAGTAACAGCGAGGTCGGGATAATAATCAGCGCGCAGATCCCCACCACCGACCATTGGGCTTGGGCTAAGGATCCCATACCCCAGAGTGAAAGCTGTCGCAGCTGTTGATCGTTACTCAACCAAGACAGCACACCGATCAGCGATCCCGATAAGGCATTGATCGCGATCCCTAGCAGCAGTAAGCGGGAGAGTTGACCTTGGCTAATCTTGTTCAGTTGAAAAATCAGCGCCGTGACCAATAAACTGCCGATAAAGGCAGCGATAACCGGTAACCATAAACTGGCGAATAGGGGTAATTGAAGAGGCAATAGCAAGGCCAACGCCACCATAAGCCCTGCTCCGCTGCTAATCCCTAATAGCCCAGGATCCGCAAGCGGGTTACGAAAAAGCCCCTGCATAATGGTGCCCGATACGGCGAGTGCGGCACCGATAAGCAGGGCTAGGAGTACACGGGGAACACGAATGGTTAACCAGACTTGCCAGACAATACTGTCGAAGGGTTGCTGCCAAATCTCGGTTAACGACAGCCTCATCGCCCCAAGCTGGGTCGCCGCTACGGCGCTGATCACCAGTAAGACAATAAAGATCAGCAACGTCGTTTGGCGGTTAAGGCTGACGCGCATAGCTTTCCGCCACATCTTGACGAAGTTTGAGAATAGCCTGAGGTGTGTCGATCCCGAACCCTAGTAGTGCCATTTGATCGATCATCACCACCCGACGCGCTTTCCCGGCGGGCGTTAGGGCTAATCCAGGAAGTTTCCAGAGCTGGCTCGCACCACCCATCTGCTGCAAAGCGTGCTGGTCAATAATAATGACTTCGGGTGCGGCCGCTATCACGCCTTCTTGCGACATCTGCTGATAATGTGGCACCTGCCCCATGACGTTAGTCAATCCTGCACTGCGTAGCGCAATGTCTGCGGCGGTCTCTTTACCCGCAATCAGGCTTTGCATACCGTGATTCGCCATAATATATAGGGCTTTATGACTGCCACCGGCCGGGACCTGTTTCAGCGCACTCAACTGCTGATCCAACCGCTGCAAGATCGGCTGTGCTTGTACCGTCTTTCCCAGAGCTTGAGCCAACGTGTTGACCTTGACCGCAATCTCCGACAATTGTGGCGTCGCCGGGACGGTGACGACTTTCACACCGACTTTTTCGATTTGCTGGAAGACTTGAGAGGGCTGGGCCTGCGCGTTAGTCAGCACTAACGTCGGCTTAAGCGCCAGTATTCCTTCACTGTTTAATTGACGCATATAGCCAATATCGGGCAGCTTAAGACTTGCTTCCGGGCGCTGGCTAGTCGTGTCACGGCCGACCAGTTGATCGCCACTGCCCAGCGCATAAATAATCTCGGTCACGTCACCACCAATCGAGACGAGCCGCTGCGCAGCCGTCACGGGGATCGTAACGAAACAGAGGAGTAATACGACAAATTTCATTAGCAGAGTTCTCCCGCTAATTCCTCAAGTTGTTGACGCCAGAGCGGTTGTTCTGGCTGCCCTTCAGACCGTTGTCCGTAAAGCTGGGCGATTTGTGTGCCATCTTCTGCAAACAACTCAAGGCTGGTAACGTGCCCGTCAGCCGTAGGCTTGCGCGTGATCCAGGTTTCAGCGATTTTTTTATCCTGAAGGTGTAAGGTGAACTGATCGTTGAAGATATTAAGCCAACCTTTCATCTCTACCACTTTGGCGAGACGACCGGTGAAGATCTGCGTACAGCCGCGGTTACCAACAAAAATCATGATCTCGTTTTGCTGCTGCTGAACACGCTCAAACAACAGCGCAACGCTGTCGTTACTGACTTGGCGAGCCAACTCATCGCTGACCATCTTAAAGGCTTGTTGTCGAGTGAGTTGATGACGACGCAGCAATTGAAAAAATTGATGGACATCGGTCATTGCGCGCCACTCTTGTTCTACCCTTTGTGGATCGATCTCCCCCGGTTGCGTGACCGCAGGAAAAGGCTGTAACGCGAGCGTAGAGGGGGTGACCTGCTGCCACTGAGTAATCAATGCTTGCCATGCAGCACTATCGGTTTGCGGGGTGGCATAAATTTTCACCACCGCGTTCCCTTGGGTATCAAAAATTTGTAGGCTATGCCGCTCACCCGAAACACCTAATTCGGTTAAGGCAAACACACTGTGCCACTGTTGCGGGAAAAAGCGTTGATCCAGCGCGCGTGGGTTTAATACCAATCCAGCATGAGGACCAAAATGCAGATTCTCATAACGTCCAATTTGCTCATGGACGGCGTAATCATTGCGGACCAAGCTTTTAATCTCCCCCACTGCCGCCAATCCTTTTAGCAGCGCTTCAAATTCCGGTTGCAGCGATTGTGCATCATGACCGCAACGAATTAAGGTCAATTCCGCTTCGCTGATCGCCATCATCGTTGCAAGGTCACGGGCATAAAGGTGTGGGTGTTCCGTTTTTAACGCTAAATAATCAAGATATTGTTTATTCATCGGTTACGTCCTCTATAACGCCCCGGCAAACCGGGGCTAAACATTTAGAAATCAACATTCAGACCGAGTTGGAAAGTCCGTCCTGGCATCGTCGCGAGCGCGATGTCTGCTTTATGCTGGGCAGTGTCGGTCGTTAAATCACGGCTACTTAAGTAATCCCAATATTTACGGTTAGTCAGGTTATACACGCCACCACTGAGTTTTACCGTTGGGGTCACTTGCCAATATGCCGTCATATCCACCATCCCGTAGCCGGGGATGCGCCAGTATTTGCTGCTATCGACCTCTGTCGCGCTACCGGTAGTCGTGGTATCGCGCGTGGTTTGTTTGGCTTGTTTTCCTTTTACGAAGGTAGCAGTCACGGCAGCCCCGTAACGTTGCGCAGGATCATCCCATGCGACGCCAATAATCGCTTTCATTGGGGCCACACTGTCTAAATCGACATATTTATCGCCTTGCAGGGAGGACTTGGACATCCCTTTGGTATAACCCAAGGCAAAGCTTGTGCTTAAGCCATTCACTGCTGGGAACCACTCCCCGTAGTGAATTTTAGTCGTCAGATCTCCGCCATAGATAAAGGCTTTATCGCGATTTTCTGCTTGATAAACGGTATAGATATTCGAAGGTACGTTAGTAAACTTGCTCGGTGATCCGCTGCGCGTATAGCGGTTATACGCAATAAAGTTATCGTAGTCGTTATAGAACAGTGAACCATGAATATCGATTCCCGGTACGGCTTGCCCCTTTATCCCCCACTCAAGGTCATTACTGGTTTCGGTCTTCAAGCCATTATTACCAATCAACGCATATTGTTGTTTGCCGGCATAGCTTGATCCGAGATTCCAGGAGCCATAAAGCTGGCTGGCTTCAGGGAACTGCGCGCCCCGTTGGTAACGAATATAAGTTAATAGCTGTGGCGTCAGAGAGTATTCCAGACTCAGCGACGGCAAGAATTGTGTGTCGCTTTGGCTACTATAGAGTGTCGAAACGCTCTCTTCGGTTAATACGCTGCTGCCAGCGGCAAGGCTACTCAGGTTACGGGGCTTATTCTTTAGATAACTGACGCGGATACCCGGCGTGATCGCCACATGGTGTCCCTGCCAATCACCATTAATTTTATCTTCAACGAAGCCGCCAAGCGTGGTCGTTTGGCTATCCGCTTGCGGTTGCATGACCCGATAATAAACCAGAGGGGTTGGTGATTGTGAGAAAGGCCGTTCGGTACGCGTCATATCGCCATTTAAGCCAGCACGAATATCATGACGGCCGATGGTTTTTGCCAATTCCGAAGAGAACCCGAATTTATTGGTATTAAAATCAGACAGCGTACGAGTCGGAACCAAGGTATCGCTCGGGCCGAAAGTGTTGTCATGCGCCTGCGTCTTCTGCCAATACACTTGGCTAGTCAGTTGATCTATCCACTGATTCAGTGGTATGTATTCATCTTGTAAGGCAACCCCGAATCGGCGGGTTTGACTGGACTGCTGGCTAGTGCCGAGCACCGCTTTACCGCCGGAGTCCCACGTATCGAAATGAGTATGGCTGGTTTTTTGATAGTAATTACCGCTAGCTGTCAGTTTATGTTCGTCATTCAGCTGCCAAATCGTACTGGCCGCAAAGGCATCAGAGTGCCAATTTTCCGGCCATGCTTGGTTATTCCCTTGGGTTCGTGTCTCTTGTCCATCGCGTCGGCTATAGACAAAGATCCCACGCATCTGATCATCGCCTGCTGCCGCAGTGATACCGTTATGCCATGCACGATTTGCCGAGTCGTAATCGGTTTGATAACCGAAATAGTGTTGGCGTGTCGGCGATAAGTAATCGTCCGCAGATTTTGAATGGAAAGCAACCAGCCCACCAATCGAGGTATTGGGCTGAGATACCGCGGTCGCGCCCGCTTCGATATCCATCAGGCCAAAGAGATAAGGGTCAATATAGTCGCGGCCAATACCGAAGCTATTCACTCCTGTTCGCCCAGCATAAGGGCGGCCTGTCGCTTGCGGCATCGAAACACCATCGACATTGATCCCAACACGATTACTTTCTAACCCACGAATGTTATAGCCGGTATAGCCGCCTCGATCGAAACCGCTTTTTCCACTGCCAGATCCGCCACTCGATCCCGTCGCACTCACCAAGGGTTGATAGCGCATCAAGGTACCAAAATCGTTCGAGCCATTTTTTTGCATCTGCTTGGCACTGACAACGACTTTATTGTTGGCCTCCATTTTAGGCGTTACCCCAGTCACGACTAGGGTCTCATCCTGCTGAGCCTGTCCAGTAAGAGGGATATTTCCGGCGGTCGCCGAGGCACAATATAGCCCGCTGAGGCTAAGAGCGATAAGTGATAAGCGGGGTCGAGGGGAAAATGTCAAGGCAGTCTTGGAGTATTTACGCATAGAGGCTGTATGTTCCTAAAGGTGCGGCAATTCGCAAAAAGTGACAAATGACTCGTAGTGGAGTCTTTATTTTAGTAAATGCGAATCTATATCATTATGATAATGATTATCAATAGTGATCGACGTAAAAGTTCACTTTTTTTTATTCTTTATCCTTTGCTTACATTGCTTTGGTGCAATGCTACAGTAAGTGAATCGATACCATTTTTCTTGGAGGCTATGTGTTTGCTTGGATAACACTTTTACCTGCCCTATATATTGGTGCGCGCTTTATCTTGCCGCTCCCTCTCCCTTTTATACTTCGGCTGCTCTGTTTTATTGCCGTCGTCCTCGTGGCAGAGTGTCATCTTGTTTATAAAGTTGTCTTTGGTAACCGCTTCGCGCCGGAATTCCCTCATACTGTGATGGTCGCCATTAACTTCCTCTTTGGGACGATCATTGCTTTTACCCTGTTACTGATCCTAAGCGATATTGTCAGCGCCTGTCAGTTTGCATTACGCGGGTCATGGCCACTCCACCGTACCACTCACTTTATTTTGTTAGGTATATCGTTAGTAACAGCCGCCTACGCTACCTACCAAGCAGTCAAGGTGCCTCGCGTTAAAACCGTTACGTTAACGCTACAGAATTTACCTAAAGCGTTTGATGGCTATCGTGTCGTTCAATTAACCGACTTACATGCCAGTACCCTCTTTACCGGACGCTGGATGAAGAAAGTGGTAGAGCGTACCAATCAACTGCAGGCGGATGTCATCCTGTTTACCGGCGATGTCGCGGACGGCAGTATCGAGAAACGTTATGATGATGTCGCGCCGCTCGGCGAGTTAATCGCTAAGCAGGGGCGTTTTGCGATTCCCGGTAACCACGAGTATTACTCTGGCTATTCGCCATGGATGCACCGGATGCAGCAGTTAGGCTTTCATGAATTGCTCAACAGTTCAGTCGCCGTCGAGAAAGAGGGAAGTCAGCTCTATATTGCAGGGGTAACTGATGAAGCCGCTTTACGATACGACCAAGCCGGTCCTGATTTAGATAAGGCCCTAACAGGTGTGGACCGTGAAGCGCCAATTATTCTGCTGGATCACCGTCCGGAAAATGCCCGAAAAAATCTCGCTAACGGCGTTGACCTACAGCTCTCAGGTCACACTCACGGTGGTATGGTTTACGGCCTTGCCACCATCGTAAAGCGTGCCAATCAGGGATTTTCGTCTGGGCTTTATCCAATCGGAAAACGCTATCTTTACGTGAGTAACGGTACTGGGCTATGGAATGGATTTGCCCTACGCTTGGGCTACCCTTCTGAGATCACGTTGTTTATCTTAAAAAGCGATAAAACGGGTACTGACTAATTTTTTTAGTGACGAGGCAGTACTATCCTTTACCTCGACGCTGATTGCTCCGCAGAGAAAATCCGCACATCAATATGTCTCAAATCGGATAATACTATGTCCAATACTCAATGCATTACCATTGCTGCAGCATTACTTATTGATAATCAGGATAATATCCTACTCGTAAGAAAACGTGGTTCCGCTTTTTTTATGCAGCCTGGCGGTAAAATCGACCAAGATGAAACGCCTGAAGAAGCATTAATAAGAGAACTGAAAGAGGAATTACAGCTGGTTGTCACTAAAGAGGAACTGATTCCGATGGGATGTTTCCAAGACGTGGCAGCGAATGAAGCACACCATCAGCTCACCGCTTATATGTACCGTATTCATAGGAAGTCGTTTGCGCCCATCTCTACAGCCGAAATTGAGGAAGCGGTCTGGCTATCGCAAGAAGAATGCCAGCATGTCACATTAGCCCCGCTAACTGAAAATCAGCTATTACCTCTTGCTTGGCCAAGGGAGTGAAAAGATAGAGGGGAGACATTTCTCCCCTCTGCACGCAGCGATTATGCGCTCAGCGTTTTCATATCAACCACAAAACGATATTTTACGTCGCCTTTCTCTAAACGTTCAAACGCCTGATTGATTTGATCGGCATTAACCAGCTCAATATCTGCCGTAATCCCATGCTCGGCACAAAACTCGAGCATTTCTTGCGTCTCGCCAATACCACCGATATTCGATCCAGAAAAGCTTCGACGCCCTTTTACAACATTAAATGCCCCTATTTCGAGCGGCTCAGGCGGGATACCCACCAGCACTAGCGTACCGTCGATTGCCAAGGTATTGAGGAATTGATTGATATTATGTTTCGCCGACACGGTATCAATCATGATATCGACACGTCCAGCAAACGCAGCCATCTGATCGTTATCGGTCGACAATACCGCTTCATGAGCGCCTAAACGTTTGGCATCATCCACTTTCTGCTGTGAGGTCGTAAAGACGACGACATGGGCGCCCATCGCTCGGGCAATCTTAATCGCCACATGCCCTAAGCCACCGATCCCCAGAATACCAACGACCTTTCCCGCGCCCGCCTGCCAATGTTTTAGCGGAGAATAGACCGTAATCCCGGCACAGAGTAATGGTGCGGCGGCGGCCATATCTGAAAAATTTGGCATATTTAAAGTATATTTTTCGCGACAGACGTAGGTTTGAGAGAAGCCACCGTAAGTCATTCCTCCCGATATAGGGTCTGGAGTGCCGAAGGATAAGGTGGTCCCCACTACGCAGAACTGTTGTAAGTCCCTTGAACAAGCCGAACACTCCCCACACGAGTCGACAATGCAACCGACCGCAGCATAATCGCCGACCTTAAACTGCTTTACCTCTGCCCCGACTGCCGTCACTCGGCCGACAATCTCATGACCGGGAACGACCGGATAAGTGGTTGCGCCAAAATCGTTTTTGATTTGATGAAGATCGGAGTGACAAATACCACAATATAAAATTTCCATCGCGACATCGTCGGCCCGTAATGCCCGGCGGTGAATACCCAAAACCTTTAATGGCTGTGAGGCGGAATCAGTACCTAACGCTTTAATTTCATGTTGCATGATGGGATAACCTCTGTCGTTTTTCAAAAACTATAGGAGGTTTAAGGACGAATAATAAGCGAGTAAAAATCATAGCATTTATGATCAGCGTTCATTACTCCAAAAGCGCTTCCCCTGCTCTCGGCTTACACACTACGCAGCCACTCGGTTTCGTCATCACTGTGTTAGTCAATTTCGCATAAAAATCGGTAGACTGACTTGTCGTCGTTACTGAGCGAATCAGACGTTAATGACGCGCTATCGGTCAAGGCTTGGTTGACTTTCTTCCTCATGTTCAACGCGTGGAGGATTCTTCCGATACCAAAGAAAAAACAGCCGTTCGTTGCAAGCATATGTTTAAATCCCTTCACATCGATAGCTAATAATACTGCGTTGAGATTGTTATATTGCGGATGGCTTTTGGTCTTTGAGGCACGCTTAAAGAAAAGGTTATTGATATAAAACTTAACGTGCTTTTCTTGTACTTGGATAAAAATAACGTCAATATTTTTTGATAAAATACAATGAATAAAAGCGTGGAAATACATAGTAAAGACAATGCTATTGTCTTTATATAAACAGGTGGTGGATAACGTGCCTATTTCATACGCTTTATCATGTTCAGAAATAACAGCATCAACATCATCTTTGAATAGCTCTCTACAAGGAATGCCTAAGTCAGTATCGGCTATAATACTGATAGTACCTATGATATTTCCACATCGTTGCGCGATAAATAAAGAACTTCCATTGTTTACTAGCATCTTATTACAAATAAATCCCCTATCGCCCTCACCTTTTATTCCTGATCGTATATATTCTTTTTTAATAAATCTTGAAGCGCTGATATAGTCGACTATAGTGCATGCCTTGGAAATAAATATTTCATCATTTTGACCATTCATCATCGAGATTATTTTCTTAATTCTATAACTTGAGAATTCATTACTAACCTGTAGATTCAATGCGTTATCCATGATTATTCCAACGGTATGATTAATTTATCAAGTTTGTTTTATTTCTAGCACAAAGTGTCAAATAAGCCTATTTAGCTAGGTGAGTATTTTTTTAGTACCCATAGCAACGGCAAAATATTAACTGCGTTAATAGGTAAAAAAGAGATTTTTCTTTTAACGTTTCAAACCACGGTAGCCGATTATGTCTTTTCGCAAAGTAGACAACAAAAAATTTATATTATTCTCGTTTATTAACCTTAAAGAATATAGTGTTATATTCGCTAGTTTTATTGGCTTAATAAATCAGGGTTGATTATTTTTACTGTTTATCGAGATATTGTTATAGAGCAATCATCTTAAAATGTTAAGTCAGCCTGACCCAGAGATCTCCAAGAGTCTTTAACACTTCCCCGCGATCTGCCTAAGCCTCTGTGGCAGTAGTTTTTCTCGTTGATATCCATCTGTTCTTATCGCTACCGATAACCCGTCACTATTTTATCGCCGCACCAACAGGGAATCTTCCTCGATACCTCGCTAAAATCAACAAAAATTAAACATAATCAATTGAAAAAAAAGTATTTTCAGAATGCATTACTATGTAAATTTATGTAAGCTAAAGCTTACAATACTATTGAATAGTAATGATAATGATTACTATTAATAAACTCATGTAAATACAATAATGAAAAGTAAAAATAATGTTTCACCCTCGCTAAAAGTGCTTAGTCAAGTCACTCTCTTTACCGGTTTATCCGGTATGATGATCGGTGCGCAAGGGGCTGAAAACACAACCTCGCTAAAAAAGGACGATGATATCGTTGTTACTGCTAATACATTGCCATCGCTCTATGCACCTGAAAAATTATCAGGCACAAAATTTACTTCTGCTATTGCAGACACCACCCGGACAGTCCAGGTAGTCCCTCAGAAAGTCCTGCATGAACAGCAAGCGAATACGCTAAGCGATGCCCTAAAAAACTCACCGGGCGTCGGAGCTTTCTTTTCGGGGGAAAACGGCTCGTCAAATATGGGCGATGCGATCATGATGCGCGGAATCGATACCTCGAACAGTATCTATGTCGATGGTGTGCGTGACATTGGTAGCATTACCCGAGATACCTTCAACACTAAGAATATTGAAATCATTAAAGGCCCTTCGGGATCGGACTATGGCCGAACCGCCCCATCAGGCTCAATAAATATGGAAAGTAAGCAGCCTGAGCTCTATACCGGTGTTGATGCGTCAGTCGGCTATGGCAGCGCATCAGAACGGCGGGGAACACTGGACTATAACCAGATGATCAACGATACCACTGCTTTTCGCGTCAACGTAATGGGCGATAAAGGTAATACTAAAGGGCGTAACAATGTCGACCACGAAAAATACGGCATCGCCCCATCGATCGCTTTCGGCTTAGGGACCTCGACGCGGCTATATCTCGACTACCTTCATGTACAGCAAGATAGTACGCCTGACGGTGGGGTGTATACCGTTGGGTTACCCGGGTATAGCAGTACAAATGCTTTGGTAAACGGCGCATCACCAGTTTCGCGTAAAACCTTCTATGGTACTGATTCAGATTATGAACACGATGTACAGGATACCTTTACATCGCGTTTCGAACACGATTTCAATGATAATCTGACCCTAACGAACACCACTCGCTGGTCGGAGATTCGCCAATCCTATTTATTATCGGCAGTCATGGGGCGTACTTTTACCCAGCAGAATGGCGAGGTATACGGCACGCGTCTGATGAATGCCAGCGATACCGTAAATAAGATCCTGACTAACCAAACCAATTTAACCGCGAAGTTTTCAACATTAGGCGTTGCCCATACCGTCAGTACCGGTGTGGAGCTGACGCAAGAAAACTACAACAGCTACCCTTATGCTTTTGCGTCGAATAGCGTCGACTTACTGCACCCTTCTTCAGATATTACCGTCTCGCCGACTACCGGCTATGCCACCCGTGGACGGACTAACACCTTAGGCATCTATGCCTTCGATACTTTAGCCTTAACCGATCGTTTATCGGTGAATGGAGGGCTACGCGTCGATAGCTACCAGACGCACTATATTGCGGATAGCGCCACCGGCCACAATAACCTGAAGCAGTCCGATAACCTGTTTAACTGGAAGATCGGTGCGCTGTATCACCTAACGGACAATGGCAATGTTTACGCTAACTACGGCGTTTCCCAGCAACCTCCAGGGGGTGTTGATTTCAAGCTGACCAACGACAGCACCGACCGCACTTCTCGTGGCGGCGAAAATATCAACTTTAGCCCTGAGAAAGCAGAGACGGCAGAGGTGGGGACAAAATGGTCGCTGTTTAATAAGAAACTGCTACTCAGTGCAGCCATTTTTAGAACCAATATTAAAAACGACGCAGAGCTCGATGCCACCACCAATGAATATGTGCAAAATGGCTCGAAGCGTGTCGAAGGATATGAGCTTAGCGCCGCAGGCGATGTCACCGATACGGTTCACCTGATGGCGGGTTACGCGCAGCAAAACACTCGTACAGATAAGACCAGCAGTACCAATGACGGCTCAACCGCCATTCCCTTCACGCCTAAACACTCCTTTACCTCTTGGGCAACGTGGGATGTGGTCGACAATGTGACGGTAGGGGTTGGGGCCCGCTATGTTGGCACCCTGCATAAGATAAAAGATGGTGCGACCGGTACGCCTTCCTCGGTTGGACACTACTGGGTCGCTGACTCGATGGCAGCGTGGCGTATCAATCCTAATCTCGATCTGCAGCTTAATGTATATAACCTTACCAACAAGAAATATATCGCGGCGCTTAACCGCAGTGGTTATCGTTATACACCTGGAGCACCTCGAACCTGGATGCTTACCGCCAACGTGCATTTCTAAGCGAATGATGGCGCAGGATACGGCAAGCGGTATCCTCGTTGCTTAACCCCTTCCTAGCGTCGTTTCTGCTGGTTCGTCGATAAGCGCCAGCAGTGAACGACGTTTTTTTGTGAGTGCAATTCTGTGCTGCCTTAGGCTTTCGCCTCCGATAGCGGTATCAGTGTTACCAATTTGGTCGTCAGATCTGGGGCTAACTGCCAAGTCGTTTGCTGATAATGGAGGAGTCCGTGCTGAGGGTGCTGAAAGCTTCGTTGCCCTCCTTCTCGATGAATAACATGATGTTTTTGCCACCATTGCGCAAACTCTGCGCTCTGCAGTAATAAGTGTTCAATAGTGGTTCTTAACGGTGCTGTTTTCTCTAGATGAATCGACTCTGCACGCAACTCAGCAACGATTCGCTGCGCCCGTTCAGGCCAATCCGACACCAATTGACGAGCCAAGGGGTTGAGAAAGATAAACTCCAGCATATTGGGTGTCTGGCCGTCGAGGAGCCAACCGTCAAATAACACTGCCGCTTGAGGGTTCCACGCCACCACTTGCCAAGCGCCATTCATGATATAGCATGGGGTGGTTATCATCATCACTATCGCCTTAACATCGGGTTCACAGGACAACGCGACAGGATTAAACGGATCGGCCAATTCCGCTAGACTGAATAAGTAATCGCGCTCGGCCTGAGAGAGTTGTAAAGCGCTCGCAATATGGCTAAGGCTTCGTGGTGAAACCGCGATTCCCCTTCCTTGCTCTAACCAGGTATACCATGTCGTGCTGACATAACTGAGTTGCGCCACTTCTTCCCGCCGTAATCCGGGCGTACGCCGACGAGGACCTTTAATTAATCCAGCGCGCTCTGGGCTAAGTTGTTCTCGTCTAAGACGTAAGAATTCACCCAACTGTTTTGCAGGATCCTGATGTTTCTCCGCCATAGCCTATTACCTCTTATACTAGGATAATTACAGGTATTGTCCCAGTATAATAGGTTGTATAGCCTACTCCCAACAACCAGATAAACATTAGGGGTACTCTATGACTCATCGCGCACATGCTCAGCGAATTTCTGAACAATTCAGCCCGCAGGCTAACGCTTACTTAACCAGTACTGTCCATGCGGCTGGTGAAGATTTACAACGCTTACAACAGTGGCTAGCGCCCTTTAGCGATGGGCATATTTTGGATATTGGCTGCGGAGCGGGGCATGCTAGCTTTACTGCTTCACCTCTGGTCAAGCAGGTCACGGCCTACGATCTCTCGACCGATATGCTAACCGTAGTGAAAGAGACCGCCGAGAGTCGGCAGATGGTAAATATCGATTGCCGACAAGGGATAGCAGAATCATTACCCTTCGACGATCAACAGTTCGATTGCGTGATCAGTCGTTATTCGGCCCATCACTGGCAAGATGTTCCCCAAGCATTGCGGGAAGTCTTTCGGGTCATCAAACCGGGCGGAAAGTTAATCATGATGGATATCGCCTCACCGGGCGCGCCGCTATACGATATTTGGTTACAGAGTATCGAAGTGCTACGCGATCCCTCTCATGTCCGTAACTATTCACCGTGGGAATGGCTACAAATGGCAACAGAAAGTGGCTTACGTATTGAACAGTTAGTGACTGGACACTTAGCGTTAGATTTCCAGCAATGGGTGAGTAGGATGAAGACGCCAGCCCCTACTGTGGCAGCGATTCGTACCCTACAGCAGGCGGTCTCTGGAGAGGTGCAAGCCTATTTTCAACTTCAGGGCGATGGTTCTTTCTCTAGCGATACCTTGATGTTTTGCGCCCAGCGCCGAGGCTAAGACTCAGGCAGCCGTCTTACGACGGCTACCTTAAAGCTGATGCAATTGCTGAGTGATGGTTTCAATGAGCGCCTGAATATTATTGTCATTTCGACGATAATAGGTCCACTTCCCGACTTTTTGTGCCTCAACCACACCGAGTTCATGCAGCGATTTCAAACAGAGAGAGATAGCCGGTTGCGAAAGCCCCGCTTTATCCTGAATCAAGCTCGCACAAACACCATACTGTTCATAAGGATATAGCTGGCTATAGGCGGCGAACGCGACATTCGGTTGTTTTAACCACGTTAAAATAGCCACTCGCAACGGGTTGGCTAACAGTTTCATCGCATTTTCAGCAAGCATTGGCTCTCGTCATTTAGTCGTCGATGGTCGGATAGTCAGTATACCCTTTCGCCGTGCCCCCATACAAAGAACTTAACTCAACACTGTTTAAGGCCACTCCACGCTGTAGACGCTCAGGAAGATCGGGGTTGGCGATAAAGGTTCGCCCAAATCCCACTAAATCAGCCCACCCTTGGGCTAAAACGTACTGAGCTTTAGCCTGATCGTAACGTCCCGCCACCATAATCACCGAGGTAAATGTTTTACGCAGGGCAATCCGGAAACTTTCCGGTAGCTGTGGGCTGTTATCCCAATCGGCTTCGGCGATGGAAAGATAGCCGATATTCATTTCGTCTAACATTTTCGCCGCAGTGAGGTAGGTTTCGGCAGGGTCGGGTTCGACTAAGCCCAGATAAACACGATCTTCTTCGGTGGTGGAAAATAGTGGCGAGAATCGCACGCCTATCCGACCGCTATCGAACACCGTTGACACTGCCGCCACCACCTCTTTAAGGAATCGCAGACGATTCGTCAGGCTTCCACCATACTGATCCGTGCGATCATTCGTGTGTTCCGAAATGAATTGGTTAATAAGATAACCATTGGCGGCGTGAAGCTCAATTCCGTCGAATCCGGCTTGCTTGGCATTCACCGCTGCTTGCCGGTACAGTTCCACCAACTGTGGAATTTCTTCGGTTTCCAAGGCCCGCGGCTCACTTGGCGCGACCAGTTCGCCTTCACCTGGACCCGTTTCAATAAAGACGCGTACGTTGGTCGCAGGTAAGGCGGAAGGCGCGATAGGCGGCTGCTGCTGAGGTTGTAACGCGCGATGCGAGACTCGCCCGACATGCCATAACTGACAAAATAGCGTACCCCCCTGTGCACGAACGGCTTGAGTGACATTTTGCCAACCCGCAATCTGTTCGGCGCTGTGGATCCCCGGCGTCCACGCATATCCCTGCCCCCGAGGCTCAATCTGCGTCCCTTCCGTCACCATAAACCCAGCACTGGCACGCTGGACATAGTAATCGCGCATCATATCATTAGGAATATTGCCAGGCTGGGCGCTACGACAGCGTGTTAAGGGCGGTAGCGCAATACGATTGCGTAAGGGGACCCCACCTAACTCGAGCGGCGTAAAAAGCGAAAAGTGCATAATAATCTCGGTAGTCGATAAATTTCCAGTCATTATATTTATACATTTAAATATGTAAATAAATAAAAAGGTCGATTTATCAGATAGAAAAATATTTTCGTCATAAGTGAACCGATCCCAAAGCGGATCATTTTGGTGCAAAAAACCCAATCATTACGGGGATATTTTTACATAATAGTGACGGTTGTTAATTAAAATGATTGATTATATGAATAGGATTCTTAATGTATTGCCAAGTGTAAATCAGCCTTGTTTCACTGAATAAACTTGCTATGCTGAAGGGGTAGTGACTTTTGGGTACTGGAGGGAAATCATGACTAAACGCCATTTTACGCTCGCATTTGAAATCGGTTCCATAGCAATCTTTGCCATTATCTTAGCTTTTTTTGGTTATTGCGCAGTCCATGCTTACTTAGGTCTTGGGGATCAATTTCCTCATTTAGACGTCTAATAAAATGGCATAGCGGTCTGTTACCGCTATGCCATTTGCTTACTATCTCGCCTTTTAAAGATTAATAATTTTTATGCTTGATCTTTTAACTGCTCAAAAACCTTACTGACTGCATAAGCACCAGGATCCATATGTCCTTTCAAACTCTCTGCATTTAAGTACGACGAACGTCCAGCTTTCGCTGTTTCCATCTTCTTCGTCGACTCTGCACCAGACACCGCAGCGTTATGCACCGCTGACCATCCCTTACCTGCTTTGATCGCTTCAAAAGCAGGCTGCAAGGCATCGATCATCGTACGATCACCTTGATCGGCGCCACCGTAGTCTTTCATTTTCTGTAATCCTGCCAATAAACTCTCACCCAAGTTTTTCGCGTCAGAATAGGCCGTGGCAGACGCGCTAAAAAGGAGTGAGAGTAGCACGCCTCCAGAGCCGCCCATCGGGGTGGTGATCTTTTCACCCAGCCAATGTAACAGCGCTTGCGGATCGTTTAAGGGCAATTTTTTCTGCTTTAGGGCCTTTAATACAAAGCTTGCACCGGTAGCTAAGGTTGATCCGGTATCCCCATCACCCACTTGTGAATCAAGTTTATTTAACTCGTCCTCACTGTCGATTAGGGCTTGGCAAATCTGTTTCACCACTTGTGCGACCTGCGTATTCTGCGAAGGCTTGGCTAATTCCACCTCAGGCAAGGCATCAGCCTCTTGCCACTGCATGGTTTGACAAGGCGTGATGGGTAACCATCCTGCTACCGCCACGGGAGCTTCAAGCGCTGTCAGTAATGTGTTATCGAGAGGCAACACGGTAAGGGAAAGTCCTTTCATATCCAGAGCACTGACAAGGGTACCCGGGCCTTGAATATGGCTCACGCGATCAGCGAGAGGCGTTTGTAATACCTCCTGCGTCGCTAAGGTCATCTCAAGCACTGAAAGGCCACCGAGGTTATTGATGAGTAATAGCAGATTATCTTCATCACCAATATGTTTAAGTAAATTTTTGGCGAGTTGTTTCGCTATCTTAGTACTGTTTTGGGTATCGAGTGTCGCGACACCGTGTTCGCCATGGATCCCCATGCCGAGTTCGGTTTTTCCTTGCGGGATCCCTTCTGACTCGTCACTGCCGGGAAGGTGGCAGGACGAGAGTGCGGCCCCTATAGTCGCAACCTTATCGAGCATCTGTTGAGTTTGTTGAACAATATGCTTAAGTGATTTGCCCTTCTCGGCATAATAACCCGCCACTTTATGCGCCAGTATCGTTCCTGCTAAACCGCGCGGTTGAGGGTTCTTCGGCAGCGAAATGTCGTCTTGGACTAAAATCATTTCGACCTTATAGCCTAGCGCTCGCGCTTTTTCGGCCGCTAATCCAAAATTCAGGCGGTCCCCGGTATAATTTTTTACGACTAACAAGCACCCAGATGTCCCCGTTACCGTGACGATGGCATGCAAGATCGCGTCGACACCTGGTGAGGCAAAGATATCGCCGCAAACGGCTGCCGTTAACATCCCTTTCCCCACAAAGCCCACGTGCATCGGCTCGTGCCCAGAGCCTCCACCAGAAATAATGGCCACTTTTGATTTATTCCAATCTTGGCGCACAACGATGCGTAGCCCCTCGTCGGTGTTAAGGCGCGCTAAGTTTTTATGGGGAGAAGTACGGATAAGCCCCTCTATAGCTTGATCGACAATTGTTGCTTTTTTATTAAATAAAAAGTGACTCACCGGTGGCTCCTTGAAAGTGATTGTCAGCTGAATAAGTGTGGCTAATAATCACAATTTCGGTGTTTTTCTCCCCATCATCAGTGATCGAGATCACAAAATAAATTTCGATAACGCGGCAGCATCCTGCGTAATTATGTCTACCCTTAACGGAGGTTCTTTTTTTTTCACACTTATGGGAGTCAATGATGTCTACAGAAAAAAAACGTTTTCCACGGCCGCCTTTTGACAAACAGCCTCAGCAATTTCCAGGTTTAGCGTCCGAGATGCATCCATTACCCGATCATGGTGAAAAAAGTTATCAGGGCCATAATCGTTTAGCGGGAAAAAAAGCCCTTATCACCGGGGGGGATTCAGGAATTGGCCGTGCAGTGGCTATCGCCTATGCCCGCGAGGGTGCCGACGTAGCGATCAACTATCTGCCTGCGGAAGAGAGCGATGCACAACAAGTGATCGATCTGATCAAGGCAGAAGGCCGCAAAGCGGTTGCGATTCCCGGCGATATTACTGATGAAGCCTTTTGTAAGACTTTAGTGGATAAGGCTGTTCAGGAGCTAGGTGGGTTAGATATTCTCGTTAATAACGCTGGTCGGCAGCAGTTCTGTGAGAGCATCAGCGAACTCACCACCGAATCGTTCGATGCCACTTTCAAAACTAACGTTTACGCGCCATTCTGGATCACCCGTGCGGCGGTCGCACATCTCGGTGAAGGTGCGGCGATCATTAATACCTCTTCTGTTCAGGCCTTTAAACCTAGCGATATTCTTCTCGACTACGCACAGACTAAAGCCTGTAACGTTGCATTTACCAAAGCGTTAGCGAAACAGCTAGGACCGAAGGGTATCCGCGTCAACGCGGTAGCCCCCGGCCCTTATTGGACAGCGTTACAAGTTTGTGGCGGACAACCTCAAGAGAAAGTGGCGCACTTCGGTGAAGAAGCACCGCTGGGCCGCCCAGGGCAGCCTGTTGAAATTGCGCCGCTCTACGTCACCCTAGCGTCAGATGAGAACTCGTTCGCCTCTGGCCAAGTATGGTGTTCTGATGGCGGAACCGGCACCGCTTAATTTCCCTTAGCGGATAAAAAAAGGGTGAATCCTTTTATTGTGGATTCACCCTTTTTCTCTATGTTATGCGCGTTTACGTGTTTTAAACCATCCAATGATAAAGATTAGCAGGGCACACACGCCGCCAGCACAATGCTCGTAAAAAGCGAGATCTTTGCTTGCAACATAGGGATGCAGCAATGGGTCAGTCAGTAACATACTGCCCGCTATCCAGCCGATTAACGCGCCGCCCACCAGAATAATCACCGGCCAACGATCAAGCAGATGCAGGACTAAGCGACTGCCCGCCACGATAATCGGAATGCTCAATAGTACGCCCACCGCAACGATTACTAAGTGGCCGCGCCCTGCCGCGGCAACCGCTAACACGTTATCGAGTGACATGATGACATCAGCGATAGTGATGGTCAGGGCAGTTTTCCAAAGGCTGGATGACGTTTTCCCCTGTTCGTCGCCCTCTTCTTCACCGGAGACCAATTTGTAGCCGATCCATAACAGCAATAATCCGCCGACTAATTTCAGTCCCGGTAACGTTAATAGGTAAACGGCAACGACCAACAACACAATCCGTGCCACGATCGCCCCTATCGTACCAATGACAATGGCTTTACGGCGTAAGTTTTCCGGTAAGCCACGACACGCCATGGCGATAACGACGGCGTTATCGCCGCCTAACAGTAAATCAATTAATAGGATTTGCGCTAAGATAGCGACCCAATCCCAGTGCTGGAAAATTTCACCCATAGTACCCTCGAAGCCGGCTAAACTTGTCTATAATTAAGTTAGGCTACTGTTTATCAAACTTTGTTACAAAGTAAAGCCTTAGTTACCTCTCATTTCGTAATTCATCACTTATTTCGGCCTAAAACTTTGCATTTTGACTAATTGTGCTATGGTTACCAGTAACATTCTAACGTAACAATTGTCGATTGCGACTAAGGATGCCCTTTGCAAACTACACAAAACAGTACACCTTCCACTCATTCCACGTGGCTACATTTAGGCGCGGGCGCTTTCCATCGAGCTCACCAAAGTTGGTATCTCAACGAACTCCATAAACTTGGTGACACACGCTGGTCATTAGCCCTCGGCAACATTCGTAACAGCGCGAGCCAAGCCACTCTCGATCAACTCGGTCGCCAGCAAGGTGCTTATACCCTTGAAGTGATTAGCCCAGAGGGCGATATCGATTACCAAACGATCACCGCAATAAAGAAAGTCATCCCTTGGGATGCTAACCTATCGCAGCTGATTCAAGTCGGTGCTGATCCTGATACAAAGCTAATCTCTTTCACTGTGACTGAAGGCGGTTATTTCCTGAAAGATGATGGACACCTCGACCTTAACCATCCCGTCATCGTTCAAGAGTTGGCCGACCCCAACCCCATTGCTACGGTATACGGTGTACTGGTTGCCATTTTACGCCAGCGCCTGACGACGCAAGCGGGTCCCATTACCTTACTTAATTGCGATAACCTCCGTCATAACGGTGACTGCTTACGTACTGGACTCAACGAATATATCGCGGCATTGGGCGATAAAGCGTTAGCCGCTTGGTGTGACCAATCGATCAGTACACCAAACAGTATGGTTGACCGTATTACCCCACAAACTGACGAAGCCCTACTCGATCGCTTGGCCGAGCAAGGTATCGACAATGATCAGGTCCCCGTTGCCTGCGAAGCCTTCTCGCAATGGGTCATTGAAGATGACTTTATTGCGGGTCGTCCTGAACTAGAGCGAGTGGGTGTCGAATTCGTCGAAGATGTGCTTCCCTTTGAAGAAGCCAAGATCCGTGTGCTCAATGCAAGTCATAGCGGTATCGCTTGGGCCGGCGCATTATTGGGGGTGCAGTCCATTGACGAGAGCCTAACGCCGCAGGTTCAAGAATGGATCCGTAACTATATCGGCCAAGACGTCACCGCAGCACTAGCGAAAGGGCCGATTAACCTTGATGAGTATTGTAAGACCACGTTACACCGTTTCAGTAACGCCAAGGTCCGTGATACGAATCAGCGTGTGTCGTCAGACAGCATCGCTAAGCTACAGCAATTTATTTTGCCAACGCTTAAAACGCGCTACCAACAAGGCGAAGTCCCCAAGGCAACGCTGGTATTAGTGGCATTATGGTATCTCTTTATGCAACGCCGCGCGGCAGGTACCCTTCCTTTCGAGTACCAAGATCGGGCAATCGACAGCGTACCTTTCGAGGCGATTTTTGCTGAAGAAGATAGCCTCAAGGCCTTCGCACAATCTCCTGCCCTAATGGGCAGTTTGGCTGAACATCCGACCTTCACCGAGGATCTCCGCGAGATCGTGAAGCAGGTTGAAGGCACTTTAGCGGAATCTCTCTAACATCATGAAAAATATCTTTATTGTTGCTGTTACTATCGCCTTGGCGCTGCTATCGATAGCTGTTCTGACTCCCTGGCCTGTCTGGCTGGGGACGTTAGCGGCCTGGGTCACTACGGGATCGTTTTGCCTACAGGTACTGCATATCGTCAAGAATAAAGAAACCAAAGCCCTCTCGTTAGGCATGTGGTCGGCACTGTTCTTCGGCGTTGCCTGCTGGACTGGCTACGGTTTCCGCGTCCACGATATTCCTGTGATGATGGCCAACGGTATTACCGCGCTGCTGGCCATTACCGTGATTGGCTTGAAATTATGGTTAGAACGCCCGCGCTTAATTAAACGAGGTCGACGGATCCGTCGAATGCATCGCGTTGTATTAAAGCCACGAATACATAGTCTGCGTCCGCTACAACGAACGCTTAACGCTCGCACGGCTAAGAAAAGTAAGAAAAGTAAGAAAAGTCAGGCTGCTACTGAACTTACTGAATAATTAGGTGCCTTCCTTTTAGAAAATTGGTCTTTGTCACGCTCCCACTTTAATAGGGAAGGTAAATTATGCTTATTGATAAAAAGTCTGGCCGTACCGGTAACGAAGACCGCCAGCTTGCTGTCGCGTTAGCGGGGTGCGCCGGGATGCTTAATGTATTGGCATTGGGCGCTTTTGGTCTGTTCCCTTCAAATATGACCGGTAACGCGACGCAACTTTCTCAGGAATTGTTGCAGTGGGATAAACTGGAGATGATCCCGCTGATCCTATTGCTGACGTGCTTTCTCTCTGGCGCATTTACCTCACGCGTTGCCGTGTCATTTGCGAAGAAATTGAATCTACGCACCATCTACGCACATATCCTATTAGTTGAAGGCATGTTGTTGATTGCTCCGGTGGTCGTGGGCTTCTGGTATCCTCAAGACCTACAGCATGGCTACTATCTCTTTGGCCTCAGCTTCCTACTCGGTGTGCATAACGCGACTTCTACCCAGCTGTCGCAAGGTAAAGTGCGTACCACCCACGTGACAGGAACCTTAACCGATGCTGGCATCGTATTAGCAAATCTATTATTGCATCCGATCATGCGCCACCCTCCGGCACAAATGAAGCAATTCCGCTATCTGCTCAGCGTCTATGTGACCTCATTTATTTCTTTCTTTATTGGGGGATTGATCGGTATTTTAGGTTACGAGTGGTTTGGAATGAACGCCTTTATTCTGGCTGGTTCAATCTTACTTGCCGTCTCTATGCTCACCTTGATCCGCGTACTGTGCCGCAAACGCACCAAAGCCTTTAAAGGATGCTCTGTAGAACGTTAAGCCGAAATTCCTCTTTCTCCGCTGTCCGCTATATATTAATATATGTTCATATGTTCACTTTTAAACTATAGCGAGGCAGCAATGTCATCCCACTCTCACCACCCTGGCCACGATCATCAACATGATCACGACCACTCTCATGTTCCCAAAGTGAATCAAGCCAACCAAAAGAAAGTGCTACTCTCTTTTGTGCTGATTTTTACCTTTATGATTGTCGAGTTTGTGGGGGGAGTCTATGCCGGGTCCCTCGCCCTGATGGCTGATGCGGGCCATATGTTGACCGATGCCTTCGCGCTTGCACTCGCTTGGGCGGCTTTTTATTTTGGACAGCGACAACCTAATAACCGCCTCACCTTCGGCTATATCCGTTTCGAAGTGTTGGCGAGTTTATTTAACGCCATGACACTGTTCCTCATAGCCATCTTTATTATTTATGAAGCCTGGCAACGTCTCACTGCACCGGCCACTGTGATGCCTTGGCCCATGTTTATCGTCGCCTGCGCCGGATTGCTCATCAATCTTGTGGTGTTATGGATCATGACGCGCGGCGAAACCGAAAACGTCAATATTAAAGGTGTTATCTTGCATGTGATGGGCGATCTGCTGGGGTCGTTTGCGGCAATCGTTGCGGCAATCGTAATTGGCCTGACGGGATGGGCGCCGATTGACCCAATACTATCGGTGCTGGTGGCGGTATTAATTCTGCGTGGGGCGTGGAAACTGATACGAAAAACATCACATATCCTGCTGGAGGGTGCCCCTGATGACGCCGCGCCAAGCTTAATTAGCGCCCATCTATTGGAGCATGTCTCTGGACTCAGTGAGGTCTCGCATATCCACGTCTGGCAAATTAGTACCGGTTATACACTGGCCACCTTGCATATTCGGGCGGTGGAGGATACTCAGGCGAAACAGGTTGTGCGTGCGGTGGAAACCGCCTTACAGGAAAAATTCGCTATTGGGCACAGTACTATTGCGATTGATTGGTCTGATGAGCCTTCGTCACCACAATGTTTATTGAGTGAGGTAAGCCATCATCACGACTGCGGCGAAACGCCTCATTCCCCTACTCACTCGCATTAATCTTGCACAGGCTCTTCCGTTAGGTGGATGGCCATATCGCGTAGTACATGGCTAACATGATTGTCAGCGACCCGGTAGTAGATATGGCGAGCACTTCGCTCGCCGATCACCAACCGAGCGGCTTTTAATAGTCGCAGGTGATGACTCACCAAAGATTGGGAGAGCTGCAACGCCTCGGCAATATCGTTTACCGCAGCCGGTTGCGTCAGGCACTGAAGCAAAATGCGTAAACGCGAAGGATCCCCTAATAGTTTAAAGGTGTCTGCCAGCCGCGCAATATCTTGGCTACTGAGTGCGGGTAACGGTGGGTGCTCTGCAGTGTGCGGTTCACTACATGGATCAGTACGCATAGTCTGTTCCCTAACAGGGGCTCTCTTCATACCCAATATTACAGCGTAGATACTAGAGTGCGTCCAGCTTTTCCTCACTTGACCTTTCCCTTGCAGGAAGCTGTAGGCTAGGCTTAATTGAACAGGAGGAGTTCATTATGTCTAGCCAATCATCCACATCTCGCCACGCCAAACCTCCCCTACAACTGACGGTTGAGGGGATGTCTTGTGCAAGTTGCGTCGGACGCGTAGAGCGTGTGTTAGCCGCTCAACCCGGCGTTGAACAAGCCAGCGTTAATTTAGCGACCGAACGTGCGACCATTATCGGAGGGGTTGATGGGGAAAGTTTAGCACGAGCCATTACCGCCGCCGGCTATCCCGCAAAAATCTTTGTCGATGCCTCCGAGACCCGAGCCTTACAACAACAAAAAAAGCAGGACCATATTAAGGCCTTACAGCGTAACGTATTCATTGCTGTCGTGCTCACGCTGCCTATCTTCGCCGTAGAGATGGCGATGCACCTGAGCCACACGATCCAGAACGGGGTCGATCATTACCTCCCTGTACCGGCACGCTGGGTTGCCGAGGCGATACTCTCCACCTTAGTACTGCTTGGCCCTGGCCGGCAGTTCTACCGTCTGGGCTTGCCGGCCTTATGGCATCGTGCGCCTGATATGAACGCCTTAGTGGCGATAGGCACGCTTGCGGCATGGGGCTATTCGCTCTTTGCGACGTTTGCCCCGCAATGGCTCCCGGCACAAAGCGTTCACGTTTATTATGAAGCGGCCGCGATGATCGTCTGCTTAGTACTTATTGGTCGCTTGCTTGAGGCTCGTGCAAAAGGCAAAACGTCACAAGCGATGCAGCGATTACTGCAACTGCAGCCTAATGTTGCCCATCGCTGGCACAATGAACAAAGCGAAGAGGTGACTACCGAGAGTCTGATGCTGGGTGATATCGTTGAAGTCAGACCGGGAGAGAAGATCCCTATTGATGGCGAAGTCGTTACGGGAGAGAGCCACGTAGAGGAATCAATGGTGACTGGTGAACCGCTCGCCGTGCGTAAAGGTCTCGGTGACACCTTGACGGGTGGCACCCTAAATCAACAAGGCTATTTACGCTTCAAGGTTACCGCGACGGGAGAGCAGACCGTCTTGGCACAGATCGTTCAGGCCGTCGAGCAAGCTCAAGCCGCGAAACTGCCCATCCAAGGCGTCGTTGATAAAGTTACCCTTTGGTTTGTACCGGTCGTCTTCGTGGCTGCACTATTAACGCTGATTGGCTGGCTCTATTTTGCGCCACAAGGGGGGATCAGTCTCGCCATAGTGAACGCTGTCGCCGTACTGATTATTGCCTGCCCCTGTGCCATGGGCTTAGCGACCCCAACCTCCATCATGGTTGCCACCGGCCGCGCCGCAGAAAAAGGGATCTTATTCCGCCAAGGCAGGGCCTTGCAGCAGCTTCGTGAAACGACGCTGATCGCTTTCGATAAGACAGGAACCTTAACCGAAGGACAGCCAGCGCTCACCGATATCCAACCGGCTGATGGTTACCGCACAGAACAGCTACTGGCCTATGCTGCCGCGGTTGAGCGTTACTCTGAACACCCACTGGCCAGTGCAGTAGTGAAGGCCGCAGAGGCCCAACAGCTTGAACGACTGTCCGCAACAGATTTCACCAGCCACAGCGGAATGGGGGTGAGTGCTTGGGTGCAGGGTAAGCGGGTCGATATCGGTGCTCAACGTTATCTACAAAGCCTGTCTATCGTATCCAGCGATCTCGACGTACTGGCGACCGATTACGCAGAGCAAGGCAAGAGTCCGTTTTATATTGCCATTGACCAGCAACTAGCAGGGATAATTGCCGTGGCCGATCCGATTAAAGCGGTTAGCCGAACGGTAGTCAGTCAGCTGCAGGCTCAAGGGATCACAGTGGCGATGGTCACCGGTGATAACCGTCTTACTGCACAAGCGGTGGCGAAGCAGCTCGGTATTAGCGAAGTGGTTGCCGAGGTCAAACCCCAAGGGAAGGTCGAGGCGATTCAAAATTGGCAGCAACGCTTTACCGGCGTCAGTTTTGTGGGTGATGGGATTAATGATGCGCCAGCGTTAGTGGCAGCTGAAGTGGGTATTGCGTTGGGAAGCGGGACGGATATCGCGATGGAGTCCGCCGATATAGTGTTGATGTCCGACTCACTGACCAATGTGCTGAACGCACGACATGTTTCGCAAGTCACAATGACCAATATTCAACAGAATCTGTTTTGGGCCTTTATCTACAACTTAATCTTGATACCGGTCGCTGCCGGTGCGCTCTACCCCGCTTTTGGGATCCAGCTTTCCCCCATTCTCGCCGCGGGTGCCATGGCGCTATCCAGCGTATTTGTCTTGGGGAATGCCTTACGCTTAAAACGCACTTCTTTTATTCATTAGCGAAAAAGGCCCTGAAACCTACAACGGCCCAGGGCCTAAAGGCTTAACGTTGATGATGCCCGTGTTTAATGGACAATCCAATCATTGGTGTTAAGGGAAGACGAGAAATTTGAGTCAGCTGCCAAGCATGGTACAAATCAGGTTTTCCTGACCATATTTCAGTGGAAGGATGCTGCTGCGGATCCAACTCTTGCCACCAGCTACCATTTTGCGTATCGATCAGGTAGCAACCGATGTAGTCCCACAAACGCCTATACCACTCTTCATAGACTTGCTCTCCGGTACGCTTAAGTAGACTTGCCGCAGTACCGCAGCTTTCTGCCAACGTCCAGTGGACACGGCTATGAGCGACCGGTTTGCCTTCCCAATCATGGGTATAGACGATGCCAGGTGTCCCATCGACATGCCAGCCGTGGGCCATACCGGCGTGAAATAACCCCTTAGCATCGGTAAGTAACCACTCTGGAACCGGTTCCCCTGCAGCTTGCAATGCGGCCTCAAGATGCAGCAGAAGCCTCGCCCACTCACTAGCATGACCGGGTGTCACACCATAAGGATGGAAACTGTCAGTCGGTTTATCCTTATTGTAATCGTGCCACTCTTGCCAATCTTCATGAAAGTGTTCAGCCAAGAAATAGTTATTGGCCGGGGCATGTTGATGGATCACTTTATCGACAATCGCCAGCGCACGCGAGCGCCAAATCGGATTTTCGGTAAAGTCCGCCAACTGCAGGAAAAGTTCGGTACAGTGCATGTTGCTGTTACCGCCACGATAGGCTTCACGATCTTTCCAATCGCGGGTATAGCTTTCGCATAAGGCTTCTTCGTCGGCCATCCAGAAATGGGTTTCTAATGTCTCGACGGCCTGTTGATAAAGTTCGTCAGCCCGCGGGATCCCCGCCAAGCTGGCACTGCATCCGGCAAGCGTCACAAAGACATGCAGATAAGACGCTTTACGCTCATCCGCAACCTTTTCGGGCAGGGTGCTCAACCAGCCGCCGTGCTGAGTATCTTTCAACACACCAAGTAACGAGTCCACGCCCCATTGCGCCAACTCAGCCGCCCCTGGCTCACCTTGCAGTGATGCTAAGGCGAAGCAGTGGGTCATGCGGGCGGTTTGCATGGTGTCCGGTTGACTCTCTTCCGCCTGATAGCCTTTATCGTCGAGGGCAGTGAAACCGCCGCGTTCGCATCTGGCGCGCTTATAAAATGCCAGTAATTGTCGGCCTTGATCTTCCAACCAGTGATGATGATATTCTTGGCTTAGCCAACTTTGACTAAATTGCGTAAATAACATAACAACACCTCATAAAGAAGTTAAAAATCAGCCACCTACCATGGTGCCACCGTTAGGATGGATCACTTGGCCGCTGATATAAGAAGAGTCTAAGCTTGCGAGGAAGACATAAATAGGACCGAGTTCAGACGGTTGCCCTGCGCGTCCCATTGGCGTTTCATGGCCAAAGTTCTCTAGCAGTTCTGGATTGTAATCGCCCAATGTCGCAGGTTGCAGCGGTGTCCAAACCGGACCTGGGGCCACGGCATTCACGCGGATCCCTTTGCCAGCAATTTGGTTAGATAGCGCGCGGGTAAAGCTGACAATCGCCCCTTTCGTCGCAGTGTAATCAATCAGCATTTGCGGACCGATATAAGCATTAACTGAAGTGGTATTGATGATGCTGTCATCTTCCTTCAAGTGCGGGAGCGCTGCTTTAGTCAGGAAGAAGATACTATGAATATTGGTGTCAAAAGTGTTGAGCCATTGCTCGTCGCTTAACGTGGTAAGGTCTTCGTTCGGGTATTGTGTTCCGGCATTGTTCACCAGCACGTTTAATTTACCGAAAGCTTCAACCACGTCTGCAATCAATTTACGGCAATTTTCGGCTTTACGTAAATCGACTGGGTAGATGGCGCACTGTTGCCCTTCTTGCTCGATTAAGGCTTTGATTGAACGCGCATCAGCCGCTTCATCTTCGTTATTCGGAAGATAAGTGATGGCGACATCAGCACCTTCGCGGGCAAAGTGAAGAGCGGCAGAACGGCCAATACCACTATCGCCGCCGGTGACTAATGCGACCTTTCCGGCCAGCTTGCCGCTACCGCGGTAATCTTCACGGATCATTTCCGCTTTAGGTGACAATTTAGCTTCAGAACCGGGTAATTTTTGTGATTGCGCGTGAATTTCAACTTTCTTGACCATTTGATAGCTCCATTGTCAAATAAAATAGGCTTAGGTTAATAACTATAGTTGACGAAGATCACACTAGCCGGATGAATTGATGAAAACTTTTTATCAAGATGTAAACGGTCCCGCAGGGCCGTAACAATTAATGGGTATTAGGAAGGGCGTAAGCGATGACATAATCGCCGACGTTTGTGCGCATAAAGTGGTGGCCACCAGCCATAATCACCAGATACTGCTTACCTCCAGCAGAATAGGTCATCGGCGTTGCTTGACCGCCTGCAGGTAAGGTGTCGCTCCAGACTTCTTTACCGGTACGGTTATCGAAGGCACGAATTTTATTATCCGTGGTTGCCGCAACAAAGGTTAAGCCACCCGCCGTAATGATCGGGCCACCGTTATTTGGCGTACCGACATTAATTGGCATATGGGTAGGAAGTCCAAATGGACCGTTCTTCTCACCACTCCCTAACGGGTGCTGCCATAACACTTTACGGGTATGCATATCAATTGCCGTAATCATACCGTAAGGCGGTTCGTTACAGAGCATCTGCGTGCTATCTAAATAGAACGGCGAGACTTGAATCGCATACGGGGTATCAGCCATCGCACCGTTACCTTCTGCACCGCCGCCGCCAGGCTTATATTTCGGTGAATCGATAGATTGCAGGCCTAACTTATCGGCTTTTTTACGGGTGATTAACTGGTCATACATCGGTGTATTATTCCAGTTAGCGATCAACACGCCATTTTGTGGGTTATAGGCCACACTGCCCCAGTCACTGCCGCCATTGTATCCTGGGTATTCAATCCATGGCTTGTCCAAGCTCGGTGGCGTAAATTCACCTTCGTAACGGGCTTGGCGGAACTTGATACGGCAGGCCAACTGATCAAACATCGTTAAGCCCCACATTTTACGCTCGCTCAGGTCGGGCAGTCCAAGACGTGGCATACCCACCGACCAAGGTTGTGTCGGCGCACGCGGGTCTTCTTTAACGACGGCTGCAGGCGCGGCTTTCTCTTCAACTGGTGTCAAAGGCTTGCCCGTTTCACGGTTAAGCACAAACGTTTGGCCACGTTTAGTCGGTACAATTATCGCTGGGATTGTCGAACCATTAGGACCAGGGAAGTCGAAGAGTGTAGGTTGTGAACCAATATCGTAGTCCCACACATCTTTATGAACGGTCTGGAAGACCCAACGGACGTCACCGGTTTTTACATCGATGGCAACGATGGATGAAGAGACCTTATTTTCATTCGCCGAGCGCAGTTTACTGTAGTAATCAGCGGCAGAGTTACCGGTTGGGACGTACACTAATCCTAAACGATTATCTCCAACCATTGTCGCCCAAGAGTTAGGCGTACCACGGCTATATTCTTTACCCGCTGCCGGTTCTTTATGGTCCGTAGGATTATTCACATCCCACGCCCATTTGAACTGCCCAGTTTCTGCATCATAGCCACGGATCACACCAGAAGGTGCCCAACGGCGTTGTCCATCCAGCACCTCGTGGTTAACAACGATGGTGCCGTTAATAATAGGCACTGGCGCTGTCACGGCAACGAATCCCGGAACGGTATAGCCTAAACCTTTTAGTAAGTTAGTTTGTCCGTGATCACCAAATCCTTGGCAAGATTGTCCCGTTTCACTGTCGACGGCCACTAGGCGTTCATCCAAAGTGCCGACGATAAGACGAGTGTGACAGGCTTGTCCAACAGGAGTCTGGGTAGAGGTATAGTAGGTCACCCCTTTACACGCGGCGGTATAAGGGATGCTCTCATATTTTACGCCCGTATTGTGTTCCCAGATTTTTTTACCGGTTTTGGCATCCAATTTGATGATGTTGTTGCGTGCCGAGCAAACATAGACGGCACCGCCAACCTTGATCGGGGTATTTTCAGCCGCCCATTTATTCACCTGCCCCGGCGCAGGAAGATCACCTGTACGATAAGTCCAGGCGCGTTTGAGCTGACCTACGTTATCGGGGGTAATTTGGCTTAAAGGGGAGAAACGAGAGGCATCAGCATCTCGGCCATAATAGGTCCAGTCACTATCCGGTTGCTCCGCCTGCGAAGGGGTAGGCGTCTTAACTAAAGGTTGCTGAGGTAGTGCCTCACCTGAATGAAAGACATGGGTTGGCACAAATGCCATGCCAAAAGCGACAGCAAAGATCACCACAAAAATCCCGGCTAAACCGAAACTCAACTTATTCGACGGTTGGCGTTGCAAGGCAGGTAAGCTTAAGGCTAAGAGGAAACTATAAACGGTGAGTAAGGATAAACGAGGTACCCATCCCCAATAATCCGCCCCACTTTCATGAATGGTCCAGAGAATGGTGGCAATGTAGACGATAAAAAAGAGTATTGCGCCGGAGGACTTACGGCGAAAAAGCTGAATGGTACTGATTAGCAGGAAAATACCCGCAATTAAATAGTAGCAGGACCCTGATAGGGAGAGTAAGTACCCACCCCCAGCGATCATGATGATGCTGGTGAGCAGCAGCAAGACAGACACGATCCTTAGTAATATCAATTTACCTTTCATGGCGATGACCTGTGCAAAAGAGTGAGAGAAAAAGCTGTCGTGTGAGCGCGAAGTTAAACAAATGTAAAGTTAGATATGAAATTGTGAATGATAGAACCGACACGACAGTTTTCCCGCTCAAAAAATGCCATTTTGAGCAAAAATTGATTAATAGCCCTGATGTAAATTAATCGCCCCGTCAATTTCACCCTGTCTAAACCAGCGTGTTATTTGCGGTACGACCTGTGCCAAAACATGCTCGACTTGGGTTTTCCCCGCGATATGGGGGGTGATGCGGATTTGCGGCACTTGCCAGAGAGGATCCTCGTCACTTAAGGGTTCATTCTGTGTTACGTCTAGCGTTGCGCCCCGTATTTTCCTTGTTTGGATCAATTGAATTAGGTCCTCCTCAATCAGATGGCCGCCTCGAGCGACATTGATCAAGTAGCCATCGTCTTTGAGTAGAGAGAGATGGTGAAAGTTAAGGATCCCTCGTGTTTTATCAGTCAAAGGTAGCACACAGATCAGTATGCGTGACGCGTGTAAAAAAGCCTCCAACTGCTGCCCGTCGTAGCAAGTCACACCAGGGATCGCTTTGCGGCTGTGGCTCCAGCCATTGACCGGATAATCAAACTGACGCAAAGATTGAGCGATCTTCTCACCCAGTACCCCTAGCCCCATCACGCCAACCGGATAATCTTCACGATGATGAAGTAAGTTGTTTTGCCACCGATGTTGCTGGCGTTGTTGCTCGTACTGCGGAAAATCGCGATAAAATCGGATCACCGCCTCACAGCAGTATTCCGCTAATTGCACGGCCATCCCGCCATCTTTTACACGGATAATCGCAATATCGGCGGGTAAGTTGAGGGACAAGATAGCATCAACGCCAGCCCCCATATTAAAAATCACCTTAAGGTTTGGATGGGCATCGATAAAGGCTTGATCCGGCGCCCAAGTCAGCGCAACCGTCGCCCGTTGATCGTGGACAGGCCACACATTAAGGGTGGCTTCCGGTAATGCTGCCTTGAGTGGGGCTAGCCATAAATCCGTTTCAGCATGACGGCTGTAAAAAGCAATGGGGTACATAGAGTGTGCCTCCGTCAACAGTAGAGTTTTATTAATGTTATAATAGTTTATCAATTGTTAAAAATGTTTAATTGAATTGGTATCAATCAATCTCCTGTAAGCATCAGATATTGCTGCATTAACGAGCTATCTCTATAATTCGTTCCTGAGTCCTTATCGCCAATTAAAAATTATTGTGTAAGAGACCCTATACGTGCGTTGTCACGTTTTGGGTTATCCGCCTCACCAGGGCAAGAAGAGCGTTCTCTTCTACTGCAACAGCTAAAGCTGCTTATACAGATAAGACTCAGGGAAGGTCGCTCCGTTTCCCTTCTATCGTTACAGACGCGAAGAGGGAACGGAGCCGGCTTTTTTTAATTTTGTGTAATGGGAAAAACATAATGAAATTTCCCAGTAAAATCACCCCCAGTCCTACCACCGCATGCAGATGCCACTGATACCCTTCGAAGCGGGTGGAAATAGCCAAGGCAACTAAGGGAAACAGTACCGTCGCATACGCCGCCTGCCCCGCTCCAATTCGTCCCACTAATAAGTAATAAGCACCAAAGCCGATTACTGAGCCAAATAGCGCAAGATACCCTAAAGCACCAAGATAAAGAGGCTGTGCCGGTAAAACAAAAGAGTAGCCGAATAGATAAGCGCCAGCACCAGCCACTGCCGCACCGTAACACATCGCCCAACTGTTGGTCGTCAATATTGCTAAGCCCCGTCGCTGATGGCGAATACTCAACATATTCCCCAGTGAGAAACCATAGGTTCCCAATAAGCTTAGTCCGATGCCCAAGCCTAAGGATGTCGAGAACTGTTTAGCCCCCCATTGATCGCTAAAGAGTATGGCAATACCGATAATTCCCAGCGCGGCGGCGGGCCAAAACCGCTTTACCGGCGTGGTGCGATAAAAAAGTGCTTGGTTGATGGCATTAAACAGGATTGCCATCGAAAAGATCACCGACTCTATCCCAGTGGTAATATGTGCTGCGGCGAGGTAAAAGCAGAAAAAATTAAGACTGAAGGCGCATAGCCCCTGTAATAAGCAAAATCCATGATCACGCCACGATAAGTGATTCCTACCTAAACGCCAGCGACTCATCACCAACAGTAGGCCACCGGCCAGCGCAAAACGCCAGAAAATCGAGACCAAGAGAGGGACCTCACCTTGCTGTAAGGCAATCGCAAACCACGTGGTGCCCCAAATCCCCACTACACATAAATATAATAATCCGTTCATCATCATCCTCACTCAGTTATCTGTGCCACTGTGCACTCAACACAATTAAAATGCTGTCATCTGCATGAGGATGATTTATATATTCTTGCGGTTTTTTGTTAGGCAGTGAAGCGAAAGACTAGTAATTCCCCCTATCGCTTCATACACTGCATTATTCCCTGATTATCTGGAGCGTTGCATGCATTATCAAACGTTCGACACCCTAAGTCAGCAGCGAGCGACCTTGCATCAGAAAGTTGCGCTGAATACAGGTATTCAGCTGGCCTCTTGGTCAAACCAGTGCGATCAAATCAAGGTGTTAAGTGATCACCATACCCTGAGTCTTTATACGCACGGGGGTTATCAAAGTTTTCAAAAACGCCACGGCGGTTGGCAGAATGGTGGAGGTCCGGATAAACTTTGTATCATGCCTAAAGACGTAGAGAGTCATTGGGATATCCGGGGGCCGTTGTCCTTTGTGCATCTCTATTGTACCCAGCAGCATCTTCGGCATATCGGCGAGCAGATTTGGGACCGTAGCCCAGCGGAATTGAGTCTGGTAGAAACCAGTTTTCAGCGTGATGACAGAGTGACTGCGCTGTATCGTCATTTTTTACTTAGCTACGATTGGCTGGATAACGCAAACCAGCTGGCACTCAGTTCAGCAAGCTCGCTATTATTAACCCATCTTATTCAACATTATAGTCAAGTCACATGGCGTCTACCGACGGTGACGGGGGGCTTATCGCCTTATGTGCTTCGTAATATTTGCGACTATATTGACGCCCATCTCGCCGAGCCACTGACGCTAACGGTATTAGCACAAGAGGCGGCGTTGAGTGAATACCACTTTGCGCGGATGTTTAGCGCCTCAATGTCCATTCCCCCTCACCACTATGTGATGCAGCGTCGTTTACAGCGAGCCAAACAGCTCCTTGCGACCAGTCAATACAGTATGACGGACATTGCTTATCAATGTGGTTTTAGTTCAGCGAGTCATTTAAGCCAAAGATTCAAACGCGATACGGGCGTAACGCCAACAGTCTTTCGCCAACAGCGGTGAAAAATTCCTGACGTAGATCAAACCCTGTTGTGATTGAACTCACAAATACTTTACGAAAAATGCTAATTTTATCTCGATTATTACAACAGTTGTTTAATTATAAAGAATCATCTTATCTTGTTAAATGAGATAACGATGCAATGATGCTGGCCCATGTTTCTCTATCGAGAAGAAGGAAAAAAAATGAAAATAACACGTTCGATGCTTTTCGCAGGTTTATTTGGTTTAACCTGCTTTGCTGCACAAGCTGCTCAAAATATCTCAAAAGAAGAAGTGAAACATTTTAAATTAACTAAAGTGGGATCCATCTCAGTAGCGGAAACCGGAGGTAGTATCTCTTCGCCTTCCGATTTGCATGAAGAGATCTCCAAACGTGCGGACGATAAAGGTGCCAAGTACTACGTGATCATTGCGGCACGTGAGCACGGTCCAAACTTCGATGCCGTGGTCGATTTGTATAAATAAGATAGGGGGGAGTATTCCCCCCCTTTTTCGGTTAGTGGGCATAATCTTGTCGGGTGAATCTTAGGCCAATTTAATGATCGCCATACCCAGCAGTAGCAACAAGATCCCTATGCCGCCGATCCAGTTAAGCCGTTGACCGAATAAGATCCAGCCAAAAGCGATCGTCGCCAGAAGCCCCAATCCGCCCCACAAGGCATATGCCACCGCTAAGTCTATTCCTTTTACAGCTTGTCCCAGCGCACTGAAAGCGGCCAATACTGCGATAAGTGACAATATGCCGTAGCCTTTTTTCTGAAAGCCATTAGAGAGTTTGAGTAAAACGTTAGCGATAATTTCGACGATCACCGCCAGTAACAACCATAAGCTATGTTGCCACTCAAGTAAAAAGGCGATCATTGCATCACTCCTTGTGCTTTAGGATCGGTTGAACGCGTCCCAATTTTGATCAAGGTGATCCCAAGGATCAACAGTACTAAACCGCAGAGTTTGCCGGCTGACAATGATTCATCGAATAGCCACAGGCTACATAAAGAGATTAGAATAATTCCCACGCCTTCCCACATGGCATAGGCGACCCCTAAGGCGATTTTTTTAATCGCAATCGATAACGTGAGATAAGAACATCCAATCATTAATAACATAATGTAATAGCCACTGGCGGACCCACTGAGCGTGGACCACTTCATCGATAACGTTCCAGTGACTTCAAAAATAATGGCGAGTACTAATAGCATCCAATAAAACATGGTGATTCTTCCAAATCATGGTAAAGAGCCCCTGCACCGCAAGTGGGTGAGAGATAAGAGTCAAAACGATTAGGAAGAGAGGAGCTAAAGCGCGGAGCGCCAGTGTTGATCACTCGCAGAGCTAGAGAAAGGGGATAAAAAAGTCGAACAAAAGAATCCTTCTTTTTGGATCGGCATAAGCATAAAAATTACAATTTATCCGCGGGGTTGCTTCTCATCATTGCGGAAAAAATTTGTCCTCGGTAGTAGTGTTAGCGTAATTCTGGCACAGCCATGGCGGTAAATCCCGCAGATTTGCGAATCTTTACCCACCATTTTAGGGCTTAAAGCCAGTGATTAGACTGAACCTGCTTTTTCTATGACTAAAATCCGCGCTTCCCCACGGGGATGGGCGACATGTTCAGTGCCGACACTGGCATAAAAGATATCGCCGACCTCTAGCATCGCCGATTTTTCTTCCCCTGCCTCTCGGTAGAACATCTCGACACAGCCCTGCAATACGGCGAACACCTCTTGGCCATCATTGATATGCCATTTATAGGGTTGGTCGGTCCAATGTAATCGGACTGAAGTTCCATCAAAATCTGCAATATCAAGCGCTTGCCAAGCACGCTCCCCGGTAAAGCGACTACTCGACACTATTTTCATTTTTACTCCGCCACTGTGTTAGGCTGCTCAGGGCCGCGAAATCCGCAGCAAGAAGGGCTAGGGTCGACTGCCATAATAATTCGGCGGTAAACGGCGTTCCCGCGAGGGCAAAACTGACCACCGCATCGTCGATAATTGTTACGCTCAACCCCAAGTCAGCCGCCGCCCGTACGGTCGAGTTGACACAAAAGCCTGCCACCGCCCCAATAACGGTGAGGTGTGAGATCCCTTCAGTCGTCAAATGTGAATAAAGCCCGGTATGACTCAAAGCAGAAGAGCCGTGTTTAATAAAAAATTTTTCATTTGGTAGCGGTTGGAAGCCCTCAAGCGGCATGGCTGCCGCCTGATCAGGATGCAAGGTCCCAGTAATATCGAGGTCGTGATGATAGATATGGATAACCGGGCGCTGCTGCTGTCGATAAGCATTGAGTATCGATAGCCCATTCTCAATCGATTGGTGAGGAAATGTGTCGACACCTTGATCGATACGCTGTTGGACAAATTGCTGCATATCAATGATTAAAAGCGCATCAGCCATAGTCCTACCCCTCACTCATCTTGTAATCCCTGACGATACCGGCGGTCTTACGGCCCCATTCTGAACCGGCGACACGTTGCTGATGCAAAGCAAACGCAGTGTTATCCGTAAAGGATTCGTCGACCCGCCAGACCAAGGGGTCGGCGGTTTGGGTAACAGAAAAAGATAAACATCCTGCCTCAGCTCGCGACAGCTGCTGGTGTTCAGGAAGATAGTGGCTGACAGTTTGCGACTCTTCGGGTGTGCGACAACGTAAAAAACCACTCAATGTAATCATCAGTTTTCCTTTACCTCCGGCCATGAAGCTTCTACGTTAAGAGATAATGGGTAAAAAGGCTATAGCTCTGGAGGATTATTATGTTGCAAGTGTGGGGAAGAGAAACCTCTTCAAATGTCCAAGCCGTTATGTGGTGTATCGGAGAATTGGAGCTAGACTATCAACGTTATGATTACGGCCACCACTTCGGCGGACTGGACTCTGACGCGTTCTATCAGCTGAATCCCAATCGTACCATCCCGGTGTTACAGGACGATGACCATGCTCCGCTATGGGAAAGTGGGGCAATTCTCCGCTATTTAGCCAGTCGTTATGCCCCAGAGACGTTTTGGCCTGAAGAGATTTTTGCTCGCTGTGAAGTGGATCGCTGGGCAGAATGGGCAAAAGTCAGTGTTGTATCACTCTTCACGCAGCCTATTTTTTGGCAACTCGTTCGTACCCCCGCTGACGAGCGTGATCTGCCCGCTATTACGCGAGCGATTGATCGGTTTGAGAGTAAATTAGCCATCGCCGACCAACAGCTAAATCAACACCCCTTTTTAGCCGGTGAGCATTTTAGCCTAGCCGATATTCAATTAGGCCACCTTCTTTACCGTTATTATCAGTTGGGGATTGCTCAGCAACCTTTCCCTGCGCTTAACGCGTACTACCAGCGCCTTACCCAACGGCCGGCTTATCAACGTCACGTGATGGTCAGTTATCAATCGCTACGCGTTTAAGTCTTTACGTAAGTAATGGCGTTGCATCCCGACCTTAGGGAAATCTTCCAGCGTCATTACTGTTTGATAACCACTTTTTGTATAAAATAGAGGGGCTTGAAAGCTAAAGGTATCGACTAAGCTTAGTTGACATCCTAACTGTTTAGCGTGGCTTTCCGCTTGCTGTAATAACCGCCCACCTACTCCCTGCCCCCTTACTGACTCATCCACCCATAAATAATCAATACATAACCACTGGCCTTTAATCGAGGCATTCAGTCCCCCTAACATCACTCCCTGCGCATCACGGCAATATACCCCGAAATGCCCCACCTCTTGAGGGGGGAGAAATGTGTGATTGTAACGACGTAACCCAACAAATAGCTCTTGTTGGTCGGTAATATTAAGCGTTGGGGTCAGAATATATTGCATCGTTCATCCTCACTTTTCGGCGACGGTAATAAAAAATTACAGTTAAAGCCTCTGATATAACTCATTTACAGCGTTTTTTATTCTTTTAATAGTTGTTTGCACGATCAAAAACTGGCAATTTTCCTAATCAGCTTTTGGTCAAAACGAAATTAACGTTAAGGGGTTAGGTTGGACGTTACACTTCAAAAACAGAATAAAATTGCTGGAGCAAATATTCTTTGCTTCATACAGATGTTTTCCACCATGGGATTTGCAGTACTCTATTCTTCGCTGGTACTTTACGCCACCAAAAAATTAGGCTTCAGCGAATACTCGGCTAACGCCATTATGGGGATCTTTGGTGCCTTTAATTATGGACTCCATTTATTCGGCGGCTACCTGGGTGGCAGATTTCTCAGTAACCGTAATCTCTTTGTTCTCGGTATGGTATTACAGGTCATCGGTTGTTATCTGTTATCAAGCGCGCAGATAGACGGCCTCTATTGGGGACTCGCACTCTTTTTAACCGGTAGTGGTCTAAATGTTACCTGTATAAATATGATGCTGACCCAAAGGTTTACCCCCAATGACCCGCGTCGCGAATCGGCTTTTCTGTGGAATTATGCGGGGATGAATCTGGGCTTTTTTATGGGCTTCACCGCTGCCGGCTATTTTCAGTTGAGCCTGGATTATCACGCCCTATTTTTATTTGCCACCCTCGGTAATCTTATAGCTATCGTGCTCACTGGTATATTCTGGCGTCATTTGGCCGACCTTAATACGCCGCTGAGTCAAGCTTCAGGACCGAAGATGCGCCAACGTCTGGCAATAGGCTGTGTGATCTTATTACTGCTGCTTCCCGTGGTAAAAGTGATGCTGACCCACTCGGAAGTAAGTAGTTACTTCGTTCTAGGCCTAGGCACCTTAGTTCTTGTGGCCCTCTGTATTATCACAGGTCGGCATAAGATTGCCGCGGAACGTTCACGAATGATTGCCTACCTCATCCTTACCCTCGGATCTTTGGTCTTTTGGTCACTGTATCAACTTGCCCCGATGGGACTGATGCTATTTGCCGAAAATAATCTTAATTTACAGCTATTTGGCTGGCATATCGCCCCGCAGTGGATACAAGATATTAATACGCTAGTGATTGTCTTAGGGGGCCCGCTGCTTGCCCTACTGTTTAAACGGCTGCGCGCGCAGGGCATCACGATTGATATCCCCAGTCAATTTGCTGCCTCACTGCTGTTTATGGGTGCAGGTATGTTAGTACTCCCTATCGGTATTGGCCTTGCCGGTGCTAATGGCCTAGTCGATTTTCAATGGATATTTTGGAGTTACTTACTACAAAGTATTGGCGAATTACTGATCTCGCCGATAGGCTACGCGATGATTGGTCGTCTGGCTCCGCAGCAATACCAAGGCTTATTGATGGGGACCTGGATGATGATTTCTGGTGTTGCTTCTATCCTTGCTGGCTATTTATCGCAAGCGATGCCGACCGCACAGGGTTCCACCCCTCTATTAACTAATCCCGGCTATAGCCATTTATTTATCTTACTGGCCATCGCCTCGGGATTAACGGCAGTAGTGCTGATGCTCTTAATCCCGTTATTACGCCGGTTAATTGGGCCAGTACAAGCCCATTAATCACCTCAGAACATCCCTTGGCGACCCTAGGTCGACCAAGGGTTCACTAGGGCTTAACGCCTAGAATTTCAGGCTGTTCGGCCCGATACCCGCCCCCTAGTGCTTTAATTAAGAGCAGATCACAACTTAACTGCTGGGCATCTAGATCAACCAATAATAATTGCTGGGTTAAGGTCGCTCGCTGCGCCTCTTGTGCCAGATAAAGACGGGTTAATCCCCGATGATAATGCGCCTGCGCACTGTCGGTTGTGAGCTGGGCGGCGGCGACTTTCTGTTGCTGTAACGCGACTTGTTGATTGAGATCATTTAATTGCTGCGAGGTAATCGCCACATCCCTGACGGCATTTAATACCGCCTGATTGTACTGTTTAATGAGAATATTACTGGCGGTACGGGTTGAACGGAGCGCCGCGCTTAATCGTCCCCCATCAAACAGCGGTAAATAGAGCCCGGGTAACAGATTAAATTGTTGGAAAGAGCTCTTAAACAGGTCGCCGATACTCAGCGCGTTGTAGCCCCAAAAGGCTTTGATATCAATATGGGGATAAAACGCCGCTTTCGCTGCATCCACACGGCTTAACGAGGCTTGGACGGTGTGGCTCATCGCCTGTAAATCGGGCCTACGCGCCAACAGATCGAAAGAGAGCGATGCGGGTAAGCTTTGCTGTAGCTGTGGCCAAGGTTGCGGCGCGATGACTAACTTCTGCTGAGCCGTCATTCCCGTGAGTGCACGCAGGTTTTCACGATCCTGCATAATCGCGGTCTGCGCAGCAATACGTTGCTGCTGAGCGCTATACCACTCCGCTTGCGCCGAGGCGATATTCACTTGGTCTTCAAGGCCGCGCGCCGCGCGCTGCTGATGGGCTTTGAGCGAAAATGCGGCAATCGCTTCCTGCTGCGTGAATAGCGCCACGCGCCGGTAATTTGCTTGGAGAGAGAAGTAAAGCTGCGCAATACTGGAGGCCAAATCTAATTGTATTCCTGCGGTCTGCGCCAATTGCGCGTTCTGCTCGCCCATGGCAGCCGCTACGCCAGCACGATTCGCTCCCCATAAATCGATATTCAGATCCGCGCCCACACCTACCGTACTGAGAGTGTACCACGGACCTCGTTTATCGGTGGGCAGCGAGATCGAATAAGGCCATGTCGTCTGTCGATTGTTGACCCTCATATAATTCTGTGCGGCTATGCCGGTGGCCTGAAGGCCCAGCGTCGATTGGGCGACTTCTACCGATGATTGCGACTGTTGAATGCGTAATTTAGCAGCTTGGAAAGTCGGCGAATTCGCCAAGCCCAGCACAATCAGGCTGGAGAGCTGCGGGTCGTGATAAGCCTCCCACCAACGCGCTTGCGGCCACTGACTATTCGCCAGATGGATAACCTGAGAGAGTTGCGCCTGATGGGGTGGTAACTGTTCGACCTGCGGCGGTTCATCATGAATTAGGGCGCAGCCGCTCAGTAGCAGACTCCCAAGCGTTAGTAAGAATCCTTTGTTAAGCGCCATCTCTAATTTCCTGCGTGGTGTGAAAAGCAGTGAGGCGGCATAAAGCCTGCTCCAGTGCTGGAGCATAAGGGTTATGCGCCGTAGGGGCGACAATCGTCTGAATAGGATACTCTCCCCCATGGGCAAGATAGTGCGCATAGGCCTCTAACCACGTTGCCGTATCCTTTAAAAAAGGATCCTCATTGTCTGCATAATAGCGATAACCCGTAGCCAACAAGGCTAGCTGTTGAGCAAGTGCGAGGCTCTGGTTAATCGGCCACCGTGCAGCGTCCTGATAGGGATGAGTAGTACTCGCTAAGGGTTCCGCGCGCAGCCGAGTCGCCAGCGCGTTAGCCTGCTGCAGAGAGTGATAAATCGGTAATGGCGTGGCCTGTTGGCTAGGGTGAGCTAAATAGTGCGCCACCTGCCGATAGAGCCTAGCGATATTTTCCCGTAACCGCGGGGCGTCACTATCTGGCCATAAGTAAAGATAGATAATAGAGGCGATAACCACCCCCAACACAATCCCAATCATTCGATCGCGTAATTCCGTCAGATTACTCATCGGACCAAAGCCGGACAGAAAAAGCAGCGCAAAGGTGAAGCCTAATTGTATTCCGGCATAAGCAATGCGTTCGCTCCCCGCCGCCAGCCAAGCCGATAGGGCGAAAATCGGTAAACACATTAAGAGCAGCCCGACAATAGTGTCGAGATGGGGCTGAATAAAGACCATACAGCCTACCGCCGCCACCGCCGCCGCAAACGCGCCAACAATACGTAAGCCCGCTTTCTGATAGGTCGCGCCTAATCCTGGCTGTGCGACGATAACACAACTGAGCATGATGGTGTGTACCCCCTGCCATGCTGTCGCGGTGTAGAACAGGTAACACAGTAGGCTCGCCAATAAAGTCTTCAATGCAAACTGCAAATAGACCGGATTACGCCAAGCATCTGGAGCCATTAAAGGCGGCTTGTCGATCTCACCAAGCGGTGCGGCAATAGATTGCCCGTCAGTCAGGCAATGACATAGTCTCGTCATTTCAACGAGTAATGGGTCTCTGGCCACTAAGGTTAGACTACTGGGGGGCGATAATTGTCGCTGACGCGTGCGCTCGGCCAGTTGACGGAAGTAGTGAGCAAGTACGGCGGCGTGGGCCGGATCATTTTTCTCGGGATTGAGTCGATAGGATTCCGATAACTCTACGCATCGTATAGCCATATTTGATAGTGAGCGCCAACTTTCTTTGTTCTTCTGGAAGTCACTGTTGGTCAAACTGGCGAGCGTCAATAATGTCTGAATTTGGCTAAGATGCTCCGCGATAAGCGCGCCTGCCTGCCCCTTGAGCGCCTGGGTTGGCTGCAGTCTGTCGGCCGCCTGCTGGTAAAGGTCGGCTACCTGCTGAGCAAACTGGTAGTGGGGGTACGCCTGTATAAAGCAAGCATTCACTAACACTGTAACCCCTATGGCTACTACCATGGACATCCATAACCATAGAATAAGCCGCACAATAACTTCGCTTTCACCGGTCATCGAGGGGAAGGTTTGCGCGTAGATAAGGACCAAGGCGACGACAAAGAAGGCTAACCCCAGCTTACCCAGTACCCGCATAAAAAACATCGCCCAGAAAAAGAGAAAGAGCGAAGCCACTAAACGGATTAAGGGATAATCGTAAGTGTACTTAATAATCAGCAGCATCCCGCCCAGTGCGAACAGCGCAACCACAATAAAACCGAGGCCTATTCCTGCGGTGAGCACAACATTCTTTTGTGTGACATAAAAAACGACGATGATCGCGACGGCTAAAAAGGGTATCTGTAAACTGAGAAAGAGTAAGGTCATGATCAGGCAGGAAAGGGTCAGCCGCAACGCGGCATGACAACGTTCACTCGAAACCTGACTGGCTTGGGCTAACCATGACCGGGCGCTCATGGCTGAGAAGCCCCGATTTTTAGTGTTGCCGTCGCCGAGGCCCCTAGACGAAATAGACGAGGATCGGCATCCGTTACAGCAATTTTTACTGGGAAGCGTTGTGACACATGAACCCAATTAATACTCTTTTGGATAACGGGTAAGCCTTCAATCACACTATCGCCACTCGCGAGCACCCCTGCTCCCACGGAATCGACACGTCCTGAAAAGACGCGATGGTGATCGGTCATCACGCGAAGCGTTGCTGCCGTGCCGGGATGGATATCATTAAGATCAGTTTCTCTAAAATTGGCCACCACATACCAGTGGTCGCTATCAATCAGTGTGAAAATCGGCTTAATCGCCGAGGCAAATTGACCCGTCGTGGTTTTTAACGCTACCACTGTACCAGAGAAGGGAGCCCTCACCTCGGTCCGTTCAAGGTTAATGCTCGCTAAGGCAATCTGTGCCAGCGCCCCTTCACGTTGTGCCACCAGCGCATCCACTCCTGACACCGCGGCCGTCGCTTGTTTAGCTTGGAGTAAGGTGGCATTAAGCTCTGCCCGCGCAGCTTTTTCAGCGGTACGCGCTTGGTCCAGTTCCTCTTGTGAAGCAAACCCCTGTGGGACGAGCGGTTCCAGTCGCTGACGCGATGAGGTTGTCTGCTGGACTAAGGCTTGTGCCCTAGCAACCGCAGCGCTGACAGACTGTGCATTATATTCTTGGGCTTTAACCGTTCGCCCGGTGAGACGAATTTGGGCATCTAAGGCCGCTAATTGCGACTGCGCATTGACGAGCATTGCCCGGTATTGCCTATCATCAATTTTAAACAGTAGATCGCCCTTTTTGACCTTCTGATTATCTTCAATAGGCATTTCCACAATTTGGCCACTCACTTCCGGCACGACATCAATGGTATCCGCATAGACATAAGCATCATTGGTTTGCGGCGAGGTTTGTAAGGTGACAATCACGCCAATCAACGCCACAATCGCTAGGCAGACAACCACTAACAGTGGCCATTTCCGTCGAATAAAAGGGGTATTCGATGTTGTCATGAAGACTCAACCCATAAAGAAAAGTAGCCATACAATGACGGCGTAGATAAACATTAAGGCCAGATAACTGATGACCAGCGGAGAAAATGGTCGTAACCACTCTTGGCGAGCTAAAAGGAGATGAGTCGGGATCAATAATAACGCGCCCACCAAGCTACAAAACAGCCAAGCAGGAAACGCCGCACCCAACACAGGGATGGAGGGCGAGAGCGTGCAGCCAGTCAGTAACCCAGCCAGCATTAAGAGCAGGGGCTTTTTCCATTGATAACGCTGCCACACAATCGTTACTCCCTTAACCATTAAGAAGATTGATTGTTAACTTTTTTTGCTGAGATTGGAAGTAAAAGCGCGGCAGATTAGGGTGAGAATGGCTAACAAATAAAAATTAATGCCGACGCGTAACCGGCTGAGTAGCGGAAAGCACGCAGTCCATATTATTCAGAAAAAGTCGCATATATAAAATCATAATATAAAAATCGAGAAAATAGAGTCATTAACAATAGCTCTACTTTAAACTCCTCCTGATTTATTCAATATAATATAACCCTCGAAAATAATTCCAAATATTTTAACCAGTGGGTGACGAGAGTATTTTTATAAGATAAATTAACGGCTCAATTAATTATTCCGATCGAAAAAACTGACAACGGAACTCACCCTGTTCAACACTAAGGTGTAACGATTGGTATTGTTGCTCATCGCGGCTTGCGGTCAGTAACTTCTGACTGATTTGGGGTAATAAGGTATTGGTGAGGATCGCATCGACCATCCTTCCCCCAGACTCCACTTCTGTACAACGTTTAACGATTTGCGTGATAACACTATCGTCGATATCGGTCACGATATGGTGATTGTCCAGTAAACGTCGTTGAATACGGGCTAATTGTAAGCGGACGATCTCGCCGAGCATCTGATCGCTCAATGGATAATAAGGCACCACCAATAACCGACCTAATAATGCAGGCGGGAAGACCTGTAAGAGTGGGCCGCGTAAAGCGGTGGCAAGTGTCTCTGCATCAGGTAACAGATCCGGATCGGCACACATTCCGCTGACGAGGTCCGTTCCAACATTGGAGGTCAGAATAATCAGCGTATTACGAAAATCAATATGTCGTCCTTCACCGTCTTCCATCCAACCTTTATCAAACACTTGGAAGAAGATTTCGTGGACATCAGGGTGCGCCTTTTCAATTTCATCGAGCAACACCACGCTATAAGGACGTCGGCGAACCGCCTCGGTTAAGACGCCACCCTCTCCATATCCAACATAACCAGGAGGCGCACCTTTTAAGGTCGATACGGTGTGGGCTTCTTGGAACTCACTCATATTAAGGGTAATGACATTTTGCTCACCACCATAGAGAGATTCCGCTAATGCCAAGGCGGTTTCCGTTTTTCCGACACCGGATGGCCCGCACAACATAAAGACCCCCACGGGTTTGTTCGGGTCATCAAGACGCGCTCGTGAAGTACGAACGCGTTTGGCAATCAGATCGAGCCCATGGCGTTGGCCAATGACCCGTCGATTGAGGGTATCTGCGAGATTTAATACCGCATCAATTTCATTTTTAACCATCCGCCCTAACGGGATACCGGTCCAATCTGACACAACCGCCGCCACGACGTTTTCATCGACAGCGGCAAACAGTAGGGGAGCTTCCCCCTGTAGGTCGGTCAATTGTTGCTGTGTCGCCAGTAATTGCTCGCGGATCTCGGGGAGCGCATCAGGGTTGGCTTGGTGAAGCTGCGCCCGTTGTGCGATAAGCTGGCTCACTAATGCTTTCTCTTGCTGCCAACGTGACGCTAACGCTTCACATTCCGTTTGCTGAGCCACCCGCGCACATTCTAGCTGCTCGACGCGCTGATCATCCCCCAGTGCGACACGGGCCTCTCGCTTTGCAATCTCGATCTCGACGTCAAGCGCCGCGATGTGTTGGCGACAGTTGTCGAGTTGCGCGGGAGGGGCGCTCTGACTGACCGCGACGCGAGCGCAGGCTGTATCCAATAAGGCAATCGCTTTATCGGGAAGTTGACGCGCAGGAATATAACGATGAGAGAGTTTCACCGCTGCGGTGACCGCTTCATCCAATAGCAGGACTTGGTGGTGTTTTTCTAACGGTGATACCGTGCTACGTAGCATGAGAACCGCTTTATTTTCATCCGGTTCAGGGACTTGAATCGGTTGGAAACGACGCGTCAGGGCGGGATCTTTCTCAATATATTTTTTATACTCTGCCCACGTGGTGGCGCCAATCGTCCGCAGTTGGCCTCGTGCCAATGCAGGTTTAAGCAAATTGGCTGCGTCGCCCGTACCTTGCTGTCCTCCTGCGCCAACGAGGGTATGAATCTCATCAATAAAAAGAATGATCGGTGTTGGACTGGATTGCACTTCATTGATCAACGATTGTAAACGTGCCTCGAACTCCCCCTTCATCCCTGCGCCAGCTTGTAATAAGCCGATATCGATCAGCCATAACTGGACATTTTGTAAAGGTTCCGGCACCTCGCCTGCTGCGATACGGCGCGCAAAGCCTTCCACTACTGCCGTCTTCCCCACCCCAGCCTCACCGGTCAGTAGCGGATTATTTTGCCGACGTCGCATTAAAATATCGATCAGTTGACGGATTTCTTCATCGCGCCCGACAACCGGATCAATCTTCCCGTCTCGCGCACGCTGAGTCATATCTTGGCCATACTGAGCCAAGGTCTGGGAGGCTGTGGGGACACCGTGCGGAGTCTCTATCTCGACAGAAGCCTGCTGAGCTTCTTTACTCTGCGACAGTAGGGTCGTGAACTGCTCACTTAACAGTTCCAGATTAATACGGGTAAATTGAGGCGATATCCCCTTTAGAACGGTGGCGAGATTCCATGTTTTTAGGATCCCGATGAGTAAATGCCCCGTCCGCAAACGATTCACGCCAAATTTGAGCGATCCTATCACCCAGGCCCGTTCCACCGCGCTATCAATATGCTCTGACAAATCAGAGACAGAGCTCGCGCCACGCGGTAATGCATCCAATGCGGCAATAATATCGCGGGTCAGCGCGGCCTCATCTAATGCAAAGTATTGAATGATAGATTGTAGGTCGCCTTCTTGCTGCTGCATCAGTTGATGTATCCAATGCACCAACTCTACGTAAGGATTACCGCGCAACTTACAAAATGCCGTCGCACGCTCTAACGAGGAAAAGAGTAAGGGTTCCAATTTGCCGAAAAGAACGGCTCGACTAATTTCTGACATGTTCAGTTCCATTGATAAGATTAATCGTTTATTAAGGGTGGCTAGGATACCATTCGAGGAGATGAGCAAAGTGAACAGTCAGTCTAGCTATCCGCCATCGAGAGTAAAGAGTCGATAATAAAAATCAATAATCCAATTTATTATTTCGTGGCATGAGTCCTTCACCATTATCTTATTTAGCAAACAACAAGAATAATTCGCTCATGCATTCAATCCACACTCTTTACTGCTAATATTTCTCATACTCTTGAATAAGGTGACATAGCGATTAATTTGCCTCAATAGGAAATATTTGATAGGTGATAAATATAAGATAATAATCTAATTACCCCCCTATCGACATATCATTCAATTAAAATATTGATATTGAATATTTCATTTTATTACTAAATAGAATCATTATTCTTGGTAATAGATTTTTATAGAGTAGTAAGCTAAAAAAATGATAATGAGGTGGTGTCAAAATCGTCCTAAAAAAAAGCCCTCGTCATAACGAGGGCTTATAGCGAAATCCTAATAAGATTTTAGAACGGGATATCGTCATCAAAATCCATTGGTGGCTCATTACCGCCTGCAGGAACTTTCGGAGATTGCGGGGCTTGTCCGCCACCACTAAATTGCGCACCAGAGGATTGCGGCTGTTGTGGCTGACCCCAACCGTTATTATTGTTTGGTGCACCGCCGCCTTGAGGAGCGTTGTTGCCTTGACGGCCGCCAAGCATCTGCATGGTACCGCCAACGTTAACAACCACTTCGGTGGTGTAACGATCTTGGCCACCTTGGTCTTGCCATTTGCGCGTACGCAGTTGACCTTCGATATAAACCTGAGAGCCTTTACGCAGATATTCGCCAGCAACTTCTGCTAATTTACCGAACAACACAACACGGTGCCATTCAGTAATCTCTTTATTTTCACCGGTTTGCTTATCACGCCAGCTTTCAGAGGTTGCCAGTGTAATGTTTGTCACAGCCCCTCCATTTGGCATATACCGGACTTCTGGATCTTGACCCAAATTACCGACAAGAATCACTTTGTTTACGCCGCGACTGGCCATTGCACTCTCTCCTGATGAAAAATTACACAGATACTATCTTACGGATGATAGCACGTCACGGCTTAAGTTGGGTAGTTTAGAGCAACCGCACAAAGGCAATCCTTATAGCAGAAAGTACTGGATATTTATTCAGTTTATTTTTTGTGCCATACTATAGAGTCTGCTTGAAATCGATGCAGAGCGATGTCATCTCAGCGTATAGGCAATCAAATTGGGAAATGTGAATGGATAAGATCGAAGTACGGGGTGCACGAACCCATAATTTAAAAAACATCAACCTCACCATCCCCCGTGACAAGCTAGTGGTCGTCACTGGTCTTTCTGGATCAGGTAAATCCTCGCTGGCCTTTGATACCCTTTACGCCGAAGGGCAGCGACGTTATGTCGAATCATTATCGGCTTATGCGCGACAGTTTCTTTCGTTGATGGAGAAACCGGATGTCGATCATATTGAGGGGCTTTCACCGGCTATCTCAATCGAGCAGAAATCGACCTCGCATAACCCACGATCGACCGTAGGGACCATTACCGAAATTCACGACTACTTGCGGTTATTGTTTGCGCGAGTCGGTGAACCACGCTGCCCCACCCACCACCAACCGCTGGCGGCACAGACCGTCAGCCAGATGGTTGATCAGGTGTTAAAACAGCCGGAAGGGCAGCGGTTAATGCTACTTGCCCCTATTGTGAAAGATCGTAAGGGTGAGCATGTTAAAACCCTCGAGAGCCTTGCGGCACAAGGGTATATTCGTGCACGCATCGATGGCGAGGTCTGTGATCTGTCCGATCCGCCAAAGCTTGAGCTACAGAAAAAACACAGCATCGAAGTCGTGGTGGATCGCTTCAAGGTCCGTGACGATATTGGTACACGCCTAGCTGAATCTTTCGAAACCACTCTGGCCTTATCAGGGGGCACGGCGGTGGTCGCTGATATGGATGATGACAAAGCAGAAGAGTTGCTGTTCTCGGCCAATTTTGCCTGTCCGATATGCGGTTACAGCATGCGAGAGCTTGAGCCACGCCTGTTCTCGTTCAACAACCCCGCCGGAGCTTGCCAGACCTGTGATGGGCTTGGTGTACAGCAATATTTTGACCCCGAGCGGGTCATCCAAAATCGCGAAATCTCCTTAGCGAACGGCGCTATCCGTGGCTGGGACCGTCGTAATTTCTATTATTATCAGATGCTGCGTTCGCTCAGCGAACATTACAAGTTTGATATTGAAGCGCCCTTTGAATCCTTAAGTGCTGACACGCAGAAGGTCATCCTCTATGGTTCGGGGAAAACCAATATTGAATTTAAATATGTCAATGATCGAGGCGATACCTCTGTTCGACGCCACCCCTTTGAAGGGGTACTCCATAATATGGAACGTCGTTATAAAGAGACCGAGTCCAACGCGGTACGCGAAGAATTAGCGAAATTTATCAGTAACTGCGCCTGCAGTAGCTGCCATGGTACGCGTTTGCGGGAAGAGGCGCGTAACGTGTTTGTGGCTGAAAATACGCTGCCAGAGATTTCGGAGATGAGTATTGGCCATGCCAGTGACTTTTTCGAACACCTCGCGCTAAGCGGCCAGAAAGCGCAAATCGCGGAAAAAATCTTGAAAGAGATCCGCGAGCGGCTCGGCTTTCTAGTCAATGTCGGACTGAATTATCTATCCTTATCGCGTTCGGCCGAAACCCTGTCAGGGGGAGAAGCACAACGTATTCGTCTCGCCAGCCAAATCGGTGCAGGGCTTGTTGGGGTGATGTATGTGCTCGACGAACCCTCTATTGGACTGCATCAGCGCGATAATGAGCGCCTACTCAATACCTTGATTCATCTGCGTGATCTCGGTAATACCGTGATAGTGGTCGAGCACGACGAAGATGCGATTCGTGCAGCAGACCATGTGATCGACATTGGCCCAGGCGCCGGTGTGCACGGTGGTTCGGTGGTCGCTGAAGGGAATGTTGACCAGATTATGGCTAACGAAGATTCCCTTACTGGACAATACCTTAGTGGCAAAAAAGCTATCGAAGTGCCGAAAGAACGCGTTAAAGCCGATCCTGAGAAAATGCTGCGGATTGCTGGCGCTCGCGGTAATAATTTAAAAAATGTTACGCTTTCGCTACCGGTAGGACTGTTTACTTGTGTGACGGGGGTATCCGGTTCCGGTAAATCAACCTTAATCAACGATACTCTGTTTCCTATCGCGCAACGCCAATTGAATGGCGCGACGATTGCTGAACCGGCTCCTTACCATGAGGTCAATGGTCTCGAACATTTCGATAAAGTCATTGATATCGACCAAAGCCCTATTGGACGTACCCCGCGTTCCAACCCAGCGACCTATACCGGCATCTTTACGCCAGTACGGGAGCTGTTTGCCGGTGTACCTGAAGCCCGTTCGCGAGGCTATACACCCGGTCGCTTTAGTTTCAACGTGAAAGGTGGCCGCTGTGAAGCTTGTCAGGGTGATGGTGTGATTAAAGTTGAGATGCACTTTCTCCCCGATGTCTATGTCCCCTGCGATCAGTGTCAAGGTAAGCGTTACAACCGTGAGACCCTAGAGATCAAATATAAAGGGAAGAATATTCACGAAGTGCTGGAGATGACCATCGAAGAAGCAAAAGACTTTTTCGAGGCGGTTCCTGCGCTGGCGCGGAAGCTGCAAACCCTGATCAGCGTAGGCCTCTCCTATATCCGCCTAGGTCAATCGGCAACGACCCTCTCGGGAGGGGAAGCCCAGCGGGTCAAACTTTCTCGTGAACTGTCCAAACGCGGCACGGGTCAGACGCTATATATCCTCGATGAGCCGACAACGGGTCTACACTTTGCGGATATACAACAGCTATTGGTGGTATTACATCAGTTACGCGACCAAGGTAATACCATTGTTGTTATCGAACATAATCTGGACGTGGTTAAAACGGCAGACTGGATTGTCGACCTGGGTCCAGAGGGCGGAAGTGGTGGTGGCGAGATTCTGATTGCTGGCTCTCCAGAGACTGTCGCGGAATGTGAAAAGTCCCACACTGCTCGCTTCCTTAAACCCCTACTAAATCAGTAAAACGACATGCCCAGAAATGCTGGGCAATTTCTATTTCACTATGAGGAGTTATCATGGCAGAGATTCATGCTTATGCAGCACAGGATGAAAAATCCCCCCTAACCCCATTTGATTATTCATCTAGGGACGTGCGCGATAACGACGTCAAAATTGAGATTTTATACTGCGGCGTTTGTCACTCTGATCTACATATGGCACGTAACGAGTGGAAAGGTACGCAATACCCTATCGTCCCCGGTCATGAAATCGTTGGACGTATTGTTGAGGCGGGTGCGTCAGCGAATAAATTCAAAAAGGGTGATTTAGTCGGCGTGGGTTGTATGGTCGACTCCTGCCGTACCTGTTCAAGCTGTGAAGAAGGCGAAGAAAACTACTGCGAAAATGGTTTCGTGGCCACTTACAATAGTAAAGATCGTCATTCAGAAGCCATTACTTATGGCGGCTATGCAACCGATATTGTGGTCGACCAAGACTTCGTACTAAAAGTCCCTGAGAACCTCGATCCTGCTGGAGTTGCCCCGCTACTTTGTGCAGGGGTCACCACCTATTCCCCTCTACGCCATTGGAAAGTCGGACCAGGGCAGAAAGTCGGTATTGTCGGGTTAGGCGGACTGGGCCATATGGGCGTTAAACTAGCTCATGCGATGGGCGCCAAGGTGGTGTTATTCACCACTTCCGCTTCGAAAATTGAAGATGGAAAGCGCTTAGGGGCTGACGAAGTGGTTATCTCTAAAGATGCAGAGCAGATGGAAGCGCAAGTCAATAGCTTCGATCTAATCCTCAATACCGTTGCGGCTCAACACGACCTAACGCAATTTATTCGTTTGCTAAAACGTGATGGACACTTAGCCTTAGTCGGGGTTCCAGAACACGACCATCCCGCACCGAGCGTCGCCGAGTTAGTTTTTAAACGCCGGACCGTCGGTGGTTCACTCATCGGCAGTATCGCGGAAACCCAAGAAATGCTCGATTTCTGCGGCGAACACAATATCACCGCAGATATTGAGTTAATTAATATCGAGCAGATCAACGATGCCTACGAGCGTATGTTAAAAAGCGACGTAAAATACCGTTTTGTCATCGATAATAACTCGCTAAGAAAGTAAGTGATCACTTACCGTTTCCGTTCTAGGGAACGGTATTCTTATCTCGACTCACCTTGAATTGTGGCGATAATTCTACGCCCACCGCCGTGGAATCGATGCTCGCCTAACCAGATCCCTTGCCATGTCCCGAGCATCACTTTGCCCTGGGATAGGGGTAGGACTAATGATACCCCGATAATCGACGATTTTATGTGAGCAGGCATATCGTCTACCCCCTCGTAATCATGTTGATACGCCCCATTATCCGGTACAGTACGTAGAAAATGCTGCTCCATATCGGCCCGCACTGTCTGGTCACAGTTTTCATTTAGCGTTAACGATGCCGAGGTATGCTGAAGCAGTAAGTGTAATTGCCCTACCTTGATACTGGCGATCTCTGGAATAGCCGACAAGATCTCATCGGTGACCAGATGGAATCCACGTTTTTTCTCTTTTAGCTGGATCGTTTTTAGAACCCACATAGCGCTCTCCTTTATACCTTTCCCTTCAGTGTAGCAATCTCTCGAACTCCCTGTGCTATCAGATGCTGAATTGATGAAATGACAAATTAGCTCAACGATTTTTCAGCTAATGAAAAAAAAATAACTAACCCCGTTAATGACTTAGCATTTACGTCTGTAAACACAATAAATTGAACTTATTGCAAGTATTGATAATGAAAATGATTATCACTATGATTCGCCATCGTTTATCTCTTGAGCGAAACAACACAGCAGAAAGCGTTAACTGCCCATTATAATTACAATTAGGTAACACACATGACATCGCAATTTATAACATCAGGGAACAGGCCCTCAGCCCTCTCATTGCTGAGCGTAGCTGTTGGGTTAGCACTGACTACGGTCCCAGCCTTCGCGGCAGAAACCCCGACACAGACACTTACTGTGACCGGGCAAGATAGCAGCACATCAGACGGCGCGAGTGACCAAGACGCTCACCGCTATACTGTTCCAATTACGCGTAGTGGTACAAAGATGAATCTCACCAACCGTGATATTCCTCAATCGGTCAGCGTGATCACTGAACAAAGGATGAAAGACCAAGATTTACGAACCCTTAATGATGTTTTGAAACAAAGCCCTGGTATATCCTCGAACCAGAGCGATAGTGAGCGATATTCCTATTTTGCTCGTGGTTTCTATATCAATAATTATAGCTACGATGATATTCCCGTGACCCAAACCGCGCCGTGGAACTTCGGCGAAACCGATGATGATATGGCGAAATATCAACGGGTCGATATTATTCGTGGCGCAAGTGGATTGATGTCTGGTACGGGTAATCCGTCCGCAACTATCAACTTAATCCGTAAGAAAGCCGAGAGCAAAACCTTTACTGGGGATCTCAGTGCGAGCTACGGCAGTTGGAATAACCAACGCTACGTCGCGGATCTGCAAGGGCCGCTTAATGAGAGTGGCACGTTACGCGGCCGCTTAGTCAGTGGTTACCAAGATCAAGATAGTAATGTAGACCGCTATCATAAATCCTCGAAGTTCTTCTACGCAGATATCGCTGCAGACTTGACCGATAACACGACCTTAGACATTGGTTATGATTATCAAGAAAGAAACACTGGAAATCCAACCTGGGGAGGATTGCCGACGTGGTATACCAATGGCGATAAAACCCATTACAGTCGCAGCACCAATGCGGCGGCAGATTGGACCCACTACAATACGCTAGCGCGTAGACAATTCGCAAATCTCGTCACCCGCTTTGATAATGGTTGGGAGACACACATCAACGCGATGCATGGCGAAACGCAGATGGATAGCCGCTTATTTTATCTGAGTGGTTTTCCTGACCAAAGCACCGGTATCATACAATCTACAGGCTACGGTTATGCCGGATGGTATAAAGGGATCCGTACCCAAACCGCCGTCGATGCTTTTGCGACCGGACCCTTTAAGCTATTGGGCCGTCAGCATCAACTTGTTGCCGGTGTAGATTATAGCCGTCAACGTAACCGCTATGATTATTCGACAGCAATGTATACGCCAGAGCAGCTGGGTAACTACAATCAGTGGCAGGGAAATATTCCACAACCGGATTGGCCAGCTTGGGCGCTCTCTTCTAATGATACCATTCGCCAACGCTCGGGTTACGTCGCGGCACGTTTCTCCTTAGCCGATCCACTGTCGTTAGTGACGGGTATGCGTTATACGGAATACACCACCAACGGCAGCAGTGCCAATATGCAGAAGAACAATATTACCCCTTATGGTGGCTTGGTCTACGATATCACCGACTCGCTGTCTGCCTATGCGAGTTATACCTCGATTTTCCAACCCCAGACCTATCGTGACCGTACCGGCCATTACTTGAAACCAGTAACGGGCAAGAACTATGAAACAGGGTTGAAAGCTGACTGGATGGATAGCCGCTTAACCTCTACGTTATCGGTCTTCCGTATTGAGCAAACGAATCTCGGTCAAGAGATTACTGGGCAATACGTCAACAACAGCAGTGAGACGGCATACCGAGCCGCGAGCGGTGTGGTCAGTCGTGGTGTAGAGTTCGAAGTTAATGGCGCAGTGACTGATAATTTAAATATGACCTTCAGCGCATCACGCTATGTGGCGCAAGATAGCAGCAAAGATCGTATAAATCCTCAGCTACCACAAACTCAGTTTAAATTGTTCTCCAGCTATCTGGTTCCCGCTATGCCCGACCTGACCATTGGCGGCGGTATTACGTGGCAGAATGCGACATATCAAGATGCAACCGGCCCCAATGGCAACACGGTACGTGTAGTCCGAGGCAGCTATCCGCTGGCAGATCTCTTTGCCCGCTATCAGCTGACTCGCCAGCTTTCAGTACAAGCTAACGTGAAAAACCTCTTCAACCGCGATTACGACAGTAATTTAAGCGATTATGTTGTCTACGGTGAATCTCGTAACTACTCCGTTAATCTTAACTACCATTTCTAATGTTTCAGAGGGGGAGCTGATCCCCCTCTTCCCATTATCACTAGGTTGAACCCTAGCGAATAAGGAGTAAAAATGTTTACGACCCGACGTTCGTCCTCCCCTCTGTTAGTCAGTGCCCTAACCATTGCTACAGTATTGATCAGTGGTTGTCAGTCTCATCCCTCTGCGAAAACCACACCGCCCCCCGCGCCTAAACCCCCTACTGTTGCCACTTCTTCGGCCGTTCAGGAAAAAGCGATCGGTGAAGGATTGTATGAGATGTCACTATTTGGTTCGTCATCAAGCTTATATGTCGCCAGCGCGCAAAGCTTTAAAAATGACAACGGTGGCGTACTGTATAAAGTTAACCCTACCACCCTCGCGATAACTGGCTTAACCCACACCGATTTGAAAAATTTCGGGATGGCGAGTCAACCGGATAATGACTTTTTCTACACCACTAACTCGCTAGACGGCACAGTGTCGAAGGTAGAAGTGAAGAGCGGCAAAGTGGTGAAACGTTTAGCGCTCAGCAAGAAGAATAGTAAAGGCGAAACGGATGGTGCTCGTGAACTCCTCTGGGTGGGCAATGAGCTCTATGTTGGCGCTGTCGCGAACCCCGGCTATATCAGTGTTATCGATACACGCACCTTCACCGTGAAAACTCGCATCATGCAGGCAGGGAAATGGGTGACTGGCTTACTGTACTCCCCTACCACGCAACGCATTTACGCGGGCAATGGTAGTGGCGAAATCTTAGTTATCAATCCTAAAAACCATCGAATCGAGAAACGTTGGACAACGGGTGAGGGTAAAACAAACCTATTCCTTAACTTCGCTGAGGATGCCGCAACGCATCGACTTTTCGTGACTGATAATTCGCAAGGTAAAGCGACTTATGTGTTCGATGCGCTAACGGGCAAAGTGATCAAAAAAATCCCAGGTGATAGCTTAGGCATCAAGTTTAATGCACAACGCAACGAGCTCTATATTAGCCAACGCGAGTCTAAACAGGTTCTGCGTGTCGATGCCACCACTTATGCAGTAAAACAACAGTGGCGCTTTACTGGATCACCGAACAGCCTTCTCCTTTCCGATGATGGCAAAACGTTTTTTGTGACAGTGAAACAAGAATTGAATAAGGACTATTCGGCTAAAGGTCCTGACAGCTTAGTACGTATCGACGTCTCTGCTCAATAATCCCCATAAAAAAGGGCGCCTTAGGTGCCCTACTTGTTACATCACTGCGGCCATAGCCGAAGCGACTTTTTCAATATTTTTCTGGTTCAACCCTGCCATACACCTTCTTCCACTTCCGATAAGATAAACACCAAACTCTTCACGTAAGCGAACGACTTGTTCTGCGATCAAAGTTGTATAACTGAATAGGTCTCGTTGACCGACCCAGCGACTGACAATAATATTTTTAGGACCTTAATCAAATGGAATTGAAATACAGTTAAAAAGGAACATTTAATGCTAGACCGTGAACCGCGTATCTATCGATTGAAAGGAACTGTTGGAAACTGTGGCACTAACAACTCTGATGACGTAAAAGCAATACAGAAGATGATTATTGGTGCTGGCTATGCGTTTTCGACTGGACGAACACTTAGTGTAAATGGTGTATGTAGTTCGCAGACCCGTGAGGCGATAATTTGGTATCAACGCCTTTTAAGGCTATCTCCTACCGGACTTATTCATCCTACTGATAGTTTTTTTATTCAAGCGTTAGAAAATGCATACTCACAAAGAAGGGGACCAAAGCATTTATCGGGCAGCCTTCGAGTCAGCGAAGGACAGATGACATTTGATGCTGAAGGGCTTGATTATATTACCGCTGTGGTACCTTTTAGACAGCAACATTATTCTAGCTTTTCTAGAATATTACATTGGCCTTCTACATTCTCATCTGGCGTTACTCTCGGGCGAGGCTACGATATGGGAAATCGCACTAGTGGGGAGATATTTTCAACACTTAGGCAGGCAGGTATTGAAGAATATAAAGCCGTTATATGTTCTAAAGCATCATATCTTAAAGGTCGGCAGGCAGAAGAGTTCGTAAAGGTTCATGGATATCTTATTGGTGAAATTACTCACTCCCAACAGATCAAACTTTTTGAAATGGTTTACAGGGAAAAAATCAACTACGCAAAAGGTGTGTACTCAAGAAACTCCCGACGCGTAGTAAATCCGAGGGCTTGGTATCAAGTCGATGAAAAAATAAGAGATGTGTTCGTTGATACCCTTTATCAGGGCAATAAATCGGCACCAGAAATGGTGAAAATAATTGCGAGAGATGGTAGCAGAATTGATGTTATTAATTATTTAAAAAATGATCCAGCTTTAAGTAGAGACCAACGAAGAAATGAAATAAGAATAAGGAGCCTACTTAAATGATAAAACTTCTTTCTGCTTATATCGTCTACTCAATAATTTCTTTTTTTTCTGCCAATTCTTATGCTACCCCCAACTCACCCTCTATCGTCGACAATAAAGAGGTTTCCATCTGTGTAGAGAAATATGGTGATAACAGTAGTGAATGTCTGGGTACTCTAAGTGACATAACAGAAACAAAATTAAATACTGCTTACCGAGAAAAATTATATGAAATCTCACATTACGATTATCGCCAGTGGTGGATGGGCGGGAGTAAGCAAAGGGAAGCGATGAAAGATGCCTTTATTCGAAGCCAAAAGTTATGGTTGGAATATCGTCAAGACTACTGCAAATCAGCCAGTACTGGAGCCGAAGGCACTAAGGATTACGGTGCAATATCGTTGGCCTGTCTAATTAATATGGACATAAGGCGTATAGATGAAATCAAAATGATCCATCCCGATCTCTCTGATGGTTAATGAAAGCTGAAATAATGACACTCAGAGCCTCACTATCTCTTCTGCCTCTGAGAACACGATAGCCACTTCTATTGCTATAATAACCTCTATAAAAAAGGGCGCCTTAGGCGCCCTACTTGTTACATCACTGCGGCCATAGCCGAAGCGACTTTTTCAATATTTTTCTGGTTCAACCCTGCCATACACATTCTTCCACTTCCGATGAGATAAACACCAAACTCTTCACGTAAGCGAACGACTTGTTCTGGGCTCAAACCGGTATAACTGAACATACCGCGTTGACGGGTTAAGAAACTGAAATCTTTGCCAGGAATTTTCTGCTGTAAGGCGCTAACTAAGGCTTCACGCATCGCTAAAATCCGCAGACGCATTGCTTCGAGTTCTGCTTTCCAATCTGCGAATAATGACGCATCGGTCAGGATCGTGGCGACAACTTTCGCCCCAAACGCTGGTGGGCTAGAGTAGTTACGACGTACCGCCGCTTTGAGTTGCCCTAACACGCGATCAGCTTCTTCGCTACTGTCACAGGCGACAGACAAGCCACCAACACGCTCGCCATACAGCGAGAAAATTTTCGAGAATGAGTTACTGACAATAACCGGTAAACCCTGTTGCGCCGCTTGACGGATCGCGTAACAATCCGCTTCAAGACCTGCGCCAAAGCCTTGATAGGCGATATCCATAAAAGGAATCAGCTTACGCGCTTTAAGTAAAGCAATGGTCTCATCCCATTGTGCATCCGTGAGGTCTGCACCGGTAGGGTTATGACAGCATGGATGGAGTAAGACAATGCTCTGATCTGGCAGGCTTTTTAGCTTGTCGATGAAACCGCTAAAATTTACACCTTGCGTGGCAGCATCGTACCAAGGATAAGTATGTACCGGGAATCCTGCACCATTGAATATGGCAATATGGTTTTCCCAAGTAGGATCACTCACCCATACCTCAGATTCGGGGAAATAACGTTTTAGGAAATCGGCACCGACTTTCAATGCTCCAGAGCCCCCTAACGTTTGAATCGTCGCAATATTTGCGGCATCAGCCTTCGCTCCAAACAGCAGTTGGCCTACGGCTTTACGATAGTTCGCCAGCCCTTCCATCGGTAGATAAACCGATGCTTCATTAATGGATGATTGTAAACGCGTCTCAGCCTCGGCAACGGCGTTAAGCTGCGGGATAATACCTTCTTCGGTATAGTACAGACCAATACTTAGGTTAACTTTTTCGTCACGCGGGTCTTGTTTGAATTTTTCCATTAGCGACAAGATTGGATCGCCAGCGTAAGCATCAACATTCTGAAACACAGTAGAAATCTCCATCAGGGGGCTGAAATACGATAAGCGCCGTAGTTAGCGTTATCCTACCTTATTATCAATTGCATCAAGAAAGAAGATGTAATCTCGCAAAATTAGACTTTAGGTCTATATCATCCCTATTCTTCGTCGTAATCCGGACCGGCATAGTTATCAAAACGTGACCATTGCCCATTAAAGGTGAGTCGCACCGTACCGATAGGACCATTACGCTGCTTACCGATAATAATTTCCGCGATGCCTTTAAGATCACTGTTTTCGTGATACACCTCGTCACGATAGATAAACATGATCAAGTCGGCATCCTGCTCAATCGATCCTGACTCACGCAAATCTGAGTTGACTGGCCGTTTATCTGCGCGCTGCTCCAATGAGCGGTTAAGCTGTGATAAGGCGACCACTGGTACATTCAGTTCTTTCGCCAAGGCTTTCAAAGATCGTGAGATCTCAGCAATCTCTAAGGTCCGGTTTTCGGTCAGCGCAGGCACTCGCATCAACTGAAGGTAATCGATCATGATCATACTTAAGCCATTATTTTCACGGTAGATTCTTCTCGCGCGTGAACGTACTTCAGTCGGGGTCAGACCAGAGGCATCATCAATAAAGATGTTCTTTTTCTCTAATAGAATCCCCATCGTTGCAGAGATGCGCGCCCAATCCTCGTCGTCGAGTTGGCCGGTCCTAATCTTGGTCTGATCGACACGCGATAAGGAAGCCAGCATACGCATCATTAGCTGTTCGCTGGGCATCTCTAAACTGAAGATGAGTACCGGCTTGTCTTGTAGCATTGCTGCATTTTCACAGAGATTCATTGCGAAGGTAGTTTTACCCATCGATGGACGTGCCGCGACGATAATTAGATCCGATCCCTGTAACCCAGCGGTTTTCTTATTCAGATCTTGATAACCCGTATCAACCCCGGTAACACCATCATGAGGCGTCGATACCAAGGCTTCGATACGATTGATCGTCGCCTCAAGAATTTGCTCGATATTTTGCGGACCTTCGTTCTTATTCGCCCGTTTTTCGGCGATCTTAAATACGCTCGATTCGGCGAGATCCAGAAGATCTTCGCTAGAACGCCCCTGAGGATCAAACCCTGCATCGGCGATCTCGTTGGCAACTGAGATCATCTCACGCACAACTGCACGTTCGCGAACAATGTCGGCATACGCACCGATATTCGCGGCACTCGGGGTATTTTTGGCCAGTTCGGCTAAGTAAGCAAATCCACCGGACAGTTCTAACTCGCCACGCAACTCAAGGGATTCTGACAGCGTGATCAGATCAATAGGTTGCCCTTGCTCCAGTAAACGATGCATCTCAGAGAAGATAAGACGATGGGGACGGCTATAGAAATCTTCTGCGACAACGCGTTCTGAAACATTGTCCCAGCGCTCATTATCGAGCATCAGCCCGCCTAAGACCGACTGTTCAGCCTCCACTGAGTGTGGCGGCATTTTTATCCCCTCAAGCTGTTTATCTTGAGGAGCCGGTTTGTTAGAGGGTTTATTTCCTGCCATAGTATTGATACCAGTCGTCAGTAAGGGGCGAGCCCATTATACGGTTTTCGCGCTGATTGTCGCCCCAAGTCTTGTAGAAGACTTCCCTATCCTTATGGAGAATCTATGGCAAATCGTATTGAATTCCACCAGCATGGTGGGCCAGAAGTGTTGCGCTGGGCGCCCCATGATATCGGCCAACCGGCGGAGAACCACATTATCGTTCGCCACCACGCCATCGGCCTCAATTATATTGATACCTACGTGCGCAGCGGCCTTTACCCGGTGAGTCAGTTTCCTTCCGGATTAGGTACCGAGGCAGCCGGTGAGGTGGTTGCCGTGGGGCGTCAAGTGACACGGTTTCAGGTGGGAGACCGTGTCGTCTACTGCCAGTCTGGCTTAGGGGCCTATAGTGAATATCATCATGTCGATCAGTCAAAAGCGGTCATCCTGCCAGAGTCGATCAGTTACCAAAGTGCCGCCGCCTCGTTTTTAAAAGGGTTAACGGTCTATTATTTATTCCATATGACGCATAAGGTGCAAGCCGGCGAAACGCTTCTCTTCCATGCCGCAGCCGGAGGCGTAGGCCTGATCGCCTGCCAGTGGGCGAATGCCTTAGGCGCTCAGTTGATTGGCGTCGTGAGTTCAGAAAGTAAAGCCCAGCGCGCACGCGAGGCCGGCGCCTGGGCGACCATCGATACCTCGCAAGAAGATATCGCAAAGCGTGTCAGTGAATTAACTGCAGGACAGAAAGTGCCCGTAGTCTACGACCCGATAGGAAAAGCAACATGGCAAGCATCGTTGGACTGCTTGCAACCCCGCGGGCTATTGGTCAGTTTCGGTAATGCATCTGGCCCAGTCACCGGTGTCGATTTGGCAATACTTAATCAGAAAGGATCGTTATTTGTCACCCGGCCTTCTCTTAATGGCTATCTCACCACTCCTGAGCAACTTGATCAGGCTAGCGCCGCCCTGTTTACCCTAATTAGCGAAGGGAAAATTGAGGTGAGTGTACCGACCAGCCAACAATTTGCATTGCGTGATGCAGAACGCGCGCATCGTGCATTAGAGAGTCGCACGACCACAGGGGCATGCTTGTTGATCCCATAAAAAAAAGCCTCCCCAGAGGGAGGCGATTTTTATGTAAAAATGTAGGGACAGAGGGCACATGAATACTCAAGCGCTTACCCGCATCATTACAGAATTAGGTTAAGAAAAACTTAACTTAAATCACACTTTCTCGGTATTGCTGTGCGACTTTAGCCAAAGCCTGTTCAAGTACGGTAACATCAGCGCCCGCTTTATGAGCGTTCTCGCTAAGATGACGTCGCCATTGACGCGATCCAGGAATTCCTTGGAACAGCCCCAACATATGGCGAGTGATATGCCCTAAGTAAGTCCCCTGTGCTAACTCTTTTTCAATATAGGGGTACATGGCCTCCACCGCGGCCACGCAATCGACACTCGGCGTCGTAGCGCCAAACAGTTGACGGTCAATCTCCACTAACATACCTGGATTTTGATAGGCTTCGCGACCAATCATCACGCCATCAAGATGAGTTAGATGTTCTTTTGCCTCGTCGATCGTTTTAATACCACCATTTATCGCCAGCGTAAGTTGCGGAAAATCCTGCTTTAGCTGATAGACCCGTGGATAATCTAAGGGCGGTATTTCCCGATTTTGCTTCGGGCTTAATCCCGATAACCAAGCCTTACGAGCATGGATGATAAACGTATCGCACTGACCTTGCTCTGCCACGGTATTAATAAATTCACAGAGAAAAGCGTAGCTGTCCTGCTCATCAATACCAATACGCGTCTTAACCGTCACGGGGATTGAAACCGCATCTTTCATCGCCTTAATACCGTTAGCCACTAACGCGGCATCGGCCATTAAGCAAGCGCCAAAGCGACCATTTTGTACTCGGTCAGAGGGACACCCTACATTGAGGTTAATTTCATCATAACCTCGGGCTTCGGCAAGTCGCGCCGCGTGGGCAAGGTCGTGTGGGTCGCTTCCTCCCAGCTGCAGACAAACAGGATGCTCCTCTTCACTGTATGCCAGATAGTCGCCTTTACCATGAATAATCGCACCAGTGGTCACCATTTCGGTGTACAACAATGTGTGTTGTGTCAGTTGTCGTAAAAAGTAGCGACAGTGGCGGTCCGTCCAATCGAGCATTGGGGCAACCGAAAAGCGATTACTGGGAAAGGACACTTGGCTGGTGGGTGACGTTAACTCTTGCGGGCAGTTTTTATCTAGCATTTTTTAGTCTTTTAAAATCATCGTATTACGGGTTAATTTCCCCAGCAATGCCGATGCTTGATGAGGCGCGTTACAGGTCTATAGAAACCACAGCACTATATCATAAAATTCATCGTGACGAGGACCTCATCCTAAGCATGATGCGCAGAGCATCTCTGCCGCGATGGCGCGATAATGAACGAACACCCCGCAACAGGGTGGCTAACCCGCAAACCTAAAATATTTTTTTGAGGATAGTTAATACTTCGATTACGCGTTCATCTTTAATGGAATAGTGGGCTTCTTTGCCCGTCTTTTTTCTTTCAAGAATCCCAATATCGATCATTTTCACTAAGTACTGAGATGTCGACGAGACACTCAATCCACATAGGGTAGCGATTTCGCTATTACTCAACCCTGGCGTTTTCATCAACGCACAGAGGATTAATAAGCGGCTGGGATTACTGATCGATTTTAAAAAAAATTGCGCTTCATTCGCGCGCTGAAATTCATCGCTTAGGTCATGCATAATAGGTGCTCCTCCACTCGATTTACGCTTATCACTATACGCCGCCATAACTTAGCCTACAATAACTTAATATATGTTAACTTGTTAGCTCAGCGGCTTGAGGTGAAGGCATGTTCTGCGCTTCAGCGAATATATGTGTTAGAATCTAGGCAATGATATTAACGATTGAGGCGTTTTTATGCAGCCATGTCCTGCCAAGAAGATAATCGCTGAAGCTGAGAAACTGTGTATTCAGCGTGGTGTTCGGCTCACCGCACAGCGCGCAGAAGTATTACGTTTGATGATTGAACATCCGCACGCGATCAGCGCTTACGATCTTCTGGATAAATTACGTATAAGTGAACCTCAAGCGAAGCCGCCCACCGTTTATAGAGCCCTAGACTTTTTGTTGGAACAGGCCTTTATTCACCGCGTTGAGTCTAACAATAGTTATGTGGTCTGCCCGCATTTCGATCACCCTTCTCACACCTCAATGTTATTAGTTTGCGATCAGTGCGCTTCGGTAACGGAGAAACCTGCGGAAGGCATTGAGAAATGGATTACCGAGCAATCGACTGAGGCTGGCTTTACGCTTCGCCATAGCATTATTGAAGCCCACGGATTATGCCAGCAGTGCAGCGCCATTCTACATTGTGAAGACCCAGAACATTGTCATCATGACCACCAGAATGTGGTTGAGCCCAAGCGCAAAGCTGGACGCGCCTAACTTAGCGACTCAGATCAAACCAGCTATTTTGTCGCTGGTGTTGGCGCCATGCATAACCTAGCGTTATTCCACGCAGGGCCAAAAACACCATTAATGCCAGCCAGAGGCCATGATTACCGATCAATGGTACGGATAATAAGGTTAGTGCAAAGCCTATTGCTGCGATCAGCATACTATTCCGCATTTCTCGACCACGCGTAGCACCGACAAATAGGCCATCGAGCAGGTAACACCCCACCCCCACTAGCGGACAAATCGCCTGCCAAACAAGGTAATGGTTAGCCTCTTGCTGTAAAGCGGGAATCGAGGTAAGAAGCTGTACGATATATTGGCCGCAGCACGCATAAATTCCACTAAACAGCAGAGCCACGGCAATGGCTTGCTTACAGGCTGAATGCCATATTGCTTTTAAGGAATCTGCATTTCGCTCACCGAAAGCTTCGCCCGCAACGGATTCGACGGCATAAGCAAAACCATCCAACGCATAGGACGTGAAGGTTAAAAACATCAACAAAATGGCATTAACGGCGACAATAGTGGTTCCTAATCGCGCGCCAATAATAGTGAAGCTGATCAGACAGAGCTGGAGTAAGAGTGAACGTAATAAAATATCGCGATTAAGGCGGAAGAGCCGAGCCAATCCCTGACGTAAATGAGATAGTTTAGGGATAAGGGATAAGTGACGCTGTTGTGAAGCCCGCCAGACTAAATAAAGGCCTAACCCTAAACTAGCATACTCTGCGATAACAGTCGCCCAAGCAGCGCCGCTCACTGCATAGTGCCAATGCAATACGAAGAGTAACTCCAACACGATATTAACAGTGTTTCCCCCAATCAGCAGAATTAACGGCGCTTTTGCATATTGTACGCCCAACAACCAACCCAAGATGACCATGTTGGCTAGGGTGGCTGGGGCACTGAGCCAGCGGATTGAAAGAAAGAGTGAGGCTTGCTGATGCGTTGCGTGCTGCGTACCCATCACACTCAGTATGAGCTCAGTGATCGGTTGATGGAATAGCGCAAAGAGAGTGCCTACGCCTAAGGCCAAAATGATCGGCTGGAAAAAAGCTTGTACTATTTTCTGCTGGTTTTTCTCTCCCCAAGCTTGGGCCGTCATTCCTGTCGTGCCCATTCTCAAAAAGAGAAATAACATGAAAACGAAACTGGTCGCGCTACTACCAATCGCCACCCCAGCTAAGTAGATTTCACTACTCAAATGCCCGATGACCATCGTATCGACCAGTCCCAGCAGTGGGACTGAGATATTGGACAGAATCATCGGCACCGCGAGTTGCCACAGTTTTTTATCTGTTGCCGTGAATTCTGTTAACATCAACTATTACCTATAACCACTCACCATTACGAATAATCCCGACCGCTAGCCCTTCGACCATTAAACTCTGTTCACGAGTGTCGACAACAATCGGGCTGAACTCGCTGTTTTCAGGAAGCAGGTGGACGGTGCTACCTTCTTTTTTCCAACGCTTCACTGTCACTTCATCGTCGATACGTGCAACAACAACTTGTCCATTACGGACTTCTTGTGTTTTGTGCACAGCAAGCAGATCACCGTCCATGATACCGATATCTTTCATCGACATCCCACTTACCCGCAGTAAGAAGTCCGCATTGGGTTTGAAGAGTGCCGGATCGACATGGTAGTGGCTTTCAATATGTTCTTGCGCCAGAATAGGCTCGCCCGCCGCAACACGACCAATTAATGGTAGGCCTTCGACTTCTGGCTCTTCCAGCAATAAACGCAAGCCACGCGAAGCCCCTGAGACAATTTCAATCACGCCTTTGCGGGCAAGGGCTTTCAAATGTTCTTCAGCGGCGTTAGGCGAACGAAAACCGAGTTGCGAAGCGATCTCGGCTCGGGTCGGAGGCATACCAGTCTGGTTAATATGATCACGAATCAGGTCATAAACCTGCTGTTGCCTTGCTGTTAACGCTTTCATCCGACCCCCTGGTTGTTTATACAGTCTCTGTGAGTATATACAGGTATTTTATAAATAGAAACCGACATCACCGATAAATTGCTGGAGTTTAGCGGAAATAATAGTGCCAAGTCTCAACCAGTAAAGCTATCCACACCGCTAATGACCAGAGGAGTGCGAGTAACACCGCCGCCGATCCCATGTCCTTAGCGCGACCGCAGAGTGTATGCCACTCTTCCCCGAAACGGTCCACCACTGCTTCAATCGCACTGTTTAATAGTTCAACAATAATCACTAATACCATTGAGCCGATAAGGACCAGTTTGGCAAGAATGGATACCGGCAGTAGCAGCGCAATCACTGTGCCAAAAGTCCCTAAAATGACTTCTTGCCGAAAGGCCGCCTCGTGCTGCCAAGCGGCTTTATACCCTTTCCATGAATAACCTGCTGCGTTAATAATACGACGCAGTCCGGTAACTTGGTTAGTCATTAACTCTTTTCTCCATGAAGAGCTGTGATACAGCCCGATATTACATTTTTACTGGACAGATCTTCGCAAACGTTTCTGTTATGATGACCGCGCTTTGCTCATTTAAGAGGCTATGAATTCAACTATGTCAGGTTGGCGTGATTTACTTTATAAATTATTAAACTTACCCCTTTCATTCATCGTGAAAAGTCGGGTAATTCCTGGAGATCCAGTCACAGAATTGGGTCTCGACTCAACGCGTCCTATTATGTACGTTTTCCCCTACGATTCCAAAACGGATTTGCTCGCCTTGCGAACGCAATGCTTGAAGCATGATCTCCCCGATCCGTTAGTCCCTATCGAGATAGACGGCGTACTACTCCCACGCTATGTTTTTATGCATGATGGCCCACGTGTCTTCCCTTCATTTACCCCTAATCAAGAGTCGGTAAAAATTTTTCACGACTATCTGGATCTGCATAAAAATAATCCTGCATTAGATGTTCAGTTAGTGCCTGTTTCAGTAATGTTTGGTCGTGCCCCCGCCCGCGAGATTAATGGCGAGCCAGGCCCATCTTTACGCGAACTGAATGGGTTACAAAAGCTGTTTGCAGTACTGTGGTTGGGCCGCGATAGCTTTGTGCGCTTCTCGGCTAAAGTCTCTATGCGCCAAATGGCTGACGAACACGGCACCGATAAATCAATCGCGCAAAAATTAGCGCGAGTCGCCCATATCCATTTTTCGCGCCAACGGCTTGCCGCGGTAGGGCCGAGTTTACCTGCCCGCCAACAACTGTTTACTAAACTGCTTCAATCGCCTGCGATTGCGAAAGCCGTCGAGGACGAAGCTCGTACTAAAAAAATCTCTCATGACGAAGCGCAGAAGAACGCAGTCGAGATGATGGAAGAGATTGCGGCTGACTTTACCTACGAAGCCATTCGTATTACTGACCGAGTGATGAGCTGGTTATGGAGCCGTTTATATAAGGGGATAACCGTAAACGGTGGCGAGCGTATTCGCCAACTGGCGCAAGATGGGCATGAACTCGTCTATGTCCCTTGCCATCGTAGTCATATGGACTATTTACTGCTCTCCTATGTACTGTACCACCAAGGCCTTGTTCCGCCCCATATTGCAGCCGGTATCAACCTTAACTTCTGGCCAGCCGGTCCTATTTTCCGTCATTTGGGCGCATTCTTTATTCGCCGGACCTTTAAAGGTAACAAACTCTATTCTACGGTGTTCCGTGAATACCTCGGTGAATTATTCAGCCGCGGGTATTCGGTTGAATATTTTGTTGAAGGCGGGCGTTCTCGAACCGGTCGTTTGTTGGATCCTAAGACCGGTACGCTAACCATGACCCTGCAAGCGATGTTACGTGGAACCAATCGCCCTATCACCTTAGTGCCGATCTATATTGGCTATGAGCATGTGATGGAGGTCGCGACTTACGCCAAAGAATTACGCGGTGCAGCGAAGGAAAAAGAAGGATTCTTACAGATGATCCGCGGGTTAAGAAAACTGCGTAATCTCGGCGAAGGTTTTGTTAACTTCGGTGAACCTTTACCCCTCAATGCCTATCTTAATCAGCATGTTCCAAACTGGCGTGATGATATTGATCCGATTGAAGTGCAGCGCCCGACGTGGTTGACCCCAGCGGTGAATGATATCGCGGAACAAGTTATGACCCGAATCAATAACGCCGGTGCTGCGAATGCGATGAACCTCTGCGTAACCGCGTTATTGGCTTCTCGTCAGCGTTCTTTGACTCGTGAGCAGTTACTTGATCAACTTAGCTGCTATAGCGATCTATTACGCAATGTACCTTATTCGTTAGAATCGACGCTGCCCGATATGACTCCACAGCAGCTGCTTGATCATGCTCTTGAGATGAATAAGTTCTCTATTGAGCAAGATACCTTAGGTGAAATCATTGTATTGCCTCGCGAACAAGCAGTGCTGATGACCTATTATCGTAATAATATTCATCACCTTCTGGTTTTACCTTCGTTGTTGGCAAGCATCGTTCTGCAACATAAGTCGTTGGCCTATGATGAATTACTGCAGCAAGTTAGATTGATTTATCCAATGCTTAAACGCGAGCTGTTCTTACATTGGAGTGATGAACAACTTGAGCCAGAGATTAAGCGCTTACTAGAAGAATTGTGTCGTCAATCGTTGATTACCGAATCTGAAGGTGTGATTGCCGCGACCTCAACGCAGAAATATCGTACTTTACAGCTTCTTGCCGCAGGGGTACGTGAAACGCTACAGCGTTACGCTATAACCTTCACAATCCTCAGTGCGAAACCGACCATTAACCGTGGTACTCTCGAAAAAGAGAGTCGTACACTGGCCCAGCGCTTATCGGTTTTACACGGAATTAATGCGCCTGAGTTCTTCGATAAGGCAGTCTTTACTGGCTTGGTCTTAACGTTACGTGATGAAGGCTATATCAGCGACCGAGATGATGCGGATATCGATAAATCCATTGTGATGCGTAACCTACTCCTCGACTTGATGAATCGAGATGTTAGGCAGACGATTGAAAATTCAGATAATCTTCTTCCTGAAAATAGTTAAAAAGCGATCAAAAAAGGCGACCTACTGGTCGCCTTTTCTTTATGACTCGCTTTACATCAAATTAATAAACGGCAGAATATTTAAAATTATTCCAGCGAAGATCACTAATCCAACGTAGTTATTATTTAAGAAGGCTTGGAAACAGGCCCCACGTTCGCGAAGGTAAATAAACTTTTGCTGCCACCCAAACAGTATCGCGGCGACCACTAAACCACCGTAATAAAAGCTATTTAGGTGCAGAGACCGGCCAACTAAAACCAGCAGTACTAAGGTACTGAACTGTAATAATCCAATGATTAACCGATCATGCTTACCAAAAAGAATGGCTGTCGATTTCACCCCAATCTTAAGGTCATCATTCCGATCGACCATTGCATATTGCGTATCATACGCCACGGTCCAACAGATATTAGCGAAGAACAGTAACCAACACACACCGGGTAGTGTTTCCGTTACGGCTGCCCATGACATCGGAATCGCCCACCCAAAGGCCGCACCTAACACCACTTGTGGCAAGTGAGTATAGCGCTTCATAAAAGGATAGATTGCCGCCAGCGCCACACCACCGAATGACAGTAAGATCGTCATACGATTCATGGTCAGCACAAGTAAAAATGAACACAGCACTAAGACGATAAATAAAACTTTCGCTTCCTTAGCCGTTACGCGGCCACTCGCCAGCGGGCGGTTCTTAGTTCTTTCTACATGTCCATCGATATTACGATCGGCGTAGTCATTTACCACGCAACCCGCCGCACGCATGAAAATAACTCCTAAGGTAAAGACGATCAGTACCGGAAGTGGCGGAAAAGACATTCCCGATAGCCACAAAGCCCAAAATGTTGGCCAGAGTAGAAGAAGTGTACCGATAGGCTTATCCAGCCGCATTAATTGCAGGTAAGCTTTTATTTTTGAAGAGGTTGCAGAATGCACGGTAAAGATCCTTTTGCCAATAGCCGGTGAAGTGGTGAAGCGGGTAAAAATATTTCGGTCAATAATAACGGTTTATTGGCGAGGCGTAACAAGGAACGTCTCGCAAATAATCCACTCATCGTGCCCGGCGTTAAAAAATCTCGACATAATGACGAGGATTGAAATAAATAATGTCCTAAGGGGCGAGTGCCTAATGCCATCAACGAGGCCTCAGGTCCTTGTAAACTGCTTTCGGGTATCACCGTTCTCCCCGCAAGCCAAGGTTCTCCGCCCGCCAAAAGTTGTACTTCTCGCAACCAAAATCGCGTGTTTTCCGCGTCACCAACAACTAACTCATGCTCGTCGGGCGTCAGCGCATGTTCAGAAAAGAATCCTTCTTTAACGATAGTAACCTCTAGTTTCTGACAATACGCTTCTAATCGTGCCGTCATTGACGTTTCATCCACCAGCCATGAATAAATATCTGGAGCACAGTCAGATTCATTGAGGGCGCGAAATTGATCGGTCAGTAATCGCTGTATTGAGAGGTCATGCATGAAACGCTTCCGTATTCTTCTTGGAAATGTCACTCATCATAACAGAGGTTGAGTCCATCTTCTGCAGAGAACCAGAACCTGCCCCCTACTCTCTTTTAAGGCGTCGGCTATTTGCCAACCAAAGTGTTACCACCAACACCAAAATCGCCGCAGAATAGATCAGCGTGTCCAGTGGGTTTTTATGGTCGACGATAATGAGGCGAACAATCGCGGTGATACCAATGTAGATAAAGTAGCGCAGGGGAAAGTGATAACCCGATAAGAAATACTTAATGATTAGGGCGATAAACTCGAAATAGAGGAAATAGATCACGATTCCTTCAATCAATAGATAAGACGATTGCTCCTCACCTCGATGAAACAATACGGTCACCAAGTTAACCGTCTCTTTACCCAAAAAGACCGCTAAAATTGCGGCTAAAACGATCAGGCCGATATTCAATACCCACTGTAAAAAGTTGGCAATCGCCCGTGGAATTTTTGGTGTGACAACGTGATCATTCATTATTTTTACTCATTTTTATAATAGGAGATCCAAAATAATAATGCTTTAATGTGACAGATGTCTCTATAAATGATGTTTATCTTAAAAATAAAAAAAGCGGCACCATCGCCGCTTTTTCTCTACTGCTATCTCAGTTTAACGCCAAGATTTATATTGGTTGATTAGCCCATTGGTGGAGCTGTCATGTGACGAGATCTTCTCTTCAGCTTTCAATTCAGGCAGGATACGGTTCGCAAGCTGTTTCCCTAGCTCAACCCCCCACTGATCAAAGGTGAAGATATTGAGAATCGCACCTTGGGTGAAGATTTTGTGCTCATACATCGCAATCAGCGCACCGAGGCTATAAGGCGTGATCTCTTTCAATAAGATCGAGTTGGTCGGGCGGTTCCCCTCAAAGACTTTGAATGGGACGATGTGTGCAACGTCTTGCGCAGATCTCCCCGCATCCGCAAACTCTTTCTCTACCGCTTCTTTCGATTTACCAAACGCTAAGGCTTCCGTTTGAGCGAAGAAGTTAGACAGCAACTTGTCGTGATGATCGCTTAATGGGTTATGCGTAACTGCCGGCGCAATAAAGTCGCAGGGGATCATCTTGGTCCCTTGGTGGATCAATTGATAGAAAGCATGTTGGCCATTGGTGCCTGGCTCTCCCCAAATGATCGGGCCTGTCTGGTAGTCCACTGGGTTACCGTCACGGTCAACATATTTACCGTTCGATTCCATATTGCCTTGTTGGAAATAGGCGGCAAAACGGTGCAGATACTGGTCGTAAGGTAGGATAGCTTCGGTTTCTGCGCCAAAGAAATTGTTATACCACAGGCCAATAAGCGCCAGCGTTACAGGCAAGTTCTTCTCAGCCGGTGTTTGGGCGAAGTAATTGTCCATCGCATGGGCGCCGGATAATAGCTGCTCGAAATTATCAAACCCAATCGACAGCGCGATAGACAGACCAATCGCAGACCAGAGCGAATAGCGTCCCCCTACCCAGTCCCAGAATTCAAACATATTATCGGTATCAATCCCGAACTCGCTAACCGCTGAGCTGTTCGTGGATAGCGCGGCAAAGTGTTTGGCAACGTGCTGCGCATCACCGGCTTTCGCCAAGAACCAATCACGCGCACTGTGAGCGTTAGTCATGGTCTCTTGCGTGGTGAAGGTCTTAGAGGCGACCAAGAAAAGTGTGGTTTCTGGATCGAGCGGTTTTAAGGTCTCTGCAATATGTGTGCCATCAACGTTGGAGACAAAATGCATCGAGAGATGGTTTTTATACGGTTTTAACGCTTCGGTGACCATATAAGGACCTAAGTCAGATCCGCCGATACCGATATTGACGACGTCAGTAATCGCTTTACCGGTGTAACCCTTCCATTCACCACTGATGATACGCGCTGAAAAATGTTTCATTTTTTCCAGTACCGCATTCACTTCCGGCATGACGTCTTTACCGTCTACCAAGATTGGCGAATTACTACGGTTACGTAGCGCAATATGTAGCACAGCGCGATCTTCGGTACGGTTAATTTTCTCACCGGCAAACATCGACTTGATTGCACCAGATAAATCACACTCTTTAGCCAGGTTTAAAAGCTTATCTAAGGTCTCTTGAGTGATACGGTTTTTGGAGTAATCGACAAGAATTTTATCTTCAAAAGTGGTCGAAAAATGCGTGAAACGTTGCGGGTCTTGAGCAAAAAGTGAGGCGATATCTGTTTCGTTAATCGTTTGAAAATGCTGTTCTAAGGCTTTCCATGCTGCTGTTTGTGTAGGGTTAATATTTTTCATAACAACACTCTTAGTTAGTTAATAATCTGTCGACTTAAACACACTTTACGCACTGTTAACCAGTCTCGCATCAATGTTTGGGTTGAAATTTAACACTCCGGTGCAACCGTTCCCATCTTGAACGAAAATGGGTGAGATAACCATAGTCTTGCGACTCAGATGCCTCTTGATTATCCCTTACTCTAGAACGTCCAACCCTAAGGGGTTTGCTAGGAGGTGCTATTTAGTGGTGAACAGAATACCGAGTCACCGGGTCATACTGAAACTTTACTAATTAATTTCTGCGATAGACGATTTAGCGTTGACAGCACCGGTATTAAACGATATTTGTACTTAGCGGCGTTCTATCGTTGCACCAGAAGAGGCGCGTCACCCAGGCAGTATGTCAGAGAATCCGTATTCATTGACGGCATATCAGGGGGAGTGACGCCGAGACGATAAACATACGGGCTGTTTATTTGTCGGCTACAGGGGCTGAATCCCTTGAGTTGTCACCAATACATCAGTTGATGTTAATGACGTTAGGTGGGGGGCTTCTGAGTAGAGAACAGTTAGACTGTATCTTCACCCCTCACCTAAAAATGATTTGTTTATTTTTTTTAGAATCGAGGGTGTTAAGCATGTCCCAATCCACATTAATTGTGGCAAAATTCGGTGGTACCAGTGTTGCTGATTTCGAAGCAATGTCCCGCAGTGCCGATATTGTACTCAGTCATCCAGACGTTAAGCTTGTTGTTCTTTCGGCATCTGCCGGTATCACCAATATTTTGGTTGAACTTGCCTCAGGTCAAGAGACCGCCCGTCGGGCTTTCTTACTCGACGAAGTCCGTCGTATTCAGTATGCGATTGTCGATAATCTCCGTAGCGCCGATGTTGTTCGCGATGAAATTGACCGCATCCTCGAAAGTATTACCACGTTATCCGAAGCAGCCTCACTTGCGACATCTTTAGCGCTTACCGATGAACTCGTCAGCCATGGTGAACTGATGTCGACACTGTTGTTCACCGAACTTATCCGTGAACGTGACGTCGCCGTCAAATGGTTCGATGTCCGTAAAGTCATGCGCACCAGTGATCGTTTTGGCAGTGCAGAACCTGAGCTTAAGAGCGTCGATGAGTTGGCAACACAATATTTGGCCCCACTCTTAAATGATAATCTTGTTATCACCCAAGGCTTTATCGGTAGTGAGGAAAAAGGACGTACCACTACGCTAGGCCGTGGAGGCAGTGACTATACCGCCGCGTTACTCGGCGAAGCCCTACACGCCAGCCGTATTGATATCTGGACCGACGTGACGGGGATTTTCTCTACCGACCCACGGGTTGTACCTACCGCTAAGCGTATTGCCGAGATCTCTTTTGAGGAAGCCGCTGAAATGGCAACCTTTGGCGCGAAAGTTCTCCACCCCGCGACGCTTCTTCCTGCTGTACGCAACAATATCCCTGTCTTCGTGGGCTCAAGCAAAGCGCCAAACGATGGCGGTACGTTTGTCTACCCTGAAACGAATGAGAAGCCTCTGTTTAGAGCCTTGACGCTGCGCCGACGCCAAACGCTATTGACGCTTCATAGCTTAAAGATGCTGCACGCACGGGGTTTCCTAGCGGAAGTTTTTGCTGTTCTGGCTCGCCACCATATTTCGGTTGATTTGATTACCACATCAGAAGTCAGTATCGCTTTGACCTTGGATACAACCGATACCAGTGGCCAAGCACGAGGGCTGTTAACTCAAGCACTACTCACTGAATTATCGGCCTTATGCCGCGTCGAAGTTGAAGAAGATCTCTCTTTAGTGGCATTGATTGGGAATCAACTCTCGCAATCTCCAGGGGTAGGAAAGGAAGTGTTCGGGGTGTTATCTCCCTTTAACCTGCGTTTGATTTGTTATGGTGCGAGTGAACATAACCTCTGTTTCTTGCTACCCAGTAAGGATGCGGAAGCGGCGGTACAAACCCTGCACCGACATCTCTTCGAATAAGGAAGAGTGTAATGTTAGCCAAGGTAACACGGTTATTTCCGTTATGGGCAGTAGCATTATCGGCGGTCGCCTATTGGCGACCGACTGGCTTCACAGCAATAGGGCCTTGGGTCAGTGAGCTTTTGATGCTGATAATGTTCGGGATGGGAGTAACCTTAAGTTTAGACGACTTCCGTCGCGTACTGAATCGCCCTGCTCCGGTATTGGCAGGAACATTTCTACACTATCTTGTTATGCCCGCAGCCGCATATGGCTTGGCTAAAATCATGCATATGCCCGCCGATCTTGCGGCGGGGATGATATTAGTCGGCAGTGTCGCGAGTGGTACCGCATCGAATGTGATGATTTATCTGGCTAAGGGTGATGTCGCTTTATCTGTGACGATCTCTTCTGTCTCGGCCCTCGTCGGGGTGATAGCGACCCCCTTATTGACGAGGTTATATGTCGATACCCATATTCAAGTCGATATTGCCGGTATGTTGTGGAGCATCGTCAAGATCGTGCTGATCCCCATTAGCTTAGGATTGATTGTACATCATAGCTGTAAAAAGCTGGTCGAGCGGATTGAGCCCTATTTGCCCACGCTTTCGATGGTCGCTATTTTGCTCATCATTGCAGCCGTGGTGGCGGGAAGCCAGCAGTATATCTCAAGCGTCGGCTTAACCGTCATTGTCGCGGTAGTACTGCATAACACCATAGGGTTAATGGCGGGCTATTGGGGAGGTAAGCTCTTTGGCTTTGATGAGTCGGTGTGTCGTACACTAGCTCTGGAAGTGGGGATGCAAAACTCAGGACTCGCAGCGACCTTAGGTAAACTCTACTTCTCACCTTTGGCCGCATTACCGGGTGCGCTTTTTTCGGTCTGGCATAATATTTCCGGGTCGCTGTTGTCCGGTTATTGGTCAGGTAAGAAAACGTCTTAGACCTTTCTTTGGCTCGACAACGTTTTGCTGTCGAGCCTATCTTTTATTCCTCTTCTGCCTCACGCTGGTCAAGCACCCCATAGGCCACTGAGCAAAATAGAGAGTTTAATCTTTTCATCTCTCCCAATAATCCTAAATGTAGTGAACTGGTTTCGAGGCTCTGTTTATTCTGTAGCGATAATCGCTCAACATGCGTCAATGAGTAACGCTGGGTCAACCGACGAAAACGGTGCTTAGAACGGCGTAAACGCCGTGCAGCATCCAGATCACGAGCAATAAAGACGGATAGACTGAGCTGTAGATTTTCCAGAAGATTATCGTATAACGTTTTGAGTTCTTCGAGGCCTTCCGTAGAAAAGGGTCGTTGCTTAGCCAGTGATTTCGCTGCAATATCTACTGTCATCGTCTCTAGAATATCCCCTGCTTGTTCCAAATTAACAGCCGTATTAAAGATCTCAGCCCAGCGTTCAGATTCTTGTTCTTGAAGCTCTTCTCTAGGGATTTGTGCCAGATAGAGTTTGATTCCGGTATATAAGGCATCCACTTGATCGTCATAACGGGTTACCACCTTTTCTTCGCCTTGCTGTCCTAGAAAAGCCCGCTTGAGGCTGATCATCATCTTTTCGATGATATCCCCCATACGCAGAGTTTCTCTGGCAGCATTGACCAGCGCTAAGGAGGGAGTATCAAGTGCCGCACGATCTAAATACCTTGTGGTGAATTTTTCTGTTTCGTTGGTAGCCGCTGGGATCCAGCGCTCACATAAACGCGCCATCTTCTCGGTTAGGGGGAGTAACAGTAGGCAGCGTACTACGTTGTAAAATACATGGAATAAGATCACCAAATCAGCGCTCGATACCGTCAATTTATCAAGTTGATGGGCAAAAATACCAATAAAAGGTAATACCACTGCAGCACCCATAAGCTTGAAGAGTAAGCTGCCTAACGCGACTTGCTTACTTTCGACGCTCGCCTTACCACTATTCAATAACGCAAGAATCCCACTACCTATATTCGCGCCAACCACTAAGCATAGGGCAACTTTTAGCGCAATCACATCTGTGGCGGTCAGCGTGGCGGTAATCAGGACTGCCGCTAGGCTTGAGTAACTGACCATCGCAAAGAATGCCCCAACCAATGCATCCAATAATATATCACCGGTCAGCGATGAGAATAAGACCTGAACGCCTGCAGCATGGGTAATGGGACGAGAAGCTTCGACAATTAATTGTAGCGCTAGGAGGATTAGGCCAAGGCCGATGAGTGTATGGCCTATCTGACCGACTCGGGTCTGCTTACGGCTAATAAAAAGCATCACGCCGATAAAAATAAATAATGGTGATAGCCAAGAGAGATCGTAGGTTAGTACCCTTGCCATCAACGCAGTGCCGACATCAGCCCCCAGAATTACCGTGAGCGCCGGGGTGAGCGTCATAAGATTCTGCGCAACAAAAGAAGTCACCAATAACGTGGTCGCATTACTGCTCTGTACCAGCGCTGTTACCCCTATCCCTGCCAAGAAGGCGAAAGGCTTTTTCTCCACGCTTCGGCTTAAGACGCGTCGTAAATCTGCGCCAAAAACACGCATTATTCCCGAGCGTACTATCTGAGTCCCCCATACCAATAGGGCTATTGCGGCCAGTAGATTAAGTAATATCAGCATTTCGTCTCGCTTTATCGTTACTATTATGCGTAAAAGCGTAGACGAAAATGATGATCAAACAACCTTGGGAATGACGAGACTTGCCCTGTTAATCCAAAGTGGGATTCATCTCTCGTAAGTCGAATGGCGTGATTTGGTAGACATAATAATTGAGCCAGTTAGCAAAAAGTAGGTGGCCATGACTACGCCATGTCGCCTTCGGCTTATTCGCAGGGTTATTATCGGGAAAATAATTATCGGGTAAGATAGGCGATAATCCGGCTTCAGTATCGCGAATAAATTCTGCCGCCAATGTATGCGCATCGTATTCTGGATGCCCCGTTACTAATACTAATCTTTTATCGCGGGAGGCCATAAGATAAGCCCCTGCTTGCTCAGAGCTCGCTAAGATATCTAAATCAGTATGGGTTTTAATCGTCTCGACGGGGAAGGCTGCATAGCGGGAGTGTGGGGCCAGAAAAGTTTCATCAAAACCGCGGGTCAGTAAAGCATGAGGCTCTAAGTTGAGATGCTCATACACTCCAGAGATCTTCTTTTCCAATGTTTGTTTAGGCACATCATAAAGAATATTTAACGCCGCCTGTACCGCCCAACATACACAAAGGGTTGATGTCACATGTTTTTTCGCCCAACTCAATACCTCACTAATCTGTGGCCAATAGGCGACATCATCAAAATCGACTAAACCTAACGGAGCCCCGGTCACGATGAGGCCATCATAGTTCTCATCCTTAATATCGTCGAAATTACGATAAAAGGTATTGAGGTGTTCTGTGGGCGTGTTACGTGATTCTCTGTTATCGATACGAAGGAGTTGGATATCGAGTTGCAATGGAGAGTTCGATAGTAAACGCAAAAACTGATTTTCGGTCTCAATTTTTTTCGGCATCAGGTTAAGGATCAGTACCTTCAATGGGCGAATATTTTGGAGATGCGCGCGTGTATCGGTCATCACGAACACGTTTTCATTGCGCAAAAAATTCACAGCAGGAAGCTCATCAGGTACTTTAATCGGCATAACCTTTAATCCTCAAACTCTATTTAGACGTCCAGATAGCCAATATAGCGTGACAGAGAAAGGCTGTCGAGCAATGCGAGGGGTAGGTGAAATAATTTCAGCTTAGCTTAGAACAAAAAAAGAAAAGCAAAAAGGCCACCTATAAAGGTGGCCTTTTTTAAAAGGATCCTGGCAGTTCCCTACTCTCGCATGGGGAGACCCCACACTACCATCGGCGCTACGGCGTTTCACTTCTGAGTTCGGCATGGGGTCAGGTGGGACCACCGCGCTAGTGCCGCCAGGAAAATTCTGTATTTTTCCGAACTCATGCTATTTGTATCTGGTGCTGATACCCAGAGTCGAACTGGGGACCTCACCCTTACCAAGGGTGCGCTCTACCAACTGAGCCATATCA
>Ga0308162_1000114_pt1 | contig 105137 bp, 82 predicted proteins | sample PhySR2_FD_201370 | JGI IMG/M metagenome (GOLD analysis project Ga0308162, IMG submission 201370) | Phyllosphere microbial communities from UC Gill Tract Community Farm, Albany, California, United States - DLSLS.R2 | ecosystem: Host-associated > Plants > Phyllosphere > Unclassified | place: USA... | reverse complement strand
GACCACGGTTCCAGATCAATGCAGCGAACTGTGTGCACTGCAAGACCTGTGACATCAAGGACCCTTCACAGAACATCACATGGGTAACACCGGAAGGTGGTGGTGGTCCTAACTACCCAAATATGTAATAAGAAAAGCCCGCTTCATGAAGCGGGCTTTTTATAGAGATTGATAACAGGTATATATTTTTATAGAAAAGATCAGGCTTCAACGATCAGTGAAGCTGCAATTAGCCACATAATCATGCCAATTATAATATCCAGAATTTTCCATGCCTTGGGCTTTTCAAAAACGGGCTCCAATAATCTTGCACCAAAAGCCAAACTGAAAAAGAATATAAAGGATGCAGATACTGCGCCGCTGGCAAAGGCCATCTTATTACTATACTGGGATGAGATTGATCCGAGCAGAACCACGGTATCTAAATAAACATGGGGATTAAGCCAGGAAAAAGTTAAACATAGCAGTATAGTCTGACGCAGAGAAGCAGTTTTCTGTTTTGAAGCATGTAAACCTTCCTGTGCTCTATAGGCCTGATAAAAACTGCGTAGTCCGTAACCAAACAGAAAAATGGCGCCAAACCATTTCATCGCCTGAATGAGACCTTCCTGCTGGCTTAAGAGATGGGCAAAGCCAAAAACACCAAGAGAAATCAGTAGTGCATCGGACAGCGCACAAACTAGAGCTACTGCAAATACATGCTGACGAAGCAACCCCTGTTTTAACACAAAGGCATTTTGTGCCCCAATCGCCATAATCAAGGAGAACCCTAAAACCAGGCCAGATAAGCAACTACTCACGCACCATTAACCCTTACGTACCAGGTAATGATATTCCTTATGCTGTTCAGTATCTGTTAATTCTTCCTGAAGCAGTAGCTCGTGACCCAGGTGCATACAGAATTTCGGGATATCCCAAGAGGTTGAAGGATCAGTTGCGAATACCTCGACGACATCACCCGTTTTTACTTTTCGAATAGCCTGATGCAGCATCATTACTGGCTCTGGGCAACGTAACCCACGAGTATTTAACTGGATATTAGGCGTTAAGGCAGGTTCAGACATGCTCTATCTCGAATGACATAAACCGCTCTATTTTAACATAAAGCGTTCAATACTCTGACTGATTTATTTATAGGGTGCATTTTACTGGACCGTTTAAAACATATATACCAAAGCTATACATGCTTATAGTTTGTTACAGCCTTATAGCAATAGCACTGCACTGTTTTTTAGATTATTGCTAAGCTGATTATTCGCTCTTATTAATTGATTGTTCTTACCTCCCACTTTTCTCTATAGCAATAGCAGGAGTGAATAAGATGCTTCATCAGGAAATGCAAAAAATATTACAGGACTTGCAAAAGGTTCAGGCGAAACCGGCGGTCAGTATCTTTGTCAAAACTCACCGTACTTTTCCAGATAATGAAAAAGATCCGATTGCTTTAAAAAATCAACTCAAAGCTGCTGAAGATTGCTTGAAGAAAAAACATGGTGCAGAAATTACCCAGCAGGTCATGCGAAAAATTCACCAGGAGCTGAATGACTTCAGGCCAAATTATAATCTTGATACGCTGGCTATTTTTGCCTCGCCGGAACAGGCGCATGTATTGCGGTTTCCATTTGATACAGTGGAGCGTGTAGTAATCAATGATCAGTTCGCTGTACGTGATATTTTAAAAAGCCTATCTTCTGCTGTGCATTATTATGCACTGGTTATTACCCGTGAAAAGGGCCGTCTGATAGAGGCAATTGATGATAGGGTTATTCACGAATTTAATCCAGAAGACACTGATTTACTCGAAAATCTGCCTTATGGTGCTTTTCCGGTAGTAACTGACAGTTTGGCCACTACCAGTGCTGCTGAACGTTCTATCAATGAAGATAAATATCTCAAAGAGTTCTTAAATCACATTGACAAGAACCTGCAGGCAGTTTTAGGCAGACGTAACTTGCCTGTAATTCTGATCGGTGACAAACGTAATATCGGTTTTTATAAAGAAATTTGTGACCAGCCTAATGTAATAATCGCCACTGTTGATAATGTAACTTATCTGGATAACGGTGATGCCCAACATATTGTTAACAGTATTCAGCCTGCGCTACAGCACTACCAGCAGCAGCGGCAATTACAGGCACGACAGAATATGCAGTCCCTTTATGGCACCCCAAGAATTCGGACAGATCTCCAGGAAATTTATCGGGCAGCATTAGAAGGTAATACTGCAACGCTTTATGTGCGTCAGGGTCACACACTACCGGGCCAACTGGCTCCTGAACAGCAGAGCGTTATACTAAATGATGCAGGCGATACAGAACCCCGGACTAATGATGTTATTGATGACCTCATTGAACTGGTCAGAAAAAATAGTGGTCAGGTTATGTTTCTAGATCAGACCATGATGGAAGGTCATGACCCTCTGGTTTTAGCTACCCGTTATTAATGTGACGTCCCAGCCATAGTCCTCGAGGGCTATGGCTCTTTTGAATCTTTTTTATATAAAACCGGGGCTATTTTTAGATTTATCTATAAAAATTGGAATTTTTCTAAAATAAAACTTCTGACTCTGCCGTTTGCAACTTTTATCCTTTCGCTGATGTTTGTAGATGCACAGGTTTATTTTCTTCGGTATGATTAAATTACTTTTATTAGCTACCAAGAGTCTTTAGGAAAGATCATGCACGAGGAATCAGGCCCGTCGTGGGGTATGCGAGGCTTACGCAAATGGTTGGGCACCGCCCCCGGCACCCGCGATGAACTGTTAAAACTAGTACAAGATTCACGTCGTTTTTTGGAACCCGATACTGTCGCCATGCTTGAAGGCGTACTTGACCTGCCAGCCACTAAAGTACGTGAAGTCATGACTCCACGTACTGCCATTATTAGCCTGCAGGAAGACGATCAGTTACTTGATATCCTGCATGTCCTGATTGAATCGGCACATTCGCGCTTTCCGGTATTTTCATCTGATCAGCCAGATAATGTAGTCGGAATTTTGCTGGCCAAAGACCTCCTCCCGTTTATGACCACGCCAACACCTAAAATTGATGTACGTGCACTCATGCGTCAACCGCTGTTTGTACCTGAAAGTGCACGCTCAGATCAGGTATTGAGAATGCTCAAGAATACCCAGACCCATATTGCAATCGTTATTGATGAATATGGCTCGACTTCTGGTCTGGTAACACTTGAAGATATTCTGGAAGAAATTGTCGGCGAAATTGAAGATGAACACGACAAGATTGATGAAGAAGCACAATATATTATTCCAGACCAGACACATAGCACAGCCAATGCATGGATTGTTCAGGCACTTACACCAATTGAACACTTCAACACAGTTTTAGATGCTGATTTTTCTGATGATGAGGTAGAAACTGTCGGCGGTTTGCTGCTACAGGAAATCGGTCTGGTGAGTGACCTGCAAGGTCAGGTGATTGAACTTGGAGACTGGGAATTCAGTATTGTAGAAGCAGATGCCCGCACTATTCATCTGATTCGAGCTGTACGTAAATGAGAGCATATTTTGACAAGCTGTTATCCACTTCAGAACAAAAAAAACAGCTCCCCCTTATTTTTCCTTTATTAATTTCTTTATTTGCCGGCGCTATTTTTAGCTTTGCGCTGGCCCCTTATTACTGGTGGTGGCTGGCGATACTCTCACCAGCACTCTTGTATGCGTCATTACGTCATCGCTCAGCCAAGCAGGCGTTTGTACTTGGCTGGGCCTATGGTTTCGGCTTATGGTTTGTTGGTGCATTCTGGCTGTTTACCTCAATCCATACATATGGCGATACTAATGCAATCCTCAGTGTACTGATGATTGCCATTATGGCACTGGTTATGGGACTGTTTAGTGCCTTGCAGGCTTGGGCTTATCGGCGCTTTTTCCCTGAAACTCCTCTCACTTTTGCACCTCTTTGGGTATTTTCAGAATGGGCCAAAACTTGGGTGTTTACTGGGTTTCCATGGCTATTCGCCGGATATGCCTTTACTGAACGCTTCCTAGACAGCTATGCCCCACTTTTTGGTGTGTTTGGGGTCTCTTTTGTTGTTATTACTCTGGCCTGTGCCTTGGTTGAAGTTCTAAATCGACGGGTATTCTGGGTGGTTCCCTCTACCGTGCTATTGCTGGGAGCTTGGGGTGCTGCACAGTTTCACTTTGTTGAACAGAAAGCAACCAAACCGCTATCAGTTTCCCTGATTCAGGGCAATATTCCACAGGACCTAAAATGGTTGACTGAATACCAGGCCAAAACCCTCATGATTTATGTAAATTTGAGCCGGACCGAATGGGGGCGTGACTTGATTGTCTGGCCGGAATCCTCGATTCCAATGTTCCAGAGTGATATTGAACCGTTTTTAAAAGCTATGCAGGCTCAGGCAGAAAAAACTGATACTGCCTGGGTAACTGGTATTCCATATTGGGATTTGAAAGAATCCAAACAGACCGGTTATCCGATGTATTATAACAGTATTATGGCTTCTGGCAGTGAAGCAGAAGGTCTGTACAAAAAACAGCGACTAGTTCCATTCGGGGAATATATTCCGCTTTCAGGCTTACTCAGCTGGGTTTTACCAGGTGTACAAAATGATGTCATGCTCAGTGGTTTTTCCCGTGGTTCAAGCGAACAAAAACCACTGATGATTAAAAACCATCCCTTAGCATCAGCTATCTGTTATGAAATTGCCTACCCCAACCTGACTCGCCGCAACGCCAGCACCAGTGACTTTCTGGTGACTGTCTCGAATGATGCCTGGTTTACTGGTACAGCTGGACCTTGGCAGCATTTACAAATGGTTCAGATGCGGGCCAAAGAAAATGGACGCTGGTTTATCCGGGCAACCAATACAGGTGTAACAGCATTTATTGATCATACCGGTCATATAGTAAAACAGGCTCCAACTGATCAGGAGTTTGTACTGCGCGGCGAACTGCCGGCCATGCAAGGCCAAACTTGGTATAACCGTTTTAGTGACTGGCCGATTCTGGGCTTTTCACTTTTTCTTCTGGTCTTGGGCTGGATCTATCGTCCACGTAAAGTAGATGTTTCATTTAAATCGCGACGCTAAGGCCTTAAATTCTTATCCTAGATAAAAAAACCGGATTTCATCATCCGGTTTTTTGTACATTTTAAATAGGCATTAAAATCAAAGCTGAACACTCAGATAAGAAAGTATGACAGCCAGAACACTCATTGGCAGATGGCGATATAATTTGAGCATACACTGCTCCCAGCGATTGGGTATTTCCATTGTGAGCTCTACAGCACTAGTTTTTAAAGCAGCCCAGAAACTTAAAAAAATTAAAGCACCTATTAAACTGGTTGCGAAGAAACCCACCATAATCTGACTACTGCCCTCTACGGTTTGCCAGAAGTCTAAAATGAAATGGCTGACAGGTAATAAGCTCAGCACCAAAAGCACAGATTTAAGCATGGTTAAATGCAGTGAGTTTAAATTATCTGAGAATAAGACTGCTTTCATATTTATGACTCCCTGACATTTACTGTCTATAAATATATTATTCAATCTTTTTTTAAATAAGAAGTTTATTTTTATTCATGTTTCACTATTATTGTAACTATTCGATATGAAAATAATTCTTATTATTAACATTAAATAAAATCATATCATAAAATTAATTAAAAACAATTATTTAAATAATATTAAATATCAAGAATTATTATCACTTCACTTAATATTTACTGTCTATATTAAGTGAAGCTATTTATTTACTATTTATATTTTAAATTTAACCCCATCATTCTATTCCTTTCGCCATACTCATTTTATTTATACTCGTATTAAATATTATAAAACTTACGGCTGGTAATAAATATCGGCATCTGTACCTTCACCACCCTGTTTACCATCTGCGCCAAATGAATACAGGTCATAGCTACGGCCTTCTGAACCGGGAATTACATACTGGATATCATTATCCCAGCTATCTTTAGGGTAGCCCCCTTTTACATAACCTCCCGGTAGCCAGTTCTTGGCTGTCGCTGGCTGGTTAACCAATGCATCCAGTCCCCCATCCTGCATTGAGGGAAATTGGCCATTATCGAGTTTGTATTGGTCCAATGCTCCTGCTACACCTTTTAAGGTAATGACTGTGGTATCAATCTTGGCTTTTTCACCTCGTCCCATTACATTCGGTACAATCAGCGCTGCCAGTACACCTAAAATCACGATTACCACCATGACTTCAATCAGGGTAAAACCAGACTGACGGGTTCGATAACTCTTGTTCTGCATTAAAATTTTCTCACTTTACTTATAGTCTTTAAAAAAATTAAACCATATTGTTCATATTCACGATAGGTAACATCACTGCAATTACTATTACCAGCACAATACCGGCCATGAGAACCAGCATCAGCGGTTCCAGCAAAGCCAGTAACGTAGATATAAAAGTAGCCACTTCACGGTCCTGCATGGTAGATGCCCGCTCCAGCATGCGGTCCAACTCACCGGATGCCTCGCCACTGCGAATCATCTGTACCATCATTGGTGGAAAATAACCGGCACGTTCAAGCTGGGTCGCCAGGTTACCGCCTTCTGTTACTTTTTCTGCGGCAAGATTGACAGAATCCCGGATTACCCAATTATTACTGACCGCCGCACCAATTTTAAGCGCATCAACCAAAGGTACGCCGGAGCGGGTTAAAATAGACAGGGTACTGGCAAAACGGGCAGCATTGATACCACGAGCCAATTTACCAAAGAGAGGCAACTTCAGTACAAAGCGGTCAAAGGTATAATGGCCGGCTGAAGTCTTTAAAAAACGTATCAGCAGCATAATACCCACTACACTGATCACCAGTAAAAATGGCCAAGCCTGACGGATAAAATCACTGGTCTTCATTAAAATAACCGTAATGGCGGGAAGTGCCTGCTTGCTCTGATCAAATGTTTTTACAATATCCGGCACTACATAGGTCATTAATCCCATTACGATCGCAAATGACATCAGCATCAAGATAATCGGATAAATCATTGCCCCCTGAATTTTCTTCTGCATGGCAAAGCGGTTTTCTGTATAGTCGGCCAGCTGATCCAGAATTAGGTCCAGATGCCCTGAACGCTCACCCGCTGCGATGGTGGCAATATAAAGATCAGGAAAACGCCCAGACTGTTGTATAGCCTGAGCCAGTGAATGGCCTTCGAGCACCTTGGAACGTACCGACATCAGTAAATTCTGTACATGTACTTTTTCACTTTGTTTGCCTACAGCCCGAATAGCTTCTTCTAACGGAATTGCGGCCGCGACCAGCACTGAAAGCTGACGGGTCATAAGTGCCAGGTCATAGGCATTTAAGCCTTTTTTGCGCCATGATCTGGTCTGACCTTTTTCTTTATTTTCTACTGGTTCGACACTGACCGGAATCCATGCTTTATCACGCAGCTGCTGTCGTATCTGACGTGCGGAATCGCCTTCCAGTATGCCTTTTTGCTGCTTTCCCGAAGCATCCATTGCAGTAAATTGATATGCTGGCATTGTAGTTTTCTAGTTTTTCCCAAAATTTATCATCATTGCTGTTGCATCAGGCAATACAGATCATTCATATTCATGTTGTTGTCCGCTTGCTCACTGTAATATAACCGAGTCGATAGCATGACGCCATTTTATCTAAAACCTTTAATGAAATTTATATGCCTAGCTCGTCCCATAATAACTGCTGTATATACCGTGTCCGGGTAGCTGTACCTGTTCATCTCTATGATAGTTTTGACTATCTGCTTAGTGCCGAACAATATTTACAGGCAGAAGTCGGTGCGCGGGTAGCAGTATCTTTTGGACGGCAGAATCTGATTGGTATCATTGTAGAAAAAATTTCTCCCGATGTTATGCCTGATCCGCGTATCAAGCTTAAGGCTATTACTGAGCTGCTCGACAAGGAAGCCATTATAGACAGCAAAGTTTTAAGTTTGTTGACATGGTCTGCCCAGTATTATCAATTTCCTTTGGGTGAGGTAATGCAATGTGCTCTACCCGGCCTGTTGCGTCAGGGTAAACCGTTAAATCTGCTGGCTCGAGTCTGGAAGGTGGTACAGCCTGATGCAGAACAGCTGCTCAAGCGTTCAATCAAGCAGCAAGATGCTTATAAGATTTTAAAATTACATGCAGCCGGTACAACAGAAGACATTCTGAATTTAAGTGGTGTTGAAACTGCCACCTTAAAAGCTCTTGAAAAAAAAGAAATTGTCCGCTGTGAATTAACAGCAATAAATACCACGCCTGAACCGGTGCAGCTGGCACAAATGCCGCTCACACCCAATGAAGATCAGCACAAAGCAATTCAGCGTATTTTAAAATCCTTGAAGAAATTTCAGGCCTTCTTACTTGATGGTTTGACTGGTAGCGGCAAAACAGAAGTTTATTTGCAGGTGATGTACGAGGTACTAAAACAGGGCAAGCAGATATTGGTTCTGGTTCCCGAAATCGGGTTGACACCTCAGACCATTTCCCGATTTAAATCACGGTTTAATGTAGATATTGTACTATTACATTCTGGTTTGAGTGAATCCAAACGTTTGCAAGCATGGCAGCATGCCCAAACCGGCAAGGCTTCCATTATTCTCGGAACCCGTTCAGCAATTTATACGTCGTTGCCCCGGCTGGGACTGATTATTCTGGATGAGGAGCATGATCTGTCATTCAAGCAACAGGAAGGCTTTCGCTACCATGCCCGTGACGTAGCTCTCTACCGTGCCCATCTGGAAAACTGTCCGATTATTCTTGGCTCAGCCACACCCAGTCTGGATAGCTATCATCTGGTAGAACAGAATAAACTGACACGACTGGAACTTAACCAGCGGGCTGGTAATGCGGTCTTACCCAAAATGCAGTTAATAGATCTGAAAGTAGCCAAAAAACAGCATGGAATCAGTGAACAGCTCATCAAGCAGATTCAGCAGCGGCTGGACAAAAAAGAACAGGTGCTGGTTTTTTTAAACCGGCGTGGTTATGCGCCGGTGCTGGTCTGTAATCATTGTGGCTGGCAGGCCAACTGCCCCCATTGTGATGCACATTTTACTCTGCATACACAGCCCTATAATCATCTGCACTGTCATCATTGTGGTTCCATTCATCGTGTACCGGAAAGCTGTCCCGAATGTCAGCAAACGACCTTAAAAACGCTCGGGATGGGCACTGCCAAGGTTGAAGAAACCCTGACCGAGCTCTTTCCAGATTTTGATGTAATTCGTGTGGACCGTGACAGTACCAGCCGGGTTGGCCAATGGGACCGTATCTATCAGCGGATTCATCAAAGCCAGCCTGCTATTTTGCTCGGTACCCAAATGTTAGCCAAGGGCCATCATTTTCCCTACGTGACCTTGGTGGCAATTCTGGATATTGATGCCGGACTGCTCAGCTTTGATTTTCGTGCGCCGGAACGTACAGCCCAGCTCATCATTCAGGTGGCTGGTCGCGCTGGCCGTGGGGACCGCAGAGGCGAAGTCTATCTACAAACATTAAGGCCTGATCATCCACTGTTAACTACATTGATCGAGAAAGACTACCGTGCTTTTGCCAAACAAGCACTCATCGAGCGCCAGCAGGCACAGCTGCCGCCTTATCGTTATACGGTACTGGTACGAGCGGATTCCAGAAACCAGCAATACAGTCAGGAATTTTTAGCTGAAATTGCCCATAAGCTACGTGAACTTGCAGGTAGTCAGGTTGATATCTGGGGCCCTATCCCTGCCCCTATGGAGCGTAAGGCGGGTCGCTATCGGGCCCATCTGGTCCTGCTTTCAGCTGACCGGGCACAGCTGCATTTTTATTTACGGCAATGGTGGGCGATGGTAGTACACCAGTCACGACAGCATCAGTTAAAGTTGAGTATCGACGTTGACCCGCAGGAACTTAGCTAGACAGATACGAGCGGCCTCTACAGCTTGGCAGTATTTTCAGGTTTAATAGTACAAAGAACAAAACAAACGCCCGGGATAAACCTATGTCTTTGATGTTATATATGACGATTTTTCTTGGAGCATCCTTAATCCTTGTAGCCCTGAGCAGACGTTTAGGCTTGACGTCAGTGCTCGGCTATCTAGTGACAGGCTTAATTCTGGGTCAAAGCGGATTTAATCTGATTGAATTCTCCCTGATTCAGAATTTTATAGATTATGCATCGATTCTTCTTGTATTTTTAATAGGACTGGAACTCAGGCCGCAACGAATCTGGTTGATGCGATCGCATCTGATTAAATTGGGCGGTATTCAAATTGTTATCACTGCAGGGCTTATCGTAACCTTGGGAATAACTGTATTGCAGTTACCGCTGCTGAACAGTTTTATTGTCGGTTTTGCTCTAGCCCTCTCTGCCATGATTCTGGCCCTGCAGTTACAGACACAATATGAACAGCTTAATACCACTACTGGTCAATACACGCTTGCAGTTACTCTGGCACAGGCATTGGTCGCCATATTCCTAATTGCCTTATTACCCTTATTTACCCGTACTGAAAGTTCACAGCATGGGATTGCCTATTTTGCTGCAACTCTTGCAACTATTAGTGGCGTTTTTCTTTTTGGCCGTTATCTGATCCAGCCATTTTTAAATTATCTGGCCAAACAGAACAGTATTGAACTGATGGCCGCTACAGCCCTATTTACCGTGCTGGCCATTTTACTTACCGTAGATGCTTTAGGGCTACATGTGCTGATTGGTGCATTACTGGCAGGGATGTTACTGGCAGATACTCCTTTTCGACATGCGTTTGAAACCATGATCAAACCTTTTCGTAGCCTGATGTCCGGTTTTTTCTTTCTAAGTCTTGGTTTATATGCTTCATTCGCTGTGATTACACAGTCCCCAGTCTTTATTGTCTCTCTGGTTGCGGCCCTACTGATCATTAAGTCAATTGTATTAGCTGCACTTGGACATTACTCGCGCCTGAACTGGAGTAATGCAAGTTTGTTGGGTTTAGGACTTTTTCAGAGCGGAGAGCTAACTTTTCTCGTGCTGTATGCGGCATTAAAAGAACAGTTAATTGAACAGGTTCTAATGAACCAGCTAACCGCAGTTATTGTATTGTCAATGTTGCTCAGCCCATTTATCTATTTACTAGCCCAGCACATTATAAAACAGCGACCCGAACAAACCAGACAAGATGATGTTAATACTGAAGCCTCTCCGGCACTGATCATTGCCGGTTTTGGCCGTTTTGGTCAAATTATTGCCCGAGTTGCCCATCAGCAGCGGCTACCCTTTACCATCATTGATAATAACCAGCCTGGAGCAGAGTTTATTGAAGCCTATGGCGGACGGTTTATTGAGGCAGATATTACTGATTCTCAAACCCTGCAACAGGCCGGTATTGAACAGGCCAAGATACTCGTTATCGCCATTGATGATGTAGAAGACTGTATGAATGCAGTACGCTATATACGGCTGAACTATCCTGAACTAAAACTATTGGTACGGGCTCGCGACCGCTATCACGTACATTTGCTACGTGATATGGGAATAGAACATTTCTGGCGGGAAACCCAGCTTTCTGCATTAGATATGGCAGAATATATGTTACATGCTCATGGTTTATCCTTAGAAGAAGCCCATGAGCAAGTAGATGCATTTCGCCAGCACGACTTAATACTGCTTAAACAGCAACAACGTCTTAATCGTGATGATCATAAAATTTATGAAACCCATGGCAATGCTTTAGCAGAGCTCAAACATTTGTTTGCCTATAATGAGCAGGTACAGGCAAGATATGAAGAATCTGATTTAAACCCGAATGTGGAAAATTATCGTAGTGATGTTACACAGAGTGGTCAAAATTAACTTGTATTTTAAAATAAAGACACCATAAAGACAGGGTTTGGAGAAATTTATGTCTGATTTACGTCAACGCTTCTATCTTGAGAATAGCCCTGTTCGTGGTGAAGTTGTTCATCTTGAAGAAGCCTTACAAACTATTCTGGCACAGCGTCCCTATGCACCCGCCGTACAGCTGTTAATTGGCGAAATGCTAAGTGCGACTGCACTGCTGGCCAGTACCCTGAAAATTAAGGGCCGTATCAGTTTACAAATTCAGGCTGCCGGTACTTTTAAATGGGCTATGGCTGAGTGTACTCATTTAGGTCAGGTCCGCGCCTTGGCTGAGTATGAAGAAGATCCACGTTTTGGCGAGGCCACAGATAGTAGTGTCGTACTCAGCTCTCTGGTCAATCCAGTGCTCTTTATCAATATCGAACCCGAATTTGGTGAACGCTACCAAGGGATTGTACCGCTTGACCGTTCAACTTTAGCAGAATGTCTCATGCAGTATTATGACCTGTCTGCACAAATTCCGACCCGGTTAGTGTTGGCCAGTAATGAACAGCGTTCCGGTGGCTTACTGATTCAGCTTTTACCACGTAACAGTGAAGAAGAACAGCAAATCGTGGATGAAGACTTATGGCCACGGTTAACCATGCTGACTGAAACATTAAAATCGGAAGAACTGACCGAACTTGGCGCCGAGGAAATACTTTATCGTCTTTATAACGAGGAGGACGTCCGCTTGCCTGAGGTTGAACATTTACGTTTTGGCTGTACCTGTTCAAAAGAGCGTTGTGCTGCTGCTCTTCAACAGATTGGCGTAAGTGCTGTGCGTGAAACACTTGAATTCCAGAATCCAATCGTAATGGACTGCCAGTTCTGCCAGGCACAATATACTTTCACTGCTGAAGAAGCCTTGGGCCTGTTTGGCGAACATCTCAGTTAAAAATTACTAAGAATCAGAATTTTAAAGCCCTAATTCCTTAGGGCTTTTTTATTATTTTCCTTATTCGCTTACCTGTTTCTCACGCTTTAATATTGAAGTTCTTATATCTTTATCTAAAAATAAGTTTTTGATTAATAAATAAAAAATTTAACTTCCTCTATACCAAAGCTGGCTCAGATTTTATGACTGTCTTACTACTTTCTCCTTATCGCAATATCCTATTGATTTTTTAGTTGAAATTTTAAAGATGAGCCGTTATAAATTAGGCGTTTTACTCTAAAACAAGACTGAAAAAATTATTATTTTATATTTGGGGTTCATTTCATGAAGAAACTATTGTCCTGCATGGCTGCGGGGATCTTTTTTACAACGATCAGCACTTTAAGTTTTGCAAGCGCTGATCCTTTAGTCGGTAAATGGAAAACGGTAGATGACCGGACGGGCTATTCCCGCGCTGATGTAATGGTCAAGAAAAATGCAGATGGTACTTATACCGGCACAATCGTAGAAACTCGTGCAGTACCTGGCCGCCCAAAAATGGAAATATGTGAAAACTGTCCAGGTGATTTAAAAGGTAAGCCTTTTATTGGCCTTCCCTTTATTTATAACTTTAAACAGAATCCAAATAATCCATATGAATACATTGATGGTCGTGTACTTGATCCGATCGGAGGAAAAATTTATAAGGGTAAGGCCAAGGTCAATGCAAATGGCAAACACCTCACGCTAAGAGGCTACGTAGGTGTATCCGTCGTAGGCCGTAGTGTGACTTGGGTTAAATACTAGAATATTTAATTGAAACTTAAATCAAAAAGCTCCAGTTCTCGGGGCTTTTTTTGTCACGCTTTGAAACAATATAACTAATGCTTTACTCTGGCTTTTTTTTATACAACTCCAATAATGAATTAAAACAGATAAATGAATAGACGTAGAGCTGATCTATGGAAAAAAATTATTATGAACAATTGGGTATCTCACGAGATGCCAGTCCTGAAGAAATCAAGAAAAGTTATCGAAAACTGGCCCGTAAATATCATCCTGATGTCAGTAAAGAAGCAGATGCGGAAGCACAGATGCAGGCCATTAATGTTGCCTATGATACGTTAAGTGACCCGGAAAAGAAGGCTGAATATGACCAGATGCTGGATCATCCACAAGGCTTCTCTGGCTTTAATCAGAATGCAGGTCAGGGTGGCTTTGATGGCAGCCGTTTCTATCGGCAAGGTTTTTCTCAAGGAGATGCTTCAGATTTTAATGGTTTTGAAGACCTGTTTGGTCGTTTTGGTACAGGATTTGGTGGAGGCCACTATCAGTACCAGCGCGAGCCTCGTAGTTATCGTGGTGAAGACCAGCACGCCAAGATCGAAATTGATGTAGAAGTCGGCTATCAGGGAGCGACCCAAAATATCACTTTGCAGATTCCGACTGTAAATGCATATGGGGAACCAGAGGTACAGCGCAAAACCTTACAGGTTAAAATACCTAAAGGTATGAAAGAAGGCCAGCAAATCCGCCTAAGCGGTCAAGGTCAGCTCGGTATTAATGGCGGCGAGAATGGCGATTTATATATTGAAATACAGTATCGTGATACTGACCGAATCAGAGTAGATGGTACGGATGTTTATTATACCGTCAATGTTACTCCTTGGGAGGCTGCACTAGGCAAAGCGATTACCGTAAATACACCAGCCGGTTCATTGAATGTAAACCTGCCTAAAAATGCCCAGTCTGGCCAACAACTTCGCCTGAAGGATAAAGGAATTCCAAATAAAACACCGGGCCATCTTTATCTTATCTTGAACATTGTAGTGCCACCAGCAACCACTGCACAGCAACAGCAGGCTTATGAATCTCTGGCTGAAGCATTCGTATCTTATCAGCCTCGCGCTTATTAAGGAGCATGGAAAATGGCGATTATTCATTACCGTGAAGTTGTATATCAGGGCCAACATGACTCTGAAATTATTGACGAACAATCTATGCTAGATCTTGAACATTTTGCTCAAGTGTGTGGACAGAGTCAGGAATGGGTTCTGGAATTGCTCGAATACGATATCTTACCAGTACGCTCTCAGCAATCTTCATATCAGTTTCTGGGCGAAGATGTAGCTCGTGCCCGTAAGGCTTACCGTTTACAGCGTGATTTTAATGCCAGTTTATCTGCAGTTGCAGTAATGCTGGATCTGATTGATGAAGTTCAGCATTTACGCAAACAAATTGGCATATTTAAACCCAAATAGCTGTATAACTTGGGCCAGATAAACTATAAAATTTAACTCTGGAGTAGAGAAAAATTAATCGACCGATTTACGTAATTTAAATCTGGCCCGTTTTCTCTGCTGCTGTGCTGAATGATACCTTTCTTCATCGAGTAACCAGGACAGATTTACATTACGCTGATGATGCTGCTGAGCCAGCAGATCCAGAATACTGCGCTCTCCCCGCCCCAGCAAATGTCGCCGGTAAAATAGATAAATGAGCAAAACTGTGCAGAATAGCATGGCTACCAGCATGAGCCAGAACCCGTTCTCTACACTAAGTCCCGGCATATATTCAAAGTTCATTCCATAAATACCGGTTAATAAGGTCAAAGGCGCAAAAATAGTTGTAATAATCGCCAGAATCCGCATATTTTCATTGGTCTGGTTGGAAATAGCAGAGAAATGTAGATTAATGGCACTTTGTATGGAGTTTCGAAGCCGGGTGGTATGCTTTTGTACCCGTTCAATATGGCCAGTTAGATCATCCAGTCGAATCAACAGGATATCCTGAGGATCAACCAGATCTTCTCCCATTAGATGATGATAGTTCTGAACAATTTCATCACGGATTTCCTGCATAGCCTCAATCTGTTCTTCACAGAGATTTTCAATTTGCTGAAATAGAGTCATTTCCTGAAATAATTGATGCCACTGTTTGAAACGTTTTCTGCCCTGCAGCAACTCACGCTGCCAGTATTCAACCCGCCGTGTTAATGGCATTCGGATATCGAGATAGTTATCGATAATGCTACATAAAAGACGTAATGCCAGGTCAAAAGGAGAGGTAGCGAGTTTTTGTGGTTTTCCAGGATCATCAATATTGCAACTGAGGCTGGCCTGAAGCCGGTGGATAAAGACTTCCAGTATAGTATTGCCTTTTTCCCGCACTGTAATTAATAGATCAGGGTTAAAAATAAAACTGACTGGCGTGGTAGCCAGACCAAAAGCACTTTCCTGCGGTTCCAGTCCAAGATCAATATTTTTGATCTGGTCATCTGGCGTAACCAGTTTTCTAAGGATCAGTAAATTGTATTCTTCAGTACTATCGAAAGTACATGGATGCTCTACGTTTAAAATATCTTTGACATGATATTCAGACAGGGACAGCTGTGAAAGCTCATGAATTTTATTCTGCCAGTCTTTAACATGATTAATTACATCGTCACGGGTCGAATCAATCCAGATAAACTCAAGCTCGTGGCCTTCTTCGGGTTGATGACTCACAAAAATACACTGTTCGCTCAGATGTCGATAGAAATAATAAACCTGCATACCTGATAATTATTATAAAAATTTACATATGCATCATGACATAAAAAAAGCCTGCATCAAGCAGGCTTTTCTTTTCATTTCAAATTGATAACAAACTTAGTTAGAAGTTTGTTCAATATCTTTCATCGTCAGTTTAATACGGCCACGGTTATCTACATCAGCAACCTGAACTTTCACTTCCTGACCTTCTTTAAGAACATCAGTCACGTTAGCAATACGCTCATTTGAAATTTGTGAAATATGTAACAGACCATCAGTACCTGGCATGATATTTACAAATGCACCAAATTCAACAATACGGATAACTTTACCGTCGTAGATCTTGCCTGGCTCAACCTCAGCAGTTAGGGCCTGAATCTTGGCAATTGCAGCGTTCGCAGCAGCTTTAGTTTCACCGAAAACACGAACGGTACCATTATCTTCAATATCAATTGCAGCTTTAGTTTCTTCAGTAATCTGACGAATTGTCGCGCCGCCCTTACCAATAACATCACGAATCTTGTCTGGATTAATTGTAATCACAGCAAATGTTGGGGCATGCATACTAATTTCAGGACGAGCACGAGAAATGACTTTATTCATTTCATTCAAAATATGCATACGACCAGTAAATGCCTGATTCAGGGCAACTTCCATGATCTCTTCAGTAATACCTTCGATTTTAATATCCATCTGAAGGGCAGTAATACCATTAGCAGAACCGGCTACTTTAAAGTCCATGTCACCCAGATGATCTTCATCACCCAAGATGTCAGAAAGTACGGCGAAACGCTCTCCTTCTTTAACCAGACCCATTGCAATACCTGCAACTGGAGCTTTTAATGGTACGCCTGCATCCATCAGTGCAAGTGAAGCACCACAGACAGAAGCCATAGAAGATGAACCGTTTGACTCGGTAATATCAGATACTACACGTAGAACATATGGGAAGCGGTCAACCGGTGGAAGTACAGCCTGTACACCACGACGCGCCAGACGTCCGTGACCAATTTCACGACGTTTAGGACCAGATTCACGGCCAGTCTCGCCTACTGAATACGCCGGGAAATTATAGTGCAGCATGAAGTTGTCAGTTTTGGTCCCTGACAGTGTATCAACCATCAACGCATCACGGGTATTACCCAGTGTTGCAGTAACCAGAGCCTGAGTTTCACCACGGGTAAACAATGCTGAACCGTGAGCACGTTCCAGTACGCCAACCTGTACATCAAGTGCACGTACAGTCTTAGTGTCACGACCATCGATACGTGGTTTACCTGACAGGATATTGTCACGTACGGTACGATATTTCAGCTCTTCGAACAGTTCGTTTACTTCGTCAGCAATACCAGTCTCGTCATTTTCAGGAACAAACTGTGCAATAGCTTCAGCATGTAAGGCATCAAGAGCTGCATAACGCTCCTGTTTTATAGCAATTGTATATGCTTCAGAGATTTTAGCTTCAAAAGCAGTTTTTAGCTGTTCAAGCAGTGCATCATTTTTAGTAGGTGCAACCCAGGTTGACTCAGTCGCGCCTGCTGCTGCTGCAAATTCTTTAATTGCCTGAATAGCAATCTGCATTTCATCATGACCGAAGAGTACTGCACCCAGCATCTGGTCTTCTGAAAGCTCTTTGGCTTCAGACTCCACCATCAGTACCGCAGTTTCAGTACCAGCAACCACGAGATCAAGATCACTTTCTTTTAACTGTTCATGGTTCGGGTTAAGAATATATTCGCCATTAATTAAACCAACACGTGCGCCAGCGATTGGGCCACGAAATGGTGTACCAGCGATTGACAACGCAGCTGAAGTACCCAGCATAGCAGCGATATCGGCATCCATGGTCTTGTCAGAAGAAACAACGGTCGCAGTTACCTGAATTTCGTTGTAGTAACCTTCTGGAAACAATGGACGAATTGGACGGTCGATCAGACGTGAGATCAGAGTTTCAGCTTCAGATGCACGGCCTTCGCGTTTACCGTAGCCGCCCGGGATACGACCAGCAGCATATTGTTTTTCTTGATAGTTTACAGTCAGTGGAAAAAAGTCCTGACCAGCTTTGGCAGTCGGTTGAGCAACTACAGCAACCAGTACAGAAACACCACCCATAGTGATCAGCACGGAATTCGCCTGACGTGCTACACGGCCAGTTTCCAGTACAACCTGATGCTGACCAAATTGAAATTCTTTACGGACAATGTTAAACATCGACATATATTTTAATATCCTGATTTTATTCTAGTGGAGGCCCCTAAGGTTTGACATTCATATCATTCCCGACAGCAATGATAAATGACAAAGCTTAGAAGCCGCACCTCACTAGTTTTAAAAGTTTTAAACACAAAAGAAGGGACGAACTATTCGCCCCTTCTCACTTTAACCTGCAAAAGCAGATACACTTTCATTCTCAGCAAACGAAAAATTGATCATTCGACTTACCGAAAACAAAATAGGAATTGCCAGATTAACGGCGCAGACCTAGAGCAGCAATCAAATCGCTATAACGTGTAGTGTCTTTACCTTTAAGGTAATCAAGTAGCTTACGACGCTGGTTAACCATACGGATCAGACCACGACGGCTGTGATGGTCATGTTTATGAGCTTTGAAGTGAGTCTGTAAATCATTGATTTGAGCAGTCAGCAAAGCTACTTGAACTTCCGGTGAACCTGTGTCGTTTTCAGCACGAGCAAATTTAGCAACAATCTCTGCGCGATCTTGATTTGTTAAAGCCATTCGATTTCTCCGAGATGCTTTGAAAAGAGTTTTGATACCTACCAGTTTGACCGAGCCAAACTGACTGCCGTGCATCACTACAGCAAGCATCATATTTTAAGCGAAAAATGCTCTAATTGCAAAAATTGCAGGCTGTTTTTCTGATTTAACCCTTTACCATGACCGATTTATGACTTTTCTCCGCCTTAATTTTTTTATGAATATTTCTTATGTTTTATAAAATTGAAACTCACAAAATCCCTTAATTATTTTAGTACTTTATTAAACTCTTTAAAGATAATATATTTTGCCAATTCTAAAAATAAGTATTTAAAAAAAAGCCCAAGCTAGGCTTGGGCTTTTTTTGCGCTGTAGTTTCTTCTTTTCTCGTTATTATTCTTTAATTTATAGTTGTTCTTAACTTCTTTAAGCCAATCTTATTATGAATGAATTAATAATGTCCTGTATATAATTGTATATTTCCTTATGTGTAATATTTTGTCAGATCTAATTATGTATAAAAGTCGTATTTTACGTATCAATATGTAATCTAAAACCTACAAATGAGTAAATTTTATCTATTGGTGTATTTATGGTTGAGTCCCTTTGACATTTTAACAGGCAATAAAAAAGCCTTGTAGTCTCTCCCAAAACTACAAGGCTTAGCGGCTGTAAGTTTCCTCTTTTTCACTTACTTCATGCAAGTTCGCTGTCATTCGACTGATTATAGTTATAATGCGATTATTGCTTAGCTTTCCGTGCTAGGCTTTTTATGTGAAGCCATCATCTCAGAAACTCTGCATTAGCTCTAGGCGCTAATTTCTCGAATTGATGTAAGCAAAAACTTACAAGAAGGCTTATTATTAACTTTTATTTCACAAACTTATTTTTATATTAATTTTACTAACCAATCCACTTTTGCGAGTGGTTTTTACTGTTAGAGACTGGACAAATGCTTCCGGGTCTACCAGTAAGCTCACTACTTTCTTAGCTCGAGTAATGGCTGTATAAATCAGTTCCTGACTTAACAAGTTTTTGGCTGTCTGGTCTAATACGACTGCGGTATGAGTAAATTCTGAGCCTTGTGACTTATGGATAGTCAGCGCAAACGCTGTTTCAATATTCTTCGGTAGCCGTGTGGCAGCCACCCATTTGTTTAGACTGGGAAAATAAACTTCAAACTGGTCAGGATGCTCCCGATTTCGAACACAGATACCGATATCACCATTTGAAAGCCCCAACTGATAGTCGTTATAGGTCATCATAACTGGACGGCCAATATACCAGTCACCTACTGCAATTGTTTTCAAAGCCTGATTTAGCCACTGTTTAGCATACTGATTAAGTTTCTCAAGCCCTAATGCCCCGTGTCGGGTAGCTGCAAGCAGTCGGTAATGGTCAAATGCCTGAACCAGAGGTTTGACTGTATCCTCAGAAATTTCTTCTGCCTGTAAATAATTTTTAAGTGCTTTAAGATAAGGCAAATAACCCTGCATCAGTTTTTCATAAAATTCTGTCCAATTCAGGCTTTGAGCTGAAGCAGGCAAGAATTCAAGTTGTACCTGATCCTGCATATCATGACTTAATGTAATAGCTGAAAGTTGGTTAGCCGGTACAATCTGTTGCTGGAAATAATCCAGAATCTCTGTATGAGGTTTTCCAGCTTGAAACTGCTGGATAAACTTGGCCATTTTTCCAATAAGTGCGTCTTCTGTAAAACGACGGCTATTTACCAGATGGACCCGATGTTCCGCCAAGGCAGGAATCTGTTGCAGGTCAGCAAGAACCGAGCCTACTTCAACTGAGGCTAACTGCTGAGCATCTCCAAGTAAAATAAGCCGGCAGTGATCTGGTATAGCTTCAAATAGTAAGGTTGCGAGTTCCAGGTCAAGCATGGAAGCTTCATCAATAACGATAACATCATAAGGTAACGGCTGCCGGCTATGAAAACGCGGTTGCTGGTTTTGACCCAGCCCAAGCAGCCGGTGAATGGTTTGAGTAGTCTGCATTTGCAGGCTCTGTGTGATCAAACCAGATTCCAGTAATTTGGGATCTTGAAAAGAATAACGTAGTGCTTCCTGCATACGCTGGGCAGCCTTTCCCGTAGGCGCTGCCATAGCAATACGGATATCGGGAATAGCCTGGTTAAGAACCGCGATAATACGTGCCAGTGTATAGGTTTTGCCTGTTCCTGGTCCGCCAGTAATAATACTCAGTATTTTTCTGGCAACCATTGTCAGGGCAGATTTCTGATATTTATCTTGTAACAGCCCAGAATAGGCAGTCAGGTCAACCGCAGGAATCTGCTGCTGCCACAGGCGTTCAATCTGCTTTGCCAGTCGGGTTTCCAAGGTCCAGTAGCGGTACAAGTATAATGAGCTACCATCAAATATAAATGGCGCAACCGGCAAGTGCTCCTGCTGCTCAAATCCGACCAGATTATTTAAAACCTTGACCTGATCGTCGGTGGCTTCAATACAGCTATTGCCCTGCTGAAGAGCCTCGAGAACCTGGACAATTATATTAGTAGCATTTTCATGTTTTTCACCGTCATGAAAAGGGGTCTGTGTAATAAAACTGCTCCATGTACTGATCCATTGCTGTTGGGAGCTTTCATGAAGCTGTTTATTTTCCACACAGTTATCCTCATAGTTATCTACAGAGTTATAAACAAATTTATCCACAAGTTAAGTTTTTGTTTATAAAATATTTCAAATAACTTATTAAGCAATTTTACTCATTTTATCTTCAATAAAATAACCTAATAAAGCATCAAGTCGCAGGATAAATTCTGTACTGGGTTTCCAGTAATACACGCCATGATCCGGTTGACCGTTCATGCCACGCAGATAGAGATAGCTTGCTCCGCCCAGATCCCGGCTGATCTCGTAATTTTGCATCTGTATACTCAGATAACGATGCAGTGCAACCAGATAAAGACCAGCCTGTAACCAATAACTTGAATGTGACATACTGGCTCGGATTGAGGCATGATTATAGTCTGACTGATCACTACCCAGAAAATTACTCTTATAATCGGCAATATGATACTGATGACCATCAAAATAAACCAGATCGATGGAACCATTCAGATAACGCGCAGATTCGGCAGGATTTAGTTCAGGCATATCAATCCCGTATTCAGCAAACAGCTGGTGAATTCGCTGAATTGCCAGTACATGATCTGAAAGTGCCAGACAAAACGGAAATTCAGCCAAATGCTGTTCCGGTTGTAACTGCTTTAACTCAAAACCTGCGTGTAATGGGGTGGCAAGTACCTGTTGGAGCCACTCTGCCAGCCAGTTTAACAGTAGCTGTTCATCTTCTGCCTGTTCGGGAAAATCCCGCTGATATTTGTCCCGTAATTCATTCCACAGTCCACTATAATCATTTTTAAAACGGCGGCGGATTTCCAGTATCCAGTCTGCCGGCTCCTGAAAATCAATATGCTCAAAAATCTCATGCAGGAAATTACCAGCAACAGTACCCATTGGAAAGTTCTGTTTGATCCAGCTTAAGGGCTGGGTTGCCGGTAAGTACACTTTATCTACTACATGCAACTCGTCTTCGGCACTTTCTGGTCGCTTTACTTCATTTGCAAGCGGATCAAAGATTTTTCTAGTTTTGAGATGCTGCGCCAGATAGCTAAAGCTGGTTTTGGCCCGAGGATAAAAACGCTGCTGGGGCAGATTCAAGGCTTGGACACTGATTTGCTTTGAGACCGAACTGGCAGAAACTTTTGCCGGTAGCTGCTCTAGAAGCGGCTCATCCATGCAGTGACGATGTACAAAAGGCTCTGTCCGATTACGCCAGAAAGCCAGGCTGTCCTTGGCTTTACCTTCAGTATCTTGCAGCATGGCATAAACACGGTGACTGGCGCGGGTTAAGGCCACATACCAGAGACGGCGGTTTTCTGCTGCTGCACGTTCCTGATGCTGGTTTACTGCATTTTCATCTAGCAGGTTTTTGTCTGCTACCGCAATAACCCGCTGCTTTTCAAGCTGACCTGTTACAGGGTTTAACTGCTCAACCGTAGAGAAATTCAGGGTTTTATTCATTTCCTTAAATGCTTTGTCAGCACCCAGCAAAAATACCACCTTAAATTCCAGTCCCTTTGACTGGTGAATGGTCATCAGTTGTACACCTGCTTCATTAGACAGGCGTCGTTCCAGTTCCCATTCTCGTTCGCTTGGTGACTGTAACTGTTTAAAATACCAATAATACAGATTCTTGGCACCCGGATAAATTTCGCTATGCTGGCTCAGTACTTCGGTTAAATGCCGCAGATTTACCACAGCCCTTTCGTTATCTTTACTGGCAATGGCTACCAGTTTCTGCCAGACCTGAAAATGTTGCAGACAGTACTGCCAGGCACTCAGGAAACCACGTTCCAGCCATAATTCACGGATATCCTCAAACTTGTGTATAAAACTGCTCAAACCGTCAGTGCGCTGCTCCAGCTCGACCAGACTTTGCAAATTAAAATCGAGTAACCGGCTCAGTAAAGCCCGTTTAACCTTACCCTCATCATACGGATGCATGATAGCCGTCAACAGTGCTCCAACATCACGGGCCACTTGGCAGTCAAATACGCTACGCTTAGAAGGCCGGTTAACCCGGATACCTAAAGACTCTAAAGCATACTGGGCTTTGTCTAGCCCATCATGATTCTTGGACAGGATAGCAATATCATTTTCATTCAGAGGACGCTGACCGCCCGACTCGTCAAATAACAACTCTTTGGCTATACCATGATTTAATAATTGACGAATCTTCCAGGCAACCTGTTCGGCCTCTTTGTTTTTATCACTAAGCTGGACCCAGCGTAGTGGACAGTAGTTTTTACGCTGCCGGTCGGTCAAAGGCGGATGCTGACGTGCTCCTGCCTGAATCGGGGTATAAATAACCTCTTCACCAAAGTTGACTTCACGTTGAAATAGCGCATCGACCACTTCTACCAGTTCAGGAACTGAACGGTGGTTTTGTCTTAAGGTATAGAGTTTACCCTGTTTGATTAAAACATCCTGCCGGGCCTTGATATAAGTCAGCATGTCTCCGCCCCGGAAACCATAAATTGCCTGTTTTGGATCACCGACCATAATCATACAGCTGTGCTGATGTCGCTGTGGATGCCGCCAGATACTGGCCAGCATATTATCTTGATCCTGATTGGTATCCTGAAATTCGTCGACCACAATCAGGGGATAACGGGCTTGGACATACACTGCAAAACGCTGACCTTGTTCACCCTGCAAAGCCTCAGCCAAAGTCCGGATTTGCTGTGAAAATGTGGTTTCCCCACGCTGCTGCAGTAATTGTGGAAGGCGCTTACGCACTTCCTGACTAATATAAAACTGTAAATAGGTATCTAACCGGGAAAGATCAGTTTTTAAATTGGCTACACATTCGCAAAACCGGCGCAGACCCTGGATAATCTGATGATTTTCAAAGTATTCCAGCACCTCGGCAGCACATTTATTTAGAACCTTTTTTGTGGCCAGATCTGTAATACACTTAAAGATATCGGTCCAGTGTGCTGCAAATAAGGCATAAGAACGCTGGGTATGTAAAGCCTTAATAAAATCTGGCAGATTCTGACACAGCGTTGTTTCCATTAACTGCTCAGTCCGCCATTTTTTTCCGACTATACTATTGTGCTGTCCATCTGCCCGATAATAATCGGCCAGCCCTTCTACTAAAGACAGATCCAGTTTTAACAAGAGATCCAGCTCCGCTTCAAACTTTTCCAAATCCATGACTGGCACGGCAACAGGCATAAACTGGGCTGAAGAGAAATTCAGGCTGTTTTCTACAATCGCCAGATAACCGTCAGTATTTTTGAGCTGTTTGCTTAACAGCAAATAGTCAATCAAGGGCTGCGGCTGAGCTTGAATCCACTCTCTTAAAATATCATGGACGATTTGCTGACTATAGGCCTTAGCATCTTCAGTTAACTGTGCCCGTTCAATTTTGCCACTTTCAAAGGCAAACTCACGCAGCAATTTCTGGCTAAAACTGTCCAGCGTGCTGACAAACAGTTCATCCAGCTGATCTATGACCAGTTTAAGTCGTTCGCAGACATAACCAACCTGTGTCGAAAATTGTTTACAGAGCACCTGATACAGGGGATCTTTTTCCTGTTCCGCCTTATGCAACATTTCAATTTCTGTCAAATCCTGACAATCATTAAAATATTGATAGGCTTCTACCAGACGGCTACGAATCCGGCTTTTTAGTTCAGCTGCCGCTGCTCGAGTAAAAGTGGTGGCAATAATCTGGTTGGGGAGATATTTCTCAATAAGAATACGCACTATCAGGCTAGACAGGGTATAAGTTTTTCCTGTGCCAGCCGAGGCCTCAATGAGATGCAGGCCAGAGAAACACATATCAGCAATCGGATATTCCGAAATAGCCTGTGGCTCATTCATATTGTTTCAACCCGCTGATATTCAAAAATAGGTGCATATAACTCATAAGAGAAAGTTTTACAGCAATGCTCCAGTAAGGCAGTGGCGTCCTGTTCCTGCAAGATAAACTGCCAGTCACGGTGGAGCCGTACCGCCTCATTTTCTGTTGCGGAAAATGAACCGTACTGATGGGTTTCATTCCAATCTTTTAACAGCGCATCAAAATTATTAATGACTTTCTGGCCAGCTTCATTTTCAGTCCATTCATGCTTTTTACCCTTTTCAGCCACACTTAAAATCAGGGCAGCCGGTAAAACCAGCGGCTGGCTTTGGCCATATTGCCAAGCCTTAAACCAAGGATCAAGCAGCTTTCGTGCTTCTGCTGAACAGACACCCGCACAGATTACAGTCTGGTCACTGAAGACGACCACACGCTGTAATTTCCGGCTTGTCTCTTCTGACTGGTTCAAATAAGCCAACCATAAAAGATATTCAAGCCAGACTTTGGCGCGGCGCTTAGCCCGTGCACTAGATGGCTCCATACTGACCCAGTCAGTTATACCTGCTTGAGGAGTATTAATCTGCATATGCAGTTCAGTACTGACCTTCCACATCTGCTGGGTGACTGGAGTGACCTCGGGTGCATAACGTTGCAGACGGGCCTTTAAAGTTTCCTGTTCAGCCAGGCTGATCTGCCAGGTACTATGTGCCACTTTTCCAACCGGCAGCTGGTGCATCAGTATTTGTGGCTCTTTCACACTATTCTGCTGATAGAGAAAATCTCGAATAGCATAGCGGCCCAATCCATCCAGTATTAAGGGTTCATGCTGGGCTGCACTTTCGCTCGAACTCAGATTTTCAACACCTAAGGTCTTTAAATACAGTCGCGCTGGAAAGATGACATCTTGTATCCATTGCTGGCTATGGAGAACCTGAATATTTTCAGTATTTAGCGGGTATGGTATGTTTGCCCACGGCTGGCGTTGTCCACGCGCCTGTAGTAAGTGCTGTGCCACATTAAACCATTGATCCTGATAGCGGATCAGCTTTTCAGTGGCAAAACCAGCCGGGTCAAAAGGTTGCAGGTGATGAACGTGATAAAGCTGCTCAAGCTGTCGGGGTACTTCAATCCCATTCAGGGAAATTTTTTGGTCTATCACTTCATCGGGCTGTTCAGAAGCGACAATCAATGCCAGATGCTGTACAAATTCCTGCAGGGTACTCGATGGCTCACGTACTTCCCCGTCATTAACATCAAAGCCATTATAAAACAGCCATAAATTTTCCTGAGCTAACAGTAATGCATCTAGAAATGCGCCCTGATCATCTTCCAGTCGTGAGCGGTCGCCCAGCTGTGGACGCAGTATATCCATCAGGTCAAAAGGTAACCGCTGGCTGCGACTTGGAAACGTGCCACTGTCCAGGTTTAGCATGACAACCAAGCGGTACGGTAAGGGCCGGATTTGCCCGATCTGGCTAAAGGTAATCTGGCCGGTAGGTTCCGCCTGCTCAATCTGCGCATCGAGCGCTGTATTAATTTCTTCAATGAGGTATGCCAAGGGTAAACAGATACCGCGTAAATTTTGCTCTTCTTGCTCACTATAAAAGTTGGCGAGTGTCAGCATTCTAATCTGTTTATGAATAATTTCGCGTACCGGTTTTAGTGCAGTAACGCCCTGTTGTTCAAATTCTGCAATATCTTCATTTAAACGCTGTAACCAGCTCTCAACTACTACTCGTTCTCCCAGCTCATGGCACAGTAGCCAGTCCCGGCGCCGGTCAAAGTCTTGATAAATTTCGATCAGCTTGGCGATCAGCTCAAAGTCACTCGGTTGTACCTGGGCAAAGCTTAGGGTTTCATTAAAAATCGTATGGTCAGGAATAGCAATGCCCAGTGCCAGCCGGTCTAGTGCAAATTTGAATGTAAAACGGAAGTCCTCATCATGCCGGCTCAGGCTATATTGTAAATGCCGGGCATCCAGTCCGCGTTTAAAGCCGGCTGCAGCCAGCAGGACCATCATACGTTCACTGCGATTGACATCCAGTCCGTAACGCTGTTGGGTTGCTGTCAGATTTAACCAGTCTGAAAATTCTTGCAAGGTGAAGCGGCCACGCACCAGCTGAATTCGTTCCAGAACTGCGCGCCAAGCATTACTGGCATCAAGTTGTGCCACACCGGCAATTTTAATAGGCAGATGAACCTGCCGCTCTCTGGTGGCTGCCTGAAAAATATTAGAATCAGTGCTAGATGTACTGTATTTAGGGGCAACAGCAAAAACACTGCGAATTAAAGGTTCAAGTTCTTTTAGATTAGGTACCAGCACTAAAACATCGCTAGGCCTACGCTGCTGGTCTTTTGAGCTTTGCGAGAGCCAGTAAGTCAGCTGGTCTTTTAAGACTTCAAGCTGACGTAACGAAGAATGACAGACATGAATCTGGATAGAATCATCTGTTGCATTTAGTGGATATCGATGTTTCTGTGGTTCTGCCAGATACAGGATATCTGACTGTAATTTACCCAGCAGATTATCAGGAAACTCGTCAACAAAAGCATCTACCCATTGTCCTTCTTCCCCTGAGGACAAACTCGACAGCAATGAAAAATGGTCACGTGCCTGCTTGCCGAAACGGGTCAGCAGCGGATGACGCGACTCTCTGACTTCCGCATTAAAATGCAGGGTGAAATCCTCAAAAAACTTTTTGATATCGACATCGGTTGCCTGTGGATTTTTACTGATAAAACGCTCTTTCACGCGCAGGTCATAACGCTTTTTCCAGACCGGATCGACACTATCTGCCCAGTATTCCTGTGAAGGATTGTAGTGCAGAATGAAGACATCAATATATTGTCCCAAACGGCGCAAAAACTGTAACTGGATCGGTGGCAGATCCAGCAATGTAAATACCACCAGTTGCTGAGGCAAACGTTTAAGCGCCTGCTTGCGCGTTGCTTCCTGCTCCAGCTGTTGCCAGAACTCGGTATCAATTTCCTGCATCAGCTCGAAGTCTTCATGAAATACTTCCTGCCAGAGCCAACGCTGCCAGCCTTCCAGTTCATGTGCCTGGTTCAAGGTAAAGGCAGAGATTTCAGTACCTGTTGTATAAAATAATGCTTCGATATCAAGTGGCTGGTTCCGTCCCCAGGCTTTTAGCCAGTTGGTTGGACAACGACAAACATCTGTACAACCTTTTTTAGTACAATAGCCACGGTAAACCATATAGTTGCTAAACAGGCTAGAGACCTGCTCAGCTACCCAGTACAGCATGCCTTGTTTCTTGAGCTGCCGGATGATACCCGGTTCAAGTCCTTCGGCGGTATCATAAATCCGGCAAATAATCGGATATAGGGGATGCTGCTGATCTAGCTGTAATTTTTCAGCTTCAATAAAAGGGCCCAAGGCCTGATAAACCCGCCACTTCATAATCAGGCGTGGAATATTGGCTTTACGGACCTTATCTTTATCAGCCAGTACCTGCTGATAGGCATACCATTGGAAACCGCGTATACGCTGGTGAAACAGTTGGTTGGCGCTAATGCCCTGTTCTTCAGCCATTTTCTGGGTCAACCACTGCTCGATAGCTGGAGTCGGTACCACAAAGTGCTGGGTTTTCAAGACTTCAAGCGGATGTACTGCCGGCTGGCCCAAGGTAGAAAGCACCCCGTGTACCAATACGTCAATACGCTGGCTTTGAATAACATGAATCCCCATATTCTTTTTACCCTAATAACAAATATTCAAGTTCTGTGCACAAAATCACAAAGATAATTCACTGTACAACACCTGCTGGCCATGTCACTTTTACATCATCCATAGGTACAAAATTTCTTTGAAATACGTATCTTAATAGTGATTCAATTGGAAAATTAACACTTCACTGAATAAGGTATTCATATAATGAAAATAGACAAGATTCCTGATGCCATTGATCCTACCCTGAATTTAGAACAGATTCGTCAAGAATGTCTGGAACTGGTCAAAAAACGTGCTTACGTATCCGCCGGGGCGGCCGTAATTCCAATTCCTTTTTTTGATGTCGTGATTGACATCGGTATTTTATCGCAATTATTGCCGGAAATTAACCATCGTTTTGGTCTGACCCCTGACCAGATCAGTGTGTATGACGCAAAAACCAAACAAATTCATTGGAATGAGCTGCGTAAACGTGGCGTAGAATTTTCTGGCTTGGTAGTTGCCCGTACTGCGGCAAAGCAGTCATTAAATGGAATGGTCGGTAAAGTATTGACTAAACAGGTGACCAAATTTATTCCGCTCGGTGGTCAGATTGTTGCAGCAAGTCTGGGTTATATTATTATGAAGAAGATAGCCGAAGCACATGTTGAGGAAAGCTATAAAATGGCTAAAAATATTCAGCAGAAAATACAAAAAGCTTAAAAATAATCTCTATAACTCAATATTAAAAAACTACAGGCTGACTAATCAGCCTGTAGTTTTTTCAGAATGCCTTCGAGTACCTGTATACGAGCGGCTTCTTTATTATTCGTCGCAATTACCTGCCAAGGTGCCCATGCAGGACTGGTCCGCTCAAACATGTCAGCAGCAGCTTTTAAATATTCATCCCATTTTTCGCGGTTACGCCAGTCTTCATCTGTAATTTTAAAACGTTTATGTGGTGTATCGGCACGGGCCTGAAAGCGCTTGGCCTGCTCGTCTTTACTGATCGCCAGCCAGAATTTGATCACCAGAGTCTGACTGTCAGTTAGGTCTTTTTCAAAACGGTTAATCTCATCGTAGGCTCGTTGCCACTCTGCCGGTTTGGCAAAACCTTCTATACGCTCGACCAGTACCCGGCCATACCAGGAGCGGTCAAAAATCATAATATCTTCATGTTCATCTAGCTTGTTCCAAAAACGCCATAAGTAGGGTCGGCGCAGCTCGTATTTTTCCGGGGCAGCAATGCTATAAATTGTATATTCACGTGGGTCCAGCTTTTTAACAATCCGTTTAATGGCTCCTCCTTTACCAGCTGCATCCATGCCTTCAAAAACGATTACCACCTGACGTTCATCATGACGTAGTGCCGTTGCAACCTGACGACTTAATTCCTTTAAACGACTCTTATACTCATTTTCTGCCAGTTCTTCATTTTGGGGCTCCAGCAATAGTTGCGGAACAGCTGCCTGTTTCCAGTTAGCTGCTCCATTGTCCTGATGGACTGGCAGGCGTTGCATAGCTTCTAATATAGATTGCGCAAACTGCTGGTCACGGATTTTTTCATCCTCTCCATCAATGATCAGCCAGTCATCAGTAAAACGCTGACGTAACTTTTGCAGAGTCTCATACTGTTTTTTATTGCGCCAGTCCAGCCCATGCAGGCGGTGCCAGTGCAATTCTGAAGCATCGATATTGTCCAGACGCTTTTGCAGATTTTTCCAGGGCAGATCAAACCAGACTTTAACAACCTCGACATGATTATTCTGGAGGTCCTGCTCAAAGGCACGCATATTTTCGATATAACTGTCATACATGCCTTGGTCAAGCGGTTCAGAAACATGCATAGCTGTTGCCAGCAGGTCGCTGTACCAGTTCCCGAACATCACCACAATCTGCCCTTCTGCAGGTATGAAACGACTATATGGCTGCCAGAAAGCCAGCTTGGGGGTCAATAGATGTGGAGGATCAGCCTTGACCTGCAGATAACGTGGATCCACCCATTCACGAAGCTGCTTGACTGCCTCGCCCTTACCAGCCAGCTCAATGCCACTTACCAAAATGACCAGACTTTTAGCCTGCGGTGTTCCCCGACTTTCCCGCAGGGCATACTGGGCATCGATCAGAGCAAGTGATAACTCATCTTCATTCATCAGTTTAAAAGATCTTTTTTCTTGTCCGGCCATGCGTGCCTCATCATTTCTGTTTTGTTCAATATACTGTGATTTAAACTAGCACCCTGAAACTTAATGTATTATTTGTTTCACTTTATTTAGCGCATCTTTTATGGATCTGACTGACTATTTTTTAATAAGTCCAGAACAATGTTGTCATAGCACCTGATTTAAACTGTGGCTATGCTTTTCTTTTTTTATATTTAAACTGGGTTGTGTTATCTCATGTCTAAACTCGACGCCCTTGACCAGCTTTTAAAACAATATAATGACTTAAGCTATCATCAGGATCCTGCTTTAAAAAAACGTTTATACGAGGCTCAAGCCTGGCTTAAAGCCCGAATCCAATCTACGCATCAGGGACTTTTTAGTCAGCCACAAAATCAGCTGATGGCTACATATTTTCTGAATCGTCTATATGGCGGACCAGAATTTGATGATCTGGCTAAACAGATTGAACGCTTACTCAAGTATGCACATAAAGCAGAGAAGCTATTGCCTGAAAATGCCATCAGAACCGGATTGAAATCTGTCAGTCTGGCAGTATTGGCAATGCAGCTTGATGAACAGGTGGCTGCACAGCTTCTTGAAGACTACCCGGCTGAGGAGCCTATTAATGATGAAATGATGCGTCTGACATTAATCAAACTAAATCAGTCGGATGCGCGTTACCATCAACTCGCCTTACTTGATGAACTGGGGCTAAATCTTGATAAATACATGCGTTCTTTTGTTATGCATACCGCATTCAAAATGTGTAAAGGTGTAGCACAAAAATACCAGTTCCAGCTGATGTACGATTTTATTGGTGAGGGGTTTGTGGCTATGAAACCGATGAAATCAGCTGCTGCTTTCATTCATAGTTTCACCGAGAAAGAACGACAGATTATCGACAATGTTCATTCAGGCAAGGCAGATCCGTTTAAAATATAATCTGTGCTAGAAACCGGATAAAAGATAACTCAACAGATTTTTTCTGTATATTATTCCGAGCAATTACAAGATGAACGCTGTAAAAATAGCAAGAATCTGTCATCATGCAATCTACTGCAAGATTTATTATTTCTGTGTTCAGGAGTGACTCGTATGTCTAATGAAAACCCTACATCTAGCCCAGCCACTGAGTCGTTATCCAATACAGAGAAAGTCAGCCCGTTCTTAACCGAGCCTTTACCGCAAGGTGCGCCTCAAGGCCAGCAGCAATCCCTACAACAACAGCTGACTGATGCTTCAACCAATACACAGGTACCTAAATATAACCTGCCACGTGGTGCCAACACCGGCAACGTAGGTGAAGTGACTCACTTTGGCTATAAAAGTGTACGTGCTGAAGACAAGGCACAAAAGGTTGCAGAAGTATTTCATTCGGTCGCCAGCAAATATGATGTCATGAATGACTTGATGTCTTTCGGCATTCATCGCTTGTGGAAGCGTTTTGCAATTAACATGTCAGGTGTGCGTCGCGGCCAGCATGTACTAGATATTGCAGGCGGCACAGGTGATCTGGCTAAAGTTTTTAGCCGTGAAGTTGGCCCTACCGGTCATGTTGTTCTGTCTGATATCAATGAATCCATGCTCAATGTTGGACGCGACCGTCTGCTAGATGCGGGTTGTACTAATGTCGATTTTGTACTGGCTAATGCTGAAACACTGGAACCATTTGCAGATAACAGTTTTGATCTACTGACTATCAGTTTTGGCCTGCGTAATGTGACAGATAAAGATGCAGCGTTACAAGCCATGTACCGTGTACTTAAGCCGGGCGGCCGCCTGCTGGTTCTGGAGTTTTCTAAACCGGTATTTGAGCCTTTTTCAAAACTCTACGACCTATATTCATTCACTGCCCTGCCGCTTATGGGCAAACTGGTTGCAAATGATTCTGAAAGCTATAAATATCTTGCTGAATCCATTCGTATGCACCCGGACCAGCGTACACTTAAAACAATGATGGAAAATGCCGGATTCCAAAACTGTGATTACCACAACCTGACGGGTGGTATTGTTGCGGTACACCGTGGATTTAAACTTTAAAAGGTAGAACGGTATGTGGTCGATTTTAGCACTGGGTGCTATCGAGCGTGTCATTCATCACTGGATTGAGCTGGATTCACTGACACGTATTCAGCTTAACCAGCTACAAGGCAAAATGCTAAGGGTTGTAATTGCTTCACCGCAGCTGTCTGTAGATATCTGCTTCGATGAAGATGAGGTGCGGCTGGAACCAACTATTACCGGGCATCCGGAGCAGTCTTCTGTTTTTGAACAGCGTCCTTTTGATCCAGAACATGCTTTTAGTGAAGCGACAGCAACCTTAAAGGTTGAAAATATAGTTGAACTGGCTAAACTTTTTCTGGCAGAAGAGATCGGTAATATTCCGGTACAAGGTGATTATCGCTTGCTACAGGAGTTACAGCGTATTATTCAGCAGGCCGAGCCTGATCTGGCAGCACATCTTTCCCCATGGATAGGTCCGGCCTTGGCACATGAGCTCGGCAAACTCCAGCTTGCACCTAAAATTTTAAAGCGTTCAATGCAAAGTCACTTCTTTTTTGCCGAAGATGCACTCAAAGAAGATAGCGGGCTATTTGCAGGCCGCTGGGAAATGGATGAGCTACATCACTCTACCCGGCAACTTAACCAGAATATTGACCGTCTAGAAGCACGTCTTCAGCAGCTTCAAGCTCAGCTTTTGTCTCAATCAGTCCAAAAACAAGACTAGGTAACACTCTCTATGATTCCGCACGTTACACGTTTACTCGAACTCTGGCGTATCGCAGCCCATTACAGACTCGACACCCTGGTTCCCGCGGAAGAAATACCTGTCAAAGCCCGTCCTATACTAAATTTAATCCGCCTGCATCCGGCTGCATGGTCGAGTAAAGAACGTAAAAACCCGCTCAAGCTAAAAGAAGCCCTAGAAGACATGGGGCCATTAGCAATCAAGCTGGGACAACTGCTTTCTACCCGTCGCGACCTGATACCACCCGAGATTCTGGCACAGCTGGTGCTGTTGCAGGACAGAGTCAAGCCTTTTCCAGTTGAGGTGGCTAAATCAAGAATCCAGCAATCCCTGAGAGCTGATATATATACCCTGTTTGCGCGTTTTGACGAGCAGCCGCTGGCTGCTGCTTCAATTGCCCAGGTACATACAGCTGCCTTGCATGATGGCCGTGAAGTGGTCGTTAAAGTAACCCGGCCCGATATCCGAGTGCAGATTTTACAGGATTTTGAAATTTTGGCCTGGCTGGGCCATTGGCTGGAAAGCCGGATTGAAGCAGCACGTGCCCTGCATTTATCTGAAATCATCCAGGATTATCGCCAGATTATCCTGAACGAACTCGACCTTACTCTGGAAGCTGATAATACGCGTCGTATGCGTCATTATTTTACTGGCTCTAGCATGATGTATGTGCCGGAAGTCTATATGGACAGTCCGGATGTAATGGTTGCAGAGCGTATTACGGGAGTTCCAATCTCAGATACGGCCACCTTTGACCGTATGGGGATGGACCGGGCCGATCTGGCTGAAAAGGGATTAACCATTTTCTTTACCCAGGTATTCCGTGACAACTTTTTCCATGCTGACATGCATCCGGGCAATGTCTTTGTGGAAACTATCAACCCGCAGAATCCACGCTTTATCGCACTGGACTGCGCGATTATGGGTGAACTCTCCAAACATGACCAGATGACTGTCGCACGAATGCTGCTGGCCGTGATGAACAGTAATTTTATGCAGCTGATCCAGATTGTGCATCAGGCGGGCTGGATCCCTCCAGGTACGGACCAGGATGCGTTGGCTCGTGAAATGCGCCGTACTGTCGGGCCAATGGTTTCCAAGCCAATGGATCAACTGGACTTTGCTGGTATTCTTATTCAGGTGATGGACATTGCCCGCAGGTTTCATCTGGAAATTCCACCACAACTGATGCTTTTGCTTAAAACATTAGTTCACGTGGAGGGTTTGGGTACTGACCTGTATCCACAGCTGGATATCTGGAAACTGGCCAAACCCATCCTGACCGACTGGATCAAGGCAAATATGCATCCCGTTAAGAATATTAAGGAAATAGGTCAACAAATTCCAGACCTGCTACTGGGTGCACAAGATTTACCAAGCTTATTGATTGACAGTCTTAATGGACTAAAAAACCAGTCATCCTGGCATGAAAAGCAACTGCGTGAGTTACAGGGTATGCGTCTGCAAATGAAACACCAGCAGCGACGTAGCTGGATTTTCGGCAGCCTCATAGCTATTTTTCTCAGTATAGCCATCATTGCGCCATGGTATTTGTCGGTTTTGCTTATTGCGTTTGCTAGCTTCTTAGCTTTATGGCGGGTAGTAAAATAATTTTAAATCAGTTTTAGTTTTTCTTGACTGACGCCATAGGATCAAATATTCATGGCGTCTAATCCTGTCGTTTTTTTCTTGGATAACGTTCTTATCTTCCGTGCTTTGCCGTACACTATAGCCTCATAAAAATTCCTGCCGGTCTTTTCACCGGTTCCATCTTTTATTGCGGTGATGTATTCATGAATAATTTGCAGTGGCTCGATGAAGTAAAATTTAACGATCAAGGTTTAGTACCTGCTATTGCACAGCATCATCAGACTGGCCGTATTTTGATGGTGGCATGGATGAATCGCGAAGCTCTGGCACTTACTGCTGAAAAAATGCAGGCTGTGTACTACTCACGTTCACGTCAGAAACTCTGGCATAAAGGTGAAGAGTCTGGATATTTTCAGACTGTATATGAAATCCGTCTGGACTGCGATGCTGATGTGATTGTTTTGCAGATTGAACAGCATGGGGGAATTGCCTGCCATACTGGACGTGAATCCTGTTTCTATCGAAAACTTACAGCCAATGGCTGGGAAATTGTAGATACCCAGCTCAAAGATCCAGAGCAGATTTATAATAAGAAAACACAGAATACACATACAGCAGTGATGTCTGCATCAAATGCTAAATCCGAACAGGTAGAGATTTTATCTTATCTGGGTGGGATGATGCGTGAGCGTAAAGCAGCTGATCCTGACTCATCTTATGTCGCCAAACTCTACCATAAAGGTTTAAATAAAATTCTGGAAAAAGTTGGTGAAGAAAGTGTAGAAACCCTGCTTGCAGCAAAAGATTTCGCTGCATTAAACAACCAGGACAATCGCAATGATCTGGTCTATGAGACAGCAGATCTCTGGTTCCATACTATTTTAATGCTCGGTTATTTTGATCTGGAGCCGCAACTGGTACTCAATGAACTGGCACGTCGCCAGGGTTTATCCGGACTGGTTGAAAAAGCCAGCCGCCAACATTAAGGCGTTTTGTGTCTATTCAAGAAAAACCTCAAGCCACTTATGAGCAGGCTGTCGCCATAGACAATGCCCGTCTTGGCCAATCCTTTAAAGTGATTGCCTATGCAGGAACAGGTAAAACCACAACCTTACAGATGATCAGCGATGCCATGCCACAAAGGCGTGGCATGTATCTGGCTTTTAACAAGGCAATTGCCGCTGAAGCACAGCAAAAATTTCACCGTAATGTCGACTGCCGTACTTTTCACTCGCTGGCTTTTCGTAGCGTACCGCGTGGTGTGACGGATAAACTGCGTCTACCACGTTTGAGTCCCAGTTTTATTGCTAAAGAATACCGGCTACAGCCTATTACATTACGTCGTTTAATGGGCGGACGCTATGAGAAGTATGTACTCATGCCCAGCCGTCTGGCGAGTCTGGTTGCCAATGCAGTCAGCTTTTTCTGTTCAACCAGTTCGCAATATCCGGCACCACGGCATATTCAGGCTCCAAGCTGGTTACATGCAGATGATATTATTACTCTACAGCAACATCTGTATCCTGCGGTAGAACGGCGCTGGTTAGAATCAATTGATCCCAATCATCAAGCAGGTATCGGGCATGATATTTACCTGAAGCTTTGGGCCTTGTCTGAGCCGTATATTCCAGCTGACTATGTGCTTTTTGATGAAGCTCAGGATGCTGATCCGCTGATGCTTGGAATTTTACTTAAACAGAAAAGTACCCAGGTTATTTATGTGGGAGATGCCCATCAGCAAATTTATGCCTGGCGCGGTGCTGTTAACGCCATGCAGCAGCTTCCCTTGCCAGAATCCCGTCTTACCACCTCATTCCGTTTCGGAGACGAGATCGCACAGGTTGCGAACTATTTGCTGGGCGCATTAGATGAGACTGTGCCCCTTCTTGGAAACCCTGAGCTAAAGTCGAGCGTAGTTAACAAGCCTCATATTAAAATGCGGGATGCTATCTTATGCCGGACCAATGCTCGGGCGATGGAGCTGCTATTGGCCGGTTTAGTACATGGAGATAAAGTCAGTTTACAGGCTGACCATCTTAAACTGAATCGTTTTGTCGATGCAGCCAGCCTGCTTAAACAGGGCAAGCGGGTTACCGATGTGCCTGAACTGGCCTGGTTTAATTCTTGGCATGATGTTCACGAATATTGCGAAACTAATGAAGGAAGTGATATTAAACCGCTGGTCAAACTGGTGGATGATCATGGTACGGATCCACTCAAGAGGGCACTAGCCAAAATTACCCCGATTGAACAGGCTGATTATGTGATTTCAACTGCACATAAGGCAAAAGGACTGGAGTGGAACCGTGTCCATATTGAAGATGATTACCAGTTTAAAATAAATGGACTGGAACATAAAATCAGTGATGAAGAGCTAAGATTACTATACGTCGCATGTACACGTGCTAAAGTGAGCTTAAATATTCATCATATCTATGACCTGATCCAGCAGCTTAAGCTCAAGGCTCCTCAAAGTTTGCGCCGCTCTGTGGGTTAACTCATGCCGGGGGCATATGAAACTCAAGTCTGTCCGTTTAAAACATATCAGCCATTTTACTGACCTACAGCTGGAACTTGATGAGCAGCCACTGACTCTGATCATTGGTGATCAGGCTTCTGGCAAAACATCGATCCTTAAAAATATCTATCAGGCACTGACCTGGTTTCCTGCACGCTTAAAAGATCTCAGAACTGCAGGCGTAGTTATTCAGGACCAGGATATCATGCATAACCGGCTACAGGCCAAAGTCGATATACAGGTGAGTATACCTGCCGAAATTGGTAACCTGGCTGAAAGTAGTAATGTTCAAGCCACAAGCTCGTCTCTGTGTTCATGGCAATTATATAAAACTCTTAATACTCAAGGTACAGGTATCAGCAAAGTTGAAACTGTGCAGCTTGAACAGATGGTCATGCTGTACCAGCAGGCGATCAGACAGGATCCAATGCTGAGTTTACCGCTAATAGCCTATTACCCGGCAGAGCGTTTTACCAATGAAACCAATTTGCTGAGCAAAAATATTCCGACCATTTTTCAAGCGGCTTCAGCATACGATCTGGTATCAGTACCCTTCACCACCTTTATACGCTTTTTCGAATGGTTACGTGAAGTCAGTGATGTTGAAAATGCCCGGACTACCCAGCTTTTTCATGAGCTGCTCAAGCAACATCATGCATCCACTATAGAGTTCCAGCATGGACTCTCCCAGCTTCAGACACAGCTCTATGCCCCTTGTCTCAGTGCTTTAAAACATAGCCTTCAGACAGTCTTACCAGAATTAACCGAGATTTATCTGGAGTATCAGCCCAAATTACAGCTGATGGTCGTCTATGCAGGAAAAACGTTGATGTTCCAGCAGCTCTCCAGCACTTTAAAAACCTGGGTTGCCCTAGTCGGAGATATAGTACGCCGCCTTTGTTTATTAAACCCGCTAAGTCTATATCCATGTCTTGAAGGAGAAGGTATTTTGCTGATTGACAATATAGATGCACATTTAGATTTGCAAAGCTCGCACTACATACTTGAAGGTTTGAAGCAGGCTTTTCCAAGGCTACAAATTATTGCTACTGCCAGCCAGAGTGAGCTGCTGGAGACCAATCCCTTATACGCGCTGCGTTTAGACAACAGGCAATTATATAAAAAGCCAGAAAGTACCACCTGGACTGGCTTCACTACTCTCTATCAGGACTTAGAGGGACAAGAAACATTACCTGATTCAGCAAATACAAATGAGGCAGCGTGCTCGGCTTTGCCCCAGATTGTTGAGCTGATTAAGCAACTTTCAGCTACAGAATACGAAGAGCTTTTACGTTTGATAAAAAACGGTTCCTATTCACTTCCTATATCTGATGCTGATTTTAAATAAACCTGGTAATGAAACTATTAAACAGGCAATTGCCTTAGCAATATGAAAAAAATCTTGGGATCACGAATGAGTCGCGTATAATAAACAGGCGTAACACATAAGTCTTTGATGTTGTTATTTTCGTGTAATAAAATCAAATTTTACGTAATTTTTTATAGTAAGATTATTGATCGTTTTGCTATAGCATTTTACAAGTTGCGCAATACAACTTGTCCTTCTCTGATTTACATACAAGTTTCGGCTTTCAAGATTTAAAGCTTTGGATATCTCATTGATCTCCTATAAACCCTTGAAAGATAAGGTTCACCTTTAGGTCTCGACCTAATCATGACATGGATACGAGTGTGCTATCGATTATTATACTGCTCCCTTTAATACTTGGCACCACCCTTGTCTCGTGGCTGAAGAGATTCTCGCGCGGGGTAACAGCTTTAGGGGCGATTGGAGTCAGTTTAACCAGTTTTAGCTTATTACTGACTCACGCAAAAAGTATTTTAAATGGTCAGGTTTTTTCAGAAAGCTGGCCTTGGCTACCCGAATTGGGACTGAATCTGAGCTTGCGTCTTGACGCACTAGGGCTGATGTTTGCCTTGCTGATTACCGGTATCGGCACCTTAATTTATATTTATGCCTATTACTATCTTAGTCCTAAAAACTCCCTCAGCAAGCTCTACAGTCTACTCATGCTGTTCATGGCAGCCATGCTGGGCATCTCTTTATCTAATAACCTAATTCTTCTGGTGACCTTCTGGGAACTGACCAGTATTTCATCATTCCTGCTGGTCGGTTACTGGAGCAACTATGAAGCCGCCCAGCGTGGTTCACGTATTGCACTGACGATTACCGGTATGGGTGGACTGGCAATGCTCGGTGGTTTTGTTCTGCTTGGACATATTACTGGCACTTATGAAATTGACCAGATTTTAACTATGCGGGAGCAGATACAGAACCATTCTCTTTTTGTACCAGTCTTATTACTGGTTCTACTCGGTGCATTTACGAAAAGTGCCCAGTTTCCCTTTCATTTTTGGCTACCTAATGCCATGGCAGCACCTACCCCAGTTTCGGCCTATTTACATTCGGCCACTATGGTGAAAGCTGGTATCTTTCTACTGGCCAGACTGGCACCCATTTTTGTGGGGGCTGCGCTTTATCATAATATTGTTACTTTTATTGGCCTGTTTACATTAACCATGGCAGCTTTTTTTGCCATTTTTAAAGAAGATCTAAAAGGTCTATTGGCCTACTCTACCATTAGCCATTTGGGACTGATTGTTTGCCTGTTAGGCATCGGCTCACCGCTGGCTGTTGCTGCTGCTATTTTCCATATTATTAACCATGCAACGTTCAAAGCTGCATTGTTCATGATTGCTGGAATTATTGATCATGAATCAGGCACTCGTGATTTACGAAAATTAAGTGGTCTCTGGCAATTCCTGCCATTTACCGGCACCTTAACCATGATTACCGCTGCAGCAATGGCTGGTGTCCCCTTGACCAATGGTTTTCTGTCTAAGGAAATGTTCTTTACAGAGCTACTGGCTAATCTCTCAGGCCCAGTTGTAATAATTTTTGGCATCATGGCGACCTTAGCCGGAATATTTGCAGTTGCTTACTCTGTCCGGCTGGTTCATGGTGTGTTCTTCGATGGACCAATAAGTAAAGCGGTACCAAACCGCTCACCACATGAACCGCCATTTGGAATGCGGGCACCTGCGTTACTGCTGGCAATCTTATGTATTTTAGTAGGTATAGCTCCAGCCTTACTGGTTGAAGATATTATTAACTCAGTTACACGTGCCAGTTTAATGCAACCAGGATTTGAAGGTGCTCATTTGGCTATCTGGCATGGGTTCAACTTGCCACTGGTTATGAGTATCATCGCTCTGGCCGCCGGTGCAGGGCTATACTTTGGCCTGGCTAAAAATGGTCGTATCCGCTCAATTGATCTGGACCCGAAACTTGGAAAATTACAAGGCCGGGTACTGTTTGATCTTTTTCTAAAATACCTATTAATCAACTCACGTCGACTTAAACGCAAGACTGAGTCTGGGTCATTACAAAATTATCTGCTCTGGATCATCTTATTCAGTATCGCACTGGTGATGACCCCTTTATTTAATCAGGGCTTGACTACTGGAGCACGCGAACTTACTCATGCACCTGCTATTGCTATCGTTTTATGGCTATTACTGTTCTCATCCTGCTGGATGATGCTGTGGTTTCATCATGAGCGTATCAAGGCAGTCCTTATCAGCGGTGCTATTGGCTTAGTCGTCACCATGGTGTTTGTGGGACTTTCGGCACCTGATTTGGCATTAACCCAGATTACAGTCGATGTAGTGACCACCGTACTTTTACTGATGGGGCTGGGTTTACTGCCTCAGCTTACACCATACGAATCAAGCCGGACACGGCGCTGGCGTGATGCTGTGATTGCCATTGTAGCGGGCTTGGGTATTGGCTGGATTACCTGGTTATTATTAACCCGTGACCATGAATCTATTTCATGGTTTTTCCTCCAGCAGTCGCTGCCGCTTGGAGGCGGATCAAACGTAGTGAATGTCATCCTGGTTGATTTCCGTGGCTTCGATACCTTTGGTGAAATTACCGTTCTGGGTATTGCGGCAATTGGTGTGCTCTGTCTGATGGATGGTATGCGGGCACATGGCACCACCATGACTCAAGGCCTGACCTTCCGGTTTAATCCTTCACCGTTGATGTTGCGCTCTACAGCGTCTTGGGTATTGCCTCTTGCCCTGGTGGTAAGTCTGTATATCTTCTTACGCGGTCATAATTATCCAGGAGGTGGTTTTATTGCCGGGCTGATTACTGCAATGGCCTTAATTATTCAATACATAGCCTTGGGTCAGGACCAGACTGAACAGATGCTTAAAGTCCGTTCCGGGCGCCTCTACGAAGTCTGGATTGGTGTGGGCCTATTAATTGCAGGTCTGACTGGTATTGCTGCCTGGTTCTGGGCACGGCCATTTCTTACCAGTGCTCACATTTATATTTCTCCACCCGTTCTAGGTGAACTGCACTTAGCTTCTGCTGCGGCATTTGATGTAGGTGTATATGTAACTGTTGTCGGCGCTACCATGCTGATGATTTCTGTATTAGGCGACTCCAGACATTCCAGCATGTCAGGACCGATGCCAAGGGAGTAATTATCCATGATCAGTTTAGAATTCTTACTTGCCTCTGCGATTGGTCTACTGGTTGCTACAGGGGTCTATCTGTTATTAAGAGCGCGTACCTTTCCCGTGGTTTTAGGCCTGGCAGTTATTGGTTATGCCGTTAACATGTTTTTGTTTGCAACTGGCCGTATTCAGCTTAATGCCCCGGCAATTCTGTCACAGACTGTAAGAGTCACAGATCCATTGCCTCAGGCACTGGTATTGACAGCTATTGTGATCGGTTTCGCGACAACTGCTTTTATTGTACAGCTGGCTTTGCGTAGTCGCTATGAATCAGGAACTGACCATGTCGATGCTAAGGATGACCCGTCACCCAATCTTGATGCGCGCGGGGATGAGCCATAATGTCTGATTTCTTAAGTTTCTGGCATGCTCATACGCCAATTTTTAGTATTCTGATTCCGTTATTTACAGCAGTTCTCTTATTATTGTTGGGAAATCCGGGCTCAGGAGAGTTAGCGCAAGACTGGCGTCAGCCCTGGCGACGCGGTATCAGTTACTTTTCTGCACTTGCCGGGTTTGCTACAGCCATCAGCTATTTTATACAGGCCAGCCAAGGCAGCATTACTGTTTATAATTTAAGTGAATGGGCCGCGCCCTTTGGCATTATTCTGGTTCTTGACCAGTTATCTGCCATGATGCTAGTGCTTACCTATACCCTGGCGGTGCCTCTGCTCTGGTATGCCAGCAAGGACTGGGATACCCGTGGACGTTATTTTCATGCCATGGTTCACTTCTTGCTGATGGGGCTGTGCGGCGCATTTCTAACGGGTGACTTATTTAACCTGTTTGTATTCTTTGAAATACTGCTCATGGCCTCTTATGTACTGCTGCTACATGGTCAGGGGAAAGCACGTTTTCAGCTTGGGGTACATTATGTCACGATTAACCTGTTGGCTTCTGCCCTGTTCCTGATTGGACTTGGAATTATTTATGGCAGTGTAGGCAGTCTGAATATGGCTGATGTAGCGCGAATTGTACCTTCATTACCACCAGATCAGCATCAACTGGCAGTTGCGGGTAGCCTGCTTCTGTTTGCCGTATTTGCGATTAAGGCGGCGTTACTTCCGGTCGGATTCTGGCTGCCTAAAACCTATGCTGTAGCCACTACACCCGTTGCCGCATTATTTACCATCATGACCAAGGTAGGTATTTATGCCATCCTGAGGGTAAATGGCACTATTTTTGATGATTATTTTGCCCAGACTGCACTTAAAAGCTGGCTTCTACCACTTGCTATTATTACTGCTATTTATGGCACTATCGGAGCAATCGGTGCTGAACGCTTACGACGCTTCGTAGGCTTCATGATTGTATCTTCAATTGGTACTCTGCTGATTGCCATTTCGATGTTTAATACCGAAGCCTGGTCTGCGGCTCTTTATTACCTGGTGCACAGTACTCTGATTGGTGCTGCTTTTTATCTGCTGTGTGGCTGGATAACTTCGCAACGTGGCGAGTTTAAAGATCATCTGGATGTGTCACCAAAAATGAAACAGGACAAGACCATTGCTCTGGTTTACCTGATCATTGGTATGATGATGGCTGGCTTACCGCCATTTAGCGGCTTTTTTGGCAAGCTATTTATTTTACAGGCAACCGCTAATCATCCGCAGCAGGGAATTATTATTGCAAGCCTGCTGATTGTCAGCCTGCTCAGTATTATTGCTTTTGTCCGGGTCGGCTTCATCCTGTTCTGGCGAGCCACTACACCAGAAATGGACCCACGTGAAATTGCTTTCGAAGCGTATAAGGTTTTACCTGAAACAGCGCCGGTACGTAATGATAAAACCTTGTACCTGTTACTTCTGCTTCTGATCCTTTATGTGGTTTTTGCTGCACCGATCCAGCGCTATAACCATAATACGGCACTGCAGATTCAAAATGATCAGGCTTATGCAGATACGATTTTAAAACGTGGTCCGCTTAATCAGGTCATCAGTGTTAAACCTTACGATGCCAGTTATGTACCAGAAACAAAATATGGCGGCGAGAATAAAGACCGAAATGCCAATCTGATTCCATTTATGATCAGTGAAAATACACTAGAAGGTGGACACATCTCGGAATATAAATGGCGACAAATTCAGCAACAGCATAGTCTGGAACCTGCTGTTCCGGAAGATGCACAGCTTAAACCCATGGAGCCTTAATTAATGAAGAAATCCATGCATAAAATACCTGTTTTAGAGTGGTGTTTTCCACATCCCTTTGTTTCAATACTGGTAGGTTTAAGCTGGCTCATGCTGGCACATAGCACCGATGCCGCCAACCTGGCCATGGCAGTTTTACTGGGCATTGTTATACCGAAACTGGTTCAGCCCTTTATTATTCGTACACCGGATATTCACTGGGGTATGGCCTTAAAACTGTTTTTTGTAGTGTTGTGGGACATTGTTACCGCCAATATCAAGGTAGCCATTTTAGTACTTGGCCCCTCTCGCAACCTTAAGCCAAAATGGTTTAGGGTACCGCTAGAGAGTGATCACGAACAGGTTAACAGCTTGCTGGCGATGATTATTACTACCACGCCTGGAACAGTCAGTGCGGGCATAGATCAGGAACGTGGTGATATTCTAGTCCATGCCTTAAGTGCCGAAAGTGAGGAGGAAGAAATTGAAACTATCAAGCAACGCTATGAAGCTCCTTTACTGATCATCTTTAATGTCGAGCCAGCTCAAGGAGAAATCGAATGATCTTACCTTATGCACTAGGAATCTGCCTGATCGCGATTATGGTCTCGATGTTAATGTGTCTCTACCGTCTGGTTACAGGCCCATCCATAGTTGATCGGCTACTTGCACTGGACACATTTTTCCTGAATGCCACCTGTCTGGTAGTTGTACTCGGAATTTACTGGATGAGCACTTCACTGTTCGAAGGAGCACTGCTGGTGGCCATGCTGGGTTTTGTTTCTACTGTTGCGCTTGCCCGTTACTTTACCAGTGGCCATGTAATCGACTAGGAGAACGAAATGCAAGAACAGTTCATTATGGAAATACTGGTTTCTTTTTTCCTGGTGGTTGGCTCATTTTTTATGGTGGTTGGGGGCATTGGCATGGTGCGTTTACCCGATTTATTTATGCGCCTGCATGCCCCGACCAAGTCCAGTACTTTGGGCTTAGGTAGCTTCTTAATTGCCAGTATCATCTTCTCGGCATTCCATGGCCGCTTTGGTTTTGCTGAGATTTTAATCACCTTGCTGGCTTTTATCACAGCGCCTGTTTCCGCTAATTTGATGGCACAGGCTGCGCTCCATCTGCGTTTACGCTCTAGAAGTGGTGATGTACCCGAGGCACTGGACCGACCCTTGCCTTGGGAAGGTTATCGACGCCGGGTAACCAAAAGGATTAGAGAGAGTCGAAGAGGAAGAAAAAACACCCCAGATTCTTGATGATTCTATTTCAGAATATTAAGGATCTGGCTGAATCATCAGGTCATAATCAAGGATGGTACTTGACCTGAGATCAGTTACTCACATATTAAATAGATTATTAAAATTTATAACCACATTCTGAGCTTTTAATTTCCAAGCATGTATTGCTAGATAAAGATTAAAATATTTATGGAATCAATCATTAAATAATTGATATAAAGTTTAGCCCAATAATTCAAGGGTTTAATTTATAAACTAAAATTTTCATTTCTGGCTTAACAGAAGCCACCTTTTATAGAATACGAGTAAAACCTGTAATAAAAGAACTTTTTTTAATTCTTCACGATGAAACCTTTTATTTTATATAAAATTATCAGTGATAAATATCAGGTCAGATTTTTACTCTAATAGCGTAATAAATAATTTAAATAAAATAAATTTTTCAATTAAAAAAAAGCGGACTTTAAAGCCCGCCTTTTTACCAAAAATTTTTTTAAAAGAATTCAGAATAAAAATTATTCTTCATCTTCTTTACGCTCAGGCAGGTCTTTCACTGCCTCAGCAATCAGCCCAAACATATAGTTGCCGTAGGCATTAGTCTTGTCATAATGGAAACGCAATCTTGGTGTAATGCGTGTCTTAATACGACGACTCAATTCCTGGCGCAGGAAACCTGAAGCCTTGTTTAGAACTTCAAGTGTCTGCTGATGTGCCTGTTCATTCTGGTCATCAGATAACTCACGACCCATAACTGTGACATACACATCGGCATAACCTAAATCTGGGCTCACTTTCACGGCCGAGATGGTCACTAGGCCACCCAGACGTGGATCTTTCAGCTCTTGGCGGATCAGCTCAGACAGCTCACGCTGTACACTGTCGCCCATACGCTTCAGACGTTGACTACCCGCCATTAAAGACTCCGTTTGATTTGCTGAACATCATAAACTTCGATTTTATCGAGTTCCTTGATGTCATTATAACCTTTAACTGCCAGACCACATTCGATACCCGCACGAACTTCGTTTACGTCATCTTTATAGCGGCGTAGAGATTCTAGTTCACCCTGGAATACTACAACGTCATCGCGCAGTACACGGATTGGTTTATTACGATAAATCGTACCTTCCATGACCATACAGCCGGCAGCAGCACCAAACTTGCTTGAACGGAATACTTCACGAACCTGAGCTACACCCAGAATCGTTTCACGATGTTCTGGAGCCAGCTTGCCGCTCATTGCATCTTTTACATCATCAATCAGTTGATAAATCACGCTATAGTAACGGATATCAATTCCATCAATGTCAGCTTTCTGACGTGCTGTGTTGTCTGCACGAACATTAAAGCCGAGTAGTACCGCTTCAGAAGATTCAGCCAGTGTCACGTCAGATTCAGTAATTGCACCTACACCTGAACCAATGATACGTACTTTTACTTCATCTGTAGCCAGATCGGCCAGCGCCACATGCAAGGCTTCTAAAGTACCTCGTACATCTGTCTTCAGTACCACGTTTACTACAGGCACATCTTTCTTACCCATAGACGCCATGATATTTTCCAGACGCATTGCACTTTGACGCTCAAGACGTTTTTGGCGTTCACGGTCCATACGGGCATCAGCAACTTCACGGGCTTTTTTCTCGTCATTCACCACAAGAACTTCATCACCCGCCATTGGCGCTTCTGGTAGACCCAGAATTTCTACCGGAATTGAAGGACCTGCAGATTTAATCCGTTTACCGTTTTCATCTGTCATGGCACGTACACGGCCATAAGATGCACCGGCAAGAACCAGATCACCGACATTAAGCGTACCATTTTGTACCAGGATCGAAGTAACTGCACCACGGCCCTTATCGACACGCGCTTCAATAACCACACCTTGCGCTGCACCTTCTTCAGAAGCTTTGAGCTCCATCAGCTCTGCCTGGATCTGGATCAAGTCAAGTAACTCATCAATCCCTTCACCACTATGTGCAGAAACTTTGGCAACTGGTACATCACCACCCCATTGTTCAGGCACGATTTCTTTAGCGGTTAATTCATTCAGTACGCGGTCTGGATCAGCCGATTCTTTGTCCATCTTGTTGATTGCAACAATAATCGGTGTTCCTGCAGCACGTGCATGATCAATTGCTTCTGCAGTTTGTGGCATGACACCATCATCTGCTGCAACGACCAGCACAACAATATCAGTCGCCTGTGCACCACGTGAACGCATTGCGGTAAAGGCAGCGTGTCCCGGAGTATCCAGAAAAGTGATAATTCCCTTGTCGGTTTTCACATGGTAAGCACCGATATGCTGGGTAATTCCACCTGCTTCACCGGCAGCCACTTTCGAGCGACGGATACGGTCAAGCAAAGATGTTTTACCATGGTCAACGTGACCCATAATTGTCACGACTGGAGGACGTGTAGTTTGAGCACCACGAGCCTCTTCAGCAGCTTCTAGCAGGTTATCTTCCGCCTGTGTATCAGAAACAAGTACCGGATTATGGCCCATTTCTTCTACAACCAGGGCAGCAATTTCCTGATCAATTGCCTGGTTCTGAGTTACCAGTTCACCCATTTTCATGAGTGACTTGATCACTTCACGTACTTTAACTGCCATTTTCTGTGCAAGATCAGCCACCACGATGGTTGAACCGATCTCAACATCATAAACCTGCTTTTTAACCGGTTTTTCAAAGCCATGTTTATTGGCCTGACTGGTTTTTAAACCACGTTTATGCTGATTCTGGTTAAATGACTGCTCTTCTTGACCACGACGACCACCTTTTTTCGGTGAACGTGTATTATTAGTATTGGTACCCCGCTTGATTTCACGGTCTTCTTTAGCAAATGAATCTTCATATGCCTGACCAACCAGACCTGCCGCGAGTGGAGAATCATCTACAACACGAATAGTTTTGGTGGCATCTTCATTTGAATATTTGGAAGCCATCTGGCGCATTTGTTCAAGCGTACGCTGTTGCGCCTCTTCAGCAGCCTTGCGACGCGCAGCTTCTTCAGCCGCTTTTAATTGTGCTGCCTGCTCTTCACGTGCTTTACGCTGCTCTGCAGTCTCGGTTGGCTTGACTACCGGCTTAACAATCGGCTTATTGGTTGAGCGTTTTTTCACCACAACTTCAGCTTTTTGCGGGCTTTTCGCAGTTTCCTGCTTAGCTGCTGCACGCATTGCTTCCAATGTTGCATTCGCTTTATTTTCACCACTAAGTTTTTGCCCGTCATTTTCCTGACGCGCTGCCTGTTCAGCTTTTTGACGTGCAATCATGTCAGCACGCGCCTGCTCTTGCGCATCAGCTTTAGCGCGCGCTTCAGCAGCAATCTGTTCAGGGTTCGGCTTAGTAAAAGTATGTTTTTTACGTACTTCTACATTAATCGTTTTCGCCTTACCTGAGGTACTGGCCACTTTAGCCGTACTAGTTGTTTTACGTTTCAACGTGATTTTTCCTACGCCACTATCCGCTTGCCCATGTACTTTTTTGAGATGACTCACTAGTACATCCTGCTGCTCGGTAGTAATAATATCTTCAGCTTGACGCTGTGGTAAGCCTGCATCGCGAACTTGCTCTAGGAGCTTTTCTACAGGACGACCTACGCTGAGCGCTAACTCTTGAATCGACTTGTCCGTCATATATTTCCTCCTAGTTAAACCATGATTCACGCGCTTTCATAATGAGCTGACCCGCACTCGCGGCATCCAAACCTTCAATATCAGCAATATCGTCAGTTGCCTGATCGGCCAGGTCATCTACAGTCACTACACCACGAGCGGCAAGTGAATAAGCAATCTCTCGTGTCATCCCTTCCATATTCAGAAGTTCTTCACTCGGATCTTGAATATTTTCCTGCTGTTTTAACGCATCCGCTAAAGCAGCTTCTTTGGCACGGCTTTGCAACAACTCGACCAGTTCGGTATCCAGCTCAATTTCATCGAAGGTTTCTGCTGGTACATAAGCCACTTCCTCAAGTGAAGTAAAGCCCATTTCAACCAGTGCCATCGCCAGGTCTTCTTCAATATCCAGACGTGAAACAAACATATCCAGATATTGCTGTGCTTCATTCTGCTGGCGAGCACGATACTCGTCTTCCAGCATCATATCCAGCTTGTAACCGGTAAGTTCTGAAGCAAGACGTACATTCTGGCCCTGTGAACCAATTGCACGAGCAAGCTGGTCACTGGTCGCAAAAATGATATCTGCACTATGTGTATCTTCATCCAGTACAATTCCAGAAACATCAGCCGGCTCTAGGGCACTGGCAATATACTGGGCCGGATCATCAGACCACACTACAACATCAATACGCTCACCGTTGAGCTCCTGCTGAACAGCCTGGATACGTGTACCACGCATACCAATACATGCACCCACCGGATCAATACGGTGGTCATTGGTTTTTACGGCAATTTTAGCACGAACACCAGGTTGACGTGCTGCTGCTTTAATCTCAATGATTTCTTCAGAGATTTCAGGAATCTCTTTTTTCATCAGGGCAATCAACATTTCAGGCTTGGCACGCGAAAGTAGAAGCTGAGCGCCACGGCCTTCACGGTTTACACTGTACAAAATGGCATTGATCCGCTGTTTTGGACGCAAAATCTCTTTAGCGATCATTTCTTCACGCGCCAGATAAGCTTCTGCATTATCTCCCAGATCAATGATAAAGCCATCTTTGGTCTGCTTCTTCACTTCACCGTAAATCAGCTCGCCTACTTTAGACTCATAAGCATCCGCAATGAGCGCACGCTCTGCTTCACGAATCTTTTGTACAATAACCTGTTTGGCAATTTGAGCTGCGATACGGCCAAATTCAATTGACTCGACTTCCAGCTCCCGAATATCGCCAATTGACCATTTTGCTGGGTCTACATCGGAAATCGCATCTTGACATGCCGGCATTTCATGGTCTTCGTCTGCAACCACTTCCCATTGACGGAATGTACGATAATCCCCAGTCTTACGATCAATTTCAACACGTAAACGTGCTTCTTCTGCGGTGGTACCTTCGTAGAATTTTTTCTTCGTCGCTGCAACAAGCGCCTGCTCTAAAGCTTCGAAGATCGCTTCCCGACTAACACCTTTTTCATTACTGACCGTTTCAACAACGGTAAGAATTTCACGGCCCATAAGTCACCTATTAAATTGAATTCTTCTTAATGGAATTAATTTAGTCCTGATAGATCAAATTTGCTTTATCGATATTGTTGCTATCGATTTCGAGCACCTTGCTGCCTTCTACTTCTACCTGAATCTGTTCTTGCTCCAGGTCCACACTCACCAGTTTAGCTTGAAATTTACGGCGGTTATCAACAGCACTAATCAGACGTAGAGCCACCTGCTGACCAATATAAGCCGACATCTGTTCAAGCTGGAAAAATGGGCGATCCCATCCTGGTGAAGAGACTTCAAGTGAATATTCACCTGAGATTGGATCATGCACATCAAGAATTGCGCCCACTTGCTGGGTCACCCGGACACAGTCCTGCACACCAATTCCACGGCCCTGTTCCAGCTCACCGTCTTCATTCAGCACAGGTTCTGCATTTTCATCTACAGGTTTATCAATAAAGATGCGGACTAAAGAACGTTTGCCCTGAGGAAGGAATTCGATTCCCCACAACTCGACGTCACAGGCTTCGACCGCTGGTGCAATTAAATCATGGAGGGCTTGGGTTTTATTTGATAATTTCATTTACTCTCGTCTTCTCGTGCCATTCAACCGGTCAGTACGTTCTGACCGATGCAGACTGTTATAGTGAAGCATCACTATTTGACCAATTGATGTCGACACTACACGATAGCCAATAAAAAAGGGCGTCAATCGCCCCTATATTTTACACAGAAAACTAAAGTCCACTGTGCAAAAAGGCCCACCTATTTGTGAGCCCTCTTAGAAACTTGGTAGCGGGAGCTGGATTTGAACCAACGACCTTCGGGTTATGAGCCCGACGAGCTACCAGACTGCTCCATCCCGCATCAACGTGCAAAAATTATAAACGAATTTCAAAAAAAGTCAATCTGACTTACAAGAAACTCTCAACTGCTTTACACTGCAATTGAATTGGTAGCGGGAGCTGGATTTGAACCAACGACCTTCGGGTTATGAGCCCGACGAGCTACCAGACTGCTCCATCCCGCATCAATGTTTTCTGCTGCATGCATCAACGATCTGGTTTATCGTTGGTGCGGAAGGGGGGACTTGAACCCCCACGCCCGAAGGCACTACCACCTCAAGGTAGCGTGTCTACCAATTCCACCACCACCGCAGCAGGTCGCATTCTAGTAGCTTCCCTAGTAAAAGAAAAGCTTTAATTTAAATTATTCACCAGTTTTTGGTGCAGTTGGTGAAGTTTCAGGCGAAACCGGTTGCGCAGGCGCACTGGTTTGTACACTTTGCAAGCTATAAGCAGCTGTAGTCTGTTTTTTTGCAAAGACTGCCAGGGTCAGGCTGGTTACAAAAAACAGTGCAGTTAAAATAGCGGTGAGCCGGGTCATGAAGTTACCAGACCCTGAAGCACCAAATACGGTTGCCGCACCACCGCCTCCAAAAGAAGCTCCGGCGTCAGCACCTTTACCATGCTGAACCAGGATCAGTCCAATCATCAAAACAGCCAGAATAATATGTATTACCAATACAAACGTATGCATGCCGAACTCCTCATTCTTTTATTTGGGCAAATGCCTGAGCAATTTTATGGAAGGACTCGGCGTTTAAGGAAGCCCCGCCAACCAGTGCCCCATTAATATCCGGACAGGCTGCCAGCTCTACTGCATTCTCAGGCTTAACACTGCCACCGTAGAGGATGGCTATATTAGAGCCAAGCGGGGTGATTTGGCAAAGTGCTTCACGAATTTTTTCATGCATGGCCTGTGCATCTGCGGCAGAGGCAGTCTTACCCGTACCAATTGCCCAGATCGGCTCATAAGCAATCATGATATTTTGCCATTGCCCGGCCTGTACAACTTCGGCAATGTCACAAATCTGTTGCAATACCACTTGTGCTGCCTGCCCTGCCTCACGCTGCTCCAGGCTTTCCCCTACACAATAAATAATTTTCAGACCGGCATTTAATGCATTTTTAATTTTTTCTTTTAAAATCTTTAGATCATCACCCAACAGTTCTCGACGCTCTGAATGGCCTATGAGCACCCAGTGAATCTGACTGTCTTTTAATAGCTCTGCACTAACTTCGCCGGTATACGCCCCAGTTCCTGCTATACGTGAGACATCTTGTGCCACTATATGCACCGGACTTGCAGCATTTCCAAGCTGCTGTTTTGCAGAGGTCAGCGCAATTGCCACAGGCGCTATCCCCAACTGACATTGCTCAGGACTGATGTGCTGTTCTATAAGTAATTGCTTAAATTGTTCAATGAGTTGCTGGGCATCTGCGTGCATTGGGTTCATTTTCCAATTACCAACAACCCAAGGAATAATTGTCGAACCCGACATACTTCTAACCTTTCATCAAAAATGCACCACATTCTACACGGAATTCATCTATTTGAAGATAAATTTCGTAACTCCATTGCTGCTATTAGGCTTTTAAAGTTAAGCTTATTGTTCTGTGATATGTCCTGACGATCTATATAGAAAATTCTTCCTAAAGATAGCCATTGTTCAGGTTAAATACATGATTTCATACCAGAGCCCTTATTTAAACTGTGGTATTTTTCGGCAACAAAAGTATAATTTTACAGAGATCTATAAATCGTCGGTCATTTAAAGGCGCAATAAACAATGACAGTTAATTTTACTCCAAAGTTTTCCGGTTTTATTCGCCGTCTGGTTGAGGATAACCACGTGTCTGCTGCTGAAATGCAGAATGCGGTCGATACTGCTAAAAGAAACCGGCAGGATATCGTGCCTTATCTGATCGATCATTTTAAGCTTTCACCCTTACTGATTGCAGAATTTATCTCGATTGAATTTGGTGAAGCTTTATTCGATTTGGCTGTTTACGATACTGTCCAGATTCCACGAGATGTAGTTGATGAGAAACTGATACTCAAGCATCGGGTCTTGCCCCTCATTAAGCGTGGTCATACTCTGTTTGTTGCTACCAGTAATCCCACCAATATTGAAGCTTTAGAAGCTATCCGGTTTAACAGTAAACTGAATATTGAAGTTGTTATTGTCGAGCATGACAAACTGCAGCGTACTATTGAGCAGAATTTTTCTGAAGAAAGCAATTTTGATTTTGGTGATGAAGAACTCAATATTGATGTTTCAACCAGCAATTTAGATGAGGACGACAGTCAAGATAATGCGCCTCAGGAAGAAGAAGCTCCAATTGTTAAATATATTAACAAGTTATTGGTAGATGCCATTCGTATTGGTGCATCAGACTTACATTTCGAGCCTTATGAAAAATATTACCGAGTACGTTACCGGGTCGATGGCGTGTTAAGACAGGTGGCAACACCACCTTTACAGCTGGCCACCCGACTGGCTTCACGTTTAAAGGTTATGTCACAGATGGATATTTCCGAAAAGCGCGTTCCCCAAGATGGCCGGATCAAATTAAAACTCTCTAAGACCAAAGCTATTGATTTCCGTGTGAACTCACTGCCTACACTATTTGGAGAAAAACTGGTTCTGCGTATTTTGGATCCGTCCAGCGCCATGCTGGGTATTGATGCATTAGGCTATGAACCCGAGCAAAAAGCCCTGTTTATAGAAGCTTTAGAAAAGCCGCAAGGTATGTTACTCATTACCGGGCCTACCGGTTCCGGTAAAACCGTATCGCTTTATACAGGCCTCAATATTTTAAACCGTGAGGATACCAATATTTCAACTGCCGAAGACCCGGTAGAAATTAATCTTGAAGGTATTAACCAGGTCAATGTGAATAATAAAGTCGGGTTAAGCTTCTCTGCCGCGCTAAAGTCATTCCTGCGTCAGGATCCAGATATTATTATGGTAGGTGAGATTCGTGACTTGGAAACAGCAGAGATTGCCATTAAAGCAGCTCAGACCGGTCACATGGTTATGTCTACCCTGCATACCAACAGCGCTCCTGAAACATTAACACGCCTAAGAAATATGGGCGTAGCAGCATTTAATATTGCCACTTCAGTTAATCTGGTCATTGCACAGCGTCTAGCTCGACGTTTATGCAACCAGTGCAAGGTACCAGCAGAGATTCCTAGAAATAGTCTGCTTGAGATGGGCTTTACCGAAGATGACTTGGCCAACCCTGATTTTCAGGTTTATCAACCTGTCGGTTGCCCGGAATGTCGTGATGGTTATCGGGGTCGTGTGGGTATCTATGAAGTAATGAAAGTTACACCGGAAATTTCAAAAATTATTATGGAAGACGGTAACGCCCTTGAAATAGCAGCAACAGCAGCACGCCTGGGTTTTGATAACTTGCGTCGTTCTGGCCTAAAGAAAGTCATGCAAGGTGTAACCTCTTTACAAGAAATTAACCGTGTGACCAGTGAATAAAGTCAGCATTTAAAAATAAGGATAAAGCAATGGCAGTCAAAAAAGCACAAATGATGCCGACTTTTGCTTATAACGGCGTCGACCGTAAAGGAATTAAAGTTAAAGGGGAGCTGACAGCCAAGAATATGGCGTTGGCTAAGGTGACTTTGCGCAAGCAAGGAATAACTATCAAAACCATTCGGGAAAAACGTCGCAATATTCTAGAAGGCTTGATGAAGAAAAGGGTTTCTACACTAGATATCACTATCTTTACACGTCAGTTGGCCACCATGATGAAAGCGGGTGTGCCCCTTGTACAAGGCTTTGAAATTGTCGCTGAAGGTCTCGAAAATCCGGCTATGCGTGAAGTGGTTTTGGGTATTAAGGCTGAAGTTGAAGGAGGCAATACATTTGCCGGTGCACTGCGTAAATATCCCCAATATTTTGATAACCTGTTCTGCTCACTGGTCGAATCTGGTGAACAGTCTGGTGCACTTGAGACCATGCTCGACCGGGTGGCCATCTATAAAGAAAAGAGTGAACTTCTCAAGCAGAAAATTAAAAAGGCGATGAAATATCCCGCCACAGTTATTGTGGTTGCGGTGATTGTAACGATTATTCTGATGGTTAAGGTAGTTCCGGTATTCCAGGACCTGTTTAGCTCGTTTGGTGCAGATCTGCCTGCATTTACCCAGATGGTTGTCAATATGTCGAACTGGATGCAGAAGTACTGGTTTATTCTCATTATCGCAATTGCTGCTCTTATTTTCGGTTTTCTTGAAGCCAAAAAGCGGAGCCAGAAGTTCCGTGATGCGCTTGACAGAATGGCTCTTAAACTGCCAATTTTTGGTGATCTGGTCTATAAAGCAATTATTGCCCGTTATAGCCGTACACTCGCAACCACATTTGCAGCCGGCGTACCACTTATTGATGCACTGGAATCTACTGCCGGTGCAACTAATAATGTAATTTATGAGCAGGCTGTCATGAAAATCCGGGAAGATGTAGCAACCGGTCAGCAGCTTCAGTTTGCTATGCGTGCCTCTAACCGTTTTCCGCCTATGGCAGTACAGATGGTTGCCATTGGAGAAGAATCGGGCGCCCTTGATGCCATGTTAGATAAAGTCGCGACACATTTTGAAAATGAAGTTGACAATGCCGTTGACGGTCTGACTTCCATGATGGAACCCCTGATTATGGCAATTCTGGGTGTATTAGTGGGTGGCCTTGTGATCGCCATGTATCTGCCAATTTTCCAGATGGGTTCAGTTGTTTAATGCAAGAATTAATCACCTTATTAAGTAATAACCCGACTGCGCTCTATATTGTGGTTGGGCTTTTCAGTCTATGTATTGGCAGTTTTTTAAATGTCGTTATTCTTCGCACTCCTAAAATGATGGAGCAGGAATGGCGCAATGAATGTCAGTTATTGCTTCATCCAGATCAGCCCCTAATTGATGAAACAAAACTCACGCTCAGCTATCCGGCTTCTACCTGTCCCAACTGTCATATGCCGATTCGCTGGTATCAGAATCTGCCTTTGGTCAGCTGGCTGCTACTCAGAGGCAAATGTGGTCAATGCCAGAATCCGATTAGTATCCGTTACCCTCTAGTTGAACTTTTAACTGCTCTGTGTTCACTTATTGTAGTAGCTGTCTATGGCCCTACCCTGCAAATGCTATTTGGTCTGATACTGACTTGGGCATTAATTACCCTGACCTTCATTGATTTTGATACCCAACTGCTTCCAGACCGGTATACCTTGCCGCTTGCCGCCTTAGGCCTAGCTCTGAACAGTTATGCATTATATACCTCGGCAAGCTCTGCTATTTGGGGTTATGTGATTGGGTTTTTATGCTTATGGATTGTGTATTATCTGTTTAAAGTCATCACCGGTAAAGAAGGCATGGGATACGGGGACTTTAAGTTACTGGCCGCACTCGGAGCCTGGATGGGTCCTTTAATGCTGCCTTTAATTGTGCTACTTTCATCTTTAGTCGGGGCAATTATTGGTATCGTACTGCTCAAGATTCGCAAGGAAAACCAGCCTTTTGCCTTTGGTCCCTATATTGCGATTGCCGGCTGGATCGCTTTTTTATGGGGTGAGCAAATTATGAAAATTTATCTGGGAGGCTGATATGACATTTATCTTGGGGTTAACAGGAGGAATAGGCAGTGGAAAGTCAGCTGCCAGCCAGTGGTTTGAGTCTCAAGGTATACAGGTCGTAGATGCCGATGTAGTAGCACGTGAAGTGGTACAGCGTGGCCAGCCAGCACTGGCACAAATTCATGATGCCTTCGGTGACTGGGTGTTACAAGAAGATGGCGAGTTAAACCGGCGGGCATTGCGTGAACATATTTTCAAGCTACCGGAAGCGCGTCAGACTCTGGAAGGAATTACCCATCCTGCTATCCGCCAGGCGTTAATCCAGCAGCTACAGGCTGCCCAGAGCCCTTATGCCATACTGGTTTCTCCTCTTTTATTTGAAACCAATCAGCATGAACTTGCCCAGCATACACTCTTGGTCGATACCAGCGAAGATATCCAGATTATGCGTGCCTGTGCGCGTGACCAGCAGTCTGAGGACCAGATCCGTCAGATCATTGCCGCACAGATGCCTCGCTCACAAAAACAGACTCTCGCTCATGATATTGTAACCAATGATGGCCACCTGGAGCATCTATATGCTCAATTACAGCCTCTTCATCAGCTTTATCTCATCAAGGCTGAAAAGCTAAAAGCAGATTAAGAGATGGGAGAGTCTGGACCAGAACCTTTTTTCTGGTTTTCCAGCTGTGCCTGTAAGGTATCTTTGCGGAACCAGCGCCATGGCTGTAAAGCTCCAAAACTCATCCCGATTAATCCAGCAAGCACAGAGAGACTTAATGATTCGCCGAGCAGTGGTATAGCAAGCAAGGCTGCAATAAAAGGTGCCAGAGTTACAATACTTCCAGTTTTAAAAGCCCCTAAACGCTCAATGGCTGCCACATAAGTCAGGGTAGCAATGATTACCACAAAAACGCCGTGGAAAAGTGTCTGGATAAACAGATGCAGAGGTTCTGGCTCACTGAGATGTTTAGGTATAAATAACAAGTAAATTGGAACATAGATAAGGGCTGACCAAATTACGACGCTCGCCATAGAGTGCCACGCAGACAGCTTCCACTGTTTGAGCAGTACAGTAAATACGCCCCACCAGATGGCACTGGTAAATAGAAGGATATCTCCTATACCAAATGCATGACTGCTTGAGCGTGAAATCAGATAACTCATGACAGCTAAAGCAAGTAGCATAATGCCAAGACTTAGCCAGGTATGCTGATCAAAAGGCTGTTTAAATAAAATCCATGCTGCTACAGCAGTGGTTAGTGGAATACAACCGTTGAGAAAAATCGCGGCATGGGCAGCAGGAGCATACAAAAATGCTGTATACACTGTTAAGCAGTACCCTAAGCCGCCAATCAGTGCCAACAGAACAGACTGCCTCGTCCATAAAAATGCCGTATCTTTTTTATACAGCAGAATAGGCATGAGAATGAGAAAGGCCAGACCGAAACGTAAGGCCGTAATATCCCAAGGACTGATATGCCACTGGGCATTTAAACGGGAGAATAAAGTGAAACCGCCCCAGATACACATGGTAATCGCCACAAACAGATAACCTTGAACCCGGGGAGTCATACTGAATCCTTTTAATTAATCAACTTATAAACTTTTAGCATTACGCTGACGACAGGCTTCATAGAGCGCCATACCGGTTGCCACACTGACATTTAAACTTTGCAGATTTCCAGCCATCGGAATGTAAACCTTGTGGTCGCACTGTGCCTGGGTGATAGGTCTTAAACCGGTATCTTCAGCACCCATTACAATCACTATAGGTCCGGTCAGGTCACATTGCTGAAGCGGCAATGCTTGTTCGTCGAGCATGGTTCCTATTACTCGTACTTGTGAATGCTCTTTCATCTGTGCAAGCGTACGGGCCAAATTGGTAACCTGAATGAACTTGACTTTCTCCGCCCCACCGGCTGCCACTTTCCGTGCCGTCGGTGTCAGACTGGCTGAACGGTCACGTGGCACAATAACTGCCTGTACACCCATTGCTGCGGCTGTACGGATACAGGCCCCCAAGTTATGCGGATCAGTTACCTGATCCAGGGCCAGCAATAGAACATCCGGTGTTTGTTCAAGTAACTGTTCTAGATCTTTTTCATTCATAACCGGATGTGGACGGACAGCAGCCACAACCCCCTGATGAAAGGGTAACCCGGCCAGCTTTTCAAGACTGTCCCGGCTAGCTTTTTGCACGCTAATTCCGAAAGGTTCAGCCAGTTCCAGAATCTTTTGCAAACGCTGGTCTTCACGCCCTTTTAGTGTAAACAGGGTCAGAACCCGTTCTGGCTCCAGTTCTAATAATGACTCCACTGCATGAACGCCATAATAATATTCAGGTTTCGCCATGAACGACCTCTAAGCTGGTGACTTGTGAAAAACAAAAATCCTGCAAAGTAACTTCGCAGGATCTCCTATATCAGTCTAGTGTACCTGATTTATTGCAGAATGCTTAGCCTTCTAGGTGGCAAACATAATCAAGCACATCATCAGTTTCAATTTTAAAGGTGCTGTTACCTGGTACATAAAAAGACTGACCGGCGCGGAACAGTTCAGCCTCTTCATTATTGGCAATTTTAACACGGCATTCACCAGAGATAATCTCCATACGCTCAGGCACATGGGTTTCAAAGGTAAGCGGCTGCTCTGTCGGTAAAATGACCCCCAGAGTTTTTTTAGTACCGTCTTCAAATAAAATTGTATGGCTAATACACGAACCACCAAAATAGACATTTGATTTTTTTATTACTGATACATGATCAAACTGTGCTGACATGCGTATTCTCCAGATAATGCGCATTTATATACGTTATGATTGCGGTAGTTTAATTGCGGCGGCGCAACTAATCAATTGCCGTTTCAACAGGAAAAATCAATATTTTCCATTCCTTGCCGTTCAGTTTATTCAGATCTACAGGCAGCCTTAAACCAATAGTTGAAAGATCCAGCATAACGGTTGATGAGCGACCATTTTTTATCATTCTCTGTCTATAACTTACTATGATATTGTGTCTGCTATATTTGTTGCACTTATGGTTATACAGATAAAATTTTGAGTTAAACATCTAATTCATCATTACATTTTTGATCAAACCGTATTTTTCATTTTGTAATTCTAACCATCAACAATATATGACTGGCATAACAACAATGGAACACTGATCTTTGCTGGCAATATATTCTCTTAATTAGTTTTCAGTATTGTTAAAGCGAATACAGCTTTTTGCCAAGAACAGAACAACTGTATTTACAAAATTTTTATTCGCATATTTATTTTAAGATCGCGTTATCATATTTTGAATGTCTTAAAATAAAAGCCATCTTGTGACCACAACAAAACTTGACTATCTTAGACACAAACCTTTCGCAGCCTGGATGCGTTTATGCTGACACATTTAACACTGATCAATTTTGCGCTTGCTGACCATCTAGCCCTTGATATTGAACAAGGTTTTAACGTACTCACAGGTGAGACCGGTGCTGGTAAATCCTTATTACTTGATGCGCTTTCTGCCTGCCTCGGTGAACGTACCGATACCAACTATGTTCGTTATGGCACAGACAAGGCCGACATTACTGCCGTCTTCAGCTACCAGCCAGATAGCCCTGAAGCAGGGTGGCTCAGTGCGCATGAGTTAAATGATGAATCAGGTGAAATACATTTACGCCGGGTAATTTTTGCTACAGGCCGCAGTAAAGCCTGGATCAATGGCCGCCCGAGCAGCCTATCTGAACTGAAAGAAATTGGACGTCTTCTGGTTCAGCTTTATAGCCAGCATAGTCAGCAGCAGCTTCTGGAACCACCTTATCCACGCAAGTGGCTAGACCGCTACAGTAATTTTTATAATGAGGCCCAGCAAGTACGTGATGCATATAGCCAGTGGCAGAAGAATATTCGCCAGCATCAGGCTGCGCTTGAAGCACAGGCTAGCCGATTACAGCGGATCAGTACGCTGGAGCTACAGCTTGAAGAACTTGAAGATATAGTTGCTATTCACTATAAAGAAATAGAGCAGGAATTTGACCGTCTCAGCCATCATGAACATATTATGCAGGACTGCGCTTACAGCCTGAATGTACTCGATGAAGCGGAATCCAATCTTTCTCAGGAGCTCTCTTCGGTAATTCGCCGGCTGGAAACACATGCTGGGCGTAGTGAACAGCTGTCCAGTATTTATAATGTATTATTAAATGCGCAAAGTGAACTAGATGAAGGAACAGCGCAGCTACGCCAGTTTATTGACCGGCAGAACTTTGATCCAGAACGTATGGAAGAGCTGAATGCCCAGCTTGAAATTTTTCATCGTTTGGCCCGTAAGTATAGAATCCAGCCAGAGCAGCTAAAAGAAGAATATGAACTCTGGCAGCAGGAACTGGAAAAACTGCAACAGCTTGAAGACCCAGAAATGCTGGCCGAACAGGTTGAATGCGCTCATCAGGACTTTTTGCAGAAGGCTGAGCATCTGGACCAGATTCGACGTGAAGCCGCGATACCACTCGCTAAACAGCTGACTGAACAGGTAAAACCACTGGCCCTGCCCGAAGCTTATTTTGAATTCCGTTTTGATGCACTGGAACAGCCTACTGCAGAAGGCCTGAGCTTTATCCAGCTACTGTTTACCGCCAATAAAGGCATACCGGCCCAACCACTGGCACGGGTAGCTTCAGGAGGTGAGCTGTCACGTATTGCACTGGTAATGCAGGTGATGAATGCCGAGAAAACTGAAGCTGAGGTTCTGGTGTTTGATGAAATCGATGTCGGGATCAGCGGCGGTACTGCCGAGATTGTAGGACGACTGCTTGGCGGGCTGGCACAGCATGTACAAATTCTGTGTATTACCCATCAGGCCCAAGTGGCGGCTCAATCTGACCAGCATCTTCTGGTAAAGAAACTGCAGACTGATCCGGCCAGCAGTACCATCATTGAACTGGATGAAGATGAAAGGATTCAGGAACTGGCCCGTATGACAGGTGGCGTTGAAATTAGTAACACCACCTTGCAGCATGCCAGACAGTTGCGTCAGCTTAAATTCCAGCAGGCTTAATAGATAATATCTTTTAGCAATCAGCAGCCAGTTTGAGCTCTTGATTTTTATAAAATCGCCACAACTATCTTCAAGCAGCAGCTTTTATATTCTAGTCTGTCCCCATTCTGCAAGCCTTGAATAGACAGTATTTAATTTAAGGCTACATCTGACCAATAAGTTTCTGCTTTTTTGCTGAAAGGCACAGATGCTTACGTGCAGAGGATTGTATTCTCGACAGTAGTCACTTATAAGTGAAGAGACCATACTCTGTAATTTTATTGAAATTTATCTTTTTGCCTCAATTTTTGTCCAGACAAAACTTTATGCTGACAATTTAGGAGAACAGCTTAGGTGACCAAACAATATTTGACGCATCGTTGTCTTATCGCTCCTCCAGAAATTGCCGATGATTTCTTTGCTCATACGGTCATCTATCTGGCTCGACATGATGAAGACGGCGCACAAGGGATTATTATCAACCGACCTGCTGGCATTCAGATCAAAGAATTGTTGAATGACCTGGAAATTGATGCAGATAATGTCCAACCTCATGATGTGCTTCAGGGCGGTCCATTGCGTCCGGAGGCAGGTTTCGTTTTACATACCGGTCAACCCGTCTGGCATTCGTCTATTGCTATTGGTGAAAACGTTTGTATCACCACCAGTAAAGATATTCTGGATGCAATTGCACATAATGAAGGAGTGGACCGTTACCAGATAGCGCTGGGTTATGCCAGTTGGAGCAAAAATCAACTTGAAGAAGAGATTGCACGCGGTGACTGGCTCATCTGTGATGCAGATATGGACCTGATTTTTAATCTGCCTTACGATGACCGCTGGGACGCTGCCTATAAAAAAATGGGCCTAGACCGTACCTGGCTAGCTTCCGAGATTGGTCATGCCTGATGCCTCTCATCTGGGCCTGATTATGGCTTTTGACTTTGGTACTCAGAAAATGGGCATGGCTATCGGACAGGCAGCTATTCAGAGTGCTAATCCCTTGACGCTCTTCCCGATGAAGGATGGGATCCCGAATTGGGAACATTTGCTGAAGATTGTCAAAGAATGGCAACCGGACCTATTTCTGGTCGGTTTACCCTTAAACATGGATGAGAGTGAGTCAGAACTTTCTGCCCGTGCCCGCAAGTTTGCACGGCGACTGCGGCATCAGACCAACATTGAAACCCTGATGGTGGATGAGCGTCTAACGACTCGCGAAGCCCGTAGTGAACTGAGTCAGTATCAGGCTCAGGGTGGGAACCGTAAACTTGCGGCTGACAGTATTGCAGCTGCCCTGCTGATTGAAAGCTGGTATCGGGAACCAGATGGTCTTAAGCCTTGATCTTTTATCTTCTATAAAAAAGAAGAGTAATACTCTTCTTTTTAATGATTTTTGCCAAGACCGGTTAAGTATGATCTTTGGCTTCAATGATTCGTACTGTTGCAGTACGGCCTGATACCAGGGTTAACCGGTTTTCTGGCAATTTATCAATCATGATTTTGACCGGTACCCGCTGTGCCAGTCGCACCCAGCTAAATGTAGGGTTGACGTTGGCCAGCAGGTTAGAACTGTTGCCACGCTCACGGTCTTCAATTCCTGTTGCTATGCCCTGCACATGGCCATAAATCTTTTCCGAATCTCCCATGAGCTGTACTGTGGCTTTATCTCCCACATGTATTCTGTCAAGTTTGGTCTCTTCAAAATAACCGACCACATAGAGCTGCTGGCGGTCGACCAAGGCAGCCACTGCCTGTCCAGATTTCACGTAATTACCAGGGCGCATATCAAAATTGGATAAAGTGCCGTCTGCCGGTGCAATAACTGCTGAGCGGTGCAGGTTGAGTTCAGCCAGATGTACCTGGCTGGTGGCAGCTTCAATCAATGCTTTCTGCTGACGGATAGTGGCCTGCGCCTGCTGAATAGCAGCCTGCATCTGTTCATGTTCAGCACGCGCCTGGTCACGCACTGCGAACATCTGGTCTTGTTCCTGCTTGGAAATTGCACCATTCATTAGGCTGGCATAACGCTGTGCATTTTTCTCTGCCAGCCGGATATTGGCTTGAGACTTGATTGAGTTGGCATGTGACTGGGCTAGAGCAGCTTCAGCTTCGGCCAGCCCTGCCTTGGCTTTAGCCAGATCAGATTTAGCCTGTTCAACATCCAGCGCCTGACGGGCGACATCTATTTTAAACAAGACCTGACCTTTTTTTACCGTCTGGTTATCTTGTACCAGAACTTCTGTGACCAGCCCGGAAACATCTGAAGAAACCTGCATCACATCACCCTTCACCCGACCGTCACGGGTCCAGGGTGCAGCATTATAGTAGTTCCATAAATGTATAATGGCATAGAGAGCAACTGCCGCCACCAGCAGCAGAGATAAGGGACGAAGCAGCTTGCGCGCATCAAATGAGTTCATCACGGTCAACCTATCACCAGAGAAAATCAAGCAGAAAAATAAAGAAAGAGCCAGTGGATACAGAGCAGTAGCACTAGATACCAGCAAAGATGAAATATGCCTGGCCACATAATCCAGCCATTTGTAACCCAGCGATGGGTAAATACATCTGTAAGCTTGAGTAATCCGTAAGCCAAAATCGCCTGTATCAGCAGAATCGGAATATAAAGTCCATAAATATTGACTTCACCCATCTCAAGCTCCTGTCATAGTAAAATGTGGTTGTGTATTGCTCATCCCGATATGGCAAATACTGCACTGGATATTGTTCAGTGAAATTAGCAGTCGAAGTCGCAGCTCATTATCTTCAACATTTGTGGCAAGTAAACGTAACTCTTGGAGCTGCCGTATAAGTTCAGTGGATGGTACAGCGTTCCACAAGCCTGCCTGCTCACGTAGTTCAAAATAGTGCTCGAGCTGCTGGCCCAGCTGTACAATCTGTTTCACCAGCAGCTCATGATCAGATAACTGACCTGCCAGTTCCTGCAGCCGGCTTAAATCGACAATCGCACTACATTCAACCAGTGCTGCATTAATCGAAGAACGAATCTCAGATGACTGAACCATTTTGGTATTCAGTACACCGATTCGGTCGAGCATACTTCTAAGATGAATCCTGAACTGGGTACCATAAGGCAATACAAGTGCTTGGCGCATGGCTTTACTATGCAGGGCCAGTATTCGTGTTGCGCTGGTTTCTGGTGACATGGCACGTACAAAATAGATCACAATCAGTGAGACCAGTACACCCAGAATCATGGCAAAAGAGCTGTCAAAATAGGTCACTGCATCCATACTGTAAGAATTACGCAGGTTTAGCCCCATCATGGTATTAATACCCAGTACCATTCCTACTGGCATCAGAGAAGGATTGGCCATCATGGATACAGAAAACAGGAACATGGGCAGAAGCACCAGTGCCAGCTCCCAAAACGCCGTAATATGTGGAAAAATACCAAAGGCATATACAAACACCAGCCCAGCCGAAACCAGACTGCCCCAGATAAAGATACGTAGCACGGGTACCGGGTTATCAAGTGCTGTCAAAATACATGCTGTTACTGCCCCCATCTGTGCCATCATGAAGCCCATGCGCCAGCCAGAAAGGATCCAGAGCGCACAAACGATCAGTGTAATCAGAAAAGCGCTGACTCCTCCGCGCACTGCCACGCCATAATCACGATGTAAACTCGGATAAGTTGTAGTAATTGGAGTAATACTCTCAGGGATATTTTTCTCACCTGCCTGAATCAGCCCCCACAATAATTTAACCGTCCGGATATTATGAATAAAATGCCGGATGTCCATTTTTATACTGCTTAAAACGATATATTGTTCAGGGTTAACATCTCGCAGCAATTCATTGAAGTCAGCCTCGAACTCTGCAGGCAATTCAGTCAGTTGGCTCTCGGCTACAGGCTGCTTTTGATTTAGAAAATTCAGCACATGCTGCTGAAGTTTTTCCAGATACTCAGATTTTTTAAAATCAAGTTGATGAAGCTGTTCGCGCTTTTCCGACATGGCGACCAGATTGGCAATTACCATGGACATTTGATGCAGCATTTCCTGCAACTGTTTGGTCATGCCCTGCAATTCACCCTTCTCGTAAGACAAGTGCACAGCAAGTGCATGAATATCACTACTGTCACGGGTTATTCCAGCCAGCAGTTCGCTATAGTTCTGGTCTGGATGCGGATTTTTCAATAAATTACTAAACAGGTTTTCAGTATCATTCAGAAGTTTAGTGACACGCTGCCTGATGACCGAGCCAATATGTATCGGTAAAACTGTCGCTGAGACCACAGCATGGGCAATCACCCCGATTGAAATTTCTAGTACCCGAGCCAAAGCCAGATCAAAGATGTTATAGCTGTCTATATAGCCAATCGCATTACATACGATCATGGCAGTAGAATAACCGGCCAGCATAAATACATAACTGCGCGGTGTACGGTCCAAAAGAGAAATATAAAGTGCAAAACCGACCCATAGCGCCAGTATAATAGAAAATAGCCACGGTGTATTGATCAGGGGTGGAGTCAATAGCAATGCGATTATTGCCCCGGCAACCGTTCCGATAAGCCGGTATACACATTTGGAAGAGACCATGCCTGAGAATGGACTGGCAATAATCATCACTGTACCAATCGACCACATCGGGTTAATCAGATCCAGACGAAAAGATACAAATAGAGCCAGCATGCCAGCAATAAAAGTTTTAAGCGCAAAAGTCAGTTCCATCCGGCCCGGACGAAAGGCCAAGATTTGTTTAAATAGCATGTGGTATCTCGAAAATAGAAATCCGTTTTAAGGCGTACTTCCAAGTCAACAACAACTTACCCTTGCCTAGACCTGCTAAATATCGCACATGGCAGGGCCCTAGCTTTTAAGCCCTGATATAGATATTGCAGCAGTCAACACATCTCCGTTTTAAAAGCAGGATCAATGTTCAGGTAAGTTTTCTTTCAGACGAAAGAAAAGGAGAGAATAAACAGCACTTATTTTAATCTTGATAGTTTCTAAATAAGATACTTAATGTGAGTATTTTTTCAAATAAACAAAAAATAGTCAATAAAGTATCTTATTATGATAATAAATAAATTATTTTGATTACTAGTCATTCCTTAAGCTTACTTTAATAGGCCAAGTTTTCCAGCCTGAAAATATATTCACCAGTCTCTACAATTTGTTATAAAGGTAATAGCTCATCATTAAGATTTTGGACAACAGTAGGTATACATGGCACTTTCTAGTTTTGGCAAGATTCTGACGGTTCTTGATTTATTTTCAGTTTCACGGCCTGTCATCAATGTTGACATTATCTGTGAGGAACTCGGCCTGTCCAAACCGACCAGTTATCGTTACCTCAAGGAACTGGTTTCTTCAGACATTTTGCAGCGTATTAGTGGCACATCAGGTGATTATACGCTGGGTTCAAAAATTGCTGTACTGGACTATATTTCACGTACAACTGATCCTGTAGTACAGGCCAGCAGTCCGTTTATGAGTGAAATTGCAGAACGCACCGAATTGTGCTGTCTGCTCACTCACCTTAATCAGGATTACTGCATTGATGTGCATCATGAGGTTTTCCGTAATACCGACTTGCTGTCCTATGGTCGCGGTTGTCCACGTCCGGTGTACGTTGGGTCTTCTCCCAAGGTTATCTTGGCACATCTGCCAAAACAGCGTCTCCATAATTATTATGAACGCTTTGCTACCCAGCTCTCTGAAGTCGGATTTGCGCAGGACCTGGAAAGCTTTATGCAACAGATGAAAAAAATTAAAAAACAGGGCTATTATTTTTCTCAGGGCGAGCTCGACCCACGGGTATCCGGTTTGTCTGTACCCATCCGGTTTTCTTCTAAAGAAGCGCCTATGGCATTAACTGTACTGGCTTCAAGAAGCCGCTTTGAGTTTATTAACGTCAGTAAACTGATTGAGACATTGAAGGAAAATGCCACACAAATCGAGAAGAAATTTTCTGTTATTTCAGAAGAAGGGAACTGATCTATTAAGTAATAATCTATACGATAATTTACATAAATTACTCGAAGAGATTTCTTGTAATTTCAAATAAATTCTCATATGATGATTTTGTTCTTCAGTAATTGCCAAAAGTGTTCCATGACATTACTATTCTGTTTTTTCGAAAACAGCTCCTCTGAATAAAACAGCCCATGTCCTCCACACATGGGCTGTTTTATTTTATTGTCTCTGCTGGTCTGCCCTGCTTTTTAGCCCTCTGGCCAGAAATACCGAAATGTAAGATTAATACGGGGTTCCTGTACCCGAGTGCTTTTCATTAAGGCATGTTTCCAGAAATGCTGGGTTTCATCGCGCATTAATAGCAATTGCCCATGCTGTAATAAGACCTCTATCTTGTCATTTTGGGTTTTATGCCTGAAACAGAATTTACGGGTTGCCCCTAGACTGACTGAAGCAATCACCGGATTTTGACCTAGAGTTTTTTCATCATCACTATGCCAGCCCATGCCTTGGCTGCCATCTTGGTACAAATTGGCCAGACATGAGTTAAACTGTTGGCCCGTCAGTTTTTCAATATACTGTTTCAGTTTCCAGAGTCTGTCATCCCATATATGTCCTTTTCGTGTAACACCTGAATAACGGTATTCAAATTTTTCATCACTATACCAGGCGATCATACGGCTGGTTCGTATATGCTTGCCATAAAGGATAACTTCATCATGCTGCCAGGCCAGCTGTTGTAGAAAATATTGTAGATAGGCTGTTGCGTCTGTCTCGGTCAGTATCTGACCATAATCTTTAACAGAGCCGTCATAAGGCAGCAGATTTGATCGGGGCTGGGCCGCAAAGAGCTCAAGGTTCATTACTGCTCCGGTCAGATCAGGACAATACTTATTCTAAACATAGTTTTATCACTTTGCTCAATTCACAAATTGTCACAGAGCGGTGGGTTGAGCCGGTATATTTAAATCCTTAGACTGAATTTAGAACTTAAGAACAAGAACGACCTGCATGAATTTATGGCATTTATTTAAAAAGATCTCCCCTTTTGTCAGGCCGTACCGCCTGCTGGTTATGGCAACACTGGGCTTGACGCTAATCGGTGCATTTACGGCCCAGGTCAATGCACTGACATTGCAGTATGCAGTCGACAGTATTAACCGTCTGGTCGAAGCTGGTCAGGGACTAAATGCAGGCTGGCATATTCTGGTTACCATTAGTGTAATTCTGTTGGGGAAGGAAATTATTAGTGCACTGGTTTCCTTTGGCCAAAAATTTTATGGTGAAAAACTTAGAATTCTGGTGTCACAAGACTTGGCCCAAGGCATTATTGAAAAATTTTTGACCTATCGGCTGGCCTTTTTTAACCAGGAAAATAATCAGGCAGGCAAATTACAGACACGAATTGACCGCGGAATCGGGTCTTTGACCCGACTGGTACAGATTTTTTTTATTGATATCTTGCCTCTATTTACCAGTGCAATTGTCGCGCTTGGTCTCATGTTTTATGCTAATGTCTGGGTAGGACTTGTGGCCCTATGTATCGTACCGGTATATTTCTGGCTAACCTACAAACAAGCCCAGAAGCTGGGAGGATGGCGGCGCAACCTGCGCGATGGAAGAGAAAAAAAGAGTCAGGGCATTTTGAGTATTATTAACTCAATTACCGTAATTAAATCTTTTAATCGCGAGTCGATAGAAGCAGAGAAACAGCTCAAGCTACAAAAAGAACTGACCCAAAACCAGATGCGTACCCGTCAGACCAGCTTTTTGTTCGATGGCATGAAAACCTTTATTGAACAGATCGGTATTGTTCTGATCATTATTCTGACTGCGTATTTTGTTCTGTCCGGCCAGATGAGTATAGGGATGATTATGTATCACGTACTACTCTTCAATAACGTTTCTGCTCCTATTCGCTCGTTGCACCGTATTTATGATGAAGTTAATGATGCCATGATTTATTCAGAGAGTTTTTTCCAGATTCTGGAGGCTGATGATGAAATTGAATCAAGCGGTACACGCAAGCCAGTTATTCGGGGCCAGTTCGAGCTAGAAAATGTCGATTTTTATTATCCAAACGGACATCATGCTCTCAAGAATATAAATATGCAGATTCAACCCAACCGTATTACTGCACTGGTAGGCCTGTCTGGTGCCGGAAAATCCACCCTTATCAGTCTGCTGGATAAATTTTATCTTCCAGCCTCAGGTAAACTCTACCTCGACGGAGTTCCAATTGAAGAGATTGATACTGCCTATCTGCGTGACCATATTGGTCTAGTGCTGCAAAAAAACCACATTTTTCAGGGTTCAATTCTTGAAAATATTCGTTATGGCAAGACTGATGCCTCGCTGGATGAAGTCATCGAAGCGGCACAGAAAGCATCTATCCATGAGCAGATCATGCAGTTGCAACATAGCTATGAGACGGATGCCCTGATGCTTTCTGGTGGCCAGCAGCAGCGCATTGCCTTGGCGCGGATGTTTCTTAAAGATCCACCGATTATTTTTCTGGATGAGCCCACTGCAAGTCTGGACGCGATTGCTTCCGAGCAGATCAAGCAGAGCCTAGACAAGATCAAGCAGGGACGGACGGTTATCATTATTTCACATAGCCTGTCGCAGATCATTGACGCCGACTATACGTATGTCATGAAAGAAGGACGAATTGTCGAGCACGGCGAACATGATGCACTTTATCATCAGGACGGAGTTTATAAGGAAATTTTCAATGCCATGGCGAAAAGCCTAAATATTGAAAAAATTGCCAAGACTTTTGGTGAAGAGGCTGAGGAAGAAACGCACAGTTAAGGCCTGTATTGGCTTAAATTGGCTTAAAGAAAGTTATAAAAAATCCCCTATATCATGGGGATTTTTTATAGGGCCACTGTTAAGGCTGCTTTAAATAAGGCCAGGCGGCCTTTAAATAAATAAACATTGACCATAAGGTTAAAAGCACTGCGGTATAAAGCAGTGCATAAGCAATTAATTCAAGCGGCGGCCAATTCAGCAGAAATACAGAAATCGCAATCATCTGAAATGCTGTTTTGTACTTACCCACCGTAGAAACGGCTACGCTGGTCCGTGCTCCCAATTCTGCCATCCATTCACGTAAGGCGGAAACTGTAATCTCACGAGAAATAATGACAATCGCAGCAAAGGCCATTGAAATTGTCGGTTGCCATTGCACCAGCACAATCAGTGCCGCTGCAACCATCAGTTTATCTGCCACAGGGTCAAGAAAGCGCCCAAAGGCTGAGGTCTGATTCAAGGTTCGGGCCAGATAGCCATCGAACCAGTCGGTTACTGCCGCAAGTATAAAAATTGCAGTCAAAATAATATGCCGGGTCATACTGCTTTCATGCCCACTTACCTGCATTGCAGGTGGCCAGTAAACCACCAGCAAAAATACCGGGATCAATCCGATACGTGCCAAAGTCAAGATGTTCGGAATATTCAGGATACGACCTGTAGTCATAGACACCGCCAGTGTTTCCCCCTACCACATGATCATGTAATAGAAAATTTTGAGGATTTATCCATTTTTAGTAGGGTCACTTTATACGAAATGATATTTAGTGTCACTAGGCAAACACTGTTACAGTCTGCCGGGAAATCGCAATCAGGCGATTTTGGGCATCCCAGATATGGGCATATTCGGTTGAATAGCCGTCCCCTGCAAAATCTGTAAAAGCTTTATATTTAAACCAGTCATGCAACTCATGCTGGACCGGATGTACCAAAGTGATATGCCACGTCAAGGAACTGGCAGGAGCCACCTGTTTAAAGAGCGGTATCACAGCAGGTGGCCAGATATCCATCAAGGTCAACAAATGAGCCAGCTCAAGTTCACTATTATCATGAAATTCGGGCTTGAACCGGAACCAGCCACCAAAGTCCGGAGTCTTGCTGCCACTACAGGGTAACTGCCCTTCGGCCCAGCACAGTTCAAACTGCTGATAGCACGGTGGCAAGAAGCCCTCCCGATAAGGCAAACAGTTTAATTGTTCAGGCAACGGATAGTCAGGAGCATGACGCTCCTGATGGACTTCAATTGCAGATGGGCGCTCAGCACCAAAGCTGGCCAGCAGAATACTTTGGACTTCATCATTCTGCCATAACCTTACCTCTACCGTCGTTACGGATTTACCTTCACGTAACACCTCAGCGGTGATTCTGGCACGACTCTCCTGTACCGGGCCAACAAAGGTCACACTAGTGCTCAACAGCCGTTTTTGCAGATCATTGACAGTCGCTACAGCCTTGTGCATCAGTATACCCGCCACCAGTCCGCCATAAATGGTCCGGCCCTGTAACCAGCCTGCTGGAATATCAATCTCTTCTGAAACTGTCACAGCCTGAAAAAGTTGTTTTAATGACATCCCTTGCCTCAATTATTCTTGTACTCGGGCCATCATGACAAGTTTTTTAAGTGCTGTGAATGGCTGCTGACTCGGGAGTCATCCTCTACTTTGGTAATTTTTGCCTATTATTCATGCAGTATTTTATAAATCGTTCGAGCCAGTGCCGGACCCAAACCGGGAACTACCATTAACTCTTTTTCTGAAGCCTTCAGTACACCCTGAATCCCACCAAAATGGGTAAGCAAGTCACGCCGGCGCTTCGGACCAAGTCCAGGTATGACTTCTAGAACCGAACCTGCACGGCGTTTGTCCCGCTTGGCACGGTGCCGGGTTATGGCAAAACGATGTGCCTCATCACGTACCTGCTGAATCAGATGCAATGCTTTATGGTCTTCAGCGAGCTGAATCTTGCGGCCATCCGTAAAGTGCAGGGTTTCTAGTCCCGGTTTACGTCCTTCACCTTTAGAAACACCTACCATGAAAGCATCCAGGCCCAAGTCTTGCATGACTTCCATTGCCATATGTAACTGGCCTTTACCGCCGTCAATCAGCAGCAAGTCTGGTAATAGACTTTTTTTATAACGCCGGGTCAGAGCTTGCCGCATGGCTGCGTAATCGTCTCCCCCGGTGATATCCTGAATGGCAAACTGCCGATAGTCACGTTTACGTGCTCCTCCCTGATCAAATACAACACATGAGGCAATCGGTGCTTCACCCATAGTATGCGAAATGTCAAAACACTCAATTCGGTCAACTGGCCGGCCCATGACCTGCTCTAGCTGGTGAAAGCGTTCATGCAGTTCAAGATGGTTGCTCAGCTGCCCCTTAATGGCATGCTGCACGTTCATGACTGCAAGCTCCTGCCATTCGGCACGGGTTTCCCGTACTTTATGCTTGATCTGTACTTTCTTGCCAAATTCAGTCTGAATAGCCTGTTCAAGTTCCTGTGTGTTAGGTAAGGCTACATTTACAATCAGCTCAGCCGGAACCTCATCAGCTACCTGAAAATAAAAGTTAGCCATAAAGTCACTAAGCATCTGTCCTAGGTCATCACTTTGCATGTCGGGAAAATAGCTTTTACCCCCTAACATCCGGCCATTACGCACATGCATAATCTGGACACAGGTTACTCCGGCCTGATAGGCAATTGCCAGAATATCGGCTTCACCCTTGACCTTATAAACTGCTTGCTGGGCCTGTACTTCGCGCAACAGTCCCAGACGGTCCCGATAAAATACGGCCTTTTCAAATTCGAGCTTTTCTGCGGCCTCTTCCATTTTGGCAATCAGTTCCTGATTCAGCTCTTTGGTATCACCTTGCAGAAAGCGAATGGTATTCTTTACATCTTCCTGATAATCCTCAGGACTTACCAGTCCGACGCACGGTGCAGAACAACGCTTAATCTGATATTGCAGACACGGCCGTTTGCGCTGGGCAAAATAGCTGTTTTCACACTGGCGTACATTAAACAGCTTTTCCAGTACCACTAAGGTGTCACGAGCACTATATGCACTGGGATAGGGTCCAAAAAACTTGCCAACCTGATGCTTGCCCTTGCCCCGGCCACTGGCTACCCGTGGATAAGGCTTGTCACTCGACACAAAAATATAGACATAAGATTTATCATCACGCAGCATGATATTGTACGGCGGACGGTGCAGCTTGATCAGGTTTTGTTCAAGTAATAAGGCTTCTGTTTCAGACCGGGTGATTAGAGTCTGAATATCATAAATACGTGCCACCAGTGCCTGAGTTTTGGGATGCTCGATAGTTTTAACAAAATAGCTCGACACACGATTTTTTAAATTCTTGGCTTTTCCTACATATAAGAGTTCACCATCTTTACCCAACATACGGTATACCCCCGGTAAAGTGGTCATGTTTGCCAGAATTTTTTCTATATGTTCGCGTGCATTTTCGTTCACATGGGGCCTATATTGACAAGATCTTGCTCTTCACATGATGTGATGCTTTTACTGGCTTTTTCAAGCATCTTCACAATTTTCAAAGAAATTCATTAGCCTCTAACATCAAACCTATTACGTATAGATATATTATTTGAAAAATCAAATTTTGCTGGTTATTTAAGGAAATACTTATGAAGAAATATTAACCACTCATCTTGCTAGCCGGTTTTGTTTATACTTAAAAAATTGTATACTAGTTATCGCGTAATAGTCTGAATACTTTAAATTTATTTAATTTTTAGAAATATCAATTATAGAACAGGAAATTGTATTAAACAGAGTAAAATAACTTACGACTTATAGCAATGGGTTCATTAGTCCTGGTTCAAAACACCTTTAAAAGTGCACATTCTATTTTTATCAAAATTGATCTATCTGTTTTGATGTACATCCTGCTAAGTTATGCCTGATTTATCAAAGCATTCAAATATAAAAATGCCCCGCAGGGCATTAAATTTTTAAGTAATATATGGCCGGATAAAAATCAGGAAGAAAATACCCAGCATTAAAAACCATTTTAAAACGTAATAAAGTTGGCGGTTGGTCTTTTTCAATGCTTTGGCTTTAAGTCTGATCTGGTAGACATAAGCAAACAATTTATTTAAACCGCCTGTCTGGTCGCCAGCCTCATTCGGCGAGCTGGCCGCAGTCATCACTTTTTTACCAAACCAATGATTAAAATTTTGCATCAAACGTGTCTTTAATGGACGCTCTACATCACAAAACAGAATAATCCGGTTTTCATCTGTTTTGTTCTCTGCATAATGGATATAGGTTTCGTCGAAAACCACGCTCTCCCCGTCCCGCCATGAGTAACGTTGACCATCTACATCAATAAAGCAGCGATCATCATTAGGAGTCAATAAACCCAGATGGTAGCGTAATGAACCAGCATAGGGGTCGCGATGTCGAACTAACCGGCTATCTGGGGCTAGCTCAGTAAACATGGCAGCTTTAATGGTCGGTAATGTTTTTAATAGGGCCGTGGTTTTTGGACAGAGTTCTGCTGCAGATGGATGGCTAGAATCATACCATTTTAGGTAAAAACGTTTCCATCCAGTCTTAAAGAACGAATTAAAACCCAGATCGTTATAACTGCTGGCTGCCTTGATCCCGCCCTGCTGGTACAAGGCTCTAGCCTCATCCCGAATTATTTCCCAATGCTCGTCCAAGGTTTGCAAATCCTTAAAATGCTGGGTAGCAATATAAGGCTGGTTAGGTACCTTGGAAAACAGGTACATTAAAAAATTAATCGGTGCGAGAAGCGTTGAATGGTCAAAAAATTGACGATAGAACGAATGACGCACTTTACCGCGATTTTGGATATACAACGCTGAAATCACAAAAATCGCCAATACGATCCATTTAATCATATAGCTACTCTGCAACATAAAAAGAGATAGATTAGAGCTGCTCGACAGGTCAATGGCTCTGTAAATGGCGGCGATTTTATCAAATGTTGATAAAAAAGACGATAAAGGGTAGCCAAAATAGAATTCTATCTAATGATGTATTATCAATAACAACTCCTAAACACAACAATTTCAGTGCATTCAGAAATTTTAATTGAATTTAACAGGTTACTAAAACATAACCTGAGTATTTAAACTGCCTATTACGGTAGATATTCTCTTGTTTTCTATAAATAGTTTATATCAACTGATTGAAATAATAATTATTATAATTAATGACTTATTTCAAATAATCTATCAAAGATTTACTTATTGGAATCACAACCAGAATATTGACCTTTAAAATTGATGACCCTTGCGTCACGGCTTGATACAACTTGTTATGTTCTTTTTGGATATAGTTATCGTAAGATTAGCGGAGCATCGATGTGTGCGGGAAATGTACACACGCTTCATTACATCAACTTAGAAGTCCTCCAAAATAAAGGAGATCAGGGCATGATCCACGCTGGCAATGCCATTACCGTCCAAATGCTTGAGGACGGGATTGCAGAATTCCGCTTTGACTTACAAGGTGAGTCGGTTAACAAATTCAACCGTGCAACGATTGAAGATTTCAAGGCTGCGATTGACGCTGTATCCGCTGCTGATATTCAGGGTTTAATCGTTACTTCAGGCAAATCTACATTTATCGTTGGTGCTGATATCACTGAATTCGGTGATAACTTTGCACAAGGTGAGCAGGCAATTGTTGATTGGGCGATGCCTGTCCATGAAATTTTTAACAGCTTTGAAGACCTGGACATTCCTAAAGTGGCTGCTATTAATGGCATGGCACTGGGTGGCGGTTTTGAAATGTGTCTGGTCTGTGACTACCGTGTCATGTCAGAACAAGCACAGGTGGGCTTACCTGAAATCAAGCTGGGGATCTTCCCGGGTTTTGGCGGTACAGTTCGTTTAAGTCGTGTTATTGGTATTGATAACGCTGTTGAATGGATGGCAACTGCTGCACCGAAAAAACCGGCTGCTGCACTAAAAGACGGTGCTGTTGATGCTGTTGTGTCAGCTGATAAGCTCAAAGATGCTGCAGTTGATCTGGTTAAGCAGGCTATTCATGGCCGTCTGGACTGGAAAACCAAGCGTCAGGAAAAGCTGGATCCTGTAAAATTGAGTCCACTTGAGCAAATGATGGCGTTTAATACAGCCAAGGGTGCGGTACTGGCTAAAGCTAATCCGGCTCAATATCCTGCTCCAAAACTACTATTGGATTCTTTGCAGGCAGGTGCAAGCTTACATCGTGACGAAGCTTTGAAAGCTGAAGCTGAAGGTTTTGCCAAAGCAGCTATTACTCCGCAAGCAGGAGCACTTATTGGTCTGTTCTTAAATGACCAGGTTGTGAAAAAAGCTTCTAAACAGCATGAAAAAGGTGCACATCCTGTAAATCAGGCAGCTGTTCTGGGTGCAGGGATCATGGGTGGCGGTATTGCTTACCAAGCGGCAAGCAAAGGTACACCAATTATCATGAAAGATATTGGTAACCCGCAACTGGCCTTGGGTATGTCTGAGGCAAACAAACTGCTGACCAAGCAGGTTGAACGCAAGAAAATGAAACCTGCGCAAATGGGTGAAACCCTGGCACGTATTCGCCCGACTTTAAGCTATGAAGAGTTTAAAGAAGTAGATATCGTGATTGAAGCAGTCACTGAAAACCCAAGAATTAAAGAAGCGGTTCTGGCAGATACTGAAAAATCGGTACGTGAGAATACAATTATTGCATCCAATACTTCTACAATTTCGATTACGCGCCTGGCAAAAGCCTTACAGCGTCCGGAAAACTTTGTTGGTATGCACTTCTTTAACCCGGTACACATGATGCCGCTGGTTGAAGTCATCCGGGGTGAAAAGACATCTGAAGAAGCAATCGCAACAACAGTAGTTCTCGCCCAGAAAATGGGTAAAACTCCGATTGTTGTTAACGACTGTCCGGGCTTCCTGGTTAACCGTGTATTATTCCCTTACTTCGGTGCATTTGACCTGTTACTTAAAGATGGTGCTGACTTCCAGCAAATCGATAAAGTCATGGAAAAATTTGGCTGGCCAATGGGTCCTGCTTATCTGATGGATGTTGTGGGTATCGATACCGGCGTACATGGTGCAGAAGTCATGGCTGAAGGTTTCCCTGACCGTATGAAGTCAGATTACAAAGGTTCTATCCAGACCATGTATGAAGCAAAACGCCTGGGTCAGAAAAATGATGTCGGTTTCTATAAATATGAGCTCGACCGTAAAGGCAAGAAAGCCAAAACTGTTGACCCGACTGCCTATGATGTCATTGCTCCGGTAATATCAGGTGAAAAACGTGAATTTGATCCTCAGGAAATCATTGACCGCATGATGCTGGCTTTCTGTAATGAAACAGTTCGTTGCCTGGAAGACAATATTGTGGCTACTCCTGCTGAAGCAGACATGGCGATGATCATGGGTGTAGGCTTCCCTCCATTCCGTGGTGGCCCATGCCGTTACATTGATCAGACCGGTGTTGCTGAATATGTAGCGCTTTGCGATAAATATGCGCACCTAGGTAAAGCTTATGAAGCGCCACAAATGTTGCGTGACATGGCAGCTAACAATAAAAAATTCTACGGTTAAGGAGTGACGTGAATGGCTACTTTAAATCCACGTGACGTTGTGATTGTTGATGGTGTACGTACAGCCATGGGCAAATCGAAAAACGGTATGTTCCGCAATGTACGTGCCGACACCATGTCTGCTGAACTTATCCGTGCACTAATGGTACGTAACGAATTCGACCCGAATGAAGTTGAAGACGTGATCTGGGGCTGTGTAAACCAGACCCTTGAACAAGGTATGAACATTGCCCGTAATATTGCTTTGCTGGCAGACCTTCCAAAAACTGTTGCCGGTCAAACCGTTAACCGTCTTTGTGGTTCTTCCATGCAAGCCATTCATACAGCAGCTGCACAGATTGCAACCAACCAAGGTGATATTTTTATCATCGGTGGTGTAGAGCATATGGGCCATGTAGGCATGATGCACGGTATCGACCTGAACCCGGCTGCTTCCAAGCATTATGCTAAAGCATCTAATATGATGGGTCTGACTGCTGAAATGCTGGGTCGTATGAACGGCATTACCCGTGAAGAACAGGATGCCTTTGGTGTGGAATCACACCGTCGTGCTTGGGCTGCGACTGAAAATGGTCTGTTCCAGAACGAGATTGTGGGTATTGAAGGCCATAATGCTGACGGTTATAAAGTATTGTGTGATATCGATGAAGTAATCCGTCCGGATGCCAATATTGAATCTTTCCGTGCTTTACGCCCAGTATTCGACCCTAAAGGCGGTACAGTCACTGCTGCAACCTCTTCTGCATTGTCTGATGGCGCATCTGCCATGTTATTGATGTCTGCTGAACGAGCTCAGTCTCTCGGCCTGAAACCACGTGCCGTAATTCGCTCTATGGCAGTTGCAGGCTGTGATGCTGCGATCATGGGTTATGGCCCGGTTCCAGCAACCCAGAAAGCACTAAAACGTGCTGGTCTCTCGATTGCTGACATGCAGACAGTTGAGCTAAATGAAGCATTTGCCGCACAAGGTCTGTCTGTACTGAAAGGTTTAGGCCTTTATGACAAACAAGACATCGTAAACTTAAGTGGTGGCGCAATTGCGTTAGGACATCCACTGGGCTGTTCTGGTGCGCGTATTACCACTTCTCTGCTGAACATTATGGAACAGCAAGATACACAAATCGGTCTTGCGACCATGTGTATCGGTTTAGGTCAGGGTATTGCTACCATTATCGAACGTGTTTAATTCTTAAAATACTAAACTTAAAGAAACTCTGCTCAATGCAGGGTTTTTTTACAATTTTTTTAATAAAAAACTTGGCTCTGCAACAAAAAATAGTCAATATCAATACTCAATGTGACGAATAATAACTTATTGCACATTTTTCTTTCACAATTAATCTTATATTTCTCAAATGAAAAAAATTTTATTCAGCTTAAGCTGTGCTGTAGTACTTACAGGTTGTAATACTATGGCGATTAAACCCGAAACACGTAGCGCTTTAGACCGTCAACAAAATGAGCTCCGACAATCTTCTGTAGCAATTTTAACTGATAGCTGTTTATCGCGTGCAGAGTTAGGGACTTCTCACATTATTGGTCAAGAAAGTGCTCAACTGGCCCTAGGCTTTAATGAGGCTCTTGCCCAGCAATTAAAAGAAGTTTCGGTTAATACAACTGTGAAATCAGCACCCTTCATTTGCGGTTTTATGCCAAAGAAACAGATAATAGGGTATGACATCCGTTTACATCCAAAGGATAAACGGCAGGAAATTAATCAGTTTCCTGTGCTTAACGCTTTAAATCACACTACGCCCAATCTATCTCAACAAGACACCCTTTTACGTCTGTTTGAAAAATTGAATAAAACCACTGTTTCACCCAACCAGAATACTTTTCAACCAGTCAATCTGGATTTATCTGCTGAAGATTTAAGTACGCTTAAAACCTTTACTCAGGCAGATAAAATGTTTGTTGTGAATATTTCCGGAGCTCAGCCGTCTTTCGGGCGTAAATTCTCACAAGCGACCTTGAGTGCAGGCGTATCACTGGCAACCATGGGAGCAGGCGCTGGACTAATTTATTATTCAATGCCGGTTGAAGGTCAACGTTATTCTTTAAATCTGATAGATCTCAGTAAAAATCAGATAGTGTGGCATCAACAAAATAACTTTGCTGGAAAACTTTATAAAGTAGAGAAAGTGGATTTTGTCGCGCCTAATTTCCTGGATCCACTTTTCCCTGCTACAGTCGCGAAAAAATAAATCGCCTTTTATTTTAACCCTAAAAAAGAATCATCCCTGAACACTACAGGGATGATTCGAGCTAGAAATAACATGATTTCGAGGTTCTTAAGCTATAGTTCTTGCTTCAAGGCTTCGACATTTTTCTGTTCAATCTTTTCGATTTCAGCATTAAGCTGTAATACTTCCTGATATAAAGTGTTGAACTGTTTTACCTGCGCATCTTCATAAAACAGAATTGTTTCACCTTGCTTGACCCATTTGTACTTTTTCAGCATTTCAAACATGGCTTCTGCTTTTTCTAGAATTTGTAGTTCTAACTGAAAAATTGCCTGATCTTCATCACTTTTCTGGCTACGTTCGAGCTTGGTGAGCATAGCTTTACGCAAATCAGTACGAATGGGTAACTGCTCTACTTTTTCTAAAGTCTGCTGTTTAATCTGGCTGGTCTGCTGCTGATACTGCTGCGAAATCTTGCGAACCTGCGCCAGCATTTGCTCAGTTTCCTTATAATTCTGTTTCCGGTCTTTATCGAGCCGGTCTACATCCAAAAAATCAACCCAGTCAGATTTCTCCAGTTCCCGTAAATAACGGTTACGTGCCTCTGCACTATTTACCCAATAGCTGAGCAAAGTATCAGCCATGAGCTGGTAATCTCCAGACAAACGCTGGTCTTTCGTTTGTAGATGTATAGGGGTGGTCCAATCTTGAGCCTGAAGATACAGCTGCTGCATTTTTTCAGTCATCACTGTTTCAAACAGCTGTGCCTGTACCTCATCCTGACGCTGTGCTGAGTACTGATAAAATAATAGAGCAAATACCGCAAAGGTCACTACACCTAAAATCATGAATATACGTGGCATATTTAGCTCCAGTGACCGCTTCATTTTTATACTAACCTGTATCAGAACATAGCACTGTTTGACTTTTATGACTAAAAACAGTTCCTTATATTTTAAAAAATGAAGGAATCCGGGCTGACTTGCATTTTATTACAGCCTCTCTCTTTAAAAGCGCTCATGTCGCCCTTATCATTTGAAATGAAGCATAGAAAAGAGAAACAGCATGCGTGTAGATATCTGGTCAGATGTAGTCTGTCCTTTCTGCTATATCGGAAAGAAACGTTTAGAGTCGGCAGCTGAACAGGCAGGAGTCGAACTTGAAGTCTATTGGCATAGCTATGAGCTTGATCCAGAAGCACCAGTCAAGCATGAACAGTCCAATACAGAGCGTCTGGCCCAGAAATACGGGCGTACAGTTGAAGAAATGGAAGAAATGCAGCAAAGAATTGCTGCTATGGCCGCAGAAGAAGGAATTGAATTTAACTGGAAACAAGCAAATTCAGGTAACACCTTTGATGCTCACCGTATTATCCATCTAGCCCAGAGTAAAGGTTTAGGTAATCAGGCCGAAGAAGCATTTTTCTATACTTATATGACACAGGGCTTAGCCATTGGCGAGCGCGAAACAGTAGAAGATGTGGCAGCGCGGATCGGGTTAGATGCAGCGGAAGTCGAATATGTACTAGATACTGATACCTTCGCAGATTTTGTGCAGCATGATGAGAAGCTGGCTCGTGAACAGCTTAAAGTTACGGGGGTTCCTTTTTTTGTGTTTGACCAGCGTATTGCTCTGGCAGGTGCACAGCCACGTGATGTGTTCATACAAGTTTTTGACCAGGTTTTAAAGACACAGCAGGAAACAAGTATAAATCAGCCAGAAGATGGCGTAGTTTGTACCGATGAGAACTGTGAGATACCTGACCAAAAATAATTTTATTAATAAATCCCCACAAGCTGGGGATTTTTATATAAAAGTTTATAGACTTAATTTATTTTACTGACTTTTAAAAATAAATTATTAAAAATACTTAAGATATTTATAATATTTAATAATTTTTATTTTCTAATATGGATTAAAATCTAATAATATAAATTAAATTTCTAATTTTTAAATTTATTTTAATATTAAAACAACAACTTAAACTTAAATATATTTAAATTATAATTTATCCTGATTTCAATAAGTCATATATTACTTACCAAAGTTTAAAATAACTTTAATATAGCTACAAGAGACACTTTTTATTAACTAAAAGCAAGGTCAATATAACAGCACTTCAACATTAAAATTTTCTATTTTCCTTAATATAGATGACTAACCTGTTTTATTTTTACATGAGGGAAAATATATGACTACTGCAAAAAATGATAGCAATACTTCAAATACTCATGCATCTACACAACATGACAATCAGCAAGACTCAAGCGTAATGAACAATGTCATGGAAAAAGTAGATCAAATTAAAGAAAAGGCACAAGATAGCCTAGAGAAGATCAATAAAGATGCAGCAGAGCATGGTGGTGTAACTAATATGGTTAAAGATAAAGTAACTCATATGATGGATAACGCTGGTGGTCAAACAAATAGTAAAGGCAAATCTGGCTATGACACATCTGCTGGCAAAAAATCACGTTTTTCCCCTACAGTTAAAGGTGTAATGATTGGTGCTGTAGCCGGTAGTGTATTACCTGTATTTGGCACATTTAGTGGTGCGATTATTGGTGGTATTGCAGGTAAAATGTATGACCGTCGCTGCAAGATGAAACTATCTCACTCTTAATTTTGTAAACTGAATAATAATTTAAAATCAGCTGTATCTCTTTCCTACTCCTCATCCCCCCATGAGGAGTTCTTTTTATCTAGTTAGCCATTTTTAGAGCAGTTTGATTTTTATATAACTTCTCACGCGAACATATTTAACATCAGCATCTGTAGAGCAAATGTAATTAATGTCCGTTTTTTAGACAATTTTATAAAGTTGCGGCTTTTTAAAACAGCAATTCAGATAATGAAGTATTAAAATAAACCTTACTGTTAAGATAGTCACTCTTATACAGACCGTTTTTTTTAATGAAGGAATTTTTTCATGGGCTTTATGAAATCTGTAGTTGCTGTTGCCATAATTATGGTATCGGGACAGGTATTGGCTGCAGGCGAAGCTATGAATACTCAGCCCATAACAACAGAAGGCAAGATATCCGATAATCAACTGCAGAATAAACCCCGTTCAGCTGCCAAGTCTGAACCTTCGGTTGAAAGTAGCAAGCAAGAAGCACAAGCTCCTTTAAGCAAATCAGAACAGGAAAAACAGAGAGCTGCGGCTCAAGAACAATTAGAAAAGATGAAAGAAAAAACAATTGCTGAAAGCTCACCTAGAAAAGGCTTTTTTCAATGGTTTAAGAAGTCTGCTGTCTAGTTATTAGAAAATTTTTAAAGAGAGCCATATTATTGGCTCTTTTTTTATAAGCGTCTTTAGATTTAGCGTTCTATACTGCCAGCTTATAGGCTCATAAAATGGGCTTAATTTAAGAGTCTATAACATATAAATTAGTCTAAATGCTCTAACGTTAAAAGAATAAAGGATTTTTTTTTATTTTGTAGCTATATCTTGCATTTATAGGACAAATCAACAAAAGTGTTAGCCGACAAATGTAACAATAATGATTTTACAATGAAAAAACTTAAGGTTTTAAATTTATTTTTACAAGGGCTAATCTTTGCGGCTGGGGCATTAGGTAGTGCATATAGCTTTGCTGAAACTAAAACAGCCACTCTTCCCTACGCCAATTATCTAGGCGATAAAAGTCAGGATAATGAACCTGACTTGCCTGTTGAAGAGCGGGGACCAGAATGGCTGGACTATATCCCATCATGGGTAGATAAAACGCCTACTCTATTACCCAAGCAGTCTGATGAACCTATTGTGCCTCCAACCGAGGTAACTGAAGACAAAAGTTGGGCCGACCGCAAACAACGTCAGATCCGCAACTGGGCTGATAGATCTTCAAATAAAATTGATAACTGGTTTGGTGAGACAGATCCAAACAAACCAGCAGATGCAACACTACGAATTTTAATTGATAACCGCTGGGATAAACATGATGGCTATGAAATTAAACCGCGTATTCGGGGTAAAATTAATTTGCCCACCTTGGAAAAACGTTTAAGCATTGTATTTGGTGATGAATCTCTTGATAACGAGATTCGTAATAATGTCGCAATTAGTAATGAAAACCGTAATGAGCCGGGTAAATCTCTTGATACGCGTCGTACCCGTGAAGAAAATTCTTCTCTTGCTTTACGCTGGTCGAATTTTGCCAAGCGCCTACCCTTTGAAATTGATGCTGACTTAGGTATCCGCTCAGGTGATGATATCTATGCGCGGATAAAGGCCGAACGTGATTGGCAACTGCGTAATGATTTTACTTTCCATGCTGAACAAATCTATCGTTATGGTATCGACAGTGAAAATTATTTAAGGACCAATCTGGAACTGGTGCATGCCCGTCCAGAGCAACCTGTGCTTGCTAACCAGTTTTCACTGGTCTATGCCGATGAACAGGATGATGACCTCACTTGGGACAACCGGGCCTATCGCGAACACCAGTTCTTTGCCGGAAACCGTTTTAACTATGGTCTTTATACGGGCGGTTTTTATAATAATAGCGACCTGCGTTTAAACAGTTGGGGGCCCTTTATTTCATGGCGTCAACCGCTTTGGCGTGAATGGTTCTATGTACAGGGAGACCTGAATTATCAAAATGATCAACGTGAAGACCGGAGTCATTACTTAAGTACACTGGTCCGTCTGGAAGCAATTTTTTAATTTAACAGTAAATTAATAGGTAGAAAGATATTGTATAGGTCTACAGGAGTCATTAAATATAATACGCTGCTATATATAGGAGTGTATTCCAATATTATGAGTCTTCATAGAAACTTATTTAAATATCCAGTTTATAGAACTTAAAGGTTTAGTTTTTTAGTCATATTAATAGATATTAGTGTGGCTAAGATGATAAGGTAATCACTAAAATTATATTACCCCTATTAATTCTATAATTTGAATTGATTTTATAGATTATTTATTTAAGCCTAAGCTGAATGAAAGTTTATAAATAGATTTATAACCACACCATATAAAAAAGCCTCCCAAAGGAGGCTTTTTTATAAAAATTTTATTTCAGTAATAAACTGTTGATACGTTTTAGATAGGCTGCCGGGTCTTCCGGTAAGCCCCCTTCTGCAATCATGGCCTGATCAAAGATTACGTTTGCCAATTCATCAAACTGCTCAGTATTTTCAAGCTTTTGTACCAGCGGATGTTCAGGGTTAATTTCCAGAATTGGTTTGCTCTCTGGAATAGGCTGCCCAGCCTGTTTCAGCATACGAATAAGTTGCGGAGAAAGCTCACCTTCAGCTGTAACCAAACAGGCCGGTGAATCAACCAGACGCGTAGTTACACGGACTTCTTTGGTTTTATCTTTCAAGGCTCCACTCAGCTTTTCTACTACCGGCTTAAGCTGTTCCTGTGCTTGTTCAAGAGCTTTCTTCTCTTCTGCATCCTGAAGATCACCCAAGTCCACTGCCCCTTTGGAGATATTCTGCATCGGCATACCATCGAACTCATTTACAAAGTTCATAGCCCATTCATCAACACGCTCAGACATCAGCAGAACTTCAATTCCTTTCTTTTTGAATAATTCCAGCTGAGGTGAGTTTTTGGCAGCAGTTAGACTATCGGCAGTAACATAATAAATTGCCTTCTGACCATCCTTCATGCGTGCTTTATAATCTGTCAGAGAAGTGGTGATTTCATCATTGTTTGAAGTTGCATAGCGTAATAGTTTAAGAATACGCTCACGATTGCTGAAATCTTCTCCTAAGCCCTCTTTCAGCACTGCACCAAACTCAGTATAGAACTGCTTAAATTTTTCCTGGTCTTTTTCATCTTCAGATTTAGCCAAGGCATCAAGCATGGTCAAAATACGGCGCGCATTGCCTTCGCGGATGGTTTTAACATCACGGCTTTCCTGTAGCAATTCACGACTCACGTTTAATGGAAGGTCAGCACTATCTACCACGCCCTGTACAAAACGCAGATAATTTGGAATCAGGTTATCTGCATCGTCCATAATAAAGACACGCTTTACATAGAGCTTGATACCAGCTTTGGCCTCACGAGTGAAAATATCATGTGGTGCTTTACTCGGTACATATAACAACTGGGTATATTCGGTACTGCCTTCAACCCGGTTATGTGCCCATGCTAAAGGAGCTTCAAAGTCATGCGTTAAATTTTTATAAAATTCGATATATTGCTCTTCGGTAATCTCGTTTTTATTACGGGTCCAAAGTGCGCTGGCTGAGTTGATAACTTCCCATTCATCAGTTTTGACCATCTTGCCACCCTTGGCTTCTTCACCTTCGGTCGCTTCTTCTTCCTGCCAGACTTCTTTTTGCATCTGTATTGGCAGGCTGATATGGTCAGAGTATTTATTCACAATCTGTTTAACTTTATAGCTTTCCAGATACTGCAACGCATCTTCACGCAAATGCAGAATAATATCTGTACCGCGAGATACTTTTTCAATTTGCTGAACTTCAAATTCACCAGTACCACCGCTAATCCAGCGTACGCCTTCATTTACTTCAGCCCCAGCACGCCGTGACTCTACTGTAATCTTGTCTGCTACAATGAAACCCGAATAAAAACCGACACCGAACTGTCCAATCAGCTGAGCATCAGATTTTTGATCGCCTGTCAGTTTAGATATAAAGTCTTTCGTACCTGATTTGGCAATCGTACCCAGATTATCAATCGCTTCCTGTTGACTCAGGCCGATACCGTTATCAGAAATGGTTATGGTTTTATTATCTTTATCCAGACTAATACGCACATGCAGATCTGGATCGTTTTCATAGTATTCAGGATGGTTGATACCTTCAAACCGCAACTTGTCACAGGCATCTGATGCGTTAGAGATCAGTTCGCGAAGAAAAATTTCAGGATTGGAATAGAGAGAATGAGTAACCAGATGTAATAACTGGGCTACTTCAGCCTGAAAGCTATAGTTTTGTGATGTGCTTTGTTCACTCATGATTCACTCCTTCAGATAAGCAGTCATTTTTATTGAATGCCTTATCAATGGAGTGTGGCTTATATTTTTCAATAGATCGGGGTAAATATTTTTATTTTAAAAAGGTCTTTGTGGGTATGACTATAATCTGTAGCCCTCCGGTTGCTGTAACTTGTATAGGTCCTGAAAGCATGTGATAGAAGCAACATACTGGTCACGCAGATAAAACTATTTTACCTATTGTTTCTAAATAATAGCGGGAATAGGCCTATTAGTACTCACTGCTTCACAATAGAATAAGTTATCGCTATTTTAGTATTGGCATCAGGTAGAGTCTGGTATCGGCAGATGATAGGCTCACTTGAAGTCTGAGTCTTTCATAAAAAGAAATATGGCCGTAGTGTAAATACTGATATTTCTAAAAATAGTCAGCCTGCAATCACATATTTCAATCTAACCGCCTCTTATCTGAAATTAATTTAAAACCCGATTAAAAAAACCCTATAGATTAGGGGCAATGATTTTTAACAAGAATGAAATGAATAAAAGCTCTGAATGATTTTTAATCTTTTTATTGTGTTATACCCTGACATCCTGTCTGGGTATATGGGTTTTACATATTTCAAAAATTTAGAATTTATAACTATAGCCGAGTGTATAAACCCACGGATTAATATCCAGCGTTCCAATATCTGTACCATTTAAACTCAAGTCAGATTCAACCTGTGCATAACGTACATCGACAAATACTCCCCAGTTTTGTGCATCAGCAGGCTGGAAATTAAAGCCCACCTGTCCGGCTACACCATACGTCACATCAGCTTCAAGTTTTGCATCAGAACCTTTGAGTTTTTCATCCCATGGCACGGCTACTGTGGCACCGATGCCAACATAAGGTGTAAAACGGCTGGCATTCTTGAAATTATATTTTGCAGTAAGCGTTGGTGGTAAATGTTTAAAACTGGCTTCCCCTACATTTTCCAAAATAACATCATGTTTAAATGGTGTAGCAAGAAGAAGTTCTACAGAAAAAGGGGAATCTGCAAAGAAATATTCTATCGATGGAGTAAAGCCAATTTCATTGCTCACGGTTGCTGTTGTGTTTGCAATCGTCCCATTATCATCATTTTGAGGAGCCAATACACTAGCGCCCATTTTCACTTGCCAGTCCCCAGCAAAAACAGAAGTAGATAATCCCAGCAAAGCAAAAACAAGTATATTTTTTAACATATTTAAATCACCTCAACAGTTAACATTTTTATAATAATCGTGTGTATTAATAATATGCAATAGCATAAATAATATAAATTATATTTTATTTTTAATACATTGATTTATAATATTTTTATTTTAAATTTACCAAAATACTAAGTTTTAAATTATAAGAAAAAATATTAATCCGAGTAATACAATATAGTTTATTTAAAATATATATTATAAATATAATTATTTATAGGCTTAATTATTCATATTAATTTAATCGGATTTATTTTAATTTTAACTTTATATTAAAATAAAATAGGCTCCAGATTTTCTCTTTAAACAGCTCATTTTTAAGATGAGCTTAAGAGGATAAATCGGAGCCTTGAAAGAAGCTAATAACCAGATAGATTTAAAGTACCATCGCAGCAATCCAGCCGAAGATAAGCAGCGGAATATTAAAATGGATAAATGTAGGTATCACTGTATCCCAAATGTGATCATGCTGACCATCTATTCCCAAACCGGCAGTAGGCCCTAAAGTAGAATCTGACGCAGGAGAACCGGCATCACCTAGAGCAGCTGCTGTACCAATCAATGCAACTGTGGCTAAAGGACTAAAACCGAACTGTACACATAGCGGAACATAAATTACTGCCAGTATTGGCACACTCGAGAACGATGAACCAATACCAATGGTGACAAATAGACCGATAAACAGCATAAGAAATGCAGCCAGTGCATGGTTATCACCAATTAGATGTACAACCCCATTAACCAGACTATTAATGTCACCGGTATGGGTCATCACTGAAGCAAAACCAGCAGCCGAGATCATGATAAAGCCGACCAAGGCCATCATGCGCATACCCTGTACAAATACGTCATCAGCATCTTGCCACTTAAAGATACCTGAAGCAGAAAGTACTGCAAAACCGACTAGACCACCCAGAATCATTGAACCTGAATAGAGTTGAGCAGCCAGAGTTAATGCAATTGCCAGAAAAGCCATGATCATGGTTTTCTTTGAAATAACTGGAGCTTCACTCGCAACCTGCTGCAATTCTTTGGCATCTTCCTCAAGTTTTACTTCACTAATGCGAACAGGTTTATCTAAATCAATAGTGGTGACACGGGTGACCGCTTTATCTACGTAATGGCGTGGTTTACGGTAACTGATGAATACAGCCACTAAAGTACCAAGAAGCATACCTAATACAGGAATAGCCATACCCATAGGCATCATCCAGCGGTCCACATGCAGATTATAGGCGGCCCCAATCTTGTTAATATTTCCCATGAGAATCTGCTCAAGGAAAATCGCACCAAAACCCACTGGCAGGAAGATATAAGTCCCCACTAAACCTAGTGTTAAGACACAAGCAGCTGCTCGACGATCCAGATTAAGATGATTCATGACCTTAAGTAAAGGCGGAACCAAGACCGGAATAAAAGCGATATGAACCGGAATCAGGTTTTGAGAACAGATAGCTGAAATTAGTAATATTCCTAACAGCAAAAACTTTACTTTCTTAGCACGTGCCTGAGAGACTTCTGCTCCGAGCAAGCCGATCAGTTTATGTGCCAGTAAATCTGGTAAACCTGATTTAGATAAAGCCAAGGCAAAAGCACCTAATACTGCATAAGCCAGTGCTACTTCGGCACCATCACCCAAGCCTGCATTAAATGCACTTACTGTATCAGATAGGCTTAAACCAGCAACCAGGCCCCCAATCATTGCTGAAATGACTAGTGTCAAAACAACAGAAACTCGCGCGATGGATAAGATAAACATCACGGCAATTGCGATTACGACTGCGTTCATGAATTTAATGAAGAAACAAAAAGTGCCTCATTTTAACAGAATTTTTCCAGACGCAAGCTTACTATCCGCTGCTATAAAAAACCCATAGAGACCATGAAAATAAAAATCAAATTTATTCAATATTTTTCAAATATTTATAATTATTTTGGATTTATTTACTCTAGAGTTTTTATTAATAATTTAACTAATCTGGTTGCAAATTTATATAGATTGACCATTTATTTAGATGAGAACAGTATATGATCAATGCGAGTTTATCTTAGTTAACTTAATATTATTTTATAAAGACAAAAATTATAGGTCCGTATGAATCTTTTAAAGAAACTCCAGAATATTCCTGCAGTGTCCAAATTCATGATTAACCGCTATTCCCCTTATCGCGGTGCCGGAATTATGATCGATCAGATTGATCTGCCCAATTATCATATCCGGGTTAAAATGCCACTGACTCGTAAAAACCAGAATATCGTAGGAACTCATTTCGGTGGTAGCCTTTATTCCATGGTCGACCCATTTTATATGCTCATGCTTATGCACCACTTAGGCAATAAATATATTGTATGGGATAAAGCAGCCTCTATCAGTTTCCTTTCGCCAGGACGCAGCACTGTATATGCCGATATACGTCTAAGCCAGGAAGAACTTGAAGAAATCAGAAGGCTGGCCCACAATTATGAACCTGTCCTTCGTCACTACACCTTAAATATTCTGGATGATCAAGGCGTCAGAATTGCTGAAGTGCAAAAAACCTTATATATCCGCCGTAAAAAATCTAAAACGCTGATTAAACCCTATACTCAAATTTAATCTATGCAAAAAAATAAGCGCATCTAGCGCTTATTTTTTCTGTGCTGTTAGCGACGTCTTTCCTGGATAACTACACCGGCGCCACCACCAAGCGCCCCACCAATTGCAGCGCCAGCATTACCACCAATGACTGCTTCACCAACGACTGCTCCCAGACCTGCACCAATTGCACTACCTGTGGTACTGCCGCGCGTGCCACCTTGAGAATTAGTACCTACGCCTGCGCCAGCCGCTGCACCTAAACCAGCACCGACTTTACCGCCTACTGCATTCCCTGCTCCACCACCTACCGCACCACCTAAAGCCGCCGCACCAATGCGCTGCTCACGAGGTGACATGTTTTCACAACCTGCCAACATAAATACTGATGCAGTGGTCACTGCCAATACGCTAACTAATTTTTTCATGGTTATTATCCCCTGCTTCTATGCTTTATTAGCTTAGTTTAAATTTATGCAGCAATTCTGATGAATATGTTATGAACTAAGTAAGTATTCAGTAATTTATGTAAAAAACTCATGCACTTTATCAGGTATGATTTATCAAGAAATATCATTTCGCAGCTATAAAAAAAGCACCCTTAGGTGCTTTTTTTAAATTCTAGAACTTAAAGCTCTTCATTCAGTGCTTGAGAAAATGCCTGATCTACTTCAGAGAAGTCATTAGCCAAAGCGAATTCTGCAGCTTCTGCTTCCTGACGACGACGCTCCAAGTGATAAGCCAAGCCTGTTCCTGCCGGAATCAGACGGCCTACTACCACGTTTTCTTTCAGGCCGCGCAGATCATCTTCCTTACCTGTTACAGCTGCTTCAGTTAACACACGAGTGGTTTCCTGGAACGATGCAGCAGAAATGAAGGAGTCAGTCGACAATGATGCTTTGGTAATACCCATCAGTTGACGTTCAAACTTCGCAGGGAACTTGTTCTGAGACAGAACTGCCTGGTTCTCTTGAACCACGCGGATATAATCCACTTGTTCACCTTTAATGAAGCTTGAATCACCACCATCAGTGATTTCAACCTTACGCAGCATTTGACGTACGATGACTTCAATATGCTTGTCATTGATTTTTACACCCTGAAGACGGTAAACGTCCTGAACTTCGTTCACGATGTAGTTGGTCAATGCCACTTCGCCTTTCAAACGCAAGATATCATGTGGATTTTGTGGACCATCAGAAATGACTTCACCACGATTCACATGCTCACCTTCGAACACGTTGATCTGACGCCATTTAGGAATCAGCTCTTCATAAACTTCAGCACCATCATCCGGAGTAATTACCAGACGGTTTTTACCTTTGGTTTCTTTACCGAAGCTTACTACGCCTGATACTTCTGCCAAGATCGCATGCTCTTTTGGCTTACGTGCTTCAAACAGGTCGGCAACACGTGGCAGACCACCGGTAATATCACGAGTACGTGAAGATTCCTGTGGTACACGGCCAATAACATCACCTACGCCAATTGTTTCACCGCTGCGTACAGTCACAATCGTGTTCTGTGGCAGGAAGTAGAACTGTTCACTGCCATCTGCTGTATCAAGTACGATCGCTGGACGCAAATCTTTACCTGATGCAGGACGAGCAGTCACTGGCAGAATCTCAACAGTAGTCATACCTGTTGCATCATCTGTTTTCGATGTTGCAGTCACACCATCAGTAATTTGCGAGAAACGCGCCTTACCAGCCACTTCTGTTACCAGCGGATGGGTATGCGGATCCCAAGTTGCCACAATACCACCAGCTTCTACAGCTTCACCTTCTTTCAGCAGAATGCTTGCACCATACGGCAGTTTGTAACGTTCACGCTCACGACCCAGCTCATCAGCAATACCAACTTCACCCGAACGGGAAACTGAAACCAAGTGGCCTTTAGCATGCTGTACAGTTTTCACATTATGGAAACGTACAGTACCTTTATTACGTACCTGAACACTGTTTGCAGCAGAAGTTCGGCTTGCAGCACCACCCACGTGGAAGGTACGCATGGTTAACTGTGTACCTGGCTCACCAATCGATTGCGCTGCCATAACACCAACAGATTCACCTGGATTCACCAGATGACCACGTGCAAGGTCACGACCATAACATTTTGCACATACACCAAATGCCGAGTCACAGCTGATCACTGAACGTACACGGATTTCATCGATACCTGCTTCTTCAAGCTGAGTAGCAATTTTTTCGTCAATTAACGTATTACGCGGGAAGAGAACCTCTTCACTGCCTGGACGGATCACATCTTCAGCAATCACACGGCCTAGTACACGATCACGTAACGGCTCGATCACGTCACCACCCTGAATGAGTGGAGTCATCGTCAAGCCACCCACAGTGCCACAATCCGGCTCAGTAATGACCAAATCTTGCGCTACGTCAACCAGACGACGCGTCAGGTAACCCGAGTTCGCAGTTTTCAATGCAGTATCGGCCAGACCTTTACGTGCACCGTGAGTCGAGATGAAGTACTGAAGTACAGTCAAACCTTCACGGAAGTTCGCTTTAATCGGCGTTTCAATGATCGAACCATCCGGTTTCGCCATCAGACCACGCATACCTGCGAGCTGACGAATCTGTGCTGCACTACCACGCGCACCAGAGTCAGACATCATATAAATCGAGTTAAATGATTTCTGCTTTTCTTCCTGGCCTTCACGGTTGGTTACACTTACAAATGACAGGTTATCCATCATCGCTTTTGCAACCTGGTCATTAGTACGTGCCCAGATATCCACTACTTTGTTATAACGCTCACCTGCGGTAACAAAGCCCTGTTCAAACTGCTGTTCAATTTCACGAACCTCAGTTTCCGCCTTGTCAATAATTGCCTGTTTCTGTGGCGGAATAACCATGTCTTCCATACCAACAGATACACCAGAGCGAGTCGCTTGACGGAAGCCCAAGTACATTAACTGGTCAGCAAAAATAACAGTATCTTTCAGGCCCAGCTTACGGTAGCAAGAGTTAATCAGTTTCGAGATATTTTTCTTGGTCATCTCTACATTGATCTGCTCGAAGCTTAAACCTTCCGGCACAACTTCCCATAGCAGGCAGCGGCCTGGCGTGGTCTGTACAATGATTGTCTGCTGCTCGCGCTCACCATTTTCATTGATAATGGTCTGGTGTACACGTGCTTTTACGCGGGCATGCATCGCTACCTGACCGGTAGCCAGTGCACGGTTTACCTCATGCGTATCAGCAAACACCATGCCTTCACCTTTGGCATTCACTGCATCACGGGTGATGTAGTAAAGACCTAAGACCACGTCCTGAGACGGCACAATGATAGGTTCACCGTTCGCAGGAGACAGGATGTTATTAGTCGACATCATCAGTGCACGTGCTTCAAGCTGGGCTTCAAGCGTCAATGGTACGTGTACAGCCATTTGGTCACCGTCAAAGTCGGCGTTAAATGCGGTACATACCAGTGGATGCAGACGGATTGCCTTACCTTCAATCAGGATCGGTTCAAACGCTTGAAGACCCAGACGGTGAAGTGTTGGCGCACGGTTTAGCATAACCGGGTGCTGACGGATAACGTGAGCAAGAACATCCCAAACTTCTGGAGTTTCGCGCTCAACCATTTTCTTGGCAGCTTTAATGGTGGTTGCTTGGCCTGAAGCCTGCAGTTTTGCAAAAATAAATGGCTTGAACAGTTCAAGTGCCATTTTCTTAGGCAGACCACACTGATGCAGACGTAGAGACGGCCCTACCGTAATTACTGAACGGCCAGAATAGTCAACACGTTTACCCAGCAAGTTCTGACGGAAACGACCTTGCTTACCTTTGATCATGTCTGCCAAAGATTTTAAAGGACGTTTGTTAGAACCAGTAATGGCACGACCACGACGTCCATTATCCAGCAATGCATCTACAGATTCTTGAAGCATACGTTTTTCATTACGTACGATAATATCTGGAGCAGCCAGGTCAAGAAGACGTTTTAAGCGGTTGTTACGGTTGATCACACGACGGTAAAGATCATTCAGATCAGAAGTCGCAAAACGGCCGCCCTCAAGTGGAACTAACGGACGAAGATCTGGTGGAAGTACTGGCAGTACATTCATCACCATCCATTCCGGCTTATTGTTCGACTCTTTAAAAGCTTCCATCAGTTTAAGACGTTTTGATGCTTTCTTGAGCTTGGTCTCAGACGTAGTTTGTGGAATTTCTTCACGCAAACGAGAGATTTCTGCTTCAAGATCGATATCTTTTAACAGGTCTTGAACAGCTTCCGCACCCATTTTTGCGGTGAATTCATCACCGTGTTCTTCAAGTGCGTTGTAGTATTCTTCATCAGTAAGCAACTGGTATTTCTCAAACGGAGTCATACCCGGATCAGTCACTACATAAGATTCGAAATACAGTACACGTTCAATATCACGCAAGGTCATGTCAAGAAGCAGACCAATACGGCTCGGCAATGATTTCAGGAACCAAATGTGTGCCACTGGAGAGGCAAGCTCGATGTGACCCATACGTTCACGACGAACTTTCGCAGTTGTTACTTCAACGCCACATTTTTCACAGATGACGCCTTTGTACTTCATACGCTTGTATTTACCACACAAGCATTCGTAATCTTTTACTGGACCAAAAATTTTGGCACAGAATAAACCGTCGCGCTCCGGTTTAAAGGTACGATAATTAATTGTCTCAGGCTTTTTCACTTCGCCGTGAGACCATGACTTAATCATTTCTGGTGACGCAAGACCAATACGGATACGGTCAAATTCAACCGGTGCATGACCGTCTGAATCCGTTTTCTTACGCATGATATCGAGCAAGTCTTTCAATTTTTTTCTCCGTGTGCCGGTGGGCACATTGCCCGCCCGGCTGGGTCACAAATATTGTTTTTACCTGAAAAGGTGAAAGGTCCTAGACCTTAGTCACCATTTTTCAGTTCAATGTTGATACCTAAAGAACGGATCTCTTTGGTCAATACGTTGAACGATTCAGGCATGCCCGGATCCATATAATGGTTTCCATCTACAATATTCTTATAGATGCGGGTACGGCCTTCAACGTCATCCGACTTCACGGTCAGCATCTCTTGAAGAGTATATGCTGCACCGTAAGCTTCAAGTGCCCAGACTTCCATCTCACCGAAACGCTGACCACCGAATTGTGCTTTACCACCAAGCGGCTGTTGCGTTACAAGAGAGTAAGAACCGGTAGAACGCGCATGCATCTTGTCATCCACCAAGTGGTTGAGTTTAAGCATATACATGTAACCTACAGTTACCGGACGGTCAAACTGTTCGCCTGTACGTCCATCAAACAGGATCTGCTGGCCAGAACGTGGCAGTTCTGCAAGTTCAAGTAACTCTTTGATCTGGCCTTCTTCGGCACCATCAAATACTGGAGTTGCCAGTGGCACACCCTTGCTGAGGTTTCCTGCAAGTTTCAAGATTTCATCATCAGTCAGTGTATCAAGCTGTTCTTGCTCACCACCGACTTTATTGTAAATCTTATCAAGAAAATCACGCAGTTCAACAATAGCACGCTGCTGTTTAAGCATCTTGTCGATCTGCTCACCTAAACCTTTTGCAGCAAGACCCAAATGTGTTTCCAGAATCTGTCCCACGTTCATACGTGATGGTACACCTAGCGGGTTTAATACCACATCAACCGGAACACCATTGGCATCATGTGGCATGTCTTCTACAGGCAGGATTTGTGATACCACACCCTTGTTCCCGTGACGACCCGCCATTTTATCACCCGGCTGGATACGACGTTTAACTGCTAGATAAACCTTCACAACTTTCAATACGCCATGAGTCAGCTCATCACCCGTAGAAAGCTTGCGTTTCTTCTCGGCAAACTTCTCGTCAATCTCGGTGCTTTTCTCTTTCAAGAACACCTGGATCTGGGTTAAACGTTCAGCAATCGCTTCATCGCTTGGCTGGATTTCGAGCAGATCAATCAGTTCAAGGCCAGATAGCAATTCTTCAGACAGTTTCTCACCACGTTTGGTATTTCCACCGCCGTTAGACACCTGATCTTTCAGCAAACGTACAATACGTTCACGAGCCGCTTCTTCAAAGATTTTATATTCTTCTTTCAAATCTTTACGATAAGCGTCAAGTTGTGCTTTCTCAATCGCCAGTGCACGGTCATCTTTTTCCAGACCATCACGTGTAAACACCTGGACGTCAATTACCGTACCTTTGGTACCTGATGGAACACGTAAAGATGAATCTTTTACATCAGCTGCTTTCTCACCGAAGATAGCGCGAAGCAGTTTTTCTTCAGGTGTGAGCTGAGTTTCACCTTTAGGTGTCACTTTACCAACCAGAATATCGCCAGCCGTTACTTCTGCACCGATATAAACAATACCGGATTCATCCAGTTTAGAAAGCGCAGCTTCACCTACGTTTGGAATATCCGCAGTAATTTCTTCTGCACCCAGTTTGGTATCACGTGCTACACATGACAATTCCTGAATGTGAATAGAAGTTAAACGGTCTTCCTGAAGTACACGTTCAGAAAGCAGGATTGAGTCTTCGTAGTTGTAACCATTCCAAGTCATGAATGCAACACGCATGTTCTGACCAAGTGCTAATTCACCACCATCCGTAGACGGGCCATCAGCCAGTACATCACCACGACCAACTTTATCACCCATATTCACCAGAACTTTCTGGTTAATACAGGTATTCTGGTTTGAACGTGTGTATTTGATCAGGTTATAGATATCTACACCCGCTTCACCCGCAATCATCTCGTCTTCGTTAACACGAATAACTACACGTGACGCATCTACGAATTCAATGGTACCGCCACGTTTTGCAATTACACATACACCTGAGTCACGTGCAACATTCGCTTCCATACCTGTCCCTACTAGCGGTTTGTCCGCAATCAGTGTCGGTACAGCCTGACGCTGCATGTTTGAACCCATCAATGCACGGTTGGCATCATCGTGCTCAAGGAATGGAATCAGAGATGCCGCTACAGAAACTACCTGCTGTGCAGAAACATCCATATGCGTAATACGCTCTGGAGCCATACGCACAAATTCGCCTTGGTAACGTACAGAAACCAGCTCTTCGGTTAAATAACCATCTTTATCGAGTGCAGAGTCGGCCTGAGCAATCACAGTTCCTACTTCTTCAATTGCAGACAGATATTCAACTTCATCTGTTACACGGCCATCTACCACTTTACGGTAAGGCGTTTCCAAGAAACCAAATTCATTGGTTTTTGCGTATACAGACAGCGAGTTAATCAGACCGATGTTTGGTCCTTCAGGGGTTTCAATCGGACACACACGACCATAGTGGGTCTGGTGTACGTCACGCACCTCAAAGCCTGCGCGCTCACGGGTCAAACCGCCTGGTCCAAGTGCCGATACACGACGCTTATGTGTAATTTCAGATAGCGGGTTATTCTGATCCATAAACTGGGACAACTGGCTTGAACCAAAGAATTCTTTGATTGCAGCAGCTACCGGTTTAGCGTTGATCAGGTCCTGTGGAGACAGGTTGTCAGTTTCTGCCTGTGACAGACGCTCTTTAACTGCACGTTCAACACGGACCAGACCTACACGGAACTGGTTCTCAGTCATTTCACCTACAGAACGGACACGACGGTTACCCAGATGGTCAATATCATCGACCTCACCCTTACCGTTACGAATTTCAACTAAAGTACGTAACACATCGATGATATCTTCATTCGAGAGAATACCTTCAACTTCACGTGACTTCTGGTCAGTTCCTACTTCGTATGGGCGACCTAAACGACGGTTGAACTTCATACGACCAACAGGTGACAGGTCATAACGCTCAGAAGAGAAGAACAGGTTATTGAACAGGTTCTCAGCAGCTTCTTTTGTTGGCGGCTCGCCTGGACGCATTACCTTATAGATCTCAACCAGGGCTTCTTCACGGCCACTTGTTGTATCTGCACGTAAGGTATCTGCCACGAATGAACCACGATCAATATCATTGGTATACAAGATATTAAACTGCTTCACGCCACCTTCAGCAATCTTCACCATGATTTCATGGCTCAGCAAGGTATTCGCAGCAATTACATCGCCTGATTTCAGGCTAATATCTTCAGCAGTAATCCGTTCGTACAGGTACTCATCAGGAACTGGCAGTTTAGTCAGGCCAGAAGCTTCCATTTGACGTACATGACGTGCATTGATACGTTTACCCTGCTCAACAATCACTTTGCCATCATTGTCAGCAATATCGAACTGCGCCATTTCACCACGCAGGCGTTCAGGCACGAGATCAATCTGATAACTGCCCATATCCAGATACACAGGGACTTTCTCATAGAACAGATCCAGAATCTGTTCATTGTTATAGCCCAGCGCACGCATAACTACAGTAGCAAGTAATTTACGACGACGGTCGATACGTACATATACCAGGTCTTTGGCATCAAACTCGAAATCAAGCCATGAACCACGGTAAGGAATAATACGTGCTGAATATAACACTTTACCACTTGAGTGGGTTTTACCTTTGTCATGGTCAAAGAATACACCCGGTGAACGATGTAACTGAGATACGATTACACGCTCGGTACCATTGATGACAAAGGTACCATTTTCAGTCATGAGTGGAATTTCACCCATATAGACTTCTTGTTCACGAACATCTTTGATTGATTTCGTTTCGCGATCTTTAATGATCAGACGAATCTTTACGCGCATTGGTGCCGCATAGGTTGAGCCACGAAGAATACATTCGCGGACATCAAACTCGGGTTTACCAAGGCTATACTCAACAAATTCTAAAGCAGCATTGCCAGAATAACTTTCTATAGGAAAAACTGAACGAAATGCGGCTTGGAGACCGATATCTTCGCGGTTTTTTGGAGTTTTGCCGTCTTGCAGGAAAGTACGGTACGAGTCGACTTGAATAGACAACAGGTACGGTGCTTCCATGACTTGGGGCAATTTACCAAAATTCTTACGGATCCGTTTCTTTTCGGTATATGAGTATGCCATCTGGAGTCCTCGGAAAGTAAACCAAGCCCGCCTGCAGAACGGGCTCAGAAGGAATTACGCAGGCCGATATGGCCACCACTTTTTACAAAAGCTGCAATCTTGAGTGGTATGAAAACGCTTATCAATATTTTCAAATCAAAAAATATTGGTAAGCGTTTGAATTTATTTGATTTATTATTAAATTAACTGATATATTCAGCAAACTAACAAAAATCGAGCCGATTATTGTAACGCAAAAAGGCTGATGACCCAAGAGCCATCAGCCATTTTATGGAGCCGATTAAAAAATCGACTCCTTAAAGAATTACTTAAGAGTAACTGTAGCACCAGCTTCTTCAAGTTTTTTCTTAAGCTCTTCGCCTTCTTCTTTAGAAACGCCTTCTTTAACAGCTGAAGGAGCGCTTTCAACAAGATCTTTCGCTTCTTTAAGACCAAGGCCAGTTGCTTCACGAACTGCTTTAATTACAGCAACTTTGTTCGCACCGAAAGAAGTCAACTCAACGTTGAATTCAGTTTGTTCTTCAGCAGCAGCAGCGCCAGCACCTGGAGCAGCAGCAACAGCTACAGCAGCAGCAGATACATTGAATTTCTCTTCGAAAGCAGAGATCAGTTCAACAAGCTCAAGAACAGTTTTTTCAGCAACTGCATTTAAGATTTCTTCGTTAGTTAAAGCCATGAGAGTAACTCCAAATGGATATTGAATGGTGTGAAAGTAGATTTAAGCTTAAGCAGCTTCTGACTCGTTTTTCTCTTTGAGCGCAGTAATAAGGCGACCCAATTTCGAGATAGGAGCCTGAAGAACATTGGCAAGCATAGTAAGTGCTTTTTCTTGGTTTGGAAGATTCGCGATTACGCTAACTTCAGCACCTTCATAAACTTTGCCATCAAAGGCAGCAGCTTTAAGTTCAAATGCTTTGTTAGTTTTAGCAAATTCTTCAAACAAGCGTGCAGCTGCACCCATGTCATCTTCAGAAGTTGAGAAAGCCAAGATTGTTGGGCCAACAAGGTTGTCATTCAAGATATTGAATTGAGTATCTTGAAGAGCACGCTTAGCCAGAGTGTTACGCACGATACGTGTAGTAACACCAAGCTTACGAGCTTCAACACGAAGAGCAGTTAACTGCCCAACTGTCAGACCTTGGTAGTCAGCAACAACAGCTGAGAACGCTTTAGAAGCAACTTCACTTACTTCTGCAACGATCTGTTTTTTGTCTTCGATAAGAAGAGCCATTGTAAAACCTCCTAACGGTGATTTATGTACCCAAACAGGTACACTCCCAATTCGTAAATCCAATCACTGGACTTACACGCGGAGGAGGAATAAATCACACCACCGCGTCTACGCAGGCTGGGCTATTAAGAGTTCAGGTACAGGACCTTCCCTCGCCTGAGGTCTTTGACGCTAATAGGCTTTAACCTATCAATTCAAAGTCCACTCCAGTTGCTAAAAATTTATATTTCCAAGCTACTGGAGATTTTAAGAATTCTGTCTAAGAATAAACTTAGTTAGAAACGTTGCTTACATCAACAACCAGACCAGGACCCATAGTAGAGCTTAGTGTGATTTTCTTGATGTATACACCTTTTGAGGTCGCTGGTTTAAGTTTTTTCAAATCAGCAATCAAAGTTTCAACGTTTTGACGAACAGCAGATGCTTCAAAGCCAATCTGGCCGATTGCAGCATGGATAATACCTGCTTTGTCTACACGGTAACGTGCTTGACCTGACTTTGCATTTTTAACTGCATTTGCCACGTCAGGAGTTACAGTACCCACTTTCGGGTTTGGCATTAAGCCACGTGGACCAAGGATCGTACCCAATTTACCTACAACGCGCATAGCATCAGGCGCAGCGATCACAACATCAAAGTTCAGATCACCACCTTGGATGCTCTCAGCAAGGTCATCAAAACCAACAATATCAGCACCAGCTGCTTTAGCTGCTTCTGCTTGTGCACCTTGAGCAAAAACTGCAACACGTACAGTTTTACCAGTACCTGCAGGAAGCGTAGTCGCGCCACGAACAACCTGGTCAGATTTACGCGGGTCTACACCCAGGTTTACTGCGATATCCAAAGATTCTTTGAATTTCGCTGCTGGAAGGCTGCTTAGAACCTGTACTGCTTCTTCTAAAGTGTAAACTTTGTTTGCTTCAATAGCAGCAGCAATGGCTTTTTGACGTTTAGTTAACTTTGCCATGTCTTATAGCTCCACTTCCAAGCCCATAGAACGCGCAGAACCAGCGATGGTACGTACACGTGCGTCTAAATCAGCACCAGTTAGATCTGGTTCTTTAGTAGTCGCAATTTCTTCTAATTGAGCACGAGTCAACTTACCCACTTTAGTTTTGTTAGGTATAGCTGAACCTTTTTGGATACCAGCAGCTTTCTTAAGAAGAATTGCTGCAGGTGGAGTTTTCATGATAAAAGTGAACGATTTATCATTGTACACAGTGATCACGACAGGAATTGGCAGACCTGGTTCAACTTTTTGTGTAGCAGCATTGAATTCTTTACAGAATGCCATGATGTTTACACCACGTTGACCTAGTGCAGGACCAATCGGTGGAGATGGATTCGCTTTACCAGCTGGAACTTGCAGCTTGATATAGCCGTCAATCTTCTTAGCCATTATTAAATACCTCTGGGTACAAACGCCGTCAGGCTCCCCGACTTATTCATGTAACAGTAATCGTTACCATAACAATGCCCGACGAATCGGGCGTTTTAACACCAACCTAGCTTAAACTGATTTTTCGACTTGACGAAACTCGAGTTCAACCTGTGTAGGTCGGTTAAATACATTGATGGTCAGCGTTAAACGTGACTTATCGTATTGAACTTCTTCCACCACGCCTTTAAAGTCGGTGAATGGACCGTCAACTACGAGTAATTCTTCACCTGGCTCGAACATTGTCTTAGGACGAGGTGCTTCACCAGTATTGCGAACACGTGCAAGAATCGCATCTGCTTCACGCTGAGTGATGGGTGCAGGTTTTTCAGGCGTACCACCGATAAAACCAAGCACTTTTGGACATTCTTTTACAATATGCCAAGTATCATCATTCATTTCCATTTCGACTAACACATAGCCTGGAAAGAATTTACGTTCAGATTTACGTTTTTTGCCATCCTTCATCTCTACCACTTCTTCGGTAGGGACCAGGACTTCACCAAAGCTGTCGGCAACAGCGCTACGCTGGATTCGATCATTAAGCGAACGCATCACTTGTTTTTCATAGCCCGAATAGGCATGAATAATGTACCAACGTTTCATAGCTCTTTACCCGATAATTAGCTTAATCAACCAACCCAATCCGTAGTCAAAACACCACAATACCACTGATGCAATGATAACAACCACAAGAACCTGCCAAGATGTGGTCACGGTTTCTTGCTTGGTTGGCCAAGTGACTCGGCGCAGCTCAACTCGCGCGTCTTTCAACAAACGAATAAAGGCTTTGCCTTGATGGGTGGCGTATAATAAACCTAAAGCCACTACGATACAAGCCAAAATTACCCCAACGCGCACCCAAATATCATTTGCAGGTGCCCAATACGCTGGCAGATGCTGGTTCACCAAAGTCGCACTGATTAATAAGGCTAAAGCAATAAGCCATAGCACAACATCTAGCACAGACCCGGAACGGACAACTTCAGCAGGATTATTTCTTTGAGGAATTGGCGCGTCGCTCAATGCGTCACGCGATTTATCATTCGACATTTTTGTACTCGTCGTAGGATTCGCGACTTATTATATGACAATTCAGCCAGCATCAAGCTTTTTTATTCAGAAAAAGTGGCAGGCCAGGAGGGACTCGAACCCCCAACATTCGGTTTTGGAGACCGACGCTCTACCAATTGAACTACTGGCCTGTAAGACAAGCCGCAAATCAAGGTTCACGGCTTGAAGATTCAACTATTATATATTATGCAGTTACTTTCGCAACAACACCAGCACCTACTGTACGGCCACCTTCACGAATCGCAAAACGCAGACCAGCGTCCATAGCGATCGGGTGGATCAGCTCAACTGACATCTCAACGTTGTCACCTGGCATAACCATTTCAACGCCTTCTTTCAGCTGGATCGCACCAGTTACGTCAGTTGTACGGAAGTAGAACTGTGGACGGTAACCATTCAGGAATGGAGTGTGACGGCCACCTTCTTCTTTAGAAAGTACATATACTTCTGCATCAAATTTAGTGTGCGGCTTGATTGTACCTGGTTTAGCCAGTACCTGACCACGCTGAACGTCTTCACGTTTAGTACCACGTAGCAGAACACCACAGTTCTCGCCTGCACGACCTTCGTCAAGCAGTTTAC